>MDTE01112778.1_pt1 | contig 55288 bp, 58 predicted proteins | sample 811231 | NCBI WGS metagenome assembly MDTE01 (sample SAMN05326651, study PRJNA326480) | marine metagenome | isolation source: seawater | place: Indian Ocean: Red Sea | collected 2010 | reverse complement strand
GAACGCGCAAAGCTTTTAGACGATTTGAAGGAAAGCGAGCGACGTTATGAGCTAACAAAATCTGAGCTTGATTACTTGGTTTCAAAACATGCAGAAGAAATAGCTGAATTTCAAGATCAGAAAGCGCTCCTAATCAAGAATGAAGAGGCGCTTAAGCTTTTGCAGAGCAGCTATGGCGAATTAGAAACGGAATACAATCGGATGGTGAGGCCTGCGAGAAACGAGGTCGGGCGACACAAAGTAGTAATACGGCATTGGAAAGTTAATGGCGAGCTTTTTTATTCCATAAAAGAGCCGGAGCAAACAAAAGCACTAGAAGTTACGGAGGAAGATTTGTATAAGCGGCTGGATAAGCTCAAAAAAGCTTATCCAGGCCAGCTTTATACGCATGTAATTTTTCCAAAAGGAAACAATTTTTTGCAAGAAGAGGCATACCGATTTGAGAGATCAATTCTTTCACAGTATGACTATTATGAAGCAGATTAATCTGACTGATGATAAAAATTTAAAAGAGGCCATGAAAGGAAATCATATGGATGTTATCGTTATTGGTGGGGGGCATGCTGGCATTGAGGCCGCGCTGGCTGCTGCAAGAACTGGCGCAAACACTCTTCTCATTACGAATCGCCTCGACACCATCGGCCAGATGTCTTGCAATCCAGCCATTGGAGGAATTGGAAAGGGCCACATAGTGAAGGAGATCGACGCTTTAGGGGGCCTGATGGCGAGAGCAATTGATCAAGCGGGGATTCAGTTTCGAATACTTAATGCCAGCAAAGGGCCAGCAGTAAGAGCAACGCGCGCCCAAGCAGACCGCGTGCTTTATAGGCGAGCAGTGCAGAGAATCGTGTCGGAGCAGCAGAACCTTTCAATTTTAGAAGGCTCAGTTGAAGAGTTAATCTTTAACAAAGATTCTATCTCTGGCGTAAGAATAGCTGGCGGTCAGGAGATTAACTCAACCACTGTTGTGTTGACCACAGGAACATTTCTCGACGGAAGAATACATGTTGGTTTAAGCAGTAAATCAGGCGGGCGAGTGGGAGACCCTTCGTCTCGTCGGTTAGCAGAGAATATGAGGGCACTATCATTTCGAAGAGGCCGACTAAAAACGGGCACGCCGCCACGCATTGATGGCAGCACCATTAATTATAGTGAGCTCGTTGAGCAAAAAGGCGATGAGCCATTACCAGTTTTTTCTTTTATGGGTGATTCATCAGAACACCCACGACAGATCAGTTGTCACATAACCGAGACAAATGAAAACACCCATGAAATAATCCAAAAAAACTTAAACCTTTCACCAATATATAGCGGATTGATTGAGGGTCCGGGCCCTCGCTACTGTCCTTCAATCGAGGATAAAGTAGTGCGTTTTTCCGAGCGTGCTGGACATCAAATATTCCTTGAACCAGAAGGGTTAAATACCCAGACGGTCTACCCCAATGGAATTTCAACTAGTCTTCCGGCAGATATTCAAGAGGAGTTTGTTCGAACTATCAAGGGTCTCGAGGAAGCAAAAATCGAACAGCTGGGCTATGCTATAGAATACGATTTCTTCGACCCACGGGATCTCCTTCTGTCTTTGGAAACTCGAACCGTTAAGGGGTTGTTTTTCGCGGGCCAAATAAATGGGACTACAGGTTACGAGGAGGCAGCTGGCCAAGGGCTTATAGCGGGATTGAATGCAGGGCGGATTGCTAGGGATTTGGAGCCATGGACGCCGCGACGGGATGAGGCGTACATTGGAGTGATGATAGATGATCTTGTGACTCGTGGCGTTACCGAACCCTATCGAATGTTCACGTCACGTGCAGAGTATCGCCTTAAATTGAGAGAAGACAATGCTGACTTGAGGTTAACGGAAACGGGTCGCGCCTTAGGCTTAATTAACGAAGCACGCTGGGCACGCTTTTGTAAAAAAAATGATCTTCTGAGTCGTGAACTAGCCCGACTTAACAAAACATGGGTGTTGCCAGACACGGAAGCTGCCAGTTGTATTGAGGCAGTAATTGGTCAAAAGTTAAAAACAGCGAAGTCTCTATCGGATCTGTTGCGACGCCCAGAGCTCTCCTACGGACATATCAGTGAAATACCTAAACTGGGGGCGGCTTGTCTTGACGCAGAGGTTACTGCACAAATAGAAATCAATTTATGTTATGAGGGTTATATTAACCGCCAACAAAAAGAGATCAATCGACAGAAACGCTTCGAAAATATGTCAATACCGAAGACCACTAATTTCGCAGACATACGAGGACTTTCTGCCGAGTCTGTACAGATACTAGGTGAGCATAAACCCGAAACTCTGGGTCAAGCGAGCCGTATATCTGGAATAACTCCTGCCACTATTTCTTTATTATTGGTTCATCTCAAGAATCGTTATTCTCAACAGAAAGTTGTTGCTTGATTTGGATGTCCGCGCTACCTCCAGATTTGTTGTCAAAACTTGCTGAGGGAGCAGATATTCTGAAGTGTCCTTTGCCAGAGCCGTTGATTGAAAAGTGCTCACAGCATGTCGAAATACTGTTACGTTGGAATAGGGTCCATAATTTAACGACAGTTATTGAGCCCGAGCAGATACTTACTCACCACCTGCTTGATAGCCTAACTATTGCTAGCCTTGTCAAAGGTACACGCCTTTTGGATATTGGTTCAGGCGGCGGGTTCCCAGGCATTCCTTTGGCGCTTGCGTTGCGGGAAACGAAGTGGATTTTGATTGACAGCCGGGGTAAACGTGCTAGATTTTTACAGGAAGTAATTGAACTTTTGGCCCTTGATCGGGTTGCTGCGATACATCAGAGGGTCGAAGATTACCTCCCAACCGAGAATTTTGATACGCTTGTTACGCGGGCCGTTGCCCCACTACCAAAATTGATAACTTTAACAGAGCATTTGTGGAAAAAAGGGGTTCGATTGATTGTGATGAAAGCAGATGGCGCGACAAAAGAATGGAAACAGCTGCCGTCGTCTCTGCGGAGTAAATCTGAAATTATCCCGCTCAGCGTGCCTGGAACTAAACTCAACCGAAAGGCTGTGGTTTTCGAGAACTGAAAAGACCGAAAACGCGACCAACTAATGACCAAAATTTTAGCAATAGCAAACCAGAAAGGGGGTGTTGGCAAGACAACGACATCCATAAACTTGGGAGCCTCTTTAGCTAAAATGGGGCGCCAAGTATTGTTGGTGGATATTGACCCGCAGGCGAATGCAACAGTAGGACTCGGTGTTGAACGACAAGACATTGTGTATAGCACATACTCCGTGCTTTTGGGTGAGATAAATGTTCCAGATGCAATAATCCAAACCGAAAGCGGCGTCGATGTTTTAGCGTCTGAGCCTTCCCTCGCTGGAATTCAAGTCGAGTTAACAGACGCAAAAGATCGAGACATCCGCTTGCATGTTGCTCTTTCCGTCCCAATGAAATATGACTATGTGTTAGTAGATTGCCCTCCATCGCTCAATGTTCTAACAATTAATGCGCTTGCAGCGGCGAGCGGTGTACTCATTCCAGTTCAATGTGAATATTTTGCGCTCGAAGGTTTATCTGGACTCTTGGAAACTTTTACAAGAGTGAAACAAAGCCTGAACCCAAATCTTGTTATTGAAGGGATACTCAGAACAATGTTTGATGGCCGTAATAGCTTGTCGAACGAGGTCTCTGAGCAATTGAAGCAGCATTTCGGTGATCGAGTTTTCCGAACTGTTGTGCCCCGAAATGTTCGATTAGCGGAGGCGCCCAGTTATGGGAAGCCAGCAATTGATTATGATAACAATTGCGTTGGCGCTCAAGCTTATTTAGCCTTAGCTAGCGAGCTGATTGGCTCGTCTAATACCGCATCTAATGATAGCTGTTGATTTTGGCATGGCCAGCGATGGCGAAATAAATGAACCGATAGACATTTCGGGAAGATAAAAAATGGCAAAAAAAGCAAGATTAGGAAAGGGGTTGGATGCTCTTTTTGGGTCACTCGATGAAGTCAGCCAGGAGGGCCAACACCTAGCTGGGTTACGAACACTTGAGATTGATCAGATTAGGCCGGGCCGATTCCAACCACGGATAAATATCGATGAAACGGCATTGTTGGATCTTGCTGCCTCGATAAAAAAACAAGGAGTTTTACAGCCGGTTGTTGTAAGGGAAACAACTGCTGGAAGTTTTGAATTAATTGCTGGTGAGAGACGCTGGCGAGCTTCAAAATTGGCTGGTCTTAATGATATCCCGGCGGTTGTGAGGAAAACTTCAGATGAGACAGCTCTAGCCTTAGCACTAATAGAAAATATTCAGAGAGAAGATCTTAATCCTATTGAAGAAGCAGCAGGGTTAAAACGATTGTTGGAAGAGTTTGGAATGACTCATGAGCAGGTAGCAGAAGGTGTTGGTCGTTCAAGAGCCGCAGTGACAAACTTGTTGAGAATATTAAACCTAGATCCACTAGTGCGCGAACACTTAGAGTACGGACGTCTTGAGATGGGCCATGGCCGAGCACTGCTATCTTTGCCGCAGGACAAACAGGCAAGCGTGGCCGAAATTGTAATAAGACAACGTTTTTCGGTGAGACAAACAGAACAGTTGGTTCGTAAGCAGTTGTCTGGAGCTAGAGGAAAACATCCAATTTCGTCAGATAAGGATGCCGATATAAAGCAGCTGGAAACCGAACTTTCGGAATCATTGGGCACAACAGTAAACATAGACGATAAAAGAGGGCGCGGAAAGTTATTGATCGATTACCATAACTTAGATCAGTTGGATGGAATAATTAAAAAGCTAAAAACTTAACTATAACGACCTGTTTTCTCGATGCCGATTGTGTGTCCACACTCTTCGGGCCAAGGTAGCCGCTGATGTTCATCCATCAGCTGACCAGTCAATAGCCGAACGTCTTCTGGAAACGGGCAAGAACGTCGAGTCTTTAGGTCAACATGAATTATGATTTGTTCGGAAGTTGCCGCAAGATAATGCTTTTCAGCATTAAACATTCTTAAAAAGTAGTGCACGCGCTTAGAATCAAAATCCAAGAGTTGGCAATCGATTCGAATTGGATCGCCCAAACAAAGTTCGCGAAAATAATTGACATGTATCTCAAGCGTAAAAACAGACGCCCGATGTCTTTGAATGTAGGTTGGAGTAATTCCTATTCGGCTCATGAAAGTGTCGACTCCACGATCGAAAGCTAAAACATAAAATGCAACGTTCATATGCCCATTGATATCAACCCATTCAGGTAGAACCCTAAGGTCTGGCATTTCGAGTGATCTCAAGTTAGCGTCAAGAATCATGCGTAATAAAATTAACCGTTAAGGTTGGATTATTCATGCCCCGTTACCCGCTTTGCATGCATACATTCTAGTGCCCCCAAGTATCCATTCTGACGCCACGCTTCATACACTACTATAGACACTGCGTTAGACAAGTTAAGACTTCTGTTTCCCGGGCGCATTGGTATAGAAAGTCGAGCCGATCTGTCTGCAGACATTCGTACCTTTTGAGGAAGGCCACGGGTTTCTGGCCCAAACAAAAAAATGTCACCAGCGCGATAGGTGAAGCTAGAAAAAATTCGTTCGTGTTTGGTTGAGAATGTCACGAGCCTTCCGTGGTTCTTGATATGCGTCTTGCAGTCCAACAAGTCATCGTGTACTTGTAATGATGTTAGATCGCCATAATCAAGACCGGCGCGACGAAGATGCCGATTCTCTAAAGAAAAGCCAAGAGGCTTTATCAAATGTAATTGACAGCCAGTATTAGCAGACAGCCTTATTAGGTTTCCAGTATTCGCAGGAATTTCAGGCTCGTAAAGGACTATATGAAACATTAGCATTTAAAAGGTGACAACCTTTTTCCTGTTAAGTAATCAAGGCAAAAACAATTCAATGAGGTCGTCTAAAAACCGATAGCCAAGGCTTGTCGCGCACACAGTACTGCCATTTATTTCTAACAAACCCTTGTTTTGCGCAATAATTAGAGGCTGAAAAAGGAAAGACCGAGAGAGCCCGGTTTTTCTAGTGAAATCTTTTAACTGAAATCCTTTTTTTAATCGAAGTGCATTTAACATAAATTCGAAGCACAGATCTTTTGGCGCAATAGCATTTTTTTTAGCGAGGCTTGCGCCAGACAACGCTTTATCAATGTATCGCGAGGGATGTTTTTCTTTTGCGTAACGAAAAATACCGTTTGTAGAAGTTATTTTTCCATGCGCTCCAGCCCCAACACCAATATAGTCTCCAAATCCCCAAACATTAAGATTGTGTTGACATTGGTAGCCGGCTTTAGAAAACGCTGAAACCTCATATCTATGATAACCGCGTTCTTTTGCTTTGTTATAGATAGATGTTCTAATTTCCCAATCGGTTTCTGTATCTGGCAGTATGGGAGGATATTTTGAAAAATATGTGTTAGGTTCGATTGTCAGTTGGTAAAGTGAAATGTGGGAAGTTTCGAAGTTTAAAGCAGTATATAGATCGTTCAATGCTTCTTTTTTGGTTTGGCCCGGTAGCCCAAACATGAGATCAATATTAATGTTTTTGAACCCCGCTTGTTGCGCGGCCAAGATACCATTGCTAGCCGTTTTGGAGTCATGGAATCTTCCGAGCGCGCAAAGCTGTCTGTCTGAAAAACTTTGAACCCCCAAAGATAGGCGATTTACTCCAGCGGCTAAGAAGCTATCAAACTTTTTTATTTCCGAAGAGCTAGGATTGGCTTCTATAGTAACCTCCAATTGCTTCGATAGTCTCACGAGCTTTCCAACATGATCCAATATTTTTTTTATGGAAGATGAGGAAAAAAGGCTTGGTGTGCCTCCGCCAAAAAATATTGTTCGAAGTTCCCGATCTTGAAAAACGCTTGCTTCGTTCTCTAGATCAACACATATGGCTTGGGTATATTCTTGTTCCGGGAGAGCGGTTTTCAGTGGGTGTGAATTAAAATCACAGTACGGGCATTTGCTCTCACACCACGGTAAGTGAACATATAAAGAGAGCGGCGGTGGCTGTGACTCTAAAAAAATCATTTTGAATTAGGTGATAGCCAAGTTGTTATATTAAAGCTTAATAACAGAGGTGAAAGTCGTTCCTTTTTCATTAAACCAGCTCAAGATGTTTGGGCTTGGATGCGAACTATATTATAGTCTCCATGCGCTCAGGCAACTAGCGGTTTCAGTGTTAAGATTATGGGCTTTTTTCCCAACGGCGAAAAACAAAAAAAGCCTATGATAGGCTTAAGCTTGGTGGTCTTTCTAAAAAAAAGGGGGGTTGTGTGCTGAAGCTAGAAGAAATCGAGTCGCAACTACGTCACCACAAGGCCAACTTGCTCGAACCGATTGGCGCCTCAAAGGCGGCCGTGGCGCTGATTATTTTAGAAGGATCGACTGTTGCGGAACCAGCGGTAGTATTTATAAAACGAGCCCAGCGCCCTAATGATCCTTGGTCTGGGCACATAGCTTTCCCTGGCGGTCGTTTTGAATCTCAAGACTCTGGTATTTTTGGAACCGTATGCCGCGAGACACGAGAGGAAATTGGCCTTGATCTAGCCTCGGTCCAGCCAATTGGAAGGTTGGATGATCAAAGGGGCAGCCAAGAAGGCCGATCCATAAATTTGATTGTTTCATGTTTTATTTTTGGTCTGAGCAGCACTGCGGATTTGATACCAAATTATGAGGTTGCGGAGATCACTTTAGTGCCGCTATCTTCACTACTAGATCCGAGCGCTCAAACTAAGGTAGCTCGAACCAAAGGCGGATATACTTTCCCCGGTATATGCATGGGAACCGGTGAGAGCATTATTTGGGGGTTAACCTATAGATTTGTATCACAATTTTTCGCGATATTGGGGCATAGGTTGCCGGTCGCTTGAGATAGATTAGTTTGGCAGCAACCGTCGCTATCCGATATCATTGGAACATTGAAACCCGGGATCAAAGTTGAATTGCAAGCTCTTCCTGTTTATCTTCCTAATGGCAACTTGGTTGTTTTTGTCGGGCCATTATAGTTTTTTGCTAATAACTGTCGGCTTGCTCGCGAGCTTGTTCGTGGTTTTTTTAGTGAGTCGAATGCGCTTGCTAAATAGCAAGAATGTTTCATTCAAGCCAATACTAGGTTTTTTGCGTTATGTTCCGTGGCTAATTGGGGCTATTGTCCGTTCAAATATAGATGTTGCCGGAAGAGTCCTTAATCCTCGGTTACCTATCAATCCAATCGTTGCGAGAGTTCCGGCGGAACAAAAAACGGACATAGGCCGAGTTGCTTACGCTAACTCCATCACTTTGACGCCAGGAACTGTTTCTCTAGACCTAACAGGTGATGAAATTGAAGTCCATGTACTATCAGAAAAGTCGCTTGATGAGCTTAAAAACGGAAGCATGGCGCGACGAATTTTAGAGATGGAGAAAACCTAATGTTGGCATTTGTGATGATAATTCTCTTGGGAGCTATGGGCCTATCACTAATTCGCGCTGCGCGCGGACCCACAGTCTATGATCGCATTCTTGCGGCGAATGCATTTAGCACAAAAACCATTGTGACGGTGGTGATATTTGGTTTCCTTATGGGAGATCCCGCGCTCTACCTCGACATCGCGTTGATGTATGCGTTGATCGGTTTTATTGGCACGGTTGCAGTTTTGAAAGTTTCAGAATTCGGTGACCTGGGATATTCTGACCAACGACTTTCGGATGAAAGTGAATGAGCAATTTTTTAACAGTCTTGAGTGGGGTTCTATTATTTGTTGGAGCTGCAGCTGTGTTCATAGGTGGCGTTGGCATCTTGCGTATGCCAGATATTTTTACTCGTTTACATGTGGTCGGCATCACGGACACAGTAGGAGTGGCCTCGATTTTATTAGGATTAGCGCTTATAGCTGGATGGAGCTTAGTTTTGATAAAATTAATCATTATTTTAGCGCTTCTAATGCTTTTAAACCCAACGGCTTCACATGCTTTGGCTCGCGCAGCGTTACATGGTGCCAAAAAGCCTTGGCTTGCTAATTCGAAGTAAACGATGGTTTCCGAAGTAACCATTGTTCTTCTCGGCCTGCTAGCAATCACAGCAATAGCTGCCATCCGGCTGCATGATTTATTTGCGGTCGTGATGATGTTTGGAATTTATAGTTTACTAGCGGCGGTGACATTTGTAGTTTTAGACGCGGTTGATGTTGCTTTTACTGAAGCGGCAGTTGGGGCCGGGATATCCACGGTTCTCATGTTGGCTACCATTGGACTAGTCGGTCGTTGGGAACGGCGCTCAAAGCATCGCCCTCTCTTGCCGTTGTTAGTAGTGATTGTGACGGGCGCAGCTTTAATTTATGGGACGCTTGATATGCCTTATTTTGGCGATCCCAGTGCGATTGTGCATCAGTATGTTGCCCCTCGTTATTTGCAACAATCATCTATGGAGATAGGGATACCTAATGTTGTGACAAGCATTCTTGCCAGTTATCGAGGCTATGATACTTTAGGAGAGCTTACGGTTATATTCACTGCCGGAATCGGGGTGTTAGCCTTGCTCGGAATTCCGCATCGCAAGCGAGAAAAAAAACATGATGGATAACATCGTTCTTCGGCTTGCCGGGAGGATCGTAATCCCACTGATTTTTCTGTTTGCACTCTACGTCCAATTTCATGGAGATTATGGGCCAGGAGGAGGGTTTCAGGCAGGCGTTATCTTTGCTTCAGGAATGATTCTTTATGGGTTGATATTTGGAATTAGGTCTCTTCAGCGCCTTATTTCAGAGCGCCTTTTGCATGTGCTTATCGCGTCAGGTTTGCTGTTGTTCTCGATTGTTGGCATTGTTCCGATGATGTTGGGGCGTAACTTTCTTGATTTTGATATATTAGCTTTAGAGCCTCTTGCCGGACAGCATTTGGGCATTTTGTTGGTGGAGCTTGGAGTGGGCATCACCGTTGCAGCAGTGATGATTACAATATTCATTGCGTTTGCAGGGCGCCGGAGCGGGCGGTGAACGTTCTTGGCCTCTACAATTACTGGATTGTTATTTTCTTGATGATGACCGGCTTTTATGTCGTGATTTCAACCGGAAATTTAGTAAAGAAAATAATTGGATTGGGTGTTTTTCAGGCGTCTGTCTTCATTCTGTACATCAGCCTTGGAAAAGTGCATGAAGGATCTCCGCCTATAATTCGAGATGGCATCGATTTATATTCGAATCCATTGCCGCACGTATTAATCCTAACAGCGATTGTTGTTGGGGTTTCGACAACCGCACTAGGGCTGGCGTTGGTTGTCCGTATCAAGGAAGCCTATGATACGGTGGAGGAAGACGACATTCACCAGCAGGACGAATCTCTTTGATTAGCGCTCAACTTCCGGCGCTGCAGGTCGTCGTTCCACTGATTACAGCGCCATTATGTTTATTATCACCTAGTCGGTTTCTGGCGTGGCTGTTAGCTTTTCTAGCCAGTGCTTTATCTTTCGTTGTTGCTAGTTTTTTGGTGGTTCGTGCCCTAGAAGAGCAAATCATTTCTTATAATTTTGGTGGATGGACTGCACCATGGGGAATTGAGTACCGAGTAGACATTGTCAGTGCTTTTGTATTAATCATGGTCACCTCCATTTCAACGATTACTTTGTTTTTTGCTCGTGAGAGCATTGGATCAGATGTAGAAGGACAAAAACAGCCCTTTTTTTATAGTGCTTGGCTTCTATGCCTCACAGGCTTAACGGGCATTGTTATAACGGGGGACGCCTTCAACTTATTTGTGTTCTTAGAGATATCGTCACTTGCTAGTTACGTTTTAATTGCTCTTGGAAAAGACCGCCGAGCCCTTACGGCCTCTTACCAATACTTAATTATGGGTACGATAGGCGCTACCTTTATACTCATTGGGGTGGGCTTGTTGTATATGATGACCGGCACGCTGAACCTTATAGATCTTTCTGATCGCCTACCTGCTGTCGTAGCCACCCGAACGGTACAAACTGCCTTAGCTTTTTTGGTCGTAGGGATAGGTTTGAAATTAGCAATGTTTCCACTCCATTTGTGGCTTCCTAACGCTTACACTTTTGCCCCGTCTGCGGTAAGTGCGTTTTTTGCTGCCACAGCTACCAAGGTAGCTGTTTATGTTTTGCTAAGGTTTATATTCACTGTATTTGGAACGACCTTCGCGTTTGAGGTTATGCCGCTAGGAATAATTTTTTTGGTGCTTGGTGCCGCCGCTGTTCTTGCAACGTCAGTCGTAGCTATTTTTCAAGACAACATTAAAAGAATGTTAGCCTATTCTAGTATTGCCCAGATCGGTTATATGATCTTGGGAATAAGTATGGGCTCAATAGCTGGTTTGACGGCAGCTATACTGCATCTTTTTAATCATGCTTTAATGAAAGGAGGTTTATTTCTGGCTCTAGGATGCATAGCGTATCAAATAGGCGGTGTCCGTCTCGGAGCATTAGCTGGTAGCGGGTATCGCACTCCATGGACAATGGCCGCTTTTCTAATCGGAAGCTTAAGCTTGATCGGTGTTCCACTAACAGCTGGTTTTGTGAGTAAATGGTTTATTATTGAAGCAGCGCTCGCTCAAGGCTGGTGGTTTGTACTAATCGTCGTAATTGTTGGATCATTTTTGTCACTGCTATATGTCTGGCGAGTAGTTGAGATGGCTTATCTGAGACGCCCTCCGAAGACGGGCAATGCCGCTACAGAAGCTCCATTAAGTCTTATGGTTCCCACTTGGCTTTTGATAATAGCTAATGTTTATTTCGGAATAGATACTAAGTTTACAGTAGGTGTTGCAGAGAAGGCAGCAGCAGCGCTTATGGCCTACAGTCTATGAATACAGTAGCATTTGCAATGGTAGTCCCCTTTATTTGTGCTGTGTTGATTATGCTTTTAAGAAACAGGCCTAACACTCGGGAAGCTATCAGCCTTCTCGCGAGCGCCATTCTTTTTGTTTTTAATCTATTGCTTTTGCCGTCAGTGTTAGCCGGGGATCTGCCTACTGTTAAGGTGGCCGAACCGATTCCCGGCCTTCCAATCATCTTCCGAGTGGAGCCTTTAGGCCTGCTTTTTGGTATTTTGAGCAGCTTCCTGTGGTTAATTACAACAGTTTATTCTATCGGTTATCTGAGGGCTCATCATGAACCCAACCAAAGCCGATTCTTCACGTTTTTTGCTCTCGCTATTGGCAGCACTATAGGTGTTGCGTTTTCCGGAAACTTACTGACGATGTTTATATTCTATGAACTGTTGACTTTTTCAACATATCCACTGGTAACGCACACGGGTACTGCAGAGGCTCGTCAAGCCGGTCGGAAATATCTGACAATTTTGGTCGGAACCTCTGTGTCTTTCCTGTTAGTCGGTGTGATTTGGACTTGGTTACTTGCCGGGACCGTCGAGTTTCGTGCTGATGGCATTTTGAATGGGGTCGCGTCTCCCGCCATTATAGGGCTGTTGTATGTTCTCTTCGTTTTTGGTGTAGGTAAAGCTGCTCTCATGCCATTCCACCGCTGGTTGCCAGCGGCGATGGTTGCACCCACTCCGGTTAGCGCGCTTCTGCACGCTGTGGCAGTGGTTAAAGCGGGGGTTTTTGCAATCCTTAAGATTACGATCTATGTGTTCGGGGTTGACTTGATACACGGCGCCAGTGTCACTGATTGGTTGATGTGGGTTGCAGCTGGGACGATAATTATTGCTTCACTAATCGCCCTGTATCAGGATAACCTGAAACGTCGGCTCGCTTACTCAACAGTTAGCCAGTTGTCGTACGTTGTTGTAGGGACACTACTGGCTAATGCTAGCGGAGTTGCCGGCGCTGCTTTGCACATCGCCACACATGCGTTTGGGAAGATTACGCTTTTTTTCTGCGCTGGAGCGATTCTTGTGGTGACTCATAAAACTGAGATCAGCAAGATGAATGGTCTGGGCCGTCAGATGCCAATCACCATGGGGGCATTCCTTTTGGCAAGTATAAGTATTGCTGGACTTCCACCTATGGGCGGCGTTTGGGGTAAGTGGTACATAGCATTTGGGGCGCTTGATGCTGGATACGGAGCGCTTGTTGGCGTCCTGATGTTGAGTACTCTTCTTAATATTGCCTATCTGCTCCCAATTCCAATCCGTGCTTTCTTTAGCGCTGACCGGCCCTCCAGAGTGGGCATCAACGAAGCTCCTGTAGCTTGCCTTATCGCGATCGTTTTAACCACTACAATGTGCATCGCGCTGTTCTTCTATCCGGCACCGATCTTGCGGCTAATCGGATCATTGGTGCGCTAATAATCTTATGTACAATCATCAATTTCAAGCTGGGGGTAAATCACAAAAATGATTTTTAGAGCGCTTGTTTGCCTATGTGTTGCCCTAGTGATCTTGGAGTTTATCGTTCATCGGCATGCGATTTTCGACTGGGAAGGGTGGCCCGGATTTTATGGCCTTTGGGGATTTATTTCGCTTTTTGCTATCGTTATGCTTGGTAAGCAGTTGCGTCGTCTGCTCAAACGGGACGAGAGCTACTATGATGACTAACCTTCCGCCAGGCAGCATTATTCTGCTGGGCGCTTTAATATTGCCATGGTTGCCTCGCAGAACCCAGGCCATAGGCGCGCTCTTGCTTCCAGCATTAAGCCTAGCTCAACTTTTATTTCTGTCTGAGATGACATCTCCTGGTATTGAAATAGCGGGCTTGAGGCTGTTGCAGGTTCGGGTAGATCGGCTGAGTCTAGTTTTCGGGTATATCTTTCATATTGCCGCTTTTATCGCAGCTCTTTATGCATTGCATGTACGAGACACGACCCAGCATGTCACGGCAATGGTATATGTTGGAAGCGCGATCGGCGCCGTGTTTGCAGCTGATTTAGTCACATTGTTTGTCTATTGGGAGATCACAGCCCTGGCTTCCGCGATCTTGATCTTTGCGGCCCGAACTGAACAGGCGTACCGCGCCGGCATACGCTATCTTATTATCCAGGTAGGTTCCGGCGTTCTACTCCTGGCGGGCATCCTTGTCCACTACCAGCAGTCGGGTTCAATTTCTTTTGATCAGATGATTGGTCCTAGCGGCAGTCTCACAGAAGTTAGTCTCGGAGTCTGGTTGATATTTGCGGCGTTCGGAATTAAATGTGCTTTTCCATTTCTTCACAACTGGCTTCAAGATGCCTACCCGAAAGCGAGCGTTACTGGCGCGGTTTTCCTTAGTGTCTTCACTACTAAACTTGCCATTTATGCGTTGGCGCGAGGTTTTCCCGGCACTGATGTGCTGATTGGCATTGGCGTTGTGATGACCCTCTTCCCAATTTTTTTTGCGGTTATTGAGAATGATCTGCGTCGGGTTCTTTGCTACAGTCTCAACAATCAACTGGGCTTCATGGTTGTGGGGATTGGGATTGGCACTGAGTTGGCATTGAATGGCGCTGTTGCGCATGCCTTCGTCCATATTCTTTACAAGTCACTTCTTTTCATGTGTATGGGAGCAGTGCTTTATCGAGCCGGGACAACACGCGCATCTGACCTTGGCGGGTTATACCGCTCTATGCCATGGACGACGATCTTCTGTATCATCGGCGCAATGTCGATTTCCGCTTTTCCACTGTTCAGCGGTTTTGTCGCCAAGTCATTAACTCTGTCAGCAGTGGTCGAGGGCCACTATGTGCTAGCCTTCATCGGCTTGTTAATCGCGTCTGCAGGGGTGATGGAGCATTCGGGAATAAAGATTCCATATTTTGCGTTTTTTAGTCATGACTCAGGCATTCGATGCCGAGAAGCGCCTTTTCACATGTGTCTGGCAATGGGTGTGACCGCAGTCTTGTGCATCGCGATTGGTTGGTTCCCAACGCCGCTTTACTCTATCCTTCCCTACCCAGTGGTATATCAGCCTTACGCTGATTTAGGGCACTCTCTAACCCAGGTTCAACTATTATTGTTTGCTGCGCTGGCTTTTTTCGTGTTGCTACGTACCGGCCTCTATCCCTCGGAGCAGGCAACCATTAATTTAGATACAGACTGGTTGTACCGGCGGGTGGCGCCGAAGCTGGCGCGCTACACCACTCAGCATGTGGTCTTGGTGCGGGTTATACTGAGTAATACGGGGCGTCAAGTGGGACGATATCTGTTGCGAGCTGTCCATCGGCACTACGGCCCGCAAGGAACTCTGGCTCGAACATGGCCCACGGGCAGCATGGTGCTTTGGGTCGCTGTTTTGCTCGGCTCAAGTCTCTTGTTGTACTACCTATAAGGCACATCAAAATGATATTAAAGTTTTTCAAGAATAAACGTGAACGAAGTGAAAACATCCCAGATTCAAATTCAAATAAGCGCACTGGTCAAACCGTTGAGTATCAGGGAATTACAATCACTCCAACGCCTAAAAAAGTTGTTGGAGGCTGGACAACCGAGGGCAATATACACTGGAAGAAAGGCGAAGATGTCAGCCTCGAGCATTTTATTAGAGCCGAAACACATGTTGATCAAGAACAAGCTTTCAACCAAATAGTTGCTAAAGCAAAACGGATCATCGATGAAAGGCAATCTTCTTAGGGGCGCCGACTATGCCAAGCTAGTCTCGAAGGTGTTCAAGAAGTCGGGGCATAAGCTCCACCAGGTTGCAGGGCTGTGTTCGGTAATCTAATTGGAAGCTAATTATTTTGTCCCAACCCGTTGCGCATGCATTCGAAGAGCCAGGTAGACAAAAAATATAGGTTCCATTTTTTACTCCAGCCATTGCTCTGGAATTTAATGAAGAAGTGCCGATCTCTTCAAAGGATATAGCTCGAAAAATTTCCCCAAAACCATCGATTTTTTTTTCAAATAAGGGCTCTATTGCTTCTGGTGTTCCATCAAAACCAGTTAGCCCCGTCCCTCCTGTGCTTATGACTACCTGAATATCTTTATTGTTAATCCAACTATGTAGGACAGCTTGAATATTTTCTTTATTATCCTTAACAATTTTTCGGTCAGCCAGAGAGTGACCAGCTGCTTTGATTCTTTCGCTTAACAAGTCCCCAGATTTATCATTCTCCATTGTCCGGGAATCGGAAACGGTTAGTATGGCTATATTGACTGGGACAAATTCACGACTATTATTGGACATATTAGATCCTCTTAAGTTGTAGATAATCTTGTAACCGCTTATTATAAATTCCTTAGAGAAAAAATCAGCGATGTTAAAGGACCCATAAATGACCATACATGTTAGATTTTTTGCAAGTCTTCGCGAACAAACAGGAATAAATTCAAAGGAAGTTGATGCCGACGGATTAAAAAATGTTCGAGATTTATGGGCTTTGCTGACTGACGAGCCGCTTAACGAGACTACTTTGATCGCTATTAATAAAACCTATTCTCAGGCAGAAAGTCGAGTGAAAGATGGGGATGAGGTAGCTTTTTTTCCACCTATTACGGGGGGTTAACATGGTGTCGCCCCAAATTGGATTGCGTGATAGCCCATTTTTTTCTTTCCGAGAGCTTCAATCATTTGAGGAAAGCTTGCTTGGTGCGGGATCTCATGGCGCCTGCTCGGTTTTTATAGGTACGATGAGAGATTACAATGATGGTGATAGCGTGTTGTCCATGTATCTTGAACATTATCCAGGTATGACTGAACATCAGTTAGAAAAAATCGTGCGAGATACTGAGAAACAATACCAATTATTGGAAGTGTTTTTGTTGCATAGAATAGGGGCCGTTAAGCCTGGCGAAGATATAGTCTTAGTTGCAGTTTGGGCTGCTCACCGTAAAGACGCTTTTGGCGCATGTCGGACAATCATGGAACAGCTTAAATCAAGCGCCCCTTTCTGGAAAAAAGAAAGTCTCGCGCATGGAGATCGCTGGGTAAAGAAAAATACACCAGGAGAATGAAACATCTTCAAATTTAAAAAGCTATATAAAAAGAAATGGGCCTTCAGAGCTGTTCAAAAAATGTTATTTCCTTTTCTGCAAACCGCGAAGGAGTAAATTTCCTTTGTTGAGTTTCCATCAGAACATTCGATTATTTCTAATTGGGACAAATAAGCTTCCAGCTCACCCGAGCGCAGAACATATGTGGGATTGAATCTAGGAGCGTAGTTCAGATAATTCTCATTAAAGGTTTTATAAATCAATAATCCTCTTGGCTTTAGAGCATCCACTAATTTGGGGAATATCTTTCGATCAAGGTATCGAAAACAGGTTATCATATCAAAGCTACATCTTGGAAAAGACCAACAGCTTAAGTCTGCAACTAAAGGGAGCAACTTCACGTCGTGAAGATAAGCAAGTTGTTGCCCTAATTGAAGCGCCGCCACGCTGCAGTCAACGGCGATAACTTCATTTTTGGATTGTGCTAATTGAACCGAAATGTGACATGTTCCCGCGGCGAGATCGAGGGCGAGTCCCGTATTTTTTATCATGGCCGCATATTGTAATAATAAAGGTTCTGCTTGTAGCGTATCAATCAGTTTGGCGTGTTGATATTTCTCGTTCCACCGAAGGATATCAGCTCGCATTATTAGAATATCCTTAGATCAGGCCCGCAAAAGGCTCGACAGTGACGATATCACCAACGTCAGCTCCCTCAGATTCAGCAGGAAGAATTACAAAACAATTAGCTTGGTTCATCGAAGTCAATATTCCAGATCCTTGCTCCCCGGTATTTTCAACTATAAGTGTACCGTCATCACCGAGTTTAAGAATGCCCCGCTGAAATTCAGTGCGACCGGGACGCTTTTTTAGTTTTTTCGTTAGACGAGCAGAACATCGAAATTTAGCAATGTTTTTTTCCCCCGAAAGTTTCCTTACGGCTGGAAGAACAAACTGATAAAATGTGACCATAACCGATACGGGATTTCCCGGCAGCCCAAAAAAAGCAGAAGGCCCAATTTTTCCGACTGAGAGAGGTCTGCCGGGCTTCATCGCAATCTTCCAGAATTTTACTTCACCAATTTTTTTTAGTATATCGAGTACATAATCAGCATCTCCGACGGATGCGCCGGCAGAAGTAATCACCAAATCAGCATTTGCGGCCGCTTTCTGGAACGTTTCTTCTAAACGTTTTGGGTTATCAGGCACAACCCCTAAATCGATTATGTTTGCTTCTGCACGCGTTAGCATCGCGTTAAGGGTATAACGGTTCGAGTCGTAAACCTCACCAACAGCAAGGGTTTCATTAATTGAACGAAGTTCATCACCGTTGGAAAAAAACGCCACTTTAGGTTTTTCTATAACAGGCACATCAGCGATGCCTAGAGATGCTATCACACCAAGTTCAGCAGGAAATAGACGCCGTCCAGCTGATAAAGCAAGAGAACCAATATTAAGATCTTCCCCAGCCTGTCTGACATGTTGCCCAGGGCGTTGTTCGGATGCTACATAAATGATGTTATCTTTTCGTTTAACATTCTCCTGCATGATCACAGTATCACTATTTTCCGGCATAACTGCCCCAGTCATTATTCTTATACATTCGCCTGGCTTTAGGGCTTCATTGAATGGTCGCCCAGCCCATGCAGTGCCAATGACACATAGCTTTTGTTTTTCAAGGTCAGATGAATGAACAGCGTAACCATCCATAGCAGCATTGGTATGGTTTGGTACATCTATAGGAGAGAATAAGTCTTCAGCTAGCACTCTCCCAAGGGATTCTTGTACTGGAACCAGTTCGGTTTTTACGATCGGCTTGATCATTAACAAGATTTTTTCGAGAGCTGTCTCTACTGACAATAAACCTGTTTGTATTTCGTCCTCACAGCTCGGCTGTGGTTGGGTGTCGAAATCACTTATCATATGAGCGTTTCCAGCTCCCGGAGGAGCCGCCAGCCTTTTCAAGAAGTCGGACAGGTCCGATGGTCATGCCACGATCAACTTTTTTGCACATGTCGTAGATTGTTAATAATGTTATCTGAACAGCATTCATGGCTTCCATTTCAACGCCAGTCCTATCGACTGACTCTATCATTACGGTACAACGAACACGGTTTCCAGCGGTATCGATTTCAAATTTCACTTCGATATGTGTCAGAGATATAGGATGACACAAAGGAATTAGGTTTGAAGTTTGTTTTGCCCCCATAATGCCCGCTAAACGAGCGATAGATAGTACATCTCCTTTCTTATGTCCACCACTCTCAATCAGGTTAAGTGTATTAGGTTCCATTCCGATGTAACCTTCGGCGATGGCGCATCTTAGGGTGCGAGATTTTTCGCCAACATCTACCATATGGGCGTTCCCGTCTATGTCAAAATGAGTCAGTTTCTGATTTGTCATCAATTTTACTCAGAAAGTATTGGTAATAGAGGTGTATTGTAGCTGGGTTGTCAAAAAAACGAATCGTCTTAAATTATTTTTTTTATAGCATGTTAAAATCGGATGGCACTAATACAGATATTTTGGAAAACATACAATGGAAAAGCTTTCTAATATGGAGAAACTTGGATCTCCAGCGCACGATTTTAATTTGCTTAATACTAACCCAGACTTTGGCGGGCCTGCGGTTTCGATGAGTATGATGAATGATAGCCCACTATTCTTGGTAGCTTTTATTTGTAATCATTGCCCGTACGTAATTAATATTAGAGATTCATTCGTAAATTTTGTTTCTGATTATCAAGACAAAGGACTCGCGGTAGTAGCCATTTCATCGAACGATATTCAAACACATCCGGCTGATAGTCCAGAAAGAATGCAAGAAGACTCTTTAAATCACCAATACTCATTTCCCTATTTATACGACGAGAAACAAAGTGTTGCGAAGGCATATCGAGCGTCTTGTACCCCAGATTTTTTTCTTTATGATGTTGATCGAAAACTTGTTTATCGTGGTCAGTATGATAGCAGCCGTCCTGGCAATGATGAGCCTATAACGGGCAATGATTTGCGGTCGGCTGTAGAATCTCTTCTGAGAGGAGAAAAAATATCAGGAAAGCAGCATCCTAGTGTAGGTTGCAACATCAAGTGGAGAATTGGTGAAGAACCTGAATATTACTAATTTCCTAACCACCTTAATTAAAGGCTGGCTCGGTAAAACTACTATTTTATATAATTAGACAAGAGTTAAGTCATCACTTGATTTGTGCGCATTAGTATTGCTATTGTTTTGGCGTCAACAATTTGATTATTAATCGCCATATCGAGTGCCTCACTTAGTGTTAACCAGTGAATCTCGATTTGTTCTTCAGCCTCTGGGTTTGAGCCTACAAATCTAATTGCGCGTGCTTCATATAAAAAAATTTTTTCGTTACAAAATCCTGGTGTCGGTAAAATAAAGCCAAGAGATTTCCATTCTTTTGCAACCAGACCAGCTTCTTCTCGGAGTTCACGCTTAGCTGTATTTAGTGGCTCTTCATTACGGTCAATTAGACCTGCCGGTATTTCCCAAATCCAATCTTTTACCGAATAGCGATATTGTCGTAGCAAGCAAACATAGTCCCGTTCATCAATCGCAAGGATACCAGCCCCTCCGGGGTGCCGCACAATCTCCATATTCGATGATTTTCCATTTTCTAGCTGAACTTTTTCAAGGCCAAAATCTAATATCTTGCCTTGGTAGATAGTTTTTTGGCCGTTATTGTCCAAAGCTTCAATCTATATATTTAAGCTTGTTGCACAACTTCTTGAATGGCAGCCTCGATCTTTTTCTTATCGGCTAAGAAATAACGATCTATAAGATTGAGTTTTGCATCCATTTCATAAACTATTGGAACACCAGTCGGAATATTGAATTCAGCAATATCTTCTTCCGACATATTCTCTATTAGTTTGGCCAAAGCTCGGAGACTATTTCCGTGAGCAACAATTAGTACGGATTTGTTTTCTAACAACACAGGAACTACAAGCTCGTGCCAAAATTCTTGCACGCGATTTAAAGTGTCTGCTAGTGATTCCCCGCTGGGTAACTGTGTGATGTTTTCATACAGTGGATTTTGTGCTGGATGGTTTGTGTGATCACTAGGCATTTGAGGTGGGCGTTGCGAATAGCTGCGACGCCATTTGTGCACCTTATCTTTTCCATGAAGTTCCGTGGTTTCTTTTTTGTTAAGCCCTTGAAGCATGCCATAGTGTCTCTCATTAAGCCTCCAATCTCGTCGGATCGGAAGGTCAATGGGTGATAATTCGTTCAGCGCAATCTCCAGCGTTTTTATTGCTCTTTGCAAAACAGAAACGAAAGCGATATCGAAGTTTAATCCAGCGCTACGCATTTCAACCCCAGCGTTTCGTGCTTCTTTTTCTCCGCGTTTTGTTAAGGGGACATCAATCCAGCCCGTAAATTTGTTCTCTAAATTCCAAGTGCTTTGTCCATGACGAAGGATGACTAATTTATTCATATTAAATTATTTATCATTTAGTACTGGTAGATTGGCAGGATGATTTATTTCTCTGACAGAATTTGGTTATCAATTTGTTTAGTTAAATTTCTTAGTGCTTGGCCACGATGACTGAGCAAATTTTTTTCTTCTATATCTAGCTCTGCTGATGTTTTATTATGACTGGTCAAAAAAAATATTGGATCATATCCGAAGCCATGTTGTCCTCGTGGTGTTTTTGTAATGCGACCCTCCCATGTACAAGAAGAGATCAAGGGGGCCGGATCTTTCTCCCATCTGAGATAAGTCATCACACAATGAAATCTTGCTGTTCTTTTTTCCGCCGGGAATTTTTGTACGGCCTTTAGCAATTTATTTAAGTTGTCGGAATCTGTGGCATTTTCTCCTGCAAACCTAGATGAGTTGACTCCTGGAGCTCCGTCTAAGCAATCAACCTCAAGGCCAGAATCGTCGGCAATTGATGGTAGGCCACTATATTTGCAAGCATTTCGAGCTTTAATGAGGGCATTCTCAATAAAAGTTGAGCCCGTTTCCTCAGCTTCGGGTACTTGGTATTCATTTTGCGCTCTAAATTCTAGTTGTGTGGCAGAAAACAGAGTTTTGAGTTCGTTCAATTTCCCCTGATTATTGGTTGCAAGCACTATGATTTTAGATGTTGCCGTCATTGTGTAAGTTTAGTGATTCGCCGAAAGTGTAGAGAGGGTAATGTTAATAATTTCCAAACCTCTGTATTTATAATAGTCTATTCTTCCTGCCATGAAAAATTTACATTAATTGAGAACACAGATATAAATAACATGCAATAATATTACTTAGTAACAGTTGCTGTCGACCTTCGGATATTCCGAAATAGGATTTTAAGTAATATTTAAAATGAACTACACAATAAATCTCAAAGCGACACTAATATCAGATAAGAAAGACTTCGGCTTTATCTTTCTGACGAGGCAATAAAGTGTTCTTGATGCGTAAAAAAAACAGTATAAAGTTGAGCGTCCCCCCAGTTAAATTCTTGTATTCAAAAAGTGGCTATATCTGACATGGTGAATAGTATGACAGCGTTTGGTCGAGAAGAAGCTGACAGTTTGTTCGGCCATTTGGTATGGGAAATTCGGACCGTAAATCACAGATATCAAGAGATTTCAATACGATTGCCAGATGAGCTGCGTAGTTCTGAGCCTGATTTGAGACGTTTAATTTCGAGCAAAATTCACCGAGGTAGAGTGGATGCTATTCTGCATTATCAAGTTAATGATGCAGTAAATTCTGGTAAAAGTAGCCTGAATTACAACGAGATGCGTCGACTTGCAAAATGGGAATCAGAGGTGCTGGTGGTTATGCCAAATGCAGCTAGAATGACAGTCTACGAAATTTTGCGCTGGCCGGGAGTTTTAGGAACGCCCACTGTGAATTTCGATGAGCTATACACCGAGGTCTCTGCGCTACTGAATAAAGCGTTGGAGCGCGTTTTGTTTTCCCGACAGCGGGAGGGCCAAAAATTAGCCGACCTTCTTCTTGCGCGCCTGACCGAGGCAAAAGGACTGGTCGCCAAAACAGAATCAATTTGGCCACAAGTTGAGGAAGACTTAAGACGTAGGTTAGATGAAAGAATTGCCAATCTTGATACCAAACTAGAGCCAAACAGATTAGAGCAAGAACTGATCTTATTGCTAAGCAAAGCAGATATACGAGAAGAGATAGAGCGCCTTATACTTCATTTTGATGAGGTTGATAGAGTATTAACTAACGAAGGACCCGTTGGAAGACGTTTAGATTTTCTTATGCAAGAGCTACATCGTGAAGCTAATACTATCGGTTCTAAAGCGTCTCATGTGAAAATGACATCGAGCAGTGTCGATCTTAAAGTCGTTATTGAACAGATGCGCGAACAAGTCCAGAATGTCGAGTGATAAACATAAACGGCTAACTTTCAATAAAAAAAATACCGATTTTCTTATGCATGCATTATTGTTGGGATGTTAAAGAAGCAGAACCCAAGGCCGGAAGGCCAATTAATTATTCTTTCTGCACCCTCTGGCGCCGGAAAAACTAGTTTAGCTAGAGCACTAGCGGAGTCAATAATTAATCTTACTGTTTCAGTTTCTCATACTACCCGCCCCGCTCGAGCGTTAGAAAAAAACAGTGTAGATTATCATTTTGTTGGTGAGAAGATTTTTGAAAAAATGATCGTTAATAGGGATTTTCTAGAATATGCTCGCGTTTTTAGCCATCTGTATGGCACTGCAAAAAAACCGGTCGAGGATGCGCTTAAATTGGGGCAAAGTGTTGTATTAGATATCGATTGGCAGGGTGCGCGGAAAGTGCGCGCGCTAATTCCGGAGGCCGTTAGTGTATTTATTGTTCCACCATCCTTAAATGATTTGGAGCGACGATTGTTTGATCGTAAAAGGGATTCTAATCAGATTATTCAAAGTCGAATGAGTCGAGCAATTAGCGAAATTAGCCATTACACAGAATTTGATTATGTAATAGTTAATGCAGAGTTCGACACTGCTCTAGAAGAGCTTAAAGCAGTTTTTCTGCACCGAGAAACACCTAAATCAGGCATTTATTTCGATCCAACCACCTTTCTGTAAATATTAAAACAAGCTAAACTTGGTAATGTATTAGTAAAGTAATAAGCAAGTTGTGTGCTCTCCAGAGGAGACAGATCACTCTTATGCTAGTAAAATCAACTCAATAGATCAAAAATGTTTCAAATATAAGGTTCCTCTTAAGGAGTAGAATAATGGCAAGGATTACGGTCGAAGACTGTCTCGATAATGTAGAAAATCGCTTCGAATTGGTGCTGGTGGCTGCGAAAAGGACGCGACAATTAATGTTAGGCGCTGAAACAACGGTGCCGGCAGGTCGAGATAAGCCCACTGTAGTTGCGTTACGTGAAATTGCTGAAGGAATTATCACGCGATCGATTTTAGAGGAACAGGAGGTTGATCTCAAAAAAGTTTTGTTTGGTGAGTCCGAAGAAGGTGATACTGATTCTCCGCCTCTTAACGAAGGGAATGAAGAAGAAGCCAAACTAGAATTGGAAACCACAGGGCTGTTTCCAAATACAGATGATGGTACAGGTGCACGGATAAGCCCTATTGAGAATCAAGATGCCAACAGAGAGAGTTCAGGCGAAGGACAGGACACAGAAAGTTCCTCGACCTAAATCTGTCACTGCTTCTTCAAGTGAATCAGAAAACGATGTTGAAATCTCTGATTTACTTAAAGCAGTCGGTTACTTGGCTAAGAGCAATGTTGACAAGATCCACCGCGCGTACTGTTTTAGCAATGATGCACACTCTGGGCAGGAGCGGATAAGTGGCGAAGCATATATCCATCACCCTTTAGCTGTTGCCTGCATATTAGCAGATTTGCAGCTGGATGAGCGCAGCATCATTGCCGCTATATTGCACGATGTTATTGAGGACACGGAAACCGATAGAGACGAATTGGTAACGAAATTTGGTGAAGATGTAGCACTTCTAGTAGATGGCGTCACAAAGATAGGACAAATTGAATTTGCATCAAGCGAACATGCGGAAGCCGAAAACTTCCATAAAATGCTGTTATCGATGTCACGTGATATTCGAGTTATTTTAATTAAACTTGCTGATCGTATTCACAATATGCGGACATTAGATTCGCTAAAACTTGAAAAAAGAAGGCGAATAGCTCAGCAGACCTTAGAGATTTTTGCTCCTATAGCAAATCGGCTAGGACTACATAACTGGACCCAGGAATTAGAGGATCTAAGTTTTCGACACTTGTATCCGAAACGTTACGGCGCTATTCAAAAAGAGCTAGACAAGAGACGTGGCAACCATAGAAAAATTATCGATAATACGCTCAAAAAAGTAACTGAAGAGCTGAAAAAAGCGGGCATAAAGAGTAATGTGTCGGGGCGAGAAAAAAATCTTTATCGTGTCTATAGAAAAATGCAGACACGTCACATGTCACTGTCAGAGTTGAAAGATGTTTTTGCTATTAGAGTGATTGTGGATAATGTAGATGATTGTTATAGATCTTTAGGGGTAATACATAATTTATATAAACCAGTTCCAGGGAAGTTTAAGGATTATATTTCTATACCAAAGGCTAATGGATATCAATCACTTCACACATTGGTGTTTGGAATGTTTGGGCAGAATGTCGAAGTTCAGATACGGTCTGTAGATATGCATAGGGTTGCGGAAGTTGGTGTTGCTGCTCATTGGCGGTACAAATCTTTGATTAGAGACCAAAATCCACAACAGCTCACTAAAACCTGGTTGAATGATTTGTTGAATGGCCAGGTTCATTCAAGTAATCCCGCTGAGTTTCTTGAACACCTAAAGACCGATTTATTCCCTGATGAGGTTTATTTGTTCACGCCGAAAGGAGATATAAAGAAGTTGCCGAAAGGTGCCACTGCTTTGGATTTTGCCTACTCCGTCCACTCTGATGTTGGTAATCACTGTGTGGGTGCTAAGGTAGATTATCAAATGGTGCCTTTACATCAAACTTTGGATAACGGCACTCATGTTGAAGCAATTACGGCTCGGTCAGCTTACCCAAGCCCTTTGTGGCTTAATTACGTTATAACGGGAAAAGCACGCTCAGAAATTCGTGGCTACCTCAAAAAACAACGCACTGAAGATGCGATAAGGTTAGGTAAAAGATTGCTGGAAAAAGCATTAGCGTCAATGGGTATGAATATCAGGCTTAAAACTAGACAGAAAGTTGAGCTGCTTGGCAGGATAGGGAGGGAAGATTGGACTGAACTTTTGGCTGATATTGGTACTGGGAGGCGTTTACCAATGGTTGTCGCTCAACAATTATCCCCAGAAAATTCGTTGAAGCTTTCAAAAAATGCTAGGAAAAAGCCCTTAGTTATAAAGGGTGCTGAAGGAATGATGGTACGTTACGGCCAATGTTGTCGCCCTATACCGGGTGATAGGATTGTAGGGCTATTTTCGAGGGGCAAAGGGATTGTCATTCATAGTTCTAAGTGCGCCAATACTAAACACAAAAGTAAGCGTACCGAGAATTGGATTCCGGTAGCTTGGGCTGATGAAGTGAAGGGTGAATTCGCTGTGGATATTCACCTCGAAACAACAAATCGTCCAGGCGTACTTGCTAGACTAGCAGCGATAATTGCAGATGAGAATTCCAACATTAATAAGGTTTCCGTTACTGAAAGAGATACTCGGCACGCCAGTATTCGTTTTACTATAGGCGTTGAAAGTAGGCAGCATTTGGCAACAATTATGAAACGACTTCATGCAAAAAGTTTCGTCTTACGTGTTGGGCGATCTAAAGCATGATCTTCGCATTTGATACGGTTATATTTTGGCTAAAAAAGCAATAGAAAGCTTTAATGCTCCTCAAGCAATTGGTAGCTATTCTCAAGCTATAAAAGCTGGCCAATTTTTGTTCGTTTCAGGACAGATTCCTTTGGATCCAATTACGATGCAGATTGTAGAGGGCGATATCTCCATACAAGTAGGTGTCATCATTAAAAATTTAGAAGCTATTCTTAAAGAATGCGGAAGTGATCTCGAGGCAATAGTTAAGTTGACTGTTTTTCTTACCGACATAAAAAATTTTGAATTAGTAAATAAAATTATGTCCCAAAAATTTAAATTACCTTATCCTTCACGATCCCTAGTAGGTGTAAATATGTTGCCAAAAGGAGCTTCTATCGAAATGGACGCAATTGCGTATCTGGCCAACCAATAATTATTTTCCACGAAGGATAGATTTTTTGTCTTCAGCAGTTACAACACTCAAGGGGGTAGGCCCGCAAGTAAATAAGAAGTTAGCGCAAATGGGCATTCGTAAGGTCCAAGATATTCTTTTTCATTTTCCTATACGATATCAGGATCGTACTGTGTTATGCCCGATTGGTGAGGCAAAACTTGGGAAGCATGTATTGGTTCATGGTGAGATTTTAGTTTCATCTATTAAATTAGGTCGTCGGAGTAGTCTGATCACTATAATTTCCGATGGAACTGGAAGACTCATTTTACGCCAGTTCCATTACAGCCGATCCCAAAGACGCTCTTTGCAACCCGGAATGTGGCTTCAGTGTTTTGGGGAGCTGCGTTCTGGCCCATCTGGTCCGGAGCTTGTCCATCCAGAATATCAGATAATTAGTGGCAGAGGTGGCGTCAACCTGGAAACGTCTTTGACGCCAATTTATCCAACGACAAAAGGATTAGGACAGAAAATATGGAGGAAGTTAACAGACGAAGTCTTGTCAAAGTATGATACGCAAACTAGAGAGCTTCTTCCGGAATCTCTAACTAGGGCAAATAATTTTCTGACCCTAAAAGAATCACTAAAAATAATCCATCGGCCGCCGATAGAGACTGATATTACTGCCTTATCAAATAGAATCCATCCGGCACAGTTGCGTCTCGCTTTTGAGGAGTTGTTGGCACACCATTTGGCTATGACGCGCCGCAGAAAGTTGCGTGAACGCCAACAAGCGTATCAGATTCCGATAGGGAAAAAATTTTGGCCAACACTTGAAAAGCGCTTAGATTTTACATTGACGCAAGCGCAAAGAACTACTATTCAAGAAATTTTTAAGGGGCTTAACCAGAATAGTCCGTCCCTGCGGTTAGTGCAGGGTGATGTTGGTTGTGGCAAAACTGTGGTTGCTGTTGCAGCAGCTTTATCGGCTGTCGAGGTAGGCCTCCAGGTTGCTGTAATGGCACCGACTGAGATTTTGGCAACTCAGCATTTTCAAACCTTTTCAAATTGGTTGGAAGAATTTAACTTAAAGACTGTATGTTTGACCAGCAAACTTACCGCCAAAGAAAAAAGAGAGGCCTATGATGTAGTAGTCAACGGAGAAGCACACATCGTCATCGGGACTCATGCACTTTTCCAAGAGGATGTCCAATATAAATCTTTAGGTCTAATCATTGTTGATGAACAACACCGATTTGGTGTCGAGCAACGAGCTTCATTAAGAAAAAAAGGACAAAGCAGCAAGCGAGTCCCTCATCAAATTATTATGACCGCGACACCAATTCCTCGATCATTAGCAATGGTGATCTATGCAGATATGGATATTTCAATCATCGATGAAATGCCTCCTGGACGACGGACAGCTGAAACAGCAGTGATGTCAAATGTACGTCGTGCAGAAGTTCAAGAACGCGTGCGCGAAGCCTGCAAGAGCGGACACAAAGTTTATTGGGTATGCCCTTTTATTAATGAATCTGAGGTGCTAGAAGTAGAAGCTGTAGCTCAGAGATCTAAAATACTAAAAAAAGATCTGCCTGATATACGTGTATCATCTTTACATGGCAAAACAAGCGTTGACGAAAAAGAAGAGATTATGAGTGCGTTCAGGGCGGGTACGATTGATCTGCTTGTTGCAAGTACCATCATTGAGGTTGGAGTGCACGTGCCAGAGGCTACACTAATGGTTGTTGAGAATGCGGAAAGATTAGGTTTATTGCAGCTGCACCAACTTCGTGGACGTATAGGCCGTAGTGATCAACGATCTATCTGTATTTTCTTATATCAAAATCCTTTAACAACAGTAGCCCGCAATAGACTAGCAGCGATACGCGAACTTAAAGATGGATTTACAGTTGCCAAAAAAGATTTAGAGTTGCGTGGGCCCGGTGAGATATTTGGGACCAGACAAAGTGGAATTCCTGAATTTAGAATTGCAGATCTCATTCATCATAGCGAAGTAGCTAGTCGGATTCCAGATACCGCTAATTTTTTAGAAAAGGATAGCCCACAATTAGTTGATAAAATTATCGACCGTTGGCTGTTACCAGAGGAAAATCGTTTCACTGTCTGATGCGAAAAAAACTGTCGATTTATTTACGTTTGATGAGGATAGACAAACCGATAGGATGGCTGCTTCTATTGTGGCCAACCCTTTGGGCATTATGGGTTTCGGGAGAGGGAACACCTTCACCAAAGATTGTTCTAGTATTTATAGTCGGAGTATTTATCATGCGAGCGGCAGGTTGCATCGTCAACGATTATTTCGACAAAGATTTAGATGGATTTGTGTCTCGAACTAAAAACAGGCCATTAGCGCGTGGTGAAATAACCACACTCGAGGCAGCTATTTTGTTTCTAGTCCTTACAATTTTCGGGCTGGGTCTTGTTTTAACACTTAATCATCTAACACTACTCTTGGCTTTTGGTGGCCTCGTGCTAATTTGTGTATACCCTTTGTTAAAAAGATTCACTTATCTGCCTCAACTATTTTTGGGCATAGTATTTTCTTGGGGAACGCTAATGGCGTTTGCTGCGCAAAAAAATGAAATCACGTTGATCGCTGGGGGGTTATTTTTAGCAAATTTATTCTGGACCGTTGCTTATGACACAATGTATGCAATGGCCGATAGACCCGATGACATGCGTATAGGTATTAAGTCTATGGCAATTTTGGTTGGTCGCTTTGATTTAATTTTTAATTTGACCTGCCAAGCTATTGCTTTGCTGATATTATTTTTTATTGGGTACGAACTTAAACTAGGGATCTGGTTTAATGCTGGATTAATGGGCGCCCTTAGTACCGTAATTTATCAAAATCGTTTATGCAAAGATCGGAATCGCGATAAGTGCTTAAAAGCATTTACCAATAATTCGTGGTTTGGTTTTTCAGTTTTTTTGGGAATCTTTGTTTCGTATCTTACAACAATGCGAACTTTGTAAAATTTTTGTGCAATACATAAAAAGATCTAAGATAAATTTGCATAGGCTAACACTAGCCATTTATCACCAAAATCATCGAAATTCACCTGAATTCGAGCAGACTCTCCTTGGCCCTCTATAGTGATAACTGTGCCGGTGCCGAATTTTTTGTGCGAGACTCGCTTGCCCAAATTAATTAAGCTGTTGTTGCCGCTTTGGTTGGATTCACTGATGTTTTTGGGGGATATTGTGTGAGCAGTGAAAGCACGTACGTTTTCTAAGAAGTCCTTAGGGATTTCAAGCAGGAAGCGGGAAGGCCTGCTGTAATGTTCACGCCCATGAAGATGCCGAACCTCAGCCCAGGTTAAATATAGTTGCTCCATAGCACGTGTCATTCCGACATAACATAGGCGTCTTTCCTCCTCCAGTCGGCCCGCTTCTTCTAAAGATCGTTGATGGGGGAATAAACCTTCTTCTGCACCGCATAAAAAAACTAACGAAAACTCTAGGCCTTTTGCTGAGTGCAGACTCATCAATTGGACGCAATCTTCCCACATCTCAGCTTGAGCTTCGCCTGCTTCTAATGCGGCATGACCTAAGAAATCTCCCAATGGATCAATCTCACCATCTTCATTTGGTTCCGGTTCAAAGTTCCTGGCCGCATTAGTCAGTTCTTCAAGATTCTCAAGGCGGGTTAAAGCTTTTTCACCGCCAGTTTTTTTATGGTGATCAATCAAACCACTATTTTTAACAGTGATCTCGGTTTGTTCAACTAATGTGAGGCCTTTTATGTCGTTATGAAGCTTGTCTATTAGTTTTATGAAATTACTAAGGGCGCCTCGAGCTCTGTTAGGCATTTCTTCCGAAGCTATCAAATTGATCGTAGCTTCCCACAGCGACAAATCTCTTTCGCGAGCCGTCTGTCTTAGCACATTAAGAGTTTTGTTTCCGATACCTCTTGTAGGTGTATTGACAATTCGCTCAAACGATGGATCTGAGTCCCTGTTGTTAATTAGTCGGAGATAAGCTAGAGCATCTTTTACCTCTGTTCTTTCAAAAAAGCGCAGTCCTCCGTAGACTCTGTATGGAACTCCATCATTCATTAAAAGCTCTTCGAAAATCCGTGATTGCGCATTAGAACGATAAAGGATTGCAATTGAGTCGCGACGATTACCATTTTCGATCCATTTTTTTAGACAATCTAATACAAAACGCCCTTCGTCAATCTCATTGAATGCTGAGTAAATTTTGACCTTGGCGCCTTTTTTTCCTTCTGTCCATAGATTTTTTCCGAGACGATGCTTGTTATGATCAATTACTGCATTTGCAGCCAGCAGTATATTTTCTGTTGAGCGGTAATTTTGTTCTAGACGAATTACGTTTGTTCCTGGGAAGTCGAGTTCGAAGTTTGCCATATTTTCAACTTGCGCCCCTCTCCAACCATATATAGATTGATCATCATCACCTACCGCCAAAATGTTGTTTTTGGGTTGAGTTAGGACTTTAATCCATCTGTATTGAATATCATTTGTATCTTGGAATTCGTCGACAAGAATATGAGAAAAACGATCTCTATAAAACTCTTTTAACTCGCGATTACTCATTATTAACTCAAAAGCGCGCAGAAGTAGCTCAGCAAAATCAACTAATCCAAAGCGCTGGCATAACTTTTCATAATGATCGTAAACACGCAGCATTGTTTCTTCAATATCTCTAGTGCTACTATAGGAAAAATCAGAACGACGCCCCGATTCTTTATTTTGATTTATGAATGATTGTACTTGTCTAGGTGGCCATACTCCTTCATCTAGTTCAAGTTCCTTTAGAATTCGGCGTATCAGGCGGTACTGATCATCAGAATCTAAAATTTCAAAATGTTCAGGTAGTTCAGCTTCCCGGTAATGGCTTCTTAATAGTCGTAGCGATAGCCCATGAAACGTGCCGATCCACATTCTATTGACACTAAAGCCTAGCATGGTTTCGATCCGATGACGCATTTCGTTAGCGGCTTTATTAGTAAAGGTTACAGCGAGAATCGATTGAGGTAAAACGTCAAGTTTTTGAATTAACCAAGCGATCCTATAGGTTAAAACCCTCGTTTTTCCACTTCCCGCACCAGCAAGCACAAGCACGGGACCAGGTTCGGATTCAACCGCTCGTTTTTGTTCAACGTTTAATTCAGAAAAATCGCTCTCGGGATGGATCATTGCTAGAGTTATGCCAGAGGATAATTTACTTATCTATTTTATGTGCCTGAGTTATTTATATTGCGATATTACTGGTCTTATTTCAGTGACTCTTCTTGTCAGTAAATCAGGGTTTTTTGAATGATTAAGCATGCCGTCGGTAATAATTTTGTTGGGTAAGTCGAATATCTTCGGCAAGTGGAACGATAGGGCCAGCCTTCCAAAGGCTATAATCCAATTCAGGGAAGTAAACAGCGTTATCAGAAATAATTTGATCTGGAACATGGGTGATATCAATAAGATCACAGTACGGAATAGCCGCATCGTATAGTTGTCCACCGCCAATAAACCAGACTCGGTCTTGGCAGGTAGAAAGCGCGGCTGAAATTGATACAAATGTTTCGACATTTGACAAGTGCCTTCTAGTAATAACAATGTTTCTGCGTTTTGGCAGGGCTTTGGAATTAAGTGATTCCCAAGTTTTTCGTCCCATAATTACAGTGGTGCCTAGAGTAACATTTCGAAAACGCTTTAAATCGACGGGGTAATGCCATGGAAGATTGCCATCTAAACCAATTACACGTTCGGGAGACATAGCAACGATAGCGGCGATCATAGTTAAACCGCTACCTTAAATTTGATTGCTGGATGCGGATCATATTCGTTGATTGTAAAAACACTTGTTAGACTGTCAGTGTCCATCTTCAATAAGTTCGGAATATCTTCCAGTTTTGTTATAGATTCATCAATTTTAAGGGTAGGCAGTTTGCGAGGCGTTCGATTAAGCTGTTTCTTTAATCCTGGAATATGATCATATTCTTTCATACCTCCATCTTCTTTAGCGGTATAAATATGTGCATCTACTAAAGTATGTCCCAGTGTCCCAGCTCTGATGCCGCTAAATTTGGAGAAGAGCATCAGTAAAAGAGCATACCCTGCGATATTGTATGGCAGTCCAAGGGCTACGTCACAGCTACGTTGCGTTAGATGCAGACAAAGCATAGGTTCCCCTGATTCCGCATATTGCACGTTCAACATCCAAAAGGCGTGACATGGTGGCAAGGTGCTTGTTTGTGCATTTCCAGGAGACCATGCAGAGACAACCAATCTCCTGCTATTAGGGTTAATTTTTAGCTGTTCAAGAACCCAACGAATTTGATCATTGAAGTTTAGTTGGTCATTTTGTACGGTTGGAAAGTTTCTCCAGAAGTTACCATAGGCACTTGGCACACGATTGTTAGCATCAGCCCATGGGTCCCAGAATTTACATCCATGTCGCCGCAATAGCTCAATATGTGTGTCTCCAGACAAAAACCACAAGTTTTCTACCACGATATTTTTCCAAGATATTTCTTTTGTGGTTAGCAAGGGAAACCCTTGACTCATATCGATTTCATAATTTAGGTTAAATCTAGAAATCGTGTCGACACCTGTGCGATTAGTTTTTCTTGTTCCCCGTGTAAGCACCTCATTTACTACGTCAAGATATTGTTTCAAAATTAGTTCCTAAGTTCATGAATCGATAATTAAAATATTAGGTTTGGTTTTGTTGAAAATAGTGTTCAACAGCGATGCGCGCGACTTGACTAGATTTTACATACCAATAATCTTTGTTTATGCAAAGGGCTGCAAAAGCTATTTTTTTTGGTCCAGCTTGTGCATATCCGATGAACCAATCATATTTCCCCTCTGGCTTTAAACCAGAAAGTGAGCCCGTTTTACCGCCTACTTCGACATTTTTATATTGCTTTCTTGAAAAATCTTTAAAGCTTTTTTGGGCTGATCCCCGCAACACCGTTTCGCGCATAAGTATTTGTAATTGATTAACCGTATTCGATTTAATGATTGGAGGAGGAGATGTAAGGTTTGATTCATAGAGAATAATGCCATTATCGTTGGTTATAGAATCTACTAGAATTGGAGGCAGCATTCGACCACCGTTAATTACGGAAGCCGCGAGCATAGCAGCATGCACAGGACTTATCGTATTATTTTTAGTGTAGCCAGCCGCAGCTTCAACCACACGCCATTCTTCTTCTGGATTAAAGTCTGCCCGACTTTCTGGAACGTAAAAATCTCCGGACAGCTGCTGATTAAACCCAAACTTATTAGCATATTCAGAAAGTTGTTGACCTCCAACATACATTAGGCCTAGTCGGCCAAAAACTGTATTTGCTGATTTTGCAAAGGCAGTTTTAATTGGAAAATGCTGGGTCCATTTATTATTTTTGTGATATAACACATTTTTCCTATACAGACTGCTAGCCTTACCATTGAAAGGGATAATAGTTTCAGCATCAATTTTTCCGAGGTCGATTGCTGCGGCAGCAGTAATAAGTTTAAAAATCGAAGCAGACGGATAAGTATTTCCAAGGGCTAGATTTTCGCTAACGTTTCGATTTCGTTGATGATTGGCCATAGCAAGAACTCGCCCACTATCTGGTTCAATGGCAACAAAAACCCCATAATCAGGCTGCCATTTTTTGAAGACTGATTCAACTTTCTTTTGCAGTTTGTCATCAATGGTATATTGAATAGTAGATACATATTCTTTACCATTTCTATGCACTACAACCCTTTTAGGGTACCTATTCTGTGCAATTGATTGGGAAACTGTGTTTTTTATCAGATCTTTATTTATGCCCCAGACCGAAAATCGATCACTTTTAATTGAGCTTAGTACAGTGGGCCACCCTAAGGTGCCAAGCACTAGTGCTGTTGGCCAACCTATCAGGAAAAAGTAAAAGTAAATTTTTCTCCTTTTTGTCAATCTATGTCAGTCCCTATTATTTAGGTAAATTTTTTCGCATAAAAATAGTCGATTCAGTTTTTTGTTCGCCCATATAAATCTATTACAAATTTGACTATTGGTATTTTCTTACTCATCTAGCAGTATATCTCTAGCTTGATTTATTAGTGAGGCAAGATAATCGGTTCCTCCACGGTCGGAATGTAGTTTTTGAATCAGTTTACGATGAGCATCTTTAATTATCTTTTTTGAGGAATGCTCCTCAATGCCTAATATTTCTGCAGCTTCTCGGCGATCCATTGGTTTAGCGTTAAGATTATCAGTCTCATTTTCGTGGGCATCATCAGATCGCCATTCGTCTCCATAATTTCTATTTAAATAGGCCTCTAGAAGCGCAGCAGATTGATCATCATTAGCTTTACATTCCACTAATAACTCTAATAGATTTTCCATTGAGAGATCAATCATTTGTTTTCCAGCATATTTACCTTGAAGCACTTCGCCACTGAGATCACCGCTATCATGATCCAAAATCATGATGAAATAATTCGTTTCTACTTTTGATTTGTTCCCGGATTTTGCGGGTTGGCTGGATCGAAACATACGCCATGCTTGACGAGCTAGCAGTGCTCGTTGTATCCATGGCAAGGCGAGTCCTGGTAATGCAAATAACCAATGCACACGACCACTGATTACCATTATCAAAACCATGGACGCAAAACCATATAATAAGATCAGTTTTATCGCTTTACCCTTTTGGTTTGTAGGAGTTTTACGCAACCAAAACCAGAGATATATCAAAGCTATAACGACGGTAACTGCTAGAAGAAGGCGTAACATTATTAGCGATGCGGACTAAGTTGATGGGTTAGTTGTTTGACTAGCGCGCCTCTTGTTTTGCTGTATTTGGTTAATTCTTTATGTCCGCCAGCCACAAATACTGCTACAGCGCATAATAGCTCCTTAAGTTTTTCTGCACTACTAGAGTCGAATTGACAATATGCACCATTGCTCAGTCTAGCAATGTCCCGAAAAGCTCGCTCTACAACTGAATCGTAACCATCTTGAAACATCATGATCGGTACATGCAGAATACCCAGTTGACCAGCTAGATTATTTAATATATCGGGATTTTCTTCCATAGCGTCACCGATAAAGATCAGCGCTTGAACGGAACCTAGTTTTGCTTCCGATATGGCGTGTTTAATCACCCTCGCGATTTGTGTCTGCCCGGCCGAACATCGTATAGTTGTCATATGAGAAAGAAGATTCGTCGCATTGTTTGCCCACGGAGTCGCTACGAATTCCATGAAACCCTTGTAGTATACTAATTGAATATTGAGGCCGCCCAGAGATACTGTTTCTTGAAACATTTCACTTTGAATGTGGCAAGCCTGATCCCATAGCGGTTCACGGCTAGCGGTTGCATCAATACCAAAAATTAGGCGGCCCCGTTTCATATCAGATCTAGCAACGGGTAGCTTTTGAATTTTTTCAAGAAAAGCGTTAACGTCTATACGGCTCGCTTTTTTTGACAATTTATTTCCCGGTTTACTCATCGCTTTATTAATAAATGCAAGTCTTATCGGTCAAGGATATTAACATCCGCAGATACATTTTTGCTTATGTTCGGAAAAAGGAGATGTTCGTTCTAAATTTCGAGATTATGAGAGTTAATTCTAAGGATTGAAGCGGGAAGTTCGTCTACATTTTGAAAGTATTAAGAGGAAGCATAAGAATTTTAGAGATAAAAAGAATTAGGTGAATTTAGCCCAGAGTAAGATTTATTTATTTTATGCAAATTGTTTGGATAGGCAACGTTCTAGTATTTCTCCAATAGTCTTAATCAATTTTCTTAGGAGTTTAACGTTAATCTCTGATTATCAGTGTTGATTGAACAGTTGCCTATTAGATTTTTTATGGTCTCTGCTGTCAATCTCATAAATTAGGTATCAACAGCGTTTCTATTAAAAATTCATTACTTTTTTCACAAAGCATAGTCGAAAAGGCGTAGGATTGGTTTAGTGGGCTATCTGATGTTCTTTTCCTGGGTTCAATACGGGATAAGATCACCAGAGGCTTGTAGAAGTATCTAAACTTATCCATTTTGGAGTCCTCTATAATGAGTGACAATCAAGCAGGCAGTTTATATGAGAGGATTGAAAGCTTAAAAGAAGAGCATCGAGCTATAGATCAAGAGTTAAGTAGCATTATAAATAACCCAATAAGCGATGATTTAGAAATACAACGACTTAAAAAACGTAAATTATTTCTTAAGGATAACATCGTGCTTCTTGAAAGCAAATTATTACCAGATATCACCGCATAAGCCTACTATTATATCTTGCCTGAATAACCCCCCAACGTCTGTGGGCGGGATTATTTTCTCCTCAATAACGATAGTATTCTGGTTTAAAAGGGCCTTCTACTGAAACCCCGATATATCTAGCTTGTTCAGCAGTTAATGACGTTAGGGTAGCGCCAATTTTTTTCAGGTGAAGTCTCGCAACCATTTCATCAAGTTTTTTCGGTAAAACATGAACCTTCTTATCATATTGTCCACTGTTATTCCAGAGTTCAATCTGAGCCAGAACTTGGTTTGTGAATGAATTAGACATGACGAAACTAGGATGACCTGTGGCACAACCAAGGTTCACTAGCCGTCCTTCAGCGAGTAGTATTACACGTTTCCCATTTGGAAGAATGATGTGGTCAACTTGTGGTTTAATATTTTCCCACTCATATTGTCTCATGGAAGCAATATCAATCTCGTTATCGAAATGGCCTATGTTGCAGATAATTGATTGATCCTTCATTTTTAACATATGGTCGTGCTGAATTACATGATAGTTTCCAGTTGCGGTGACAAAAATGTTTGCTAAAGACGCGGCTTCATCCATTGATACAACTCTGTATCCTTCCATAGAAGCCTGTAATGCACAAATTGGGTCGATTTCGGAGACCCAGACGGTGGCTCCTAATCCACGTAATGCTTGTGCGCACCCTTTGCCTACATCACCGTAACCAAGGACAAGAGCTATTTTGCCGGCTATCATAACATCGGTTGCCCGTTTTATGCCGTCGACCAAAGATTCTCTACAACCATATAGATTGTCAAACTTTGATTTAGTTACCGAGTCGTTTACATTGATCGCAGGAAATGGTAGTTCATTGTCATGTTCCATTTGATATAGCCGATGAACACCAGTAGTTGTTTCTTCAGTTACCCCTTGAATATTAGCGAGAATACGACTGTAGAATTTGGGTTTATTTTGCAGACGTTTGCGGATGCTAGCAAATAGCGCCTCTTCTTCTTCGCTACTGGGCTTATCAAGCACTGAAGATCTATTTTCTGCTTTGGCGCCTAGTGTTACTAATAGTGTTGCATCTCCACCATCGTCTAAAATCATATTTGGAGTACCACCGTCATTCCATTCTAAAATTCGGTGAGTATATTCCCAATACTCTTCCAACGTTTCGCCTTTATAAGCAAAAATAGGGATCTCATTTTCTGCTATGGCTGCGGCAGCATGATCTTGAGTCGAAAAGATATTACACGATGCCCATCGAAGATCAGCGCCTAGATATTGAAGAGTTTCTATAAGCACTGCGGTTTGGATGGTCATATGTAAGCTTCCGGCAATTCGAGCGTCCTTTAAAGGTTGGCTTTTGCCGTATTCTTCACGTATTGCTATGAGCCCAGGCATTTCAGTCTCTGCTATGGCAATTTCTCGTCGACCCCATGCGGACAGTGAAAGATCCGAAATCTGGTAATCAGAAAACTTAGGATTAGTTTGAGCGCTCATGTGTTTCTCCAGATTCATTGAGCGCCGTTGCGTTAATCATGATGTGGTTTAACTGAGCCTGGCAGAATTTCAAACCCGTCGCAACGCTCCTCAGCATCATCACGGTGTTATTTTAGCGTAAGTTTTAATCGTCTGCTAGATTTTAAGCCCGGCCGCATCACGCAGTGAGTCAGCCTTATCAGTTAATTCCCAACTAAATTCTGGTTCTGTTCGGCCAAAGTGGCCATACGCAGCTGTCTTACGATAAATGGGCCGCATCAAGTCATATGTTTCGATAATGCCTCTAGGTGTCAAGTCGAATTCTTCAAGAATTAATGTCTCGATGGTTTCTTCTGGAACCACGGCGGTTCCAAAAGTATTTACCATTAGTGATACTGGTTGTGCAACGCCAATCGCATACGCAACTTGAACTTCGCACTTCTCTGCTAACCTTGCAGATACAATGTTTTTGGCTACATGTCTCATTGCATACGCAGCCGATCGATCAACCTTGGAGGGATCCTTTCCTGAAAATGCGCCACCCCCATGGTGCGCAGAGCCTCCATAAGTGTCCACGATTATCTTGCGTCCCGTGAGTCCGCAGTCGCCATGAGGGCCACCTATTACAAATCTGCCGGTTGGGTTTACCAAGAATTTAGTATCTTTAGATATCATTTTGGCAGGTATGACTGGCTTTATTATTTCCTCGATCACTCCTTCTCTTAAGATGTCGTAGGTCACGATTTCGCTGTGTTGAGTTGATAGGACAACTGTGTCAATTGAGTGCGGCTTTCCATTTTCGTACCGAACACTTACTTGACTTTTGGCGTCGGGCCTTAACCATTCTAGAACCCCTGCTTTCCTAACCTCTGCTTGTTTTTTTACGAGACGATGGGAATAGGTAATTGGTAACGGCATGAGGACATCAGTTTCATTGCATGCGAAACCGAACATAAGCCCTTGGTCACCAGCACCCTGTTTTAAATCGATACCCTCACCTTCATTAACGCCTTGAGCAATGTCTTTAGACTGTTTATCTAAGGCGATCATAACGGAGCAACTGGCATAGTCAAAACCGATGTCAGAAGAACAGTATCCGATATCATTAATCGTATTACGTACGATTTCTGTTGTATCAATGTGTGCCCCGCTAGTAATTTCGCCAGATACAATAACTAGCCCAGTTGTTACTAGAGTTTCACATCCAACCCGTGAATGTTTGTCTTGCTGTATTAGCGCATCCAAGATCGCATCAGATATTTGGTCTGCCATTTTATCAGGATGGCCTTCCGATACTGACTCCGAGGTAAATAAAAAACTACGGGACATGATATTCTCCTGATATAAGGTCCTAGTGTATCTTCGATAATTGGGAAGTGAACTTTTTTAACTAATTTTTTTCAAATTCTAGCAGAGTATAAAGTATTCGGTCTTGATAAGGATCGTAAGATTTAATTTGAAAAGATCTGATAATCAAATTTTTTTCAGCTGAATTTTCCAATTTTTTTCATCTAAATTGTGTTCTATACAAAACGAATTTTCAGTAATATGATCGGCCCATTCTTCCGCCAGGGTTTCCATCATAATCCATTCACGATGTAGGTTGATTGCTGAGGATATATCTGGAGATCCTGTAATTTTCAAAGAGATCCTATCAGAGACATCAAGCTCGGCTTTTTTTCTCGCATCCTGTACAGTCCTGATTAATTCTCGAACCAGGCCTTCCTGAGCTAGTTCTGGCGTTATTCGAGTGTCAAGTGCAACCAAAAAGCCATTAGCTTCAGAACCGCTATACCCTTCTGCCGAGGTAGTTTCAACAAAGAAATCATCTGGCCCAAGATTGATGGTTGTTCCGTCAATTTGTAGTTGACAATTTTTTCCTGCGGTTTGAGATTCATAAAAACTACGTCCATCAACCATTTTTAATGCTTCTCTGATTTCTGGAATTAGTTTACCATAGCGTGACCCCAATCGAGGTAAGTTTGGTTTCACGCGGTAGGTAACTAGATGAGTATCATTATAAACAAACTCGATTTTTTTAACATTTAGCTCGTCTAATATTTGCTCCTTATTCAAAACAGCCGCTTCAGCTTTATGTTGGTCTGGAAAGCGAACGAGTATCTTGGGCAAAGGTTGCCGGACACGTACCCGACTTTCTTCACGAGCAGCGCGCCCAAGTGAAACAACCTGCTGTACTACTGAGATTGAACCTAGCAAATCATTGTCTTGCCAATGCGGATCTGGTTTAGGCCAGCTGGACATGTGCACACTAATTGGCGCATCATTTTTTTGTCCCCGAACAAGATGTTGATATATTTTTTCAGCTAAGAATGGCATAAATGGAGATATCAATTTGTCGAGATTTTCTAAGCAGGTATAGAGAGTTAAATAAGCAGACTGTTTGTCGATACCAGCTTCGCTTTTCCAGAAACGTTTCCTGCTACGACGTATGTACCAATTACTCAATTGATTAGTGAAATGTTCAATGGTTTCACCAGCCGTTTTTGCGTCATAGCTATCTAGAGCTTGTGTAGAAGTTTCTATTGTTTTATATAGAAGTGCTAGGATCCAGCGATCTAGTTCAGGTCGTTCTGAAGGTTCAATATTATTAGTTAGATCAACTTTGTCTAAGCTAGCGTAAAGAATAAAAAAACTAAAGGTGTTCCAAAGGGTATTAACAAAAGAACTAGCCACCTCAGATACAATTTTACTAGAGATTCTTTTTTGTGCTTCTGGCGCAAGGCGCGATAAAAAGTACCACCTCAAAGGATCCGCTCCAATACTATCAAAAACATCGTACGGATCAACAATATTTCCTTGTGACTTGGACATCTTTTTACCATCACCATCTACTATGTGATTCAAACAAACACAATTTCGGTACGCTCTTTGATCAGATACAAGAGTAGCGATCGCATGTAGGCTATAAAACCATCCGCGGGTCTGATCAATGGCTTCGCAAATATAATCGACCGGAAAGTGGTCACGGAATTTAGCCTGATTTTCGAAAGGATAGTGCCATTGTGCATAGGACATTGCGCCTGAATCGAACCAACAGTCAATTACCTCTGGAACACGGCGATATTCATGACCATTTTTTGGGTGTGTGAAATTAATTTGGTCAATGGATGGTCGGTGTAAGTCAATTTCTTTAAGAGATTGACCACACAAATTTTCCAATTCTTGAATTGATCCAATACAGATGAAGTCACCATGTCCATCCGTCCAAATTGGCAATGGCGTGCCCCAAAAGCGTTCGCGGGAAAGGGCCCAATCCACGTTATGCTCTAACCAATTACCAAAACGTCCGTCGCGAATAGATTTGGGAGTCCAGTTGATCGTTTGATTAAGTTCCAACATTCGGTTTTGAACGGAAGTCGTTTTAATATACCAGGCATTTTTCGCATAGTAGATTAATGGGTCACCAGTACGCCAGCCAAATGGATAGTTATGCTTATAGGTTCTTTCTTCAAATAAGAGGCCTTTGTCTTTAAGATGATTAATGATGATTGGATCTGCATCTTTAAAGAATAACCCAGCCAACCATTTTATCGAATCATTAAAACAACCATCGAGTCCTACTGCATGAACGATAGGGAGACCATGTGCTTGGCAAAGGCTTAGATCTTCCACACCATAAGCGGGCGCTACATGTACTATGCCTGTGCCATCTTCTGTAGTGACAAAATCGGCAGGTAAAACACGACATATATCGCCACCGACTTCTAGCTCTTTAAACAGTCGGTTATAATATAAACCCTCAAGGGTACTACCTAAAACCACCTCCGTTATTCGATAATTTTTGTTTTCGAATATAGATTCAACTAAAGCTTCTGCGACAATCAAAATGTCTTCCGCATGTTCTACGAAGGCATATTTGATGTCGCGCCCAATCGCAAGTGCTAAATTAGCTGGTAAGGTCCACGGAGTCGTAGTCCAAACCAAAAAGTAAGTTTTTTCTCTATCCCGCAATGGAAATCGAACGAAAACCGATGGATCTTCGGTCTCACGATAGCCTTGCGCAACCTCATGTGAGGAAAGGGTCGCGCCAATCCGGGGATCATAAGGAACTACTTTATAATCTTGGTAGATTAGCCCCTTTTCCCAGATAATTTTTAGCAGATTCCAAACGGACTCAATGTAATCATTATCAAGCGTGTAGTAGGCTTCCCCGAGGTCGACCCAAAAACCCATCCGCTCTGTCAGAGTTTCCCATTCGCCAATGTAACGCATAACAGATTCTCGGCACCGTTTTGTAAAAGCTGCGACTCCAATTTTTTCCTCAATCAACTTTTTGTCAAAAATACCGAGCTCTTTTTCAATTTCATGTTCTACAGGTAATCCATGCGTATCCCATCCCGCTTTTCTAGGAACATGAAAACCTTGCATAGTTTTATATCGGGGGTACACATCTTTAAACGCTCTGGCAAGGACATGATGAATCCCTGGCCGTCCATTTGCTGTTGGTGGACCTTCGTTAAAGGTATACAAAGGCCTGCCCAAAGATTGCTCTAGTGATTTCTCGAAAATTTTGTTATCACGCCAGAATTCAAGAATTTCTTGCTCTAATTCTGGTCCGTCATATCGACTGGATGCAGGTTTAAAAACCATGGGCTATTTTCTCAATGAACTGTGAGACGGATTAAGTGTTTGCGCATGGGGGTCATGGGGATAATGAATTTATATTCTAATACGCTAACGAGATGCTGAAGCACTTCACTTTGTTGATTTGCTAGGTTGAGGCCAGCCATTTTTTAATTTGATTAATTGTCAGTTTAAAAAAAAAGAATTTACGACAAATTTAACGGCGTCAAGCATAAATATCAATAAGTGAAGGCCGAAAAGTTTTCATGGAGCTATTTAGTTAGTAGGAAAGTAAGCTATTTTACTAATCGATTTGACTTTCAGATCTGATACCTGAAAGCACCGACAAATGTTCCTCAATGCTGTTTGCCAATGCATTCAGGTTGTAACCACCCTCTAGCACGGATATTATTCGATCATCGGCATATTGATTAGCGAATTCCAGAACTCTTTGTGTCATCCAACCGTAAAAGCTGGTTGTTAAATTAATACTTCCGAGCGGGTCATCTTTGTGTGCGTCAAAACCGGCTGAAATAAGTATTACTTCTGGTTTGAAGTTTGCCACTTCTGGAAGTATCTTATCTTTAAACACATTTTGGTAGTCTTTATTTCCACTGCCAGGAGGCATTGGACAGTTCATAGTTGTACCTCTACCTTTACCAATTCCAGTTTCTGATATTGAGCCAGTTCCAGGATAGTGTGGGAATTGATGTAAGCTTATATAAAAAATGGAGGAATCTGATTCAAATATGTGTTGTGTACCATTTCCATGATGCACATCCCAATCAAGAATAAGGATCTTGCCTACCCCATGTTGTTTTTGAAGATAGCGAGCTGCTATCGCCACATTATTTAATATGCAAAAGCCTAGAGCCATATCTTTTTCAGAATGATGGCCAGGAGGCCGGGTTATTGCAAAACCATTAATGACCTTTTTCGACATAACAATATCGACCAGTCTTAGTATGCCCCCGGCCGCTAATACTGCGGTCTCAAAGCTCTCTTTATTAACTTTCACATCCCGACTATCCAAAAAGCTTAGACCTTGTTGACAAGTCTTTTGGGCTCTTTTGATAAATTCAATTTCATGCACTTCATGAATCCATGCTTCATCGCAGGGTGTCGCGCTTATTCGTACTAATTGACTAAACCACGCTTGTTTTTCAAGATGATTAAGTGTCGTTATAATTCGATCGGCACACTCGGGATGTGATTTTCCAGTATCATGCAACAACAATCTACCATCCGAAAGCAGGCCTGTTTTCATGATCGTTTTTTCATATGCTGAAGTAAAATTTAACTTCCCCAAGTTTAGTATTCGCAGAGACTACACAAGTAAGATAACATTAATATGCTAACTTTAAAACGAACACAGAATCAAATTTTAATTAATTCTTTTTATTCTCCTTAAGTGTATTGGCATATATGACGTTACTTCTGATTATTTTTTTGGGCCTGATCATATTTTTGTGTATGGTGAGACACTGGCCTCTTCCAGAAAAAAAAGGAAATTTTTTAACGGGCAAGATTGACCAATCTAATAAAGATGCAAAAGTCATAACTATAGGCACATATAACATTCATCGAGCTCGTGGCGTTGATGGTAAAAAAAATTTAAGTCGCATTGCCAGCGTAATCTCCAGCTGTGATGTTGTTGCACTTCAGGAAGTTGAGGGCAACAGCTTAAGAAATTTTAGAAATCAAGCATATAGTTTGGCAGAGCGTTGTGGATATTTGGTGCATTTTTCGCCATCGCGGAGACAATTATTTTTCCCCCACCGTGGTAATGCTTTGCTAACTCGATTTCCTGTTACAGAGTGGATCAGGAAACCGCTTACGCCGACCACAGGAAAAGCTTACCGGAATGTCACGACATACAAAATACGATTACAAGGAGAAATTATTAATGTCATTAACACGCATCTTTCAAAACCATCAGAGCAAACTGAACCTCTGAAGTATGTTTTAAATTTATTTCTTAGTTTTGATAGGGCAGTATTGCTTGGTGATTTTAATACCACTAGTTTAGACCCCAATCTTCAAAATCTTTTAACGCACAAGGTTAATGACGCTACGGCCCTATCGACAGATGATTTGGATCGAATAGATTGGATACTAGTCCGTGGGTTAGACGTTTTGTCAGCTCGAATGGAGCCACCGGGTGCATCAGACCACCCTTTTTTTTCAGCAACTCTTTCCCTTAGAGCAAAAAAATAAATATTGTATTTTTAGCTGAAACCCGCCAACTTAATTTTTTTAGAAGCAATGTTAAATAGTTCTGGTTTATCGCAGTAGTTTCTAAGAAATCTCGTTATATCTTTGCGTATGGATGAGGCTGACTCTTGTGCACTTCTGTGTTCTCTCATTGTATCCAGATCTAGCACAACGATTTCATCTTCAAATAGTAGGAAGTTGCTACTTTTAGTATCACCATGTGAAATATCGTGGTTCCAAAGAAAACTGGGGTCTCAATAATCTTTTCTGTCACTTTCTCCTGATCAGTGATATTGTTTTCACAATTTAAAATTGTTGCAAACGAAGGAGCATCTACATATTCCGTAAGGTACCAGGAGCGACCCTTTAGGCCCACCTTAATATATTCCTGTATAAATGCTATTGGAGGAGCTACTTTAATGCCCAATTCTTCGAGTTTTTTTGCGTATATCCAGCAGTTTTCAGCTCGTGATTGACGAATCGTTCGACGTATTGCGTGCCAAGTATTTTTTGTGTTGTATCGTTTTATTACAATCGGACAGTGTTCAATTAACTTCCGGTCAATCGTTACCGTAGTAGTTTGATCGTTTTTTATCAGCTCAAGCTTATCATTGAAATAATAATCAGGTGCTGCTAAAAACTTAAGGAGATTGGATTCAGCATAAAGGCTACGGTATTCGGCCCCTAAATTTTTCAATTTCATTGATTTCACTGCATTATTTGATTTAGGTCTTAAATACACAACATTTTGATCGTGAACGTTTTTTAGAATGTCTTCAAACTGAATTTAGTATTGTATTCTGGTTTTATGTAGTGTCTGAGCACCAGATTTAGAGCCGTGTAGATTACGACGTTGCTCGGCCAACATTAGGCGGTTGGCTCTAGACTCCACTCGTGCCCAAAATGTTTGATCAGCTTTCAAGATATCTCGCAAATTAGCATGACGGTAAGTTGACATGAAGCGAAAGATATCACGTCGACTTAGTATTCCTGCGGAAATTAATTCAAGGCTTGAATAATGAAGGCCAGAAATATCTTTAACTTTCCAACGCATCGGAGTTCTGTGACGAATTTGCATGCGATGCAGGTCAATTACATACAACTTGCTCTTTTCAATTGAGGGTTCGCCTTTTGCATACTTTCTTTGTAGAAGGAAGTGAGCTAAATAGAAATCCCGATGATTTGCACCACTTTGATGCATCGTACGAGCACAGTTTGCTATTTTTCTTATAAGCCATCGCTTATAACGTATTTGACTCTTACCGGTTGGCGGTGTTTTTTTCCATTCTTGACCCAATTCTTCTAGACTGATTGTTCCGTTTATTTCCTCAGTAAGAATAAAGGATTGTCTGTGAGCATATGCATACCTGCCTGATTCTGTCCCATATCCCGAAATAGTGAGCGTGTCGATTCCATGGCGTTCTAAATGATGAACTCCATGCCACTCATTTTTTGCACCAAGAACCGGTAATCGCAAATATGTCCAATTCTTAAAAATTTCCGGCCAACCAACCCCAGTATGCGTCTTCAGGTAGTAGTATTTTTTATCTAGTTCTAGTCGGCTGGTTTTTCGGCCTTCTTCAGGCGCAGTTCTTATAAGTTCGCCCTCGGCTTTCATAATATCAACGAATTTTCGGCCCTTCAGCGCACCTCCAGCTAAATGTTGATCTAAATAGCGAATATCGCGGATTGAATGGTCAAATGAAGCTAAACCTAGATCGTTTTTTGTTTGACTATAGTTCTCTATAATATCAACAGCTGTAACCGGCATACGATAAAGCTCTTCATTTTCGCCATATCGGCGACCATTTTCTCCCCAATGTTGTCTCTTTTTGGATGCCAGAAGTGATTCGAGTTCTCGATTCAAACGATCTTGCTCAAAAGGAGAAGCTAGAACTACGCCCGCATTAGCTTGTTGGACATGATGGGCATACCCACATACGTTGGTTGTAAGAACAGGAACACCAGCAGCAATTGCTTCCAATAAAATTGTGCCTGTATTTTCTCTATACGCAGGATGGATTAATAAGTCACCAGCTGCTAAAAGTTCAGGAATGTCATGGCGACCACCGAGAAAATAAACTTTATTCGAAATGCCTAATTCTTCGGATAGAGCTTGAAATTTCCCTGGCCGTTCTTGCCCAATTATCATCAAGTGAGAACGTTTTTGTAATTCGGGTTCCAAGCTGGCTAAGGCCCTTAAAGCTCTATCTAAACCTTTCGTCTCGAAACCAGAACCAATAAACAGCAGTAGTAGTGCGCTGTCTGTAATTCCAAATTCATTTCGTATATTTCGTCTAGCATCATTATGGTTTTCAACTGGCCTTCTATCTAAATCCAGTGTAGGTGGCAATACTAGGAAACGTGAATCAGGGGTATGATAGTATTCCTGGTAGACTTTTTTTTCACGTTCTGATAACGATAGTATTAGTGTTTTGCTTGTTGAACTAAATACAGATTTTTCGAAGGAACAGAAATGCCTATAACGTGCAGTGAGACGAGATATAGGAGGATTCGCTTTTTGCACTCTCCCGATATAGCAAAAATCTGCCCCATAATAAACATCGAGCCCTGGCATCCTGTTGAATCCAATGATTGCGTCGAAAGATCTTGCTTTTAGTTGTCGTCGTAACCGACTGTAATATCTTCGATCTTTAACATGGTTTGGGAGGAAGTTTTCACCCCACTCACCAAGTATAGTTACATTTGTGCTCTTTACGGGTGGTGATCCTTGCCACGAGGAGACAAACACCTCCGCCTGATGTCCACGTCTTTGGCATTCTACCAGAATTCGAAGGAAGTCCCGCGAAAGCCCGCTATAAGGAAAGTACTTGTATAGACAGAAAGCGAATTTCATTATAGGCTAATTGTGTCGGACATTGACGGCGAAAGCGAGACCCTAAGTCTAACCTAGTTTTTCGGAAAGGGTTTATTTTTTCCGTATATTGGTTATGCTCGTTTTTCCCATTCCCAAGCGGTTCGACAGATTTCTTCTAAACTATTGTGATTTGGTGTCCATTGAAGAGTATTTAAGATACGTCGATTATCCGCTATCAATTTCGCTGGGTCGCCAATGCGTCTAGGACTTTCAATAATTGGGAAGGTTACTCCACTGGCTAATTGTACCTGATCAAGAACTTCTCGAACACTATATCCCTGCCCATAACCACAATTGAGAACTTGAGATTCAGTATGTTCTCCTAGGTACCGAAGAGCAGCAAGATGGGCTGAAGCTAAATCTTCCACATGTATGTAGTCTCGTATACAAGTTCCATCTGGTGTGTTGTAGTCTGTACCAAACAAAGATACCGATTTTCTTTTACCTAAAGCAGTTTCGCATGCTACTTTAATCAGGTGTGTCGCATCAGGGGTAGCTTGACCCAGAGTACCATCAAAGCTTGCGCCAGCCACATTGAAATACCGTAAGGCCACATAGCTAAAATTTTTTCCTGAAACCAGACGAATACTTTCCGCAAAGTCACGCAGGTTCCACTCTGTAATCAATTTAGTACGGCCGTAGGGATTGATCGGTTTGGTCTCAGCATCCTCTGATACCGGGACAATTTGCGCATTACCATAAACTGCAGCGCTGGAAGAAAAAATGAAGGCTTCAACATCCGATTCCAGGCAAGCTCTAATCAAATTCATAGAACCCATGACATTATTCCGATAATATTTGTCAGGATTGCGAACTGATTCGGGTACAACAATGTGGCCAGCAAAATGTATTACTGCTTCTATGTGACGTTTTTTTAATAGACGGGACATATCTGCTAAATTCCCAGCATCCATCTTATGGAAATTTGCGGTTTCGGGAACAGCCCAGGAGTGACCGCTATAGAGTGTGTCAACGACCGTCACGTCATACCCTGCCTTTACCAGTTGTCGTGTTGTATGAGATCCAATATATCCGGCACCTCCGGTAACAAGAATTTTTGATAGTTTGGTTGGCAAAGTATTATGCTCTTAAGTAAAAAGTAGGACGTGATTATAAAGCAGCTTGATAGAAAGAATCTTAACGTAAAGAGGATGGTTTGTAGGTGGATAACACATCGGTGACACAATTAACATCTAATTTTTGTAGGCAGTCAGTATGGACTAATGGACATGCTCGTTGATTGCAAGGACTACATGAGAGATTTTTCCAAAGTACCGTTGCTTGAGAGCTTAATGGAGGGTTGATTCTGGGGCTTGTAGATCCATATATTGCGATAATCGGAGTGTCAACTGCAGCGGCTACATGCATAAGTCCCGAATCATTGCTTACGACATAGCTAGCTGAACTTAGAAGATCAACAGCTTCTTCTAACTTAGTTCGTCCAGCTAGATCATAAATGTCGTTGAGTTCCAAGTCAGATATTTCTTTTGTTAACGTTGAGTCTTCATTCGAGCCCATCAGCCATATTTGCCAACCTTTTTCGAGTTGCAATCGAGCTACTTCTGCAAATTTTTCGATTGGCCATCGCTTGGCTGGGCCAAACGCTGCACCTGGACAAATCGCTAGTGCTGGTTTATCTGAAAGAGGAAGTCCGAGGCGGTCAAAAATTTTATTTTTCTCACCAGACTTTGTCTGGAGAGCTGGACGAAATTTTTTTAATGAAGAAGGTGTTTGTGCAGAGCTTCCTAGATGGACAAATTGATCCACCGTTCGAGGCAATTCTTTTTTATCAATTTTTCGAACATCATTGATTAAGCCATATCTTTTTTCACCAAGAAACCCTGTTCGTGTAGGAATGTTAGCTAGAAATGGCACGATTGCTGATTTCAAAGATCGAGGCAAGACAATAGCACGATTAAAGTTTTCAGAACGAAGTTGCCGAGCTATCTCTAAACGGTCCCGAATGGAGAAACGGCCGTGTTTAAAAGGTGTTGGAATCGCGGTATTAACTTCGGGCATGCGTTTAACTAGTGGTATTGACCATTCAGGCGCCAAAACTGAGAGATGCAGATTATTGATTTGCTGGTGCAGAGATTGAAATAAACACTGAGCCATAACCATATCGCCTATCCAGGATGGCCCAACCACCAAAACTTTGTATTGATGGAGTTTCATTTAAGATTAATTGATTTTTAAACGCTTAGTTTATTTTTCAGAGATATCCCTATCCGCCAGAGGTTTTGTTTCGTTAAGTCTATAGACGGTTCCACAATAAGGACAGGAAGCATCCTGTCCGTTGCTAATAGGTAGATACACCCGTGGATGTGTGTTCCAAAGACTCATGTCCTTTCTAGGGCAGTACAGAGGCAAATCTTCTTCGGAAATGCGGAAAGACCGCGCTGTATGTTGTTTTTCTAGAGTTTGATTTGACGGCATTATTTTTGAAATAGATGGGATACGCATGATTAAATCACAGTTAACCAATTGGTATGTTTAGGATTACGACCGTGGACGCAATCAAAGTAACCAGATTGAATTTTTTGTGTGATTGGTCCTCGAGCCCCAGATCCTATGGTGCGACCATCGAGCTCATAAATAGGGGTTACTTCTGCTGCTGTACCTGTGAAAAAAGCCTCATCTGCGATATAAATTTCATCCCGCGTAATTCTTTTTTCAATTAGCTCTAACCCCAGCTCGTTAATTAATGTAACCACAGTGTCTCTCGTGATCCCCTCTAATGCCGATGTTAAGTCAGGAGTAAAGATCACCCCACCACGAATCACGAAAACATTTTCTCCCGTTCCCTCCATAACGTAACCTTCATTATCTAACATCAATGCTTCGTCAGCACCTGCATTGACAGCTTCTTGAAGGGCTAGGATGGAGTTTATATAGTTTCCGCAAGCTTTTGCGCGACACATACTTATATTTACATGATGCCGAGTCAAAGAAGATGTTTTTACTCGAATGCCTTTTTCTAGACCATCCTGTCCTAAATATGCGCCCCATTCCCATGCAGCAATCGCAACGTGAGTTGATAACGAATCGGCACGAATTCCCATTCCCTCAGAACCGTAGAAAACGATAGGACGAAGATATCCAGTGTTAAGATTGTTTGCCTGCAGAACGCTTTTTTGTGCTTCATTCAAGGTTTCTTCGTCATACAGCATTTTCATCCCCAGAATGTGGGCGGAACGGAATAAGCGTTGTGTATGGTCTTGGAGACGAAAGATAGCGGTGCCATTATCAGTTTCATACGCCCGAACGCCTTCAAAGCAACCCAAACCATAATGAAGTGTATGGGTAAGAACATGCACTTTCGCCTCGCGCCAATCAACCATCTCACCGTCCATCCAAATTACACCATCTCTATCAGAAAAAGACATCATTAACTCTCTAAAAAGGTATTTGTTATAAAAATTGGTTTAATTTCAAATAAAATTCGACGGATCATCTTTCAGCTTAAGCATATCATTTACAGCTTCGACCGCATGTTTTGCATATGGCCGTAACCGCTCTTCAATTTGATCACATTTAATTTCTGGTCCAAGTATACCTGTACCGATCGGTTTATTCATACTTACCTGAAGATCCAATATGGCATTCATTACGGCAGACCCTATTACTAAGCCATGAGATGTTTGTCCTTTTTCAATTACCCCAAGCACTATTGCACCGTCAATCGACTGTTTGGCCAAAACGCGACGTAGGGCCAACGGTGTTTCTATTGAGCCGGGCACCCTTACTGTTTCGGCAATTGTTAAGCCTAAATTTGAAGCTGTTAGGGCAGCAATTTCGAGCATTGCTTCAGTATGCTGATGATGGAAAGCTGCGACTACGATTGCAATATTTTTAGAGAGGCCCATCGACAAAAAATGAATAATTTTGGGTACATTCTAGAATGAAGAGGCTGTTTCAGCAATGTCTAGATGCTGTTTTATAAGTGATTTAGTAAAAGATAGGTCTAAATAACCTATGTCTTCTTAGTTTTTCTAGATTATTAGTGATCTAGATTCTGTCACAGAACACGTGAAACATTGTTTTGGTTCGGAATTCTCTATACTGACTAAAAATTTTTGGAAATAGAAGCATTTTGAGGTAAAAGTTATTTTTGATTTTTGAATTTAATGGCATATTCTAAGCATTGTAACGCCTTGTATACGAAATATCCCTTCGGAATTTCATATACACTAATACTATAAGATAAATCTGGATATCTTTATAGATCTTAAAAGTATTTCAGATGCGCTAAGATGTTAGCTTGCAAAAGTAACTTTTTACTATTTAGGTGAATTTTTTGAGATTGAATGATTACAAAATTGCTGCTGTTACAGGTGCGTCAAGTGGCATAGGGGCCGCAATAGCTAACGAGCTAAGTCGGTGTGGGCTAGAAGTTCACGCAATTTCTCGGCGATCAGAGCGTTTAGCCGAGCTCAAAGACTGTGTAACTCATGTGCTTGATGTGCGTAATACAAAGTCACTTACACATCTCATGACGTCTCTCGACATTGATGTTTTGATCAATAACGCTGGAGTTGGCAGAGGTTTTGGATCAACAGAGCTAGCTGACCCTGATGATATCGATACTACTGTTGATACAAACATTCGTAGCGTCATCCATGGAGTACGATCTGTATTGCCAACTATGAAAAAAAAGAATTCTGGCCACATCGTCAATATTGGCTCTATGGCAGGAATCTATCCCTTGTCCGCAGCTATATACGGCGCATCAAAGGCTGCGCTTCATATGTTTTCAATGAATCTTCGCTTAGAGCTCCAAGGTACGGGCATTAGGGTGACTGAGATTTGTCCAGGTCGGGTTCAGACCGAGTTTTATGATAAGGCTGTTGATGATCCAAATGAGGCCAATAGATTGAAAACCTCTGGGATTACCGAACTTAGTAGTAAAGATATTGCTGCTTCAGTTGTTCATGCTTTAGCGGCCCCCTGGCACGTTAACATTAATAGGATTGAAATACAGCCGACAGAACAAACATATGGTGGATCAACTTTTACCGAGATCAAATTTTGATGACACTATCGGGAAAAAATGCGGTTGTTACTGGTGGTGGGTCCGGTATGGGTGCTGCTACTGCCCGAGCTCTCATTACAGAGGGATGCAACGTGTTTGTGGTTGATATAGATGAAAAAGCTGCCGCCATTATAGAAAATGAGACAGGCGCTCATGCTTTCGTTGGAGATGTTTCGGATTCAAGTTTCTGTAATACAGTAATGGATCAAATTGTAGAAAATAGGGGTAGCATTGACATACTGGTAAATTGTGCTGGAGTAATTTTAAGAGCTGATGCGCAGCGTACGACAGATGATGAGTGGCGTCGAATTTTTGCAATCAATGTAGACGGAGTCTTTTTTATGTCCCGAGCCGCTATCAAGTTTATGAAGAAAAAAAGTTTTGGGTGTATTGTAAATTTCGGATCTATTTGGGGTGACATTGCTTCGCCGGGAGTTTTGGCATATTGTGCTAGCAAAGGAGCAGTGCATCAGATCACAAAAGCAATGGCTCTTGATCATGTAGGTGATGGGATCAGAATCAACGCAGTTGCCCCAGGAGAAGTTAATACACCCATGCTTTCTTCAGGTCGCCTCAATCCACCAACATTAGCTGAATTAGAAGAGTTAGCTCATAGAACTATACCTATGAAAAGGTTAGCAGAACCCGAAGAAATTGCTAACGTTGTAGTATTTCTCGTTTCAGACGCTGCGAGCTATATTACCGGAGCTATCGTGCCGGTCGATGCAGGCTACACAGCTCGTTAGTTATAGATTTTTTGATTATGTGGTTGTGAAAATAATTAGCACTAATCGGATTGAATGATTTTACAACACCTAGTTTTTCGAGTGCATCCATTCAGATAATAGAGGATTTCGTTTTCTCGAAATTCGAATAGAAGATTTATTTTAGATATTTCATTGATGACAGATATTTTTGAATTTTCTCATCGTAAACCAAGGTTTGCAGTTATTGGCAATCCAGTTTCACACAGTAAATCGCCAGAAATACATAGGATGTTTGGTGAGCAAGCAGGTATAGAGCTGGATTATACGGCTATTCATATAGATTCTGGCGGCTTAGAACAAGCAATTAGAAACATGCAAGCGGGGGGATTTCTAGGGCTGAATGTTACTATTCCCTTCAAGCAGAAGGTTTATGCATTGTCCGATCATCTCAGTCTTAACGCCCAGATCGCTCGCGCTGTCAATACGGTTCGTTTTGATCCAAATGACATTATTTTTGGTGATAATACAGACGGAATTGGCCTAGTAAATGATCTCGAAAGCAATCTTAATAGAGAGATTAGAGATTCTAGATTATTAATTATTGGGGCAGGAGGGGCAGTACGAGGAATATTAGGACCATTACTTTCTGCTAAACCAGAGTCATTGGTAATCGCGAATCGCACTTTCGATAAAGCTGTTTCACTCGCCAATTCTTTTTCATGGGCCGGCTCAATTAATGCCTCTAGTTTTCATCAGCTTCATGGAAAAAAATTCGACATCATTGTTAATGGTACTTCAACTAGTTTGACTGGAGAAAATTTGCATCTTCCAAATACAATTTTCTCAAAAGAGTCGTTAGCTTATGACATGATGTATGGAGATAAAGAAACTCCTTTTATGAACTGGGCGCGCGCTAACGGAGTTGGCCAAGCTATAGATGGGCTGGGTATGTTAGTAGAACAGGCCGCCGCTTCTTTTGAATTATGGCATCAAAAGCGTCCTGATACATTACCAGTTATTCGATCTTTACGATAAAAAATAAGCTTTATTATCGTTGGTAGAAAGGAAAAAGGCGACGTTTGACCGTCGCCCTTTTGAATTACTACTAACCGCGTTTCTAGAAGATAGCAAATAGCTATCTTCTGCGAGCCGCTTTTTTCTTCGTAGCTTTCTTAGCTACTTTCTTCTTAGCTACTTTCTTCTTAGCTACTTTCTTCTTAGCTACTTTCTTCTTAGCTACTTTCTTCTTTGCTG
>MDTE01050697.1_pt1 | contig 55304 bp, 60 predicted proteins | sample 811231 | NCBI WGS metagenome assembly MDTE01 (sample SAMN05326651, study PRJNA326480) | marine metagenome | isolation source: seawater | place: Indian Ocean: Red Sea | collected 2010 | reverse complement strand
GTACAAAAAAAGATCCAGTAATAGTAGTCCTCCAGATGTCTGGAGGAAATGACTATCTCAACACTACAATCCCATATGCCGACGGCATTTATCGGGACTCAAGACCTGTAGTCGGAGTTCCTGAAGACAGAATTATTAAAATAGATGACCAGATCGGGTTTCACCCAGAAATGGCTCCAATCAAAGAACTTTATGACGCAGGGGATATGGCTATAATCCATGGAGTAGGCTACGCAGATTCCCCTAGGTCCCACTTCAGGTCTATGGACATTTGGCACACATGCGAGCCAGACAAGATTGGAACCGAAGGATGGTTAGGTAAAGTTACTAGAGAATTAGACCCTAACAAAGAAAACGTTCTCACAGCTGTTAGTTTCGGAGCAGCATTACCTAGAGCACTAGCTTTACCTGGGGTACCAGTAGCGTGCGTAGATGACCTTGATAACTATGGACTTCTACCAGGTATAGCAAACGAACAAAGAAACAAAATTCTTGATAGGTTTGCAAGAATGTACTCTCCCACAATTGGAACAGGCGCTGTAATGGACTACTTAGGACAAACAGGTCTAGATACTCTAGAAGGTGCTGACATTCTAAAAGATGCTCCTAAAATGTATTCTTCGACCGTCGAATATCCTGATAGTACAATAGCTAAGAAACTCAAAGGAATCGCTCAAGTTCATTTGGCAAACTTCGGAACTAGAGTTTTCTATTGTGATCATGGTAGCTTCGATAGCCATTCCAACCAAGTAGGGATGCATGACAAACTCTGGAAAGACGTTTCAGAAGGCATTCGCGCATTCTTTGCTGACCTAAGAGAGCATAACGCCAGCGAAAATGTAATTATGTTCCTGTTCTCTGAATTTGGTCGTAGGGTTATTGATAATGGCTCCGGCACAGACCACGGCGCAGGTGGAGTAGCATTTGCTCTTGGTGACCAAATCAAAGGTGGTCAGTACGGCGAGTTCCCAAGCATGAAACCAGAACATCTTGAGCAGGGAGACGTAGTTCCAAACGTAGACTTTAGAAGTGTTTATTCAACTATGGTTGAAGATTGGTTCGGCCTAGACGCTAACCCCATAGTAAATGGTAACTTTGAAAAATTAGCTTATATGAAGTAAGGCTCAAGCCTTACCGTATTAGGAGACTATAATGTTAACTACAACCGCAAATGGTCGCACTTATGACTACAGTCACTCTATAGGCAGAGGTGCTCAGTCAGGCATGGGATTCAATTATCCGTGCGGAATGACTTTCGGTCCTAACGGTATTACATATGTGATAAACCGAGGAGCAGAAACAATAAGTAACGTTCCATGGAACAAAACAGGAGTTGGCGCCCGAGTAAGTATGATTACGCTCGGCGGCGGACACGGAGAAGAAACCTTCACCGGAGAATTTGGTAAATACGGTAACGGAGAAGGGGAGTTCATTTGGCCCACTGATATAGCAATATCAAGCACAAATACTTTATATGTGACCGATGAACATATGGACAAAATACTAAGTTTCGACTTAGAGGGTAACTTTATCAGCGAATTCTTTGTATCTGACGAACCTGGTACTTTTGGACCTGCCGGCATCACTATAGATGACCAAGACAATTTATATATCACTGGTAGTTTTGCTAGCCAAGTTCGGAAATACTCACCTTCCGGGGAATTAATTACTAGTTGGGGAGAAGAAGGATCAGAACCGGGGCAACTAAACAGGCCTTGGGGAATAACTATTGACTCAAAAAACATCGTATATGTAGCTGACCATAAAAATCATCGCGTTCAACTATTTGATACTGATGGGAATTTCAAAAAATCTATCGGCTCCTATGGTAATAAATTTGGCGAGTTGGACCATCCAACTGCAGTAGCAGTTGATAGCAATGGAGATATTTATATTAGCGACTGGGCTCCAAACGACATGCATTGGGGCAAAGTTCATATATTCTCAGAAGAAGGAGACTACATTGTCTCTTTAGCGGGGGATGCACAACAATTATCAAGATGGGCAGAAATGACTATTGAAGCCAACACGGACTACCTTCGCCGACGTAGGGAGGTTAAATCTACTGAATCTGAGTGGTCTTTTGTACTACCCACCGGTATCAGCTTCGATACTGAAAATGACCGTGTTGTAGTGGCTGACTGCCAGAGACAACGATTACAAATTTATAACAAGTTAACAGGATACATGGTTCCACAATTGAACCTGTAAACTGCAGAGCAACTCTAAATGGACCGGGACCAAGAAGACGAACTTTTAAGATTTGCAGAGGAAAACCCTGAAGTCCTCTGCAAAAATGCCCCTTTGGAGATCTTGGAAGAATGCTCCCATGACGCAGAGCCGACCCCATTCTTAGAAAGTTTCTTTGAAACAGGCTATAAAAAATGGTTCGCAAAAAAGACTGGATACGACGTTACGCCTCCGAGGTACGAAATAACTAACGCTATACTGTTATTACACTTCAGGGCGAATAAAATGTATACCTATCACGTCCTAAATGAAGAGAACCCGTATTCAGAACAAATGTTCTTCTCAAATGAAGGATTAAATTAAAATAGAGGTTTAATAATGAAAGTAGATGTGTTTACTCACCCTGGTTGATTTAGCTGCAGGACTCTGGAAGAGTTCCTAAAAACTCATGGTATTGACTACACTCACTTTGACCTTGCTTCCGACAAAGACGCAGCATCGCTGATTGAATCTAAAGGAATTAAGTCAGCACCAATTACTATAGTCAACGATTCTGAAGTAATTATAGGATTTTACCCTAAGAAACTAGTAGCAACATTGAACATCAAAACTAAAGTAGATCTGTCGGCTAAAACAGAATGGCTTAAAGAAAAATACACTGCTATTCTAGGGGGATCCATAAGAGCATCTCTGCAATTCAGTAATGACCAACTGGAAGCTATTTTGCCATGGCGCCCACAAACTCTACTAGACCACATGAAACACATCATATCCTTCCCTGAACTAGCATACGCTAGTCATAAGACGGGAAGTATGTCCACTGACGACATGCGAGCCTCATACGAAAACTTGAAAGAAATAATTACTCCTGAGCAAATCAAAGTTTACGGGGACGAAGTTATCTCACATATCTCCTCATTCTTGGATTCAGGAGACTACGATTCTTTCGACAGGGTCGTACCTGCTCACTATGGAGGGGAAGTGACTGTACTAGAACTATTGACCATTATTCTAAGCCATAGCACTCATCATCTTAAACAAACTTATATGTATATGACAGATTATCTAAATATGGACATTATTGACCCCGCAACTACCGATGACTTTGAGGGAATCATCACACCCGAAGCATTAATTTAGCAGTCCCAAGGTATATAGACCTTCCATTCATCTCGTAAAGTCTGATTCTGCAGTAACCTGTAAGGGTTGGGCTGAGGAGGCTTTGGCTCCCGTAAAAGTTTCATCTGTGCTTGATCTGGTGACCTAGCCGCTTTTTTCAAATTACAAGGAGAACAGGCTGTTACCACATTCTCCCAAGTATTAGGCCCATTGTGCTTTCTGGGAATCACATGGTCAATAGTCATTTTATTACTCTTCTTAGAGCAATATTGGCAGGTGTAATTATCTCTCAAAAACACCTCTTTTTTAGAAAGTTTGCAAGGACCATTCTTATAAGATCGCTTTACCATGTAACTCAATCTTATTGCTGACGGAGCAAGTACATCATGAGTAACTGTATGCAAGGCAGAATCTCTACATTCCAGTATTTCTGCTTTGCCTTTGCTAATCAAGGTCAGTGAACGTTTCATAGTGCTAATATTAATGGGAACATAATTCAAATTGAGAACCAAAACTTTATCATGTAGGTAAACTGGGTCATCATCTTCAGTATTCACAACTTCCATTAATTGTTCAGATGCACGCGATTTATCTTGTATTACCATAAAGACTCCCTCACTACACTTTTAATGATCAGACTTACTCTATATTTGACTGTATCCTATTTATTTGTTCCCAACCCGCTGGCAAAATTTTTGTGGTTTGCATAACAGATGAAGTTCCTTGAACAATCGGTTTAGAAATCTCCGCATCTGTACTAAACCCAAAATATTGTATCCCTGATATCAGTCCCGTACACACAAGTAATCCCACTGCTAAACCAGCAATGCCTCCTGCTAGCCGATTAACTAAGCCACCGAATGGTACCAACACTAATACTGACTTAAGAAATCTCGCTATATATGTACCGAGTACTAGTAATAATATAAAAAATATTACAAACACAAGATATTGTTGAAAGTCACCAAGATCTATGACTTTAGAGACAAGAGCTCCAAGAGGTCCAGAAATTCGACTCGAAAATGACAGGCCTATTATGACTGTGATAACCGGAACAATCATGTTCAAGATCCCGTTCTTGAAGCCAATAAATGTCGTTATTAATATGGTTGTTAGTACGAATATATCAACTAAATTCATAGATTATGCTCTTCTGTTTCATTTATAATTATCCGATATTACTTAATACATTTCACTAGTTTTCGGTCAATAAATATGGAAAATCATCAAAATGTCAGCGATTCTTTAATTCAAACAATAGCCATAGATGGTCCAGTCGCATCAGGAAAAAGTACCGTTGGCCAAATTGTAGCGCAGAATTTACGCTTTCAATATTTAGATACTGGTGTGATGTATAGAGCTGTTGCATGGCTTACATATTTCTCAAAAATTGATTTGAACAATCATTCAATCATTGAAAAACATATAACTGAGAACCCCATCCAATTATTGAACAATATGGGCACTCAAGTACAAATCGGTAACACTGTCCTTGAATCCGAATTACGGAGCCCATTAATAGAGCAATCGGTTTCTGATGTATCAAAAATCAGTATCGTACGAGAATTATTAGTGAAACAGCAACGAGATATCGCGAATCAAAGCGATGGAATTGTAATGGTAGGACGAGATATTGGTAGCGTAGTGTTAACAAACGCAGACCTGAAAATCTATTTGGATGCAAGTATCGAAAAAAGAGCTCAAAGACGAATACTCGATAGAATCAAAATGGGATCACCTACAACCCTACCTGACATGATGGAAGAGATCCGTAAACGCGATTTCATAGATACCAACCGTGAAAATTCACCTTTAACAGCCACAGACGATGCAATTATCATTGATACAGATTCTTTGGATCAAACAGCAGTGGCTAATTTGATTGTGCGTTATGCAACGACCTAAGAGGCGAATCTCTGTACTATATTATTTCTTTAGAGGATTGGCCCGTCTATGCTTTAAATTATTCAGCAAAACCATTGTTGAGGGATTAGAAAACATTCCTCCCTACGGTCCATTAATCGCTGTATCCAATCACATCTCCTATAATGATCCACCATACATTGCAGCTATCTTCACAAGACCAGTATTTTTCTTAGGGAAAAAAGAATTATTCCATAATAAAATTGTTGGCTTCCTAATGCGGAGTGTAAACGTTATTTCACTTGATCGAATGGGAGTGGGATTATCTGGCATGAAATCAGCAATAGAATTATTACAAGAAGATCAAGTAGTCGTGATTTTCCCTGAAGGCACTACGAGTGCTGATGGCAGCTTAATCATAGGAAGAAGTGGAGTTAGTTATCTTGCACTCAAATCTGAGTGCCCCATACTTCCAATCAGTATTGTTGGAACTAATCGATTCCCGGCGTGGAGGTTATGGATGCCTCTAAATACCATCCATATCAAAATTGGGACGGCATTTACCCCACCCGTAATAGATGGGAACGTTAATAATGATATATTGAATTCTGTTACAGGTATCATAATGCGTAGGATTGCTATCCTGCTACCTGAGAACCTTAGAGGGATATACAAAAGCTAAGGTTTGATATCTATCTGATAGTTAGACACAACCGCACCTATAGTTTCAATTTCATCATCAGTTAAAGACACTAAAGGTAACCTTGGTACGCCAACATTAAACCCTGCTTGATTCACAAAATGCTTAACAGGTATAGGATTAGATACGGAAAACATAATCTTGAATATACTAAATAGTCTCCGATGTTCGGATGCTGCTGCTTCTATATCACCTTCTAAAATCATCCCCATCATGTTCTTGATTTGAGAACCTACTAGATGGGACAGAACGCTTACAACTCCATATCCTCCCATAGACATGATATGAAATGTTTCGTCATCATTACCGCTCCAAACCTTGAACCCAGGTTTAGCATTCTCAATCACTCTGCAAATTTGAGCCATATCACTACTTGCTTCTTTAAAGCCCACAATATTTTCGACATGGCTTAGCCTAACAGTTGTATCATCTGTCATATTTGTACTAGTCCTACTAGGTACGTTATACAACATACAAGGTATATCAACGTTTTCGGCAATCAATTTGAAATGTTCATACAATCCTTGCTGGGGGGGCTTATTATAATAGGGAACTGTCAATAGTAGCCCATCTGCTCCAGCTTTTTCTGCTGATTGACTAATTTCAATGCTTTCTGAAGTATTATTATTACTGGTACCAGCTATCACTGAACCTTTATTCCCTACTGCTTCTTTCACAGCGGAGAGTAATTTTATTTTTTCTTCTTTAGACAAAGCCGGCGATTCGCCAGTTGTACCTGATACTATTACTCCATCACTTCCGGAGTTTATCAAAGAGGTCGCTAGATGACCTGCTTCTTCATAATCAATTTCACCTTTATCGTCAAAAGGGGTTATCATCGCTGTAATCAGCCGTCCTAAATCACTCATTACACTCACCAAAAAATACTAATTTCTGCGATTGTACATCAAATTACAGATATTATCATCATATCAATCTAAAGTTGCGCCGTAGGTGATTTTATACTAACTCTAAATCCACCAAAGTTTCAGCTATTTGCAATGAATTTAAAGCAGCGCCTTTCCTTAAATTATCTGAAACTATCCATAGGACGATACCATTTTCTACAGAAGTGTCTTCCCGTATTCTACCCACATATACATCATCTTTCCCTTCGATATCATATGGCATCGGATATATGTCTCTCTTAGGATCATCCATAACTGTTATCCCAGGAAAATCACTCAATTCACTGCGAATAGCTTTTAAATCTACAGAATTTTCAAATTCTATGTGCACCGCCTCAGAATGTGAAATATATACAGGAACTCTAGCACAGGTTGCAGAAACAGATAAGTTAGGCAAATGTAGTATTTTTTTACTTTCATCAATCATTTTCTGTTCTTCTTTGGTGTAGCCATTATCCAAAAAATCATCTATTCTAGGTATTACATTAAACCCTATCTGGTCTTTTTCAGGATTAACATTTTTATCATTGATAAGGTCAGTGCTTTCTAACGTTAATGCACTCATCGCCGCTGCCCCAGCTCCGGATACAGATTGATAAGTTGATGCTGTAACTCGGGTTATCTCGCTTAACTTTCTAAGCGCCTGTAACACCATAACTAAAGGAGTAGTAGAGCAATTAGGAATAGATATAATACCTTCATGCCATTCACAGTCATTTCCATTAACTTCAGGTACTACCAACGGCACGGTCGAATCCATTCTGAATGCAGAACTATCATCTATAACTATTGCTCCGGCTTTAACTGCATGAGGTGCCAAAGCTAAACTTATTTCAGAATCAACTGATATAAATGCTATATCGACCCCTTCAAAAGAGTCGGGAGTAGCTTCTTGGATTACCAATGATTCTCCGTTTACTTCTATAGTATTTCCAGCAGAACGTGCCGATGCTAATAAAGTTAATTGAGGTAAATCCGAATAATTATCCTTTAATATATTCAAGAACGCTGTACCAACAGCTCCTGTAGCTCCAACTACCGCTATATGAAGATCTGAAATAGTTTTTTTTGCCATTTTAAATACCCAATATATTTTCTAAACCAACAACAAAACTTTGGTTTTCACATACGTAATCAACAGTTTGAATCACACCTGGCATATAACACTCTCTATCCAATGTATCATGCTTTAAAGAAAGAGTCTGACCAGCTGCTCCAAAAATTATTTCATGGTGAGCAGATCTCCCTGGTAACCTCACGCTATGTATGCTAACTCCATTCAATTCACCACCTCTAGAGTTAGGCACACTTTCAACTTCAACTTGATTGCGTGTGTATCGTTTTTCTTGGCTCAACATTCTTGATAAATCCATTGCAAATCCAGATGGAGCATCTATTTTGTTCTCGTGGTGGGCCTCGATAATATCAACATAATCAAAAAACTTAGAAGCCTCTGATGCTAATTTTTTCAACACAACTGCTCCAATAGCAAACATAGGAATCACAGCAACCCCAACGCTATATGTTATCTGCATTTTTTCTAACGTTACGAGTTCTGAAGGGTTAATTCCGCTCGCTCCAATTACACAATGTATGCCTTTAGAAATAATAGTATCAGCATTTGACATTACAGCATGGGCATTTGTGAAATCTATTACAACATCCGGCTTAGTAACATCTAATAAAGTTTCCAAATCAGTACTTAAGGGCACTGATGTACCATCAGCAAGTTGTATTTCAGTAGTACCACGGTCAGTAGAACAGGTTCCGCCTACTAGGTCTAAATGAGACTCTCTATTAACAGCATTAATAGTATGTTGCCCCATCTTGCCCGTAGCGCCAGTCACTAGAACTCTGACCTTTCCCATTTTAAACCGTCCTATTATCTGTTATTTCTAGGTCGGGAACCCGAATTCCGATTGTTACGATCCCTAAAGTTTCCTCTACGGTTTCCAGGGCCATTATTCGATCTAGATGGAGGGTTATAACTATTTCTTACAGGTGGCTGATCATCGCCTCCAAACAAAGCTCTCCGTGAACAATTTATCCTGCCCATACGGTCGACTTCTTTAATTAATATGGTAAGCTCTTTTCCTTCTTCCACATCATCTTGTTCTATATCGCCTAATTCCTCATTTCTTACTAATCCGTCTTTACCGGGCATCAACGTAACAAAAACACCGAAATCAGTAATTCTAGCGATCTTACCGGTAATGATATCGCCAACTTCTAATTCTCTAGTCAGATTTTCAATCTGCGACTTAGCCAACTCAATCATTGCACCATTAGTAGAACCGATAGTTACTTCGCCTTCATCATTGATATCGATTGTACATCCGGTTTCTTCAATTATTCCTTTAATTGTAGCTCCCCTGGAACCAATGACCGCACCAATCTTATCTACAGGTACACTTATCCTAATCATTTTAGGGGCGTGGGGGCTAATATCTTCGTTAGTCCCACTGATCGCTTCGCTCATTTTACCTAATATAAATAATCGGCCTGTGCGTGCTTGCTCTAATGCTTGCTCCAATATTTCTTCCGTCAGACCTTTAATCTTAATGTCCATTTGTAAAGCATTAACGCCATTCTCAGTTCCAGCTACTTTGAAGTCCATATCTCCTAAGAAATCTTCTAACCCCTGTATATCACTTAAAACCGCATGACCTTTAGGATCCGAAATTAATCCCATTGCTATACCAGCAACAGGTGCTTTCATCGGAACACCTGCGTGCATAAGAGCCATTGAGCTTCCACATACGCTAGCCATCGAAGTACTACCATTTGAGCTTAAGACTTCTGAAACCACTCTGATAGCATAAGGGAACTCTTCTTCAGTAGGTAAACAAGCCATTATAGCTCGCTCTGCTAATGCTCCGTGGCCTATTTCACGCCGTCCGGGAGAACCTACTCTGCGAGCTTCTCCTGTTGAATATCCCGGGAAATTGTAATGGTGCATATAACGTTTAGTATCATCAGGGGATACTCCGTCGATGGTCTGCTTTAAAGTTAAAGACCCCAAAGTAGCTATAGACATAACTTGGGTTTGGCCTCTTGTAAATAAAGCGGAACCATGTACTCTTGGAAGAAGGTTCACTTCCGAACTTATCTGCCTTATTTCATCTACTTTGCGTCCATCAGGTCGTAGGCCTTCTTGCAAAATCCTATCTCTGATTTTTTGCTTAAGTACATTCCTATAAGCACCACTAAGTTCTGAAGCAGGATACTTACTAGATAAGGAGTTGATTACTTCTTCCTTTAACTCATCCAAGCTCTGTTCACTGGATAACCTTGTAGGAAACTTGTCTAGTATTTTAGTCAATTCATCAGATATTAATCCGCTAATTTCTTCTTCTTGTTTCAAAGATTCTGGATCTATAGGAGCTACTTCATATTTTTCCTTGCCTACGGAAGCATTAAGTTCATCAATCATATCAATGACTTGAGAATTGGCTTGTTGAGCTTTCTGGAAACCTTCAAGAATCACGGATTCACTAACCTCATCACAACCTGCCTCAACCATTACAACCGCTTCTTTTGTACTAGAGACAATCATATTAAGTTGGTTAGAATCCATTTCTGCGAAAGTAGGATTGATAGTGAATTCACCATCTTTATAACCGATTCTGCTAGCAGCTATTGGTCCATCAAATGGGATGGAAGAGATGGTTAAACAAGCAAATCCTCCTATCATTGCCAATATTTCTGGTGGGTTTTCTTGGTCGGCAGACATCACTGTTAGTACGATTTGTATTTCGTTATGTAGGTTTTTAGGGAATAATGGGCGGATAGAGCGGTCAGTAAGCCTAGCTGAAAGAATAGATTCAGATGTAGGTCTGCCTTCTCTCCTAAAAAAACTGCCTGGTATTTTACCCGCAGCGTATAATTTCTCTTCATAATCTACTGTTAAAGGGAGAAAATCTACGTCTTCTCTAGGTGACTTATTCATCACCGCAGTAGCGAGTACTACAGTCTCGCCACAAGTAACGGTCACTGCCGCATCAGCAAGCCCGGCTAATTTACCGGTCTCAATTGAAATAGTTTTTCCCGAAATTTCTCGGGACACTGTGGTTACATCAAACATGTTGGGAATTTACCTCTATACGTTAATTGTGATTCGTAGATATAAATAAGAGTTCTAAAGGCGTGGGTTACTGAAATTGTCCAGTTCTTATTGTAACTATCTTCGAAGTCCCAACTTAGCAATCAATGTTTGATAGCGGTTGATATCTTCTTTATTCAGGTAGTTTAAAAGTCGACGGCGTTGTGAAACAAGACCTACAAGACCCCGTCTAGAATGAACATCCTTCTTGTTACTTTGGAGATGTTCCGTTATTTGTCTAATACGCTCCGTAAGTAGTGCAACCTGCACTTCGGTAGACCCAGTATCAGTTTCGTGAATTTTAAATTCTTCTGTCAGTCTAGCTTTAGTTTCTGTATCTAGCATTTATTCTTTCTTTTTTATTCTACTTCCTTTGTTAATCGGTTGGAATTCTATCACATATGTTATTGAATGGAAATACTACAGCTAATACAATAGCGAAAACAAATAAGAGAGGAATATCATGGCTGATGCTAATTTTGAAAAAGTTGCTAGCTTAGACGAGCTAGCAGAAGGCGAAACAATATCTGTAGAAGTAGGTGACGACCAAATTTTAATAGCTAACGTTAGTGGCAATTTATATGCCGCCGATGATATCTGTAGTCATGCATATGCGATGTTATCAGAAGGTGACTTGGACGGAGATCAGATTGAATGCCCTTTGCATGGTGCTTTATTCAGTTTAATCACAGGTGAACCCTTGTCTCCACCCGCAAGCGAACCAATCCGGATCTTCCAAGTTATTGTTGAAGACAATGATATTTACGTAGGGCCTGAAAAAAGTTAATAATACGAACTTAACTTTTGTTCAAGTTAAGTTTTTGAATATATAGTTTCTATTAGTTGAGTGGCCAATATTTATATAAAACTTTACCCAGTATCTGACTCCGTTGTACAGGGCCCCAATGGCGACTATCGTTACTACTATTCCTATTATCTCCCAATACAAAATATTCATTATCTCCCATAGAATACTGATGCTCGAAGGAATAATCAGTATCTTCAATATAAGGCTCAATAAGCTTGTACCCATTGATATATATAGCATTTCCTTCTACCGTAACTGTCTCATTGGGGAGCCCAATAACACGTTTAACAAAATACTGGTCATCATCTAAAGGATATTGGAACACTACAATGTCTCCTCGGTTGGGAGCGTTCATTTCAAACGACCGGCTAACACCACTATCAGAACTCGTGAAAGGAATTACTTGATCAATGATAGCACCATCCAAATAAAGATAATTAAATTTATCAACTAGCAAATAATCTCCAGCTCTCAAATGTGGATCCATGCTGACGCCAGATACTTGGTAGTTTTGAACGGTAACCCAAAGGACTACCCATATGGCTAAGCCCACAATTATCAGTTGATACATTTCTCTATAAATTCCCATTTGAGTCAGTATATCAGTTTTGTTACAATCCCCGTATTATAGAAAGGATTGGAGGGAGAACTATGAGTTGGCAATTTAAATTATTAGCTAAACCTTACAGAGGAGTCACGGAAGGCCCAATTTGGGACGGCGAAAATATTCTCTTTACACATATCCCTACTAGCAGAATACTTAAATGCAATCCAAAAACAGATGAAATTAGCGAATACATCTCTAACACAAATCATACAAACGGACTAGCATTTACTACAGAAGGAACTCTCTACGGTTGCTGCTCCGGAGGAAGAGCTATCATACGATTTAATGACGACGGAACAAATACAGTGGTCGCAGATCACGTAGATGGTAAAAAACTAAATACTCCTAATGACATCGCAATAGACCGACTTGGCAGAATTTGGTTTACTAACCCATGGAATGGCGGCAATATTGACCCTTCAGAAAAAGAAGAATTAGACAACAAATCAGTGCTAAGGGGTGATCCTCAGGCAGACGGAACATTCCAACTAACCAGAGTAACATTTGACACGACTATGCCGAATGGAATCCTAGTATCCCCTGATGGTAATACTCTGTATGTAGCTGAGAGCAACAGTGATAATAACGAAATCGATAGGGAATTACGGGCTTATCCAATCTTAGCCGATGGTAGTCTAGCCCCGTATAAACTCTTGCATGCTTGGGGAAAGGATTCTTATTCCGTCCACAGAGGTATTGATGGAATGTGCCTAGACTCCGAAGGCAATATACTCACTACAGCTGGATGGGAATTAGGAGGGCCTGGACCAATGATATATGTCTTTTCTCCTACCGGCAGAATATTAGAGACACATCCTATATCTTGTAACCGGCCTACCAACATTTGTTTTGGAGGACCCGATTACAGCACCGTATATGTCACTAGCACCCAAGGGCACTTTTTCAAAGCTCAAACAGATCGTACAGGCTGGGCTATATATCCATAACCATAACTAACAGGACTCTAAATGAAAGTAACAGATGTAAAAGTAGAAGCATACAGATGGCCTAGAAAGGTCCCTATCAGAAACGGATTACACACATATAGTGAATACGATCTAAATGTTGTGAAAATAGAGACCGATGAAGGGATCACTGGGATCGGAATTGGTCGAGACATTAGGGAAGCGCCGTCTGTTGGAATAGCAATGGTTGAATTTTTCAAAAAGTTTGTCATCGGCGAAGACCCTTTCAATACAGAAAGAATCTGGGACAAGATGTGGGTTCCTAAACTAACTGGCAGACGGGGAATCACAACCCGTATCATAGCTGCTATAGATCTAGCTTTATGGGATATAAAAGGTAAAGCTGCCGGTAAGTCGGTACACCAGTTGCTTGGTGGCTATGCTGACAGAGTTCCTGTATATGTCGCCGGAGGATATTACGAAGATGGCAAAGGGTTAAAAGAACTAGCTCAAGAAGTGGAAGACAGCTTAAGCATAGGCGCAAAAGCTGTAAAAATGAAAGTGGGAGGCGCTCCCATCAACGAAGATGTAGAGCGAGTCCGAGTAGTACGAGAATCAGTAGGCCGCGATGTGAAAGTAATGATTGATGCTAACTGTGCTTACAAGTATTACGAAGCAATACAATTAGCAACTAGAATAGAACAATACGATATTACCTGGTTTGAAGAGCCTGTAAAACCTGATGACTACAAAGGACATCAATTAATTAGCCAAGCTACTACTGTACCTATAGCAACAGGTGAAAATGAATACACCAAATATGGATTTAGAGATCTAATTGAAAATCGGTGTGCTGCCATCATTCAACCTGACGCGCAAATAATGGGTGGCGTAACCGAATTCATGAAAGTAGCTGCAATGGCACAGTCTCATGACCTCCCCATAGCTCCCCATGGTAATCAAGAGGTTCATGTCCAATTAGTAGCAGCGATTCCAAACGGCTTGACAGTAGAATTCTACAGAGACTCTACCAATCCAATGTGGGGCCAAATGTATGAAGAAACATTAATGATTGAAGATGGCTTTGTATCCCCTAGCCGCGCCCCTGGATTCGGCATAACCCCTAATGAAAAAGCATTAGCACCGTATAGGGTAGGCTAAAAAACGATGAACCTTGGAGACAGACGTTTCTCACGAAGCCAAATCAGGCAAGGAGGCGGCAGAGGCAGCGGAAATGATCATGTTGACGAGCTATATGGTAGTAGTGAGTTATATGTTTATAGACCACCTGGTGGACGTATGAAAGGGTTTGACGGACTCAAATTATTCACGGATTCCGAGAGTTGTGAAATGATATTCACAATGGACGCTCCCCCTGAATTACGGGACTATGAAACCATCAGAATCACCAATAGAAATGCAAAAACGATTCCTGATAACGTAGTAAAACGAGTCCATTCGTGGGCTCATAGGAATAACTTTCTACACAGCTTTTTCAAACCCTTGTATAGGTAATCGCAATTCCCAAATATTGGACTTCATTCGCTAAATATATTATGGTACCCACAGAATATATTTCAGGAGGATAATATATGGCTTATCAAGGAGTTACGTACGAAGGATTGGTAGCTGAAACCATCAATTTTCGTGGAGAAAACGGAGATTTAATCAATGGATATTTAGCTCGACCAAAAGGAAGCGGACCATATCCAACCATAATTAACATTCATCACATGCCTGGTTGGGATAAATGGATTCACTCACTTACTAGAGATTTCGCATCTGAAGGCTTTGTGACCCTAGCCCCTAATTTCCATTACCGAGAAGAAGGAGTAACCCCTCAAGACCGAAGTGATTCCATACGCGGGAAAGGAGGGATGCCAGATAACCGAACCATGGCAGACTTAACTGCCGCAATTGAAACGGCCAGAAACCTACCTTATTCCAACGGAAAAATAGGAATTATTGGATATTGTAGCGGAGGCAGACAGGTGTATCTAGCTGCCTGCACTGTTTCAGGCATCGACGCTGCAGTAGATTGTTGGGGGGGAGGAGTTATCACACCGGATGCCGATCTTACCCCAGCTCAACCTGTATCACCGCACACATATACAGCAGATCTATCATGCCCTTTAATGGGTATCTTTGGCAACGACGATCCCAGACCCAGCCCTGAAGAAGTAAATGAAACCGAAGCTTTGCTAAAGCAACACAATAAGAATTACGAGTTTCATAGATACGACAACGCTGGACATGGATTTCTAGCTAGAGATCGAGATAGCTACAGACAACACGCCGCGGTAGATGTAATGCCTAAAATCCTGGACTTCTTTAACAAACACCTTTCCTAAATATCTACCAACATGATTAAGGTGGTGCTTACAGCACCACCTTAATCATAAATTATCAATAGACGGAATATGATCTAATATATCGTCTAATTCTTTCACTGTAGCGGCATCTAGTGCAGGAGTTGGTGATCTAACGGTAGCATCAGCCAATACTCCCCGCTTTGCCATGGCATATTTACGTATAGCCAACCCTATTCCTGGCTGATTCTCATATCTTATGTAAGGCACCCAATCGTAAAAGATTTGTCTAGCTTTTTCTGGGTTACCTTCCTGAATGCTGTTAAACATAGCTACTAGCACTTCTGGGTATGCAAACCCTGTCATCGTACCTATAGCTCCACGCTGCAATTCTTCAAACAAAAATGAACCTCCTAGGCCCCCAAAAATCCCCAGCTTATCACCAGTTAATTGGGCTATCCTAGTTATTTTCGGAGGTGTAGGAGAATCTTCAAGTTTTAGATAATGTGCCCGCTCTAACTTCTGATTTAGCTCAGCAATTACCTCTGGAGACATGAAAATACCACTTTCAGCGGGATAATCCTGGATTATCACAGGAATCTTACATGCGTCGTGCACTGCAGTGTAATACTGATTTAAGAAAGCATCGTTAGGTTTAGCTAATCTAGATGGAGCGACCATTACAGCATCCGCTCCTAAGGTTTCAGCACTGACAGCACGGTCACAAACAAGATGAATACTTTCAGAACTGACACCTACAACTACACTCAGGTCTCTAGATTCGCTCAAGCCTATCACCGTTTTCATTACTTCAATCCTTTCTGAATCAGCAAGCCTGCTAGATTCTCCCATAACTCCTAAACACACAACCCCCACGCATCCAGAATTCTTTGCCAATTCAATCAATGGTTCGAAAGAAGCATGATCTATGGATTGATCCTTTGTAAAAGGTGTAGGCAACATAAAATGTATACCCTCTAATTTGTACGGCACTATAATCTCCTTAAATTGTTTTTTGCTTAATTTTTAATATTAAATTATCTAAGCATAAGCGAGGAATTACATTGTTTTGTAATTGCTCTCTTGCATCTAATACAAATCGTATATTATCAGTCAAATCATATTCATAACAGGAATCGACTATATCTAGAAGCCTATCCTCTACGTCAATATTGTGTATGAGATCGCTAGTCGCTTTTTTTAGAATTAATAAATCTCTGAATAAATCATTCCAATAACCTAGTGTATCCACAACATATTGAGCATTATTATAATATTCATTAGAAAGATATTCAGAGATTTCAAATCCTCTATCCAATTCTTTGTGGAACAAATCCCAAAATAATTCTAAAGCCTTATCCCTATCTTCCATCAATGTCGTATCATTAATTGCATCAACTGCCCATCCTAATTTACCAGCACATAATGAAGTCAATAATTCAATTTGTTGATCTGACTCACTATGATACTCAGTCAAGTAGTCTCTAATTGTTGATTCGTCTAATATCGAAAAATAAATACTTTGACATCGAGACCTTATAGTAGGAATTAAAGCATCTTCGTTACTAGTAATCAGGAAAAATACATTTTGATCTGCAGGTTCTTCTAAAGTCTTTAATAGAGCATTAGATGCTTCTAGTGTCATCGAGTCAGCGTCATCTATTATTGTAACTCTGTAAGTTCCTTCATAAGGTTTCATATGTGATACATGTAATATATCTCGGACATCATTAATTCCAATAGATGTTTTATTTTCAGACTTGCGAGGCGATATAACTCTAATATCCGCATGCAACCTATTATGAATTCTTGAGCATTGAATACATTCACCACATGCAAATTCTGATTCGTGGGTACAATTAAGCCCCCTAGCCACATCTAAAGCACATGTCATTTTGCCAACGTGCCGAGAGCCATAAAAAATATATGCATGAGAAATTGTTTTGTTTAAAACTGCCGATTCTAACCTTTCAACTAAAGCTCCATGTCCTTTAGTATGCCACATCTTCCTTTCTACCTGTCGAATGCCATAAGGTCTTCATAAGTTTCTCGTCTTCTAATCACTTTACCTTGTCCTTCCTTAACTAATACGATAGGAGGACGTGGGTTCATATTGTAATTACTAGACATAGAAGGGCAATAAGCTCCTGTTGCTGGTATTGCGATAATATCACCTGACTCAGGGTTTGGAATCATAACATCTCGTGCTAACAAATCACCTGACTCACAATACTTGCCCGCGATGGTTACAGTATCAAAATCTTCATCATTCAATTTACTTGCAGAAACTACTTCGTACTCGGACTGATACAATGCCGGCCTGATATTGTCTCCCATACCTCCATCAACACTCACGTATTTACGAACACCTGGGATATCTTTTATGGCTCCAACAGTATAAATTGCGACTCCTGCCGGACCGATAATTGATCTCCCCGGTTCAATGATCAATTTTGGAAGTTGTATACCCAGATTTTCGCAAGTATTACGCATAGCACTTACTATTGCATCTGCGTATTCTTTTATTTCAGGCGGAGAATCATTCCTTGTATACGCTATTGCAAAACCACCGCCGGGGCTAAACTCTTCTAAAGTAAAAATATCTGCAAATTTATTAGCAAAACGAAGAACTAATTCAACAGCCACTTCGTACGGTTCAATTTCGAATATAGGAGAACCTAGATGGAAATGAATACCTTTCAAATCAATATTCGAAGCTTCAACTGCTTGTTTAATTGCATTCTCAGCATCACCAGTATCAATAGCAAACCCAAATTTTGAATCCAATATTCCAGTTGTAGTATAAACATGGGTATGTGGATCTACCGCCGGGGATATTCTTAGTAAAATTCCCTGCACGACTCCTAGATTACCTGCCACTTGATCGAGTAACTCAAGTTCATGAAAGCTATCCACAACAATCCTGCCAATTCCTGATTTAACAGCATAAGTCAATTCATCTTCAGTCTTGTTGTTCCCATGAAAGTACACTCTATTCAAATCTGACCCACTAGCCGCAATGATTGCCAGTTCACCGCCAGAGACCACATCAAATCCCATATTATTTGAAGATATAAGAGATGCTAAAGTCGGGTTAATGTAAGCTTTCGATGCGTAAACAACCTCCGTATTTGCATGCAAGCTGGTAAAAGCTTCGACAAAATCCGCGCATTTGGATTCAATAGTCTGTTGATCCAACACATACAACGGCGTGTCAAATTCTTCCACCAGTTCTTTCGCGGTCATTCCACCAATACTTAGCTCCCCAGTTTCAGTCACAAATGCTGTCTCAGGAAATACTTTTTTAACAAACATGCCCTTTCTCCATTCTTATCATTCTTATATTAAACTTAGTTACCACTAATAAGAAATGTTACGGCAAACCACACTAATAAACTACTCTTTTTAGGTTACTTGCCAATAACTAATATAATAAACTTGTATTGTAGTATAGTATACAATTAGTGAGTTATGGCCAAGACACTATTAATAACAAATGACGATGGAATTGAAGCTCCAGGGATCTGGTCACTAGTAAACTCCCTTACCCCTCACTTCAACATAATAGTATCCGCACCTTCATCCGATTTTAGTGGAGCATCTTCATCTGTATCAATTCGTAAATCAGTGAGTACCAGACAGATAGACCCTACTCCATATTTAACTTCAAAACCTAAGCACTCCCTAACTGCTTATGCGTCTGATGGAACACCCGGAGACAGTTGCATTATTGGCATTGAATGTATATCTACAACGTTCGATATTGACTTAGTGGTATCTGGCATTAACAAAGGAGCTAACGTTGGCAGTGATACTATCGTCTCGGGTACAGTAGGAGCAGCAATCCAGGGCTATGTTAGAAATATCCCTTCGATAGCCATTTCCATAGCTTCAATAGATGAACCTATATTCCAAACCGCAGCGCATTTCGCATCAGCAGTATGCGTAGCATTCGTAGAAAAAAAAGAACCCCCTATTATATTGTTGAATATAAACGTACCAAGCTTGCCCATCACAGAGATTTTAGGAGCTCAAATCACCACATTAGGTGGACGTTCTTGGGCTGAAAGTATTGAAACTACCCCAATCGATAACGGCAATTCTTATTATTTCACTAGAGATAAAAAATTATTTGAAAATGCTCATCCGGGAACAGATTTATATGCTATCGACAACAAGTACATTTCTGTAACTCCAATGACCCCAGATTTATCCTTGACCTCAGGCCCTATTATAGAATTCTCTAAACAACTCATAGCAGCATTTAAATAACCATAGAACTTAGCTTGCCTATTTAGTTACCGTGGATATAATAGGTTTAATTAATTTAATTAGGTGAATTGGGCTTTATTTCCAAGCGACTGGGGGGAACATGGTAAATCTAAATCATGGTGCAGCGATCGTAGGGATTCATGAACATCAAACGCGATACGCTCCAGACAAGAGCGAATTACAAATACAAGGCGAAAGTGTTATCAAAGCACTAGAGGACGCTGGGCTAACTAAAAATGATGTGGAAGGTCTATTTACTGCATCAAGTACAATAAGAAACAGCGGGCTGAACCTTGCAGACTATTTGGATATGTACCCCAAATATGTAGACAACACCACTGTCGGAGGCGGTTCTTTCGAGTTCCATTTATCCCATGCCCTTACCGCCATAGCTGCTGGGCGCATTAAATGTGCAGTAATCACATACAGCAGTTTAGCCAAATCAGGAGGGATATCTGTAGGAACTGGAGGGGTGGCCAGATTTGGACATCCCAGATTAGATCCTTCTCCTGACAGTTTCGAAGAGATCTATGGCCTAACAACCGTCGGACTTTACGCAATGATAGCGCGAAGGCATATGGAGTTATATGGAACAACATCCGAACAGCTAGCTGAAGTTGCAGTAGCTATGCGAAGGCATGCAGGATTGAATCCAGAAGCTCAATTTAGAGATCCAATCACTGTATCAGATGTTGTAAACTCCCGTGTTATATCAGATCCTCTACATCTCCCAGATTGCTGTGTGATTACAGACGGAGGCGGAGCCGTAGTCATAGCATCTCCAGAGCTGGCAAAGAATTGTAAACAAACACCCGTTTGGATACTAGGTGTGGGTGAAGCTTTGGCCCATCAAGGAGCAGGGAAACGAGACTTAATGTACATAGCAGCTAAGCAAAGTCACGGTCCAGCATTCGAAATGGCAGGAGTTAAACATTCAGATATCGATATGGCAATGGTGTATGACTCTTTTACAATCACTGTTATCGAAACTTTAGAAGACCTAGGGTTTTGTGAGAAGGGTGAAGGAGGACATTTTGTGTCTAATGGAAGAATCCAATTAGGTGGTGAACTACCTCTAAACACGGATGGGGGTGGACTTTCTAGTAATCACCCAGGAATGCGCGGGATATTCCTACTACTAGAAGCTACACGGCAACTCAGGCATCAATTTGAAGGAACAGAACGACAGGTTCCTAACTGTAATATCGCACTATGCCATGGTACTGGCGGGGCTTTAGGGTCACGACATAGTGGAGGAACAGTTATTTTAGGGAGAGATTAATATGGCTGAATGGAACAAACCATTACCTACTATCGCAGGAGAAACTAAAGTCTTCTGGGATGGATGTAAAAAAGGCGAACTTATAATCCAGCAATGTAATAGTTGTAATGAATATCAGTTCTACCCTAGAGGGATATGCTCTAATTGCTGGACTACCGATATTAAATGGGTCCATTCCACCGGCCGCGGAAAAGTCTGGACATACACAATCACCTACCAAAATCGAACACCTGGATTTGCAGAAGATGTCCCATACGTCCTAGCTCTAGTGGAACTGGATGAAGGTGTGAAAATGTTTACCAATATCATCGAATGCGACCCTAAGGAAGTAAAAATTGGAATGGATGTCGAAGTAACATTTGTCAGAGCAAACAACTTCATTACTATTCCTTACTTCAAACCAATTTCATAAGACTAATACCAGGTTACATTACTGACTGAACAAGTCCCCCATCAACCAAGATTGTTGTTCCTGTGATATAGCTAGATTTGGAAGAAGCTAGAAAACCCACCAAGTTCCCTAATTCTTTCGGATCGCCTAGCCGCCCAACAGCAGTATCTTCAGCTCTTTCATCTAAAGCATCTTCCACACTCATACCTAATTCATTAGCCCTAGCAGTCACATTAGACATCATTCGATCACTGAGAATTGAACCTGGACATACATTGTTTACGAGTATGTTATCTCGCCCAACCTCTTGCGATAAACTCTTTGCAAAAGCAACAACACCCATTCTTGTCGCTCCCGATAATGCCAGATTTGGAATCGGTTGAAACACTGTACTGGCTAATATATTAATTATTCTCCCTCCTCCACTCGCTTTTAAGTGAGGAATAGATTCTCTGCACATTCTTGCGAAGAATAATAAAGATCTCTGCACAGCTGTATCCCATTGCTCTTCAGTAGCATTAAAAGATCTCGCTAAGGGAGGTCCGCCTGAATTATTAACCATGATATCTAAGTGCCCATACTGTTGTACTGTCTTATTTATGAGGTCTTGAATTACATCAAGCTTTTCAAGATCCCCTGCATATACCATAATTTCACCACCAGTAGACTGCCGTATTTCTTTAGCAGCATGCTCCAAATCTTCTAGCGTTCGGCTGCACATCACTACCTTAGCACCTTCTTCACTCAAAACTTCCGCACACGCCCTTCCAAGACCTTTACTTGCTCCTCCTACAATTGCTACTTTGCCTCTTAACTCTAAATCCATCATATTCTCCTAACGATTAATAACAAACACCTTTGATTTTTGCGATTATAACAGAACATCTATGTATAATAGATGTATCAACTCAATGGAATATTTTATGGCGAATAGCACTCAAATATCTGCTCTAAGACAACCTGTTACAGACATCATGTGGGAGTGTGGAAACATTCTCCTCAGTAATTTTGGTCACTCATTACAAGTTGAATATAAAGACTGTAAAAAATCTGACCCTGTTACAGAAATAGATAGGCAACTACAAAATACAATTATAAAATCACTAGGTACACTTACCCCTGACTACAACGTCTTAGGAGAAGAAGAACAGCTTGAAGAAGATAACCAAAAGCCTTCCGATTATTTATGGGTTATCGATCCATTAGACGGTACCACTAATTACATAAATAATGTGCCTATATTTGGATCATCAATTGGATTAATGTACAAAGGATCAATTGTAGCTGGTTGGATTTATATACCGTGGCCTAACAAAGATAACGGACTCGTGATAAGCGGAATTTCAAATGAAGGCTGCCATGTTAATCAATCCCCTGTGCACAATGAACCAGTAAAAGAAACAGAAGGAAGTAAACTGATAGGGCTACCTGGTTTTTTCCTATCAACTCATAAATTCACCGGATCAATGGCTCAAAAATTTGGAGAACCTCGCGGAACCGGGAGTATCGCATACGAATGTTGCCTGTGTGCAATCGGATCAACACAATATTCTATTTTCGGAGCACCTAAATTATGGGATATTGCGGGAGGAATAGCTATAGTTAAAGAAGCTGGTGGAGAATCCGTCACCAAACCATCTGGCTCACGAAGTTGGTCTCCTACAGAACCGTTGATAACTGATTGGGATCCAAAACCTGAATCAATACAAGAATTAAAAAAGTGGTCTAATTCAGTAATCGTATGTAAATCTGGCTTGGCAAATTATATTACATCCCATATGTCTCCTCAAAAACAAGTTATGAAGAGAATAGGGAAGCTATTTACTTAGAAGAATCTGGTAACCATCCCCAGGACCTAGGTCCCCAATCAGCTGCATACTTCACTCCTTCTTTAACACACGCCACAGGGATTACAGCTTTATCAATCTTCCTAGGATTCTTAAGTACGTCATATACTACCCAATCACCATTCTCTATCTTTAATATGGATAAGTCAGCTTGTTTCCCTGCGTGTAGTGTCCCAAGCCTATCTTGTTCACCAATAGCATGAGCAGGATTTATTGTGCACATATTAATAACTTCTTCTAATTTAAATCCCATAGCTAGAAATCTCGTCATCATCTCAGTCATGCTGTGGACCGTATTAATTCTGCCTGGTACTGTCAAATCAGTACTTATACAATGAGGAATCAAACCTTGATCCAGAACTTTATCACCTATATCAAAGCTAAAATTAGATCTTCCATGGGCTGTATCCAACCACACACCTCTTTCTTTAGCTTCTTTGGCTTCAGGTACTAATTTACCATCAGAACCAATAATCCCACCTTTATTTGCTGTGAATAGATGTGTGACGATATCTCCTTCATCCAATATAGGTAACAGCTTACTAATCACAGACTCATCATATCTATTTTCAGTATCACCTATGTGAACCATCAATTTGACCCCTGTTTCTCTCGCTGCCCGTTTCGCCAATTTTGGCATTTCCATTCCAAAAATTTCTAGAGCAGGTGATACCATACGAGCTTTGATACCTTTAATTACACCATTACTCTCTTGAACAACCCTTATAGTATTTTCCAAGTCAATGCTAGTTTCTGCCATAATATCTGGAGTAGACGCCAAACCTGTCCTACATATATGTAAAAAAGGCCTAATTTCAGTCTTGGCGTTGGGAAGAATGTACTTAGGAAATCCCCCGAACGTGTCACAACCAGAACTACCAGCATCTACTATTGTTGTAACACCTGACCGCACCCCAGCCACATCAGGCTCTTCACCCTGTTGGATTACCCCTGCGTACACGTGAGTATGAACATCAATCATTCCGGCCGTTACTATGCAACCTTTGACATCCATCACTTCTTTGGATTCTTCTACTGGTATATTTTTCGCAATCCTACTTATTTTCCCATTCTCAATCGCAACATCCATTTCGCCATCGATGTTTTGAGATGGATCAATCACCCTGCCGTTCGTAACTAACAAATCGTACATTAACTACTCCTTACGGACAGTTTAGATTAATTGAATAATGCTCCTACAGACTGTCCTTTATGGATTCTATATATCGCTTCACCTAGCAAAGGAGCTACAGTCAGGACCTTAACTTTTCCCTTAGTACTAGATGTGTCAACAGCTATACTATCTGAAACTACAACCTCTGTGAAACTACTATCTGCAAGACTTTGATGCGCATTTTTGGAAAATACAGGATGGGTTGCACAGCAAAACACTTCCTTCACTCCACGTTCGAGTAAAGTATCGGCGGCCCCTACAATGGTTCCACCGGTATCAATCTCATCATCGAAAGTCAATGCTGTCTTACCTTTTACATCACCAATTATATTAAGAGTCTCAGTTGTATCGTTATTCCCTATTCGGCGCTTTTCAATTATTGCCAAAGGCGCATTCAGTCTAGCAGCAACGTCTCTAGCTTTTTTGCTTATCCCAATGTCCACAGCTACTACAACCAAATCATCAATCTCTTTGCTCTTAACATAATCGGTCAATATAGGTGTCGCAGTTAATTCATCAACAGGGATATTAAAGAAACCTTGAATTTGTCCAGCATGTAGGTCCATAGTCAGTAATCTGTCAGCACCTGCAGTAGTCAACAAATCAGCAACCAATCTAGCAGTTATCGGTACTCTAGGTTGATCTTTCTTGTCTGTTCTTCCATACCCATAGTAGGGGACAACTGCTGTAATTCTCCCTGCAGAAGCTCTTTTACATGCATCAATCATTATCAATAGTTCCATCAAATGATCATTAACTGGATAAGTTATGGGTTGAACAATAAACACATCTCTTTGACGGACGTTCTCTTGAATATTTGTGAAGGTGTTGTCATTTGCAAATTTAAACACCTCAGCTTTACCCAGAGGTATATTCAAATAATCACATACATCTTGAGCTAATTGTTGATGTGCATTTCCACTAAATATTTTAAGATCATCAATTACTGGTCCCATCTAATGTCCTCTGTACTCTGGATTTCGTTTTTCTCTAAAAGCATCCGCACCTTCTAAATGGTCTTTAGAAGACAATGTGATGGTTTCAGCAGCAGCAGCCATTTTCATGGCGGTTTCCAAATCAAACTCAAGGCCTTTATATAACATCAATTTAGATAGTCGGATAGCAATGGGAGGACCATCCGCGATCTTTTTGGCCATAAGCATTACTTCGTTTTCTAAATCTTCTTCATCAACTAGTTTATTCAAGAAGCCTAGTTGCTTAGCTTCATCAGCTTCCATGAAATCACCAGTAAATAGCATTTCAGCAGCTTTACCTAGACTTCCCAGTACTCTTGGATATAGCCATGTACCGCCAAACCCTGGGAATAACCCTATTTTGATATAAGCGCACATAAAGCGTGTCCTAGGTGTACCTATTCGGATGTCGCAGCCAGCTGCTAAATCTAGACCGGCGCCTACAGCTACGCCATTCACCATAGCGATTACCGGCTTTTCTAACCTTTGCAAGGCTAACATAAATCTTTGGGTTCTATTGAAAGCTCTTCTAATTTCATCTGGATTATCGGATACCCACGCACTGGGTTCACTGCCACCTCTTAACGCAGCCAAATCTCCTCCGGCACAGAAAGAGTTGCCTGCACCAGTGATAATTAATACTCTAATAGAATCATCTGTATCAACATCCTCAAGAGCATCGCCTAATTCATCTTGCATGACATCGTTCAACGCATTCCTTCTATCAGGACGATTTAAAGTCAGACGTGCAATATGGGTATCTGTATCTTTTTCAAGCAAGATATACTTATAGTCAGCCATTGCCCCCCCTTATGAGCTTCTGAATTATAGCACAGGGGAACCTCAAACTTAAGGTTGAATTTCAATACTAAGATTAGTCGTTATTTTGCATTACTATAATTAGGATTTCCGCAACCTTAATCACTTAATTTAGTGTAAAATATTTTTATCAAAAATAAGGCGGAATTATGTATAGCTACATATCCCATTTAGAATGTTCTGTGTGCGAAAAAGAATACCCACACAACCAACTGAGCTCAATCAGTGAATGTTGCGCAAAAGTGCTTTTCGCTAGATACGATCTCCAAAAACTCAAAGCGGAAGTTGATAGAGGTGTCTATGATTCAAGGGATTCAAACATGTGGCGTTTCTCAGAATTGTTGCCTGTAACGGATCCTTCTAAAGTGGTAACCCTAGGAGAAGGAGGGACTCCGCTTTTACGCGCCAATACTCTACAGAAAAAATTAAATCTAAAACACTTATATATCAAAGATGAAGGTTTAAACCCTACTGGTACATTCAAAGCCAGAGGTATCGGCGCAGCAGTATCAAAGGCCAATGAACTTGGAGTCAAAGGGTTTACCATGCCGTCTGCGGGTAATGCTGCGGGAGCCGTAGCCGCTTACGCTGCAAGATCAGGTCACCCAGTAAAAGTGTATATGCCCCAAGATGCCCCCGCAGCAAATAAGAAAGAATCGCTGCTTACAGGAGCCGACCTAAACCTAGTTGATGGATTAATTAGCGACGCAGGCCGTATTTCTACTCAGGTAGCAAAGGAAGAAAATTTATTTGATCTATCAACTTTGAAAGAACCATATAGAGCAGAGGGTAAAAAGACTATGGCACTAGAAATCGCTCAACAATTGGGATGGAAAATTCCCGATGTAATCGTTTACCCTACAGGCGGTGGCACAGGTATCATAGGTATGCATAAAGGCTTTAATGAACTAATGGAATTAGGCTGGGTTACCGGCAAGCAACCAAGATTCATAGCTGTTCAAGCTGAAGGGTGCCAACCTATTGTAAAAGCTTTCAATGAAGGCTCTGATAGCAGCGAAATGTGGGATAACGCAGCAACAGTCGCTGATGGATTACGTGTTCCCGGACCATTCGCTGACTATGTTATTTTGAAGATCCTTAGAGAAACAGGTGGTACTGCGTTGTCAGTTACCGATAAAGAGATGGTTGATGCAATGTATGAGATATCTACTGACGAAGGGGTAGTAATATGCCCTGAAGGAGCAGCAACTTTAGTAGGGCTCAGGCAATTATTGGAGCAAAATGCTGTATCCGAAAATGAAACAGTGATAATGCTCAATACAGGTTCTGCTTATAAATATCTAGAACTGGTATCAGAACAATAATGAAGGTGATTGTTAGCTCTCCTAGAGGTTTTTGTGCTGGAGTGGTTCGAGCAATAGATATGGTGGAACTCGCATTAGCTAAATATGGTGCTCCTATTTACATAAAACATCAAATTGTACATAATCCCCATGTCGTAGAAGACCTGGAAAACAAAGGAGCCATCACTGTAGAAACTGTAGAAGAAATCCCTGAAGGATCGCATGTTGTTTTTTCTGCACATGGGTCGCCTCCGGAAGATTTCGAACTAGCCAAGGCACGCAATTTGAATGTGATTGATGCCGTCTGCCCGCTAGTAACCAAAGTCCACAACGAAGCCCGGAAGTATGCATCCATGGGCAAAAAAATTATCCTTGTTGGGCATGAAGGACACCAAGAAGTAAAAGGAACAATGGGTCAAACGCCCATGACACTAGTAAACGATAAAGACTTAGACAGCATACCTGATTGGGATCCAGATACAGACATAGCAGTGCTGACGCAAACTACTCTTTCAGTACAAGACACAGAAAATATCACAAATAAAATAGCATCTGAATATAACGAATCAACTATCCGTAATGACATATGTTACGCTACCACAAATCGTCAAAGTGCTGTAACAGAGATGGCAAAACAAGTAGATGCAATATTAGTAATAGGGGCTCAAAACAGTTCTAACTGCAACCGTTTAAAGGAATTATCAATTAAGCTTGGAGTTCCAGCCATGTTAGTAAACAACACAGACGAAATCTCTGCCAAATTTCTGTCAAATAAGGAAATCATAGGAATTACTTCTGGAGCATCAACACCAGAATCTTTGGTGCAGGATATCATTGCTTTTCTGAATCCAAGCAATATATCCTATTTAACCACAATAGATGAAGATATTTCATTCACAATTAGAGATGGAATCATCTGATTGTAATCAGTATGAGAATTTAATAGCAGGCTAATGTATCAAAGAAAAACTTTTGATATTTCTAACGTAGTAAAACGTATCCTATCTGTACCAACACTTATCAGTTTCGTACTTATAACCGGCATCATTATCGTATTAGTTACAGGATTAGATATTTCTCTATCCAAAGTGATGTCAATAATATTTTCAGCAAATCCACTGCCTTTTATCCTAGCATTTATTACTCACTATTTAGGTTTCGCATTTAGAGGGATCCGTTGGAAATACATAATAGGGGAAGTAGATAGTCCCCAAAAGCCTCCAACGGTAGAATACATAAAACTTATTTTCTTAAGTAATTTTATAAATTCTGCGTCATTATTCCGTATTGGAGATTTGTACAAGGTTTATGCCTTTGACAAAAAATATGCAAAAGGCTTCACTAACCTACTTGGGACTCTAATTACGGAACGCCTATTAGATTGCATTATGCTTGCAATTCTGATTGGAATCTTCGGACAATCGCTTCTACAAAGCTCCAACCAGGAACTACAGATACTAGTAATAATACCTTTAATATTATTGAGTATTTTACTGATAGCATTCTTAATCGTTACAAGAATTGACAAAATTCCTTCTTACCCAATATTCACTAATTTGATATTAAAGGCTAAAGAAGGTGCCCAAATTCCCAAACCAAAAATCGCCCCTGCGTTCATCATGTCGATATTTGCGTGGGGTTGCGAAATTATGAGAGTGTATTTTATAGCATCAGCGCTACGTTTTGATCTGGAATTTGCTCATACATCTATTATTGCTCTTGTACATGCAATGCTGACTTTGGTACCTACTCCAGGTGGAATCGGAGCAGTAGAATCAGGCGTAGCTGGCCTAGGTACGCTATTACTCAACATGACTCCAGAAAATTCTATCGCATTGATCTTGCTAGACAGATCCATTACTTACCTTAGTGTCCTAATAATTGGAGCAGTAGTATTTATTTGGGAATTGGTCGATCTAAACAAAAAAAAATAATGGTTTCTTACTCAGAAGTAGGTCGTCTGCTCATTAGTTCCGTTATACCTTGATCTGGACTCATTCCATGAAATAGTATTTTAGAGATCGTTTCAGTAATTGGTAATTCAACTCCAGCATCAGAACCTAGTTCTAGTGCCGCTTTTGTGGTATCAATACCTTCTACCACATTTTGCATGCTGCTTATAATTTGATCTACATTTTTACCTAAAGCAATCTGTTCTCCCACATACCTATTCCTACTCAATTCGCTAAAACTTGTAGCAACAATATCTCCTACTCCCGCCAAACCCGCAAACGTACTTGGGTAAGCGCCTAATTTGGCACCTAATCTAGTAATCTCAGCTATTCCTCTAGTCAGATATGCAGCTTTAGCATTATCTCCCAGCCCTAGACCATCAACGATACCTGCTCCAATAGCTATAATATTCTTCAGAGTTCCACATAATTCCACTCCTATTACATCTTCTGAGGTATATATCCTAAATGTAGACTGCATCAAGATATCTCTAACAAAGCCTGAGTTGTATGGATTGTGGCTCGCTATCACAGAAGATGAAGGTTTACCCATAACGATTTCTTTGGCGAGATTTGGTCCTGAAATCACGCACATATTTTGGGAGACGTCACTAGATACTTCTTGGGCAACGATTTCTGTCATTCTGAACCGACCAGGCATTTCCAATCCTTTGGTTGCACTTACTAATATCGACCCACTAGGAAGCACATCTTTGATACGGACCAAATTGTGTCTAAAGCTATGAGACGGGACCGCCAAAATCACAACTTCAGTATTGTTGATAGCGATTTGCGGATCATGGGTAATAAGAAAATTTTCAGGGAATTTTATTCCAGGTAAGAAGCGACTACATTCATTCTCTGCCACAAGATCGGAGGTTTCTGATTTCGTCCTAGTTAATATAGAAACTTGATCTGTAGTTGAGCGGCCTGCCAACAATCCAAGAGTAATTCCCCAAGTGGTTACTCCAACAATAGCAACTTTACTCATTAAATCATCTGCTCGTTAATTTTTCAGCAGGTTCTCCAATCTTTCGTTCCGTACCTGCAAGGATCCTTTGCATATTATCCTTATGCTGGAACAGTATAATTCCTCCTGCTATACAAGCATAAATAGCCTCAAGTGATCCATACCATCCCAAAAACCATAGAATACAAATACTAGACACTGCAGTAATTACACCAAGTATCGAGCCCAATGATAAGTATTTAGTTATGAATGTAACTGGCAAAAATATTAATAACGCGAGTATCGCCGGGATAGTAGTTATCATCAAAAGAGTCCCTAATGCAGGGGCAATACCTCTTCCTCCTTTAAACCCAAGAAATAACGACCAATTGTGGCCAGCAACTACCAACAATAGCAGCACTACAATAACCAATGGATCAACGATCAAATGGGAAGTGATCAAAACTGCAATGACACCTTTCAAAGAATCTAACAGTAACACCAACATCCCAATGTATTTTCCTGAAGTTCTAAACATATTGGAAGTCCCTATCTTGCCGCTACCGTAGTCCCTAATGTCTCTTCCGGTCTTCATCCTGTAAACAAGATATCCCCATGGCACAGACCCTAGCAAATACATTTGTACCCCTAGAATCACATATAATAACTCTGAATTTATTAATTGTCCCATATAAGCAATTAAAACAAGAGATAATAATATTGCTGGTATTATAAATCCCACAAAAAATACAAATCTTGATGTTGAATTAGTCATGACTTTTTATATATCACTCTCAAATGGGTTCGATCAAACCCAAATTCTTGCCTGATTCTGTTTTCTAAATACCTCTTATAAGTAAAATGCAAAAGCTCGGGATTGTTTACCGAAACGGTAAAAGTAGGAGGATTGACACCTACTTGAGACATCTTACGTATTTTAATGCCTCTCCTAGACTTTGTTTTAGGTGCCTTAGGCATATGGTTAGCCAAAGCATTGTACAAAGCATATTGCAATTTAGTGTCATTGACCCTTATATGTCGTTCTTCATACAAATCAAGTACTGTACCTAATAAGCCTTCGATCCCTTCTCCATAAAGTGCTGATGTGAAGCATACTGGAATATAATTCATAAAGTGCATTCTGTCTCTGACTCTATTCATCGCCCTTATCTGAGAATGTTCCGTTGGATTATTAATCAAATCCCATTTATTGACTACGACTATAATTCCTTTACACATTTCCCAAGCTAAACCCGCGACATGAATATCTTGAGAGGTAGCGAGGAGTGAGGCATCTGCGACCATTAAAACAACATCACTACGTTCTACTGCAGACATAGCTCTCAAAACACTAAATTTTTCAATACCAACTCCTACCTTACCCGGTCTACGGATACCCGCTGTATCAATTAATGTAAGTTTTCTTTCATCAAACATTAAATCTGAGTCAATTGCATCTCTTGTTGTTCCAGCTATTGGACTCACTATCGTCCGTTCCTCTCCCAAAACAGCATTGACCAAAGCTGATTTACCCACATTAGGTCTACCAACAATAGCTATTTTAATAGAATCATCCTGAGTTTCTATTAAATCATTATTTCCATAGGGCAATAGTTCAGCTGTAAGTTCATATAATTCGTTCATCCCTAAATTATGATGAGCACTTACGCAAACATAATTCCAAAATCCCAAACTAAAAAAATCAGAAATGTTATTCCGTCTTCCATCATTATCAACTTTGTTGATTACAAGTATTACATTTATATCCGCAGTACGGAGTCTATCTGCTATCATTTGATCAGTCGGTGTCAATCCAGCATCACAATCCACTACGAATAAAACCACATCAGCTCCGGATATAGCCATATCAGCCTGATTCTTGACCTGGCTTATTATAGTATCTGCGGACCCTAAATCCAGTCCACCTGTATCAACCAACATAAACTTCTTTGGAAATCTATCCACGACAGAAACCAAACGATCACGTGTTGTGCCTTCTTCATTCGCCACTATTGCATGTCTTCTATCTATGACACGATTAAACAAAGATGACTTACCAACATTAGGTCTACCAACTATGGCAACTGTGGGTAACTGAGACCCCAAGCTCGTCATAACTTTATCCTAGACCTGTATACAACGATTCTAATATAGCTTGCTGAGCAGGTAATCGATTATATGCCTGTTCATATGCTACCGACGGGGTTGACTTTAACATGCCAGTTGGCACTTCCTCTCCGTAATGGACCGGCATGTCATGCATGAAAATCACATTTTCCGCAGCAAGTCTGAGTAGTTCTTCATTAACCGAAAACCCTTCAAAGTCTCTTCTGCGTTTGTCTGCCTCTTCCTCCTGCCCCATGCTAGTCCAAGCATCGGTATATACTACATCTGAGTTTTGAACCACTTCCATAACGTCATTACTGAAGAGCAAATCAGATCCTGACTTCTGTGCCATGATCTTGCATTGATTTTGCGTGTCTTGATCTAATTCATACCCTTTAGGGGTAGCTATAGAAAAACTCATTCCTACAGAAGCACACAACAATGCTAAGCTCCTAGAAACATTGTTTCCATCCCCCACAAAAGTAACTTTCGTTTTTGGTGAGATGGGTTTGTTCTCGCTTATTGTTAAAAGGTCAGCTATCACTTGGCAAGGATGTTCTTCATCGGATAGCGCATTCACAACTGGTACTTTAGAATATTCAGCCATTTCAATCAGAGAAGAATGTGAGTTAACCCTCGCAACAATCCCGTGCACATAGGATGATAATACTGTAGCTATATCTTCAATTGTTTCTCGTTTACCTAAACCAACTTCATCCGGACCTAAATAAATAGAATATCCCCCTAATTGCTGGATACCTACTTGAAAACTCACTTTCGTTCGCAAAGAAGGTTTCTCAAACAATAACCCAAAGGTTAGTTCGTTTAATGATTTCGTAAGATTGCCGTATTTTACATCCTTAGCTCGGGCTAGAATTCCCAATATTTGCTCTCTATTTAAATCTGTTATTGAAATGAAATTCATATTATGTCCATGGCATTAATTAACAAGTGCAGATTTTAACACACCTCATCTAAACTAAAACAGGGACGCCAATGGCGCCCCTGTTCAATATGCCTTTGTACCACATTCCTACAAATTGGCTTGTGGATCCAAGTAGGCGTTGTCTTTCTCATAAATCTGGAGCCTTCCACGTTGGGTGTCGCAGATAATCAATCTATTATTTTTCCTGTCGAAAGCACACCCCGTTGGCATCCTAAATCTTCGTTGCTGCTCTTCCAAGTTTTGAACTCGCCTTCTAGCCTTATTCATGTCAGGATTAGCATCAATAGACATCTGGCCCCATTTAGATACTTCCAAAGCATCTCCGTACAAGTAACTTAGCGGTTTTGAATCCTCGTCATATATACAAACTCTTTCGTGCATCCAGTCAACAACGTATACATCGCAGTCACCATCTACACATACTCCAGTAGGGTTCTTGAGTGATCCCGGTCCACTTGGTCCACCAAAAGTTAGTAAATGGTTACCGTCCGGATCAAATTTCAAACATCTATCATTACCCCAATCAGCTATATATATGTCGCCATTGTCATCAATCGCAATTCCGTAAGGCATTTCCATTTCACCATCACCATTGCCTTTTGTTCCAAAACCACATACATATTTGCCGTCTTTAGTAAATTTTTGAATTTTACTATTGAAGGTGTTAACAATCCAAACATCTCCACTAGCATCGAAACATATACCACCAGATCCGTTGAATTGGCCGTCTTCGTCTCCTGCTTCTCCCCATTGACCAATCATTTCTCCATCTGGATTAAATATAGTTACTCGGTTATACCATTCATCTGTAGCATATATATTCCCATCAGAATCAACTGCTACACCAGTCAGTATCTTGAATAATGGACCTTCCTTAGATCCTTCAGAACCATATGCGAGTCCAGTACGACCAAATTCATTAATAAATTCTTGATCGACAGTCAGTTTAGACAATCTAATCCCGCCTGGGTTCTGTTAATTGCCTCGATTAGCAACATACAACACATCATCATCTGCGCACGCAACACTAATAGGTAGGCTGAACCCCATACCGGCAACTGCATTCCTTCCAATATTATGGCTATATAGCCAAGCTCGCCCTGAGGCGACAGTATTTTGAGCCATCTTTCCTCCGAAATCAGTAATTTCCTGTTCTAATCTAGGGTTATATTTGTTTATAAGGGCACATAGCACAGAAATCTACATGCCCTCATAGCTATCTATATGTCAGCTTATTTAAACAGTGACATTTTTTCGAAGTTACCATTCACTATCGGATTAGCATCCAAACCGATCCAGTCTTCGATAATAGTAGAATACGCTCCTCTGAAGTCATAATTTGGAACTAAGTCTCCTTGTTCCAAGTCTTCAGCTTTAGCGGATGGATATTCTCCATACATTCCACCTTTAACTTGATTACCAATCACGAATGAAACACCAGCAGCACCATGATCTGTACCAGATCCATTATCGTGGACTCTTCTCCCGAATTCAGAGAACAGATACATAATCACATTATCTCCTGCGTCATGCTCTTCCAAATCTTGGAAAAATGCTGATATACCTTCTGATACATCCTTCCACAACTGTGGATGAGCAGGACCTTGACCAGCATGGGTGTCGAAGCTGGCGTGCTGAGTGTAGAACACTCTAGTACCTAAGTCAGCAAAGTACACTTGAGCAATGTCTCTCAAATGTTGTGCTATTGGGCTATTAGGATATTCAACGGTCGAAGAATATTTTTCTGGTGCAACTTTTACAATGTCAGCACCGACCATTGCATCCATACCTGTATTCTTCAAATAATCTGTTACAAAACTTCCACCAACTGTTGGGCTATACATCTTGGAAAAGATATCTAAAGCTTTGGCTCTCTGTGAATTATCTGAGATACCAGTTAGCAACCCATAAGTACCTAAATCTGCGATTGCAGCAACTGGTACACCTGGTACAGCCAACGCTCTTGGTAATCCATGACCGAAGTTTATGGCAGTTAGAACGTTTTCTTTGTTAGGGTCCAATTCGCGAGTGACTCTACCTGCCCAGCCTTCGGTGCCAACCTTGTCAGGCTCACATGTATGCCAAATATCCATAGACCTAAAATGTGATCTAGGTGAATCCGGATACCCTATTCCGTGTATTACAGCAACTTTACCAGCATCATATAACTCTTTAACTGGAGCCATAGCTGGATTGAATGCCAAATTAGAATCAATCTTTAACATTTCTTCCTGCGGGATAGCTAAAGCAGGACGATTGTCATAATACAATGAGTCGTTATACGGAATCACTGTGTTGAAATAGTCGTTACCTCCTGTCAACTGAAGAACTACTATTACTGGATCTTTCTTTGTACTTGTCATTTCTTATCTCCTTTTTTCTTAAAACTAAGCGAATTGATATTCAGTTGTGGCGCTTATCAGAGCCAGCATTTCACCAATTCGGTCTGAAGTTGCAGATTCATCTTTCCAATCAATATCACCTGCTAATGCGGCGTGTTGGGAAAGATGTTCTCTAGTCTCATCATTCAACACTAGGTAGCCCATGTTATCTAAACAGGCATCAAGCAAATCTTCAGAGCTAGATATACCGTCTTCTTTCATTTTGTCTACAATGGATTTAACTCCGGGTAATGTTGTATCAGCTACCCTATCAGCAACGAAGTTGATTCTGGCGAGCAAAGAACCGCTGTTGATCCATTCGCTACCAGTATGCCAGCCTTCTACGCTAGGTGGATCCATCAATGCCTGACCCATGTAGGTGGGTTGGTTACCGATATCTTTTATGCCAGGTTCAGGAAATTGAAATTGCCCTACCATTCGAAGTGTACCTGCCACTACTTCAGCTGGGCTCTTAATCTTTTCAAATCTTGCATTTTTGAAGAAGTCAGAGTTAAACATGAATCTAAGCACTGCTTGCATGTCGTAATTAGATTCTTCAAACACGTCAATCATAGATTCGAGAGCATCTTCATCTCTTGCAGGCTCTATCGTCCAAGCAGGAACTTGAGGTTCATCAGCAACGAAGAAATTGTAAAGGTGTCTGCAAATAAATCTGGATGTAGCAGGCTCTTTTAGAATGATATCAATGATATCTTCACCATCGAAGTTACCTGTATAACCTAAGAAGGTTTTGTCGGTATTATCGTGGTCTTCATCTCTATATTCAAAACTCCATGGGAATCTACCGTATGGCAATCTAGGAACCTTATTACCCAGAGTCCATCCAGTAAATGCTCTAGAAGCTTCTCTTACATCAACCTCAGTGTAGTTACTGACGCCCATACTAAATAATTCAAGCAGTTCTCGGCCCCAGTTTTCATTTACTGCATCTCTATGGTTTTCATTGTTATCCAACCAAAATATCATCGCAGGGTTCCTTGATATTTCAATAAGCATATCTTTGTAACTGCCCATGCCGTATTGCCTAAACATGTCTATCTGTTCGAGCATTTGATCGCAATTGTCCACTTTGGAGTTACCTGTTGCAAATACGTGGTGCCAAAATAATGCCATTTTTTCTTCCAATGGCCTCTGTGTAGTTACCATGTTGTACATCCAGTTAGCCTGGCCCATTACTGGGACTCCACCGGGAAGTAAACTTCCTGGGTGATATCTCAATAGTAACGCCATGTTTCCAGATGGTTGATCTTCTCCTGGAGAGACCAGTTCTTCTACTGTAGCTTCATAGCCTTTAGCAACTCTTTCTTCTAATTCTTCTTGAGTCGCACCGAAGCCAGCTCGTCTCATCAGGTGTGCCATCAAAGCAAGTTCATCTCTGTTAGACATTAGTAGCCTCCTTCAAAATATATTAGTTGTTGGTCAACTTTTCCATTACCTGATATATTAATTTCATAGCATATGTATGTCAATAGTTTGCAGCTACTTATTTTGCATTGGTTCCCAACAAATAATCATTATCAACAAATAATCATTATAAAGAAGCGATCTGAATCCGTAGCTTCCCGTGTATATTATTCAATAACTATTTCAGAAACCATTCCGCCTGCAGCATGCCCAGGAAACGTACAAATAGCTACCAAGGTTCCTGGATCCGATGTTTGTAATGAAAGAGTATCCGTGCCACCAGGTTCAACTAGTCTAGTGTGCGCAATAATTCTCGAGTCCGCTGGCTTGATCCATTCGCTATCTGGTCCTGCAGCAATAGCATCAGCTAAAACAGCATCTTGGTCGTCAGGAGAGACTATCACCCAGTTGTGTTCTAATGCGGTAGATTCATTCTTAAAAATCACGTTGATATCAGTATTTGCGGGCAACGCAACCTTATCAGAATTAAATTTTAAAGTGTCTCCTATGGAACTCACCGACAAGTTTCCTAATGAATCTGAAGTTATTTGATTGTTAGCAGTAATTGCCATTGTTGACGTTGGGTTAGGACGAGTATCTGTAGCCCCGCTACTGGTCTTAGAACTAGCACTTGGATCAGGAGCGGACTGCACTGAGGAATCACCCGCACATCCGATCACCAACACCATGCTCACAAACAATACCCCGGTCAAGATCAATCTTTTCATTATGGTCACCTCCAATATCATAATACAATATAGTTTTATTGCAATTATATTATGTATTGCGATACTATTTCAAGGGCTGATTATGCTGGTATTGATTCTTTAATACTTAGCTACATCCCAGCTTAAATGACCTTTAATTAGCGAATATAGAGAGTGGTCCCCTCCATAAACGACTCTGATAGCCGTGCGTTGATTCGTGACGTTCCACTTATAATTCCTTGTTAGCTGTTGACCCGGTATGATGTCAACCTGCAATCCTTTCTTAGCACTAGCGCTTCCATCATTCAAATATAAGAAGAAATAACCTTCTTTAATAATTTTACTATCGGTTGCGTTCCTCAGTTTATAAGTGATATCGACTTGCTGACCCGTCTGAACAAGAGATAACACCTCAACGTTTACACCTGTATGTTGATCCTGATACTCGTTCCCACCGCCAATAAAATTCGAAGGTACTGAAGTGTACGCAGGTGTTGGTGTTGGTGTTACCGTAGAGGAAATTGAAAGGATTTGTGGTGGGTATATTATTGTAGGTATCACAAAATCAGATTTGTCTGGAACATCAAGTGTAGTTTGTTCTGTTATTTGTTGGTTTTCCTCTTTTCCATATTCCTGGGTAGGTATTTTTGTTGCAGTTATTTTATTCAAAACATAATTGTTTGATTCTATTGCCTGTTTTGATTCTATTGCCTGTAATGTGCTTTCGTTGCTAATCGAAGCCAAAGTAGAATTCTTGCTTTTAGCTTCTAGAATTAATCTGTCTAATTGAGTTATTGTTTCTTCGATCTGAATATCTGTCATAGACTCCAGAAAATTATCAGAATCTACCGAAGGCAAATCACTACAGCTCAATATCAAGCACGTAATCACAAGATATATATAAGCATGTAATTTCATAATGGTATTATTTCATTACACTCCTTGGTTATGCCACAAAAAAAGTCCCAAATGTAGGTCACTCAAATTTAGTGTACAGATTCACCATAGGTAATCCTGCAAATAATTGGGGATGCAAGATTTCAGCGAAATTTTCTAACACATCTATAAATCTAGGACCGTGCCTACTTGGAACTTGTCCATCAAAAAGATAAATTCTTTCATTTTGATACGCTTGCAATGTGTCAAATTGACTGATCTTAGCAAAAGCAGATTTAGTAGAATTTTTCACTTCACTCATCGGGAAAGCACATGGCATAGAAAATATAAAGTCAGGGTTATAATTCAGCACTTCTTCCCACTGGACTTCTCTACTTTTCCCGTTCTTTTCTGCCAGTCCTTCGTTTCCTCCCGCAATTTCTATTAATTCTGGTATCCATTGACCTGTATTTCTAAGTGGCTCCAACCAATCAATACAAAATGTATTTGGAAAATTTGGAACCTTGGCACGAGTCAAAGAGTCCGTAACTAATTTCATTCTAGTCTTTATGGACTCTACCAATTTATTCCCTGCTGATTCTACGTGACACGCTGAAGCAATCAACAAAATATTGTCCAATATATCTTGAAGCCCAGCAGGTTTTAAAGAAATCATGTTAGGTTCATATGACAAAATACCTGAAGTTACATCACAAACAGCCCCATATTCAACTGCACATACATAACACAATTCTTGAGTAATAATAATGTCCGGCTCTATATGTCGGAGTAATTCAGCATCGACAATCTGAGTGGCAATTTTATTGTTTCTATTTGATTTAATAATTTCATCGATAGCTATGCTAGATAATCCTTCCAGGTCCGAAGATCTCTGAGTTACCACTACCGCGTTTCCTTCAGTAACGGACGAAGGAAAATCACAAACATGAGATATTCCAACCAACTGATCCTCCAAACCCAGAGCGCAGATTATTTCCGTTGCACTCGGAAGTAACGAACAAATTTTCATAATCCTCACATGTAAAACACAAATTTACAATTATTATCAAGTTGTTAAAATACATTCAAAGGTACTGTATGACGATTATATTAAACGGAAACAAACTTTCACAAGACATCCGATCAGAGTTAAAAAGCGAATTGGCGAGACTGATTGGGGATCACCGTCCTCCCAAACTGTCGGTCGTTTTAGTTGGAGAAGATCCTGCTTCTTCAGTCTATGTCAGGAATAAAGAAAAAGCGTGCAACGATGCAGGTATCCTAACCGAAACTTTTCGGCTGTCATCCAACATCACTCAACAGGAACTGATTCAAAAAATCAATCACTTAAATAATGACCCTCAGGTGGATGGAATATTAGTACAACTACCATTGCCGATCCATATTGATGAAATACAAGTTGTTAATCAAATTCATCCATCTAAAGATGTAGATGGTATTCACCCTTTTAACTTAGGAAACCTAGTACAAGGCACTCCATTATTCGTACCTTGCACACCTCTTGGAATCCAACAAATCCTTCTACGTCACAGTATTGAAATATCAGGAAAACATGTTGTAGTTTGTGGCAGGAGGAATATTGTTGGCAAACCAATCGCCAATTTACTCTCACAAAGAGGATCAGGAGGAGATGCAACTGTCACGATTTGTCACTCGAGAACCACGAACCTCAATGATTTGACATCTTCCGCTGATATATTAGTAGCAGCTGTTGGACAGGCGCATTTCATAACCCAAAATATGGTCAAAGAAAATGCTACGATCATTGATGTAGGTATCAATCGCATCAACGATCCAACCAAAAAAAGTGGAACTAGACTGGTTGGAGATGTGGATTATGATGCAGTATTTGATAAAGTAAGGGCCATCACTCCAGTACCCGGAGGAGTAGGGCCTATGACTATCACAATGCTATTGAACAACACTTTAAAGTCCTGGATGAAAAGTAATCAATTATCTGGAAACATAGCGTGAGTATTTACCACAAACCGATCCTGACTGAAGACTTCAACTACGTCCTACCAGAACAATATATAGCTCAAGAACCGGTAGAACCTAGGGATTCGTCGAAATTAATGTTAGTGAACAAAGAAACCGGAGACATTGAACACGCCATCTTTTCTCAATTGCCAGAGCTGTTAAATCCCAATGATTTACTAGTCCTTAACAATTCGAAAGTCATTCCCGCTAGGCTAAAAGGGGTCAAACATGGAGCGAGAGCCAACGTTGAAATACTACTGATCAAAAAACTGCAAAATGGATATTGGCATTGTTTGAGCAGACCTGGCAAACGTTTAAGAGAAAACGACATGATACATTTGACGAATGACATCGTAACAACTACAGCAACAATAATAAGTACAAATAACGATGGAAGTAAAATTATTTCTTTAGAAGACGAAACAGTCGCAATGGAAATCGGGGAATTACCCTTACCTCCATATATAAAGAATAACTCTCATCCGACAGATCGTTACCAAACCATATATTCGTCAGATTTAGGTAGTGTAGCCGCCCCAACAGCAGGGCTCCATTTTACTGACAACTTACTAACAAAACTCAAGCATCGAGGTATCGATTCAGCTTTTACAACCCTCCACATAGGCCTTGATACTTTCAAGCCTGTTGTAGAAGAAGATGCCAGAGAACATGAAATCCATACAGAATTTATAAGCGCAGATCATTTAAACATATCTAAAATCAACAAAGCGTTATCGGAAAACCGTAGAATCATTTGCGTTGGCACTACTAGCGTCCGAGTTCTAGAATTTCTTGCTAATAAATCATCTCAAAAACCAATTGCATTGACACCTTTCACGGGTGACGACGATCTATTTATACTACCTGGATATGAATTCAAAGTAGTAAGAGGTATGATCACAAACTTCCACCTTCCTAAGTCAACTTTATTGATGATGATATCTTCTTTCGCCACAAAATCTATTATTTTAAACGCCTATGAAGAAGCTAAAGCTCACAACTACCGCTTCTATAGTTACGGCGATGCTATGTTAATCGTTTAGATACTGACTAAGAATGGAATTCTAATAACTGTAGAGTATTACCATCAGGATCCGGAAAGGTAGCGACCCTACCCCATTTTTCTAACTCAGGGGGCCTAATAAAGGAGACCTGACACTCTTTTAATTTCCTATACCAATGATCTATATCTTCGACCGACAAGTGAAGCATAGTTCTTAGTGGATCTTTAGATGCCCCTTTAATCTCGCTATGGGTCCCTATGTTAAGCCTGAAATTCCCGAACTCAAAAGAAACAAAATCTGCTTTTAGAGAGTGAACAGGTAATTCTAATGTATCTTTATAGAACGCTGTCATTTTGTCCAAATTATTGGTCCACAGCACTATTCCCACCACGTCAGTTATTTTTTTGCTCAGTTTAGTATTCAATACAATTTACCCTCCTGCTCCACGCATTTGGTACATTGCCCGTAGAAATCCATCCTCTGCCACCCAATATTAAAACTTTCGATTGCTTCAACATCTGATAACAAGTTTTGGACAAGCGATTCTCCCATATCTGAATCCCTAATCTCTCCGCACGTTGTACAAACCAAATTAAGATGAGGGTGTAAATTAGACTCGTATCTCACAAAATGTTCAAAAGGTAATTCTTGAATCAATCCACGTTTAACCAGAACATTGATGGTAGAATATATTGTGTTTAAAGTTAGGGACGGAAAATGATCTTTAACTCTTTCATGAATTTGTTGTACCGATGGATGATCAGTAGAATTTACTAGAACTTCAGCTATAGCAAGTCTTTGCGGAGTTATCTTAATGCCTTGAGCTTTCATAAGTAGACGTAAATCGTTTGATAACATATATCAATACAACCTTAATCACAATAGAATAGGATTATTATAACAGGAGCACTTCTTTATTTTTAATCGCCATGCAATATCATGACAACAGCTTAATAAATTCAAGACTGGTTAAATTAAATAAATTAACGGAACTCGGGATAGATCCCTACCCTGCTCGATACAAGCGTACATCTGATATAGCAACCGCAATTCAAGAGTTCGAAAATTTGGAATCCAAATCTGATGAAACTCCTATTGGCCCCAGTGATACATCTCTAGCAGGCAGAATCATAGCAATTAGGGGAATGGGGAAAGCCAAATTTATTGATATCAAAGACTATAGCCAAACTATACAAATATTATTTAGGGCAAATGTATTAGGTGACGAATTTGAACTTCTTAACAATTTAGATATCGGAGATTTCATTGGCTCTAAAGGTCATGTTATGAGGACTAGGACAGGGCAGATTACATTACACGGAGACGAATTCACAGTCTTGTGCAAAGGTATCAGGCCTTTGCCTGAAAAATTCCATGGACTCAAAGACACAGAAACACGATACCGTCAAAGATATTTAGATTTGATAGCTAATGATGATGTAATAAAAACTTTCACTAGTCGTAGTAAGTTACTGACAGCACTCAGAGAATTTATGAATGGACGAGGCTTTGTTGAAGTAGAAACGCCTGTTTTAGTCCCAATACCTGCGGGGGCTCACGCCAAACCATTTGTGACATTCCACAATGCATTAGACGAAAACCTATACCTTCGCATCGCTACTGAATTATATTTGAAACGTTTAGTAATTGGTGGGTTTGACAAAGTCTATGAGATAGGCAGAGTTTTTCGAAACGAGGGAGTTGACCAGAACCACAACCCTGAATTCACTCTCCTAGAAAGTTATGAATCCTATGCAGACTACAATGATGTGATGGAGATGGTTGAATCTCTCGTGCACACACTAGCAGTCAAAATAAATGGGACACCACATATTACATGGGGCGAATATCAAATAGACCTTAGTCCTCCGTGGCCTAGGTTATCACTCAGAGAAGAATTGATTGATAAAGCAGGAATAGATATTGATGATTATCCTGACGATGCTAGCCTTACCCGGAAAGCTAGATCATTAGGGCTAGAAGTAACAGAACTGGAAAACAGAGGTAGACTAATTGACAAGATGTTGGGGGAATTTATAGAACCTCATTTAATCCAACCAACTTTCTTAATAGACTACCCAGAAGTCATGTCCCCGTTAGCAAAATCGCATCCAACTAAACCCGGGTATGTTGAACGATTTGAAGGTTACATCGCAGGTATGGAAATCGCTAACTCTTATTCAGAACTGAATGACCCAATCATCCAGCGTACAAGGCTTGAAGGGCAAGAAGAAATTCGAGACATGTATGGAGACGATGAACTAGACAGATTGGATGAAGACTTCCTAACTGCAATAGAGTTAGGAATGCCTCCAACAGGAGGGCTTGGCATGGGCATTGACAGATTGGTAATGTTAATCACTCAAGAAGTAAGTATACGAGATGCGATCATTTTCCCTCACATGAGAACACTAAAATAATGGTACATAATTATGATTTCTATAGATCTAATCCGAAATAACCCACAATTAATCAAAGACGCCTTGGAAAGACGAGGGGAATCTTCTGATTTGCAGGAAATTCTATCTCATGATGAGGCACGTAGAAAAAATATCATTGAGAATGACGAATTAAAACAACACCGAAATGAAGTTAGTAAGAGTATTGGAGAAAGACGATCTCAAGGACAATCCGTTGACGAATCCGAAATGGCATTAATGAAATCTGTAGGAGAAAAAATATCTTCCTTAGATGAGGAAATAAAAACCCTAGAAACAACTATAAATGACCTTTTAAGCCGTATACCAAATGTACCGGATCCTGAAGTCCCTATAGGACAAGACGAAAATGATAATCCAGTCGTTAGGCAACAAGGAGAAATTCCAAAATACGATTTCGAAATACAACCACACTGGGATATCGGCGAAAAACTGGATCTAATTGATCTTCCGCGAGGAGCAAAACTATCTGGAAGCAGATTCTATGCATTGAAAGGACTTGGGTCAAAATTAGAAAGAGCACTCATAGCATGGATGCTGGATTATCATACAGAAAAACATGGCTACACCGAAGTCAGTGTACCTTATATGGTGAGACAAGACATAATTTATGGTTCAGGAAATCTTCCTAAATTTGGAGATAATTTATACCATGATACTGAAGACGATTTATGGCTAATCCCTACTGCAGAAGTTCCCATCACAGGGCTTCACAAAGACGAAATACTTGAATCCTCAGAACTACCCAAATACTATGTAGCTCACACACCATGCTTCCGGAGAGAACAAGCTGCAGCAGGGAGAGATACCCGAGGAATCAAAAGAGTCCATCAGTTCCACAAAGTTGAGATGTACAAAATAGTAGACCCTGACACTTCCAACACAGAACTAGAAATGTTACTAAATGATGCTGAAGACATCTGCAAAGAACTCGGGCTTACCTATAGGATCGTACAATTATGCACAGGGGATATCTCCTTCGTATCAGCTAAATCATTTGACATAGAAGTTTGGGCGGCTGGCTGTAACGAATGGTTAGAAGTAAGTACCTGTTCCAACTGTACCGATTTCCAAGCAAGGAGAACAGGGCTTCGTTTCAGGCCTGACGCTAAGAGCAGACCTCAATTCGTTCATACACTAAATGGATCAGGTCTAGCCATACCTAGAATATTGATAGCTATATTAGAAAATTACCAACAAGAGGACGGATCCATAATCATTCCCGAGGTATTAAGACCATATACTGGATTTGACTCGATATCCTAACTTATATTGCTCTAAGATATTGATCTGCGATAGAAGAAGTACCATCCAGTTGTTTTTGAGCATGAATAGGCCAATATGGATTACGCAATAATTCTCGACCTAACAAAACAACATCCGCTCGCCTATTGGCGATGATTTCTTCCGCTTGCTCTGGCTGTGTTATCAAACCAACTGCACCTGTAAGAATATCTACATTAGCTTTGATCGCCTCTGCGTATTGAACTTGATATCCAGGGAAAACTTCCATTTCTTGATTGGGGCTATTACCTCCAGAAGAACAATCTATCAGATCAACACCTTGCTCTTTAGCTAAAAATGCAAACTGAATTGAATCGTCGATATCCCAGCCATTTGGAACGTGTTCTGTACATGATATCCGAACAAACAATGGCATTTCTTCCGGAATCACTTTCCTTATTTTATTTATGATTTCTAAAGGTAACCGGGTCCTATTATCAAAGGATCCTCCATAATCATCTTCTCTAGTATTTGATGTGTTTGACATAAATTCATTAACTAAATAACCATGGGCAAAATGAAGTTCAATCACCTTGATCCCTGCCTGTACTGCAAGTATCGCAGAGTCTACAAAATTGTTAACTATGAGTTCTATTTCATCTATTCCAAGGCTAAAAGGGATTCCACAATTATCATCAAAAGGTATAGCACTGGGAGCCACTATATCCCAGCCCCCTTGCTTATCGCTTATGTATTGCCCGCCTTCCCATGGTTTATCATGCGAGGCTTTCCGTCCTGCATGAGCTAATTGTATCGATGGAATTGATCCGTTTTCTGTTATGAATTTCACACTAGACTTCAGCAGATCCGATTGATCTTTATTCCATAACCCAGTGTCCCATGGAGTAATCCGCCCACGTGGTTCCACAGCACTAGCCTCTACCATAACAAGCCCTGATCCTCCCACGGCTCTCGTTCCCAAGTGCACTTTATGCCAATCTGTAAGTACACCGTCTCGACCTTCACAAGAGTACTGACACATCGGAGATACAAAAACTCGATTCTGCATGGTCTCACCACGGATTGTTATCGGAGAAAACAAATAACTCATACTAACTCCTATCGGATTATTATCATCAAAATAATAGATTATAATTAAACATTAACAGCCTAACCATTAAGTGTTAGTTTAAAGAATATATAAATAAGCTTCAATGCAAATTATTAGGAGCACCATGACAGGATTTGTACAACCAGAACCTTCACAAAACTGGCGAGACGGTATCCAATGTGCTGTGTTACTCACTTTTGATGTAGACGGGATTTCGTCATGGATTAATAGAACCCCTGACCATATTAACCTGCCAAGCTTAATGTCTATGGCTGATTATGGCCCCAAAGTAGCCACTCCACGCATATTAGACATATTAAAACATTACCAGATTCAATCTACTTTTTTTGTGCCTGGATTCATTGCAGAAACAAATCAAGACCTAGTCAAAAGTATCATTGATCATGGTCATGAAATTGGACATCACGGTTTTATGCACGAACCTCCTGCAACCTTATCATTAGACGAAGAACATCAAATCATACACAAAGGAATAGACAGCCTTCAGTCGATAACAGGGAAGAGACCCGTTGGTTACCGGTCACCGAGTTGGGAGTTAAGTCAACACTCAATTGATCTATTGATAGAACATGAATTTATATATGATAGTAGTTTAATGGGAGATGATAAACCATATAAACTTAATAGCAATAATGGAAATGGCGACATAATAGAAATTCCGATACATTGGGTGCTAGATGATGCACCTCACTTTGTATATGCTCCATCCGCGAACCGCATGGGACCTCTTAAGACCGCGCAGGAAGTATATTCCGCATGGAAAGACGAATTTGAAGGTATATATAAATATGGAGGCTGCTATAACCTAACTATGCATCCGCAGCATATTGGAAGACCGGGAAGATTATTGATGCTTGAACGCCTCATTCAACACATACAATCTTTTGACAGGGTCAAGTTTATGACCTGTGAACAAGTGCTTTCGCACAGTGCATAATCTGATTATTAGTCAGAAGACGGTAATTTTTTAGGCTCTTGTAATTCCATAGGTTCACCATTAATCAACAAATTGCATTTCCCTGCCTTAGTAATCAATACTGAGATTGAACCATCGGCTGAAGTGAAGCGCTTACCTAATGGCATATCAATAGCATCTGCATCAGACTCAATACTCCCAAATTCTTCTCCCGAACCTTTAACTTGAAGTACCACTGATCCATCACTCAGTTCTCCTTCTCCACCTTTTGTGACTACCATTTCTACCCCGCTAGGGCCTACATATCTTTGACCTGTCTTAATCATCTTATATTCCTATTAATTATTGCTTGTAACGAACTAAAAAGCTTGCTTCTCCTATGGGCATCCCGTCGAACAAGATTGCTGCTACATGCAAACCTACTCTTTGAATAGGTATTTGCATTACCTTTATCCAACGTTGAAAAATTATATCATTTTCCCACACTATTTTTTGTGGAACTGGTGGTTCTAAAGGCAAACCTGGTGCTTTAATTCCAATCATCAAATGATGTTGCCCAGGCTCAGCATCTGCAATGCAAAAAGCTAAGTTGACGCTTAAAGTTGTAAGTAAACTTCCATCTGATATAGTTGCATCAGGCTCATCAATCTCAATCAGATCGATTACACCATCCAAATTCAAATCTCCATTTTTATCTTCATCCGCAACTTTACAAAAAGCAGCAAATTTGAGATACGGTTGATATTTTTTCTGTTCCATATAGATTAATAGAATCCCTCTACCTGTTTAATATCCTGGTTCTCTCCATTCAAATGCCAATTGGGCGTACCTAACAAACACAGCTCCCCCTGGAGCTCCAATCGGCGCATTGATTGCCAAGAGAGCAATACAATGTTTATCTCCTGGTTTAGGCTCAACAGAAATTACTACTCTTTGAGGAACGTTGAATCCTTGTACACAGCCTCTATCTCGATCGCATTCTCCGTCTATCCAAATTTCCCCGTAATCATCTATACAGGTTTCAAAGATGCACCGAGATCCAGCAATACTTCGTCCACCTACCTCTGAAGGCAAAGTTACATTCACTCTATACCAGGCAAACGCAAATCCTCTCGAGTGCCATTTTGTGAGGTCATCTCTAACTTCCCAACTTGAATCATCATAATCTGGTAATCTCGCTGGGCTACCTTCACTTTCGGATACAAATCCCCCATTATCTTGTCCAGGTATGAATCCAGGAGCAAACCTCCATAATCCGTCGATTTGAGTCAATACTTCTGGATCCTGTAAATCTAATGTAGCTCTCGGCATATTAACCTCCGTATAATTTTATAATATTATCCATTGATACCGGTTATTTTGATACCTGCGTGAATTTTGTGGATCCTATTAATGTTTACTAACAAAGGGGTGATTTGTTCAACGTATTTCGAATTACTAAGTGCACCTCCATTAACAGGTCTCAAAGTTGGTATGTCTCTCACCAATTCCATAATTAGTTCTTTAGATGCTTCATCATCCGAACACACTATTACATCTTCATCGAGAACCAAATCTGGATTTTCTAGATCTTCCGCACTCACATTCTGAAAAGCAGACACAATCTTGGCATCCTTAACTAGATCACGACATTCTTCCGCAGCTGATCCTGCAGCTACTTCCACAGATTTTGCGCCTAGTCCTTTTATGAATTCCATAGGCGCAATCACATTAACAACCACTTTATCTTTTAAATCGTCTTTAACTAAATCCAATAAGGAGGATTGAGCCGCATAGGGCACCGTTAAAAATATAATATCCCCATCTTTAGCCGCTGCCGCATTATCCAAACCAATAACATGAATACCTACAGAGCTTGACAGATCAATGGCCACGTCTATAGCTTTAGCTTCATCTCTAGATCCTAAGCACACTGCATGCCCAGCCAGAGCCAGTCTAACAGCGATACCTCTGCCTTCCGGTCCTGTCCCCCCTAATATTGAAATTCTCACTACTCTAACTCCAACTTATAAATATTAACTCAGGAAACTCGATGTATCGTTATCATAGGTCGATTTCCTCGTAACCCGAGCGATGAGATCAGAATCGGCAACACTGTCTTTCAAATCTTGTGGTTGCACGCCGTCACGGAGTGCCTTCAATGTATCATATGCAGCTTTTATCGCAGCTTGAAAGGGCAAATGCCCTTGCAAAGCAACTTTCACCCCAACACTCGCTAAGAACTCTTTATCATTAAGCTCTCCACCAGCTCCTCCAAGAAGCAATGGTAAGTCAACTTCTGCTCTTATGGCTTCAAGTTCAGCTCTGGTCTTAGCACCAGCCAAAAATACAGCATCCACTCCTGCTGATTCGTAAGCCTTCACTCTCGCAATTGCCCCTTCAACACCTTCAATCGCTAGAGCGCTAGTCCTACCGGCTACTACCATTGCATTATCTGTTCTACCAGACAGAGCAGCCTTCATCTTACCTATGCCTTCATCTATAGAAATTAATGAAGCACCGGACGACCCATATGCTTTCGGGAGTAAGGTGTCTTCTATCGTCAATGCAGACACTCCCGAAGTCTCAAGTTCTTCAACGGTCCGTTTAACATTTAGCGCATTACCATATCCATGATCCGCATCTACCATCAAACTAATTTCACTAGCTCTACAAATACGGTGAATTTGCTGGGCAAATTCCGTCATTGTTAATACTATTATGTCTGGTGCTCCTAATACTGTTGCTGAAGCTATAGATCCAGCAAACATCCCTATTTCAAATCCTAAATCCTCTGCTATCCTAGCAGAGATAGGGTCATATACTGACCCAGGATAAACACATTTGTTTCCTTCCAAAATAGACCGGTAATTTTCCCTTCTTTTCGTTAAATTCATCATCGCTCCTAATTATTTCTAGTACTCAAACCAATTTATAGCTGGACTGCGCCTCATTCTAACATAGTGATCCATACCATTTGCAGAGCTGTTATTTATCAACAGTTTAAACCTCCAATTCATTGTATAATCTAGTAGTACTATTATTTGTTTTGGTATGCAATCAAACAAATTATGTTGCCTATTTGGCGTGAGCATATTATATTGAACAAACACAAATCATAGTGGCAAGGTTAGACAAATTATTTTGGGAGGGTCTCTATGAAAATTGTAAGAGTGTATTCAGGAGAGGATGGTGAATCCCACTTTGAAGATGTCACACCCGAAGAATTAGCAGAAATAGTTAACCAAGTAGGGGAAGGAGATCTAACTCTGGGTATCAGACGATCTCCAACTTTCTCTGACTACCACAATGCTCCACGGTTGCAATACGTTGTAAACCTCCAAGGTACCGCAGAGTTCGAAACTGCAGATGGAAGCAAATGTAGAATGGGTCCAGGAGATGTTCTTATTGCAGAAGACATAGAAGGACATGGCCATATAGCTCGGAATCTTGGGGATGAAACACGAATATCACTTGCAGTACCACTAAAAAACAAAACACGTCATTAATTTAAATTAATTAAGGAGAAATACTATGCCAAAACTCAATTCACCATTAGAAGGAATCAGAGTAATTGACCTAGGAAGACATCAAGCAGGTCCTAGATGCGCTCAAGTACTAGCGCGGCTCGGTGCAGAAGTTATTAAAATAGAAAGATTAGGAGGAGAAGAAACACGATATCATGCTCCTTGGGTCCAAAAGCAAAGCGCATATTGGGTTCAATACAACAGTGGAAAGAAAAGTGTTTCAATGGATCTTCGTAAAGAATCAGGGAAAGAAGTACTTAGAGAACTCATAAAAAAATCCGACGTTCTCGTCCAAAATTTCCGACCTGGAACCATAGCTAAAATGGGATTCTCCTACGATGTTCTGAAAGATTTGAACCCTAGAATAGTTATGGTAAATGTATCCGCATATGGTCAATTTGGTCCATATACCAAACAAATAGGATTCGATCCAATCGGACAAGTTATGTCAGGTATCGCTATGGTAACTGGACACGAAGGCATGCCTCCTATACGAGCAGGAGTACCAATAATAGACCGTATTACCGCACTGCACTCAGCGATCGGGACTCTGGCCGCATTACGAGAACGCGACATATCAGGAGAAGGCCAGGCTATCGACACCTGCCTCGCCGACACAGGTTACAGTCTTACTGAAATCCCCGTCACTGCATACCACGGTGTAGGAACAGAACCAACACGAGGAGAAGGAGATGAAAAATCAGCTCCTAGCGGAATGTACGAATGTGCAGATGGTAACTGGATTCTCATATCTGCTGGCGACCAACACCATTGGGGAAGAGTCTGCCGTGCCTTAGGGAGGCCTGAATGGGAAGATGACGACAGATTCAATACAAGACACGGGCGCGGAGAAAACAGACAGGTCATTAACGACCGGGTAAACGAGCTCCTGGAAGAATTGGAAATGAAGGAAGCAATCCAATTATTCACCGACAATGATGTGGTAGCAGCCGCTGTTAACACCATCCCCATGGCTGCAGAAGATCCCCATCCTTGGGAAAGAAGAGCTATGGTTGAAGTGGATGATTGGTTAGCTGGCTCGATTGCGGTATCTGGAGACTTTTGGCATTTCAGCAGGACTCCTGCAGTAGTAGGTACAACGCCCAAAGTAGGAGAACATAACAAAGAAGTAATCATGGACCTACTCGACTATTCAGAATCGGATTACAAACAATTAATACAAGATGAAGTAATTGCTGATTACGATTTGTACGACTCCATTCCTGGAGCATACAGAAACTAAATAGCTCAAAATTACTAGATAAAAAAGGGCCCCTGAACCGACGATTCAGGGGCCCTTTTTTTTAAGATGTCCTAATTAGCTTAAAGTACGTGATACATATATAAATGATCTCGCATCACATCTCCAGCAAAGTCGTTGCTAACGTCTCTCCATACAGAATGTATATGGTTGGCTCCATTTTGCCTATTATCATACTCAACAACAAAATCTCCACCATGAAGTCTATAGTAATGCGGTTGAGCTTTATCCACTGGACCGCCCCAAGCGAAATGTATATTATCTAGGTTGCTTAAAATCGTGTCTAAGCGACTATTAGCAACATCAGTTCTAACTTTGCTTGTATACTCCGTAATCAAGCTGGACAATATCTCTTTTTGAGTGTTGTTCATCTTAGACGCGGCCAATCCTTGTTCTTTCGGCAAAGACGCTCTGGCAGCATTAAAGGTTAAAATATCCAAAGGAGCTTCATCAAAAATCGTAGCCTTCGACTGCTGTCCTTTATCCAAATCACCCATAAGATCAAAAGCCAAATCCATCACTTTAGCCTGTAATCGAAGTCCTTTGTGGGGACCTTCCCTAACTTCTGCAGGGTTAGAACCAAAGAAAAATGGAGTAACTGATATTACTTGATCTTTCCATAAACTATAATGTATTGAAACGTGATGTCCCTCAACGCTCCACCCCCAAGGCTCAGTTCCTTTTGGATCTCCAAATATTCTCCAATAATATAAATCTGGGTCTCTTCTAAAACTGCTCCGAGATTTTCCTTCATTTTCTTCAATCACACCCAAGATTGTTTCGTGTTGTATAGTTGCTCTAGCCTGTTCATTACCTTGTTCTGTCAATCCGGCAGCTAACAGCCCAAATGCCAAATCTCTTTGATTGTCATTCATATCTCTAAGCGCCAACCCATGTCTGTTCAAGGGTGGGTAATACCAAAATATACGCTCCCCATCCATATATTGAAAACAAGTCTTGGAGCGTTGTTCGGTATTCAGTGTATCCACAAAACGGCCAGCAAAATCGCTCATTTCAGCAGTAGCCGCAGCGTGTGTTATGTCTTGATTAATCGCCATTACTCTCCTCCTGCATATCATTCTGTGTGAAACCTAGAATTCTTGGAGTTTATACGTGGGTAGGTATTATGTCAATTTTGCATGATATACTTCATGAAATTTTCACTTATAGGAAAGTAAAATCAGTGAACTCCTTTTTCACTTACAATGTCTACAATGTCCCTATTGGACTGGTGGGTATCATCGCTAGTACCTCAGGCATCACAAATTGCTTGATAGATACCCACCACGATAATCTGTATCGTCGTATGAGCACTTTTATCAATATAGCTGAATCCTCTAAGCTAGACTCAGACTATATACACAAGTCTATTGATAAGTATTTCGACGGTGACCCTACTCACATCAGCAAAATCCCAATAGATATTCCTGACACCAGTCCACCATTTTTTAAGAAAATATGGGAAGCATGTCGAACAATCCCCATAGGCGAAACACGAAGCTACGGATGGCTTGCTAAACAAGCAGGTAACGAAAAAGCGGTCCGTGCAGCAGGACAAGCTATGAAAAACAATAAACTTCCTCTTTTTGTGCCCTGTCATAGGGTTATATTATCTAACCGCAACCTAGGTAATTACACTTCTGGAGGGACAAAAATGAAACAATTCCTATTAAATTTGGAATCCGGAGGAGCGTATGTCTAACACTCAAACAATATGGTCACATGGTGCTAATATGCAAATCGAATATGCTAATAGAATCACATCAGTACGTCACACTGGGCCTTTCGTAAGAGTCGAAGGACAATCAGGACAAAACACGTGGGGACACTTCCCTTTTAACAACCCTACCCAGGTAAATGATACCAATATCAACTTAATAAAACTCTTCATGAGCTTTAGAACTCGGGAATATGGGTTCATAAACGAAATCTTAGTATATGACGGAGAAGACATAATATTCAAAACCAACCACATATCATTAAGTGGTGACAACTTAGAATATGAACTAGAGCTAGATCAACCAATAAAAGTCAAAAAGGGTATCAATGTAGTTTTAGGATTTCAGTTTAGGCCCAATCCCCCCAACACTAGGTCAACCCAAATTGAAATAATCGGAGTAGGAATTCAGCTGTCAGCTAATTCCTAATAGTTTTTCTCGCCACCATTCACATGAAACGTCTGGCCACTAACATAATCTGAATTTTCTGAACATAACCAACCACATAAACTGGATATCTCTTCTACTGTACCCATTCTTCCCGCTGGAATACCAGCAGCCCTATTGTCCGGTCTAGGAGATGAATCTTCATCCCTCGTGGTATCAATCATTCCAGGAGAAATACAATTCACAGTAATGCCATAAGGTACCAATTCCTTAGATAGTGATCTGGTAAACCCTATAAGACCCATCTTCGCAGCAGAAACATGAGCCCATCCGCTTCTTCCTTCAATAGCATTTAAACCTGCTAAATTAATAACTCTTCCCCATTTATTATCGATCATACCTTGAACAAACGGTTGGGTTAGCAAAAATGCTGAATCAAGATCTGTATGAATCATTTCTTTCCAATGGTCATAAGTCATACTTGTAAACTCTTGTACTCTCCTGAGTGATCCATTATTAACAACAATGTCTATTTGATCAATATTCGTTTTGATTTCGTTTACCATTCGAGTTACATCTTCTTCTGCCCCGATGTCACCCATAACGACCAATGATTTTCTTCCCAATTTCCGTATTTGATCCGCTGTAGCGTTAGCTGAATCAAAATCCGATTTCGAGTTAATTACAACATTCGCTCCCATCGAAGCCAGTGTTAGTGCCATAGACTTTCCAATATTCCTACCAGAACCAGTAATAACGGCTGTTTTCCCTTTTAAACTCATCTTTGTCTCTCCCATATAT
>MDTE01044176.1_pt1 | contig 55352 bp, 48 predicted proteins | sample 811231 | NCBI WGS metagenome assembly MDTE01 (sample SAMN05326651, study PRJNA326480) | marine metagenome | isolation source: seawater | place: Indian Ocean: Red Sea | collected 2010 | reverse complement strand
CCATTTCGGCTGGCTGCGGTCTCAGCGGCGGCGGAGATTTTCGATTGCTTTTGCCGCTGGCGTGCCGGGTAACAACCGTCTTTGCCGTTGTCCGAAAGGGGCGTTCAACGGCGGCGGCTGGCGTCTGGCAGCCGGGTTTTCCAGGGCTGTCAGGAAAGAACGGAGTGCGTCATCGAGCACGGGTGCTGGCCGGATTCGGGCGCGAGGATTGTTGGCCTTTCCGTCGACGCGAACAGCGACCCATCCGGTGGTCAACGGAGCGATTAGAGGCTGCAGGAAGGGGATTGGAAGTCGGGACTTGGGAAGCATCGAATAGAAATCGAGTCCCACTTGTCCCTGGAAGCTGGCTTGCCCGCGGCCGCGAAGTTGAAGGGAGTTGCCGACGAGGTCGATGCTGTTGAATTGGATCTTTGACCTGGCCAGTTGAAAATCACATTGTGCATACCGGAAGGCGGTTTGTTGTGGCGGTCCAAGACTGAGGACGTCGAAGAGTTGAACCACGATTGGGAGTTCATAGAGTTCCGCAGGGCTGACCTGGAGTTGTCCTTGACCCGTGAGGTCGGATGGTGAGTTTCCACGTCCTCTGAGGTCGACCCAGCCTCTCATCCGACCCTTGAGTTTCCGCGGGTCACGGAGATAGAGCCTGGCGAATTGTTCGAGGTTGGCCTCGGACATGTTCAATTTGACGTGGTATGTGGACTGTTGATCGATACGGGCCTGCGCATCGAGCGTGAACAGTCCCCCGACGGCTTTGGCGGTGACTCGTTCCTGGAGCGGGATGGCCAGTCGCCGCTTGTTGGTGGCTCGGGGTGCGAAAGCCTGGTTGGACCCGATCACCAGGTCCTGGTTTCTGTAGTGGAATGGTCCCTGGATGTCGCGGAACTGATAGCCCCAGAGACTGGCGGAATCCAGCGAGAAGTTCCCGTTCATTTCGGCGTGTTGGCCGTACCATTTTCCGCGGCTGGTCACTTTGCCCGAGACATCTTCGAGTTGAACGCCGGTTGTGAGCCGGTTGCCAGGAAGGTGTGTTTCCAGATCCCAGGCCGCAGTGATGGGGAAACCGGGTTCGCCGGCGCCACGAAGTTCAATGAGGCCGCCGAGGTGGAATGTTCGTTGGGGGTTGAGATGTGAGATCGTCTGGCGGAGCCGCGGTGGCAGCGCCTGGAGGAGGTCGTCGTTTGCAACGAGGTCGTTGCAGGCGAGTGACTCCAACCGCAACATCCAATCCTTTCGCTGATCGATTTCAAGCAATCCCCGGGTGGCGAGCCGGGTGTTTTCGTGGCGTGCGTTCAGGGAACTCAGGGTGAGGCGACGCTGGCCAGTCTTGGTGATGTCATAACTGCCGGTGGCACTGAGATCGGAGAGTTTGTAGGGGAATCCCGTCAGTTGCATCGTCCCGCCGTCGATGGTGAAACGGGGGATGGCGACCTGGACGGGCTGGGTTCCCTGGCGGCGGATGGCGATTCGTCCGTTGAGTCGTCCGGTGGGGCGGACTCGATCCCACAGTCCGCGGAGTTCATCCGAGCAGGCTGCCCGGAGATCCTGATCGAGCCGAATATGCTGGGCATCAAGATCGAGTACGAAGAGTCCAGGGCGCCCGGGTTGTCCATCGAGGTGGCCGGAACCGGCTAGCGACGCGTCGGCGTGTTGTCCACTGAGTGTTTCGAAACGCCACGCGTACCGGGTCGGTGAAATCGTTGCAGAGAACTCTCCACGAATTGTCTCGATCGGCCAGGGAAAATGTTGGAACCTCACTGACGAATCCACGAATTGACCGTCGAGGCGTATGGTGAGTTGTCTTTTCAACCCGGCTGGTCGATTCAGGCGGGCTCGTACATCGACGGCCCCCCGAATGGCCAATGATTCGAGTGTTCGACGAGCCGCTGGTGAAACAGCCGCTAGGAGTTGCGCGTCGATGGGGAGCCGATTGACGGAGATGTCGATTTGCGAGGAAGCCGCCGGGCCAGCGTTCTGGATCTTGCCGCGGAAACTGGTGGGTTGGCCACCAGCAACCGCATCCACCGCGACAACCAGGTCGCGTGAAGTTCCCTGTTGCGTCAGGGTGCCGGAGACCTTCTCGAGAGGGTATGGGAATTTCGCGTGGCGGATTCGACAGTTGCGAGCTGTGAGTACAGAGTTGGCCACCTGCCAGTTTCCGTCGTCATGAGAGCCCAGGGAAAGTGCCATGTCGACGGATCCGGATGGATTGTAGGTGTCATAAAGAGCCCGCCACTCCTGTGGCAGACTCTCGTGGAACCGGTTGTCCAGCGGCAGGTTCTGGATTTTCAGGTCGAGGTGGCCGTTGGGGATTGTGGACGCCCAGGAGACAAGGCCGTTGACCGTCGCGGTGGTGTCGCCCTCATGTCCGAGAAGATCCTTGACCTGGAGCTTGTGAGGGTCGAGATAAACCTGCCCGACGAGGCGAGTCAGTGCTCGTGCCGGACCGGAAGTGGACGGCAACTGCAGTTGGCCGTTCTTGAGTGTCAGAAGTAGCCGGTAGTCCCAGTCGGTGTCGGGTTGCCAGCGGGTCACGCGAAATGCGAGATCGCCTCGAAGGGTCGCCGACAGGGTCCGCGGATCGAGCGGGAACCGACGTTCTGGTTCCTCCAGTTGCTTGGCGTCGGAGCCAACGCCATCGGGCAGCGACGACAGGCCCGTGATGAACTGCATCAGCGCCGGGTCGGCCAGCAGGTCACTGAGTTGCCCGTGGATCGAGACCCCACTGTCGGTGACTCGCCATTGACCGGTCAGGGTCAGGCCGGCGGCAGGCTGAGATGACTGGGGATGGGTGAACAGGCCATGTCCGTCCAGGAGATAACGATCGGCACCCGAGGGGACGAGTTGGAGGTTGAGTTGTTCGAGCGAACGGGTTTTGTCCGGTTCGCCGCTGAGCGTGATGTCAACCTGTCCGTCCTCGATCGTCCAACTCGGGAGCACGGTTCGGCCAGCAACGCCTCGGGTTAGATCCTGCCAGTTCCAGGCGTCCTGGCTGTCCCGCACGAGATGCAGGTGAGGACGGTGCAACGTGATCTGCTGAATCACCAGTTGCTGGTGTTCGGCGAGCGTTTGCCGGTCGATCGCGACGGTGATTTGTGGAACCGAGGCCAATGGCTGACCGTCGGGGGTGGTCAACTCGATGTTTTCGACGCGAACACGGCGGAGCAGGTCGAAGTGGCAGGAGGAAAAATGGACAGTGAGTCCCGGTGCCAACTGGTCCAGGTTGTCTCGGACGACCTGTGCGAGCAATTTGTCGCTGTGAGACCAGACATGATGGACCCAGATACCGGCCGCAGAACCGGTGATGACCAGCAATCCGAACAGGCCCCACAGGGTCCTTTTCCATTCGCTCCACCGGTGTGTCACGCGGAATTCCTCCGACGGCATCCGATGGCAGCGAGGATCCACAGCGAGTATTCGGCGGGGACGCGGTAACGCAATGACCCGACGAAAATGGTGTGCAGTGCAGCAAAGTACAGCAATGGGAAAGCGGCCAGGATCCATGTCCAGGGGCCGTGCCGGTGAGACACGGCTCCGCGAAAGGCCAACACGTACAGCAACACTGTTGGCACAGCCACGGCTGCCATTTGCCAGGGGGATTGAAACTGCGAGGCACTGGGCCACGGTTTGAGGTATCTCCAGCACTTGATCGCTGCGAGTTGGAGAGTGGTTCCCGGGTGCGTGATTGCGAAACTCCAAGCCGCGCCGCGGTAGTGCTGATCGATGGCGAACTCGGACTGTTTGGGATCGGCAAACAGGCCGTCATCGATGATGAAACTCATGTCGCTTTCGCCGGTGGCCCCCTGGTGCAGCCCGTCGTAGAGGCTGGGGCCGACCCAGAGAGTTGTCACCACCGGGTGGCCGGTCACCTGCATGTTTCGCCAGGTCCAGGGCAGCAGGCCAATCGCGCAGACCAACAGCAGAACGGCCATTTCCACTGTCGCACGGCGACGACGAGCCGACATCGCAATCCAGAGGATCGCCAGAATTGGCAAGGCGGCCAGCCAGCCGGGACGGACGTAGACTGCCGCACAGCCTGCCAGCCCGGTCCACGCAGCCGTTGTCCACCGGGGACGGTGCTCGAGTTCTGTTCCGGAGTCTCGCAGAGAGTCGATTCCCAGAAGGCAGGCCAAAAGAAACACCGCAAACAGGGTCTCGCTGAGCACCAGGACACTGAAGCCGACCAGCGTGGGGGACAGGGCGCAGGCGGCGGCCGCGACGAGACCGATGGACGGGCTGTGGAGACGAGAGCCAAGCAGGTAGACCAGGTAACAGGCGATGGTGCCGACCACCGCCAGGGCCAGGCGGGTCAACAGCAGGCTGTCGCTGCCAAAAAAATGGATCACCAGTCCCAACAGGGCCGGAAAGCCGGGCATTCGTGACACCTGGCGGGGAATCGAGGCCCTGGCCAGCGGGTCATCGGCCGGCCCGTGTAACTCGTAGGGTTGCCGATCGGCGATGTGTTGCCCCAGTTCCCAGTATCCGGCGGCATCGCCGGCGATCAGGAACGTGTCGTCCCGGTTTTCGACTTGCGTGGTGACAACAACCGCAGCCAGCGCGCGGAGGCCCAGCGCGGTGATCAGTACCAGTAGAAGTAATTTGTGGGCCGACATCGGTATCCCCCCGTTCGCGGCCGATCAATGCCGGGGGATGGTATGGGGGGTGGGCCCAAGCGGTCAAGATCGGTCGTGATGAACCGGGAGAGGGCCGCATGGGGTCAATCGGCGTGCTAGAATCAGGATTCGTGATGGTCGCCAGTCTTTCTGAACGAAATTTGTCTCCCGGACCCTGTTCATGTCCCCCGAACTGCACGATTCTCGTTTCCTGAAGGCCGTTCGCCGCGAGCCTGTCGACACGACACCGGTCTGGCTCATGCGGCAGGCCGGACGGTATTTGCCCGAGTACATGGAGGTTCGCAGCCGGGTCACGTTCCTGGAACTGTGCACGCGTCCAGATCTTGCGGCCGAGGTGACCCTGACGGCCCAGGCCGTGCTGGGTGTGGATGCAGCCATCCTGTTTGCCGATTTGTTGCCGATCTTGCGCCCGATGGGCATGAACCTGGAGTACCAGGCCGGCGAGGGACCGGTGCTCGACAATCCATTGAGAACATCCGGTGACATCGATCGCGTGGTCGAGATCGAGGACATGGAGGTGATGGGGTTCGTATTTGACACGGTGCGCCGTGTGCGGGCCGATTTGCCAGCCGACTGTCCGCTGATTGGGTTCGCCGGGGCACCGTTTACACTGGCCAGCTATGCGATCGAGGGGGGAGGATCGCGAAACTACCAGCACACCAAGTCGATCATGTACGGCGATCCGGGAGCATGGCAGGCATTGATGGATCGGCTCGTGCCGACACTGTCTCGTTACCTGGCGGCGCAGGCCGAGGCGGGCTGCCAGGTGGTGCAGATTTTTGACAGTTGGGCCGGGTGTCTTTCACCGGCCGACTATCGCCACTATGTCCTGCCGCACACCAAACGGCTGATCGAGAGTTTGCCCGAGGGGTTGCCGGTGATTCATTTCCTCACCGGAAATCCACAGTTGTACCCATTGCAGCGGGAGGCCGGTGGGCAGGTCCAGGGGCTGGATTGGCGAATTGACCTCGCCGACGGGTGGGACCTGGTCGGCCACGATGTGGCTGTACAGGGCAACCTCGATCCGGTCAGTCTCTACGCCGATCTGGATGTGCTGAGAGACCGCACCCGGGATGTGATTGATGCGGCCGCCGGCCGGCCGGGGCATATCTTCAACCTGGGGCATGGGCTGTTGCCGACGATGGATCCGGACAAGGTCAAGGCGTTGGTGGAGATGGTGCACGAACTCGGAGTCGGGGAGGGGCCGGTGTGACAGTCCAACACCTGCCGGGGCGTCCACGGCGGTGCCTGGTTATCGGAGGTGGAGCCAGTGGACTGGCGGCTGCGTTGGCATTGTGCGATGCGGCTGATGCGCAGTCGGATCCGGCTCCGCGATTCGAGGTTGAACTCATCGAGGCTGCGGATCGCCTGGGCGGGGCCATCGAGACGGTTCGGCTGGATGACTATCTGGTCGAACGCGGACCGGACATGTTCATCACCGACAAGCCGGGTGGCCTGGACCTCTGCCGCCGCCTGGGACTCGAGGATCAACTCGTCAAAACCGATCCGCAATTCGGCGGATCACTTGTTGTACGCGCTGGCCGCCCGGTTCCGGTGCCCGAAAGTTTCCAACTGTTGGGAACTCCGAAAATCCGCGCCGTGCTGACGTCGCCGATTTTCTCATGGGCCGGGAAGTTGAGGATGGCCCTGGAGCCGCTGGTCGGGCGATCTGCCCAGGCCGGTGACGAGAGCGTTGGAGCCTTCGTGCGACGGCGGTTGGGTCGCGAGGCACTGGAGAGGCTGGTCCAGCCGCTGGTGGGAGGAATTTACACGGGTGATCCCGAGCGTTTGAGCCTGGCGGCCACCCTGCCACGATTTATCGAAATGGAACGCGCGCACGGGAGCCTGTGGCAGGGACTGAGAGCCAGGGCGGCGGACAAGGAGAAGGCGACTCGCGGGGCCCGTTACGGCCTGTTCGTGTCACTGCGAAATGGTTTGAGTCAACTGGTTGATGCAGCGCAAGGGGCCCTGGAAGGCCGGTGTCGCATTCGGCTGGGTACCGAGGTGAAGACCATCAAGCGGATCGATGGGGAGGGTGAGTTTGGAGTGGAATTGTCTTCAGGCGAGACAATCCAGGCCGATGCGGTCATCCTGGCGGTTTCTTGCAAGATCGCATCGCGGCTGGTCAGCGATCTTCCCGGCGATCTCTCGGCCCGGCTTGGCGAAATCGAATTGGCATCAAGCGTTGTGGTCAGCACTGGCCATCGGCTTGACCAGATTGAGCATCCTCTGGATGCCTACGGGCTGGTGGTGCCCCGGGGCGAGGGCCGTCGCGTGCTGGCCGTCTCATTCGCCAGCCGCAAGTTGGCTGGGCGGGCTCCGCAGGGGCGGGTGTTGTTGCGGACGTTCGTTGGAGGCGAATTGCAGCCGGAACTGGTCGAGTTGGACGATCAGGAACTCCGGGCACTGGTTCTGGAGGAACTGGAGTCGTTGCTGGGAGTGCGAGGTGATCCGGAATTGATCGACGTGGCCCGTTACCGGGAGATGATGCCGCAGTACAACGTGGGTCATCTCGATCGGGTTGAGACAATCGAGCGGTTGGTGGCCCAGATTCCAGGGCTGGTTCTGGCCGGCAACTCATTCCGCGGCGTGGGGTTGCCCGACTGCATTGCCAGCGGGTTCGAGGCGGCCGCGAGTTTGCTTGACGAGCAGTAGTCAGGGAGCTGTTTTGTCGGCGGCATGAACCAGTCGCCGGCAGTGGGCGGCCGATGCGGACGCGAGGCCGGTGATGTTGTAGCCACCTTCGAGCACACTGATCAGCCGGCCTCCGGCGTGTCTGTTGGCGATGTCGACCAGCACGTCGGTGAGTACGGCGAAGTCCGGATCGGTGAGTCGGAAGTGTCCCAGTGGGTCTCCGAGCCGCGAGTCGAAGCCAGCTGAGATCAGAACGAGTTCGGGGCGGAACCTGTCGGCTGCGGCTCTCAATTCCTCGGCGTAGGCCGGTAGGATCCTGGTTCGGTCGGCGCCCGCGGGGAACGGTCGGTTCAGTGTCGTGCCCAGGCCCTTGCCCGTGCCGGTTTCCTGCCGGGCGCCGGTGCCGGGGTACCAGGGGGATTGGTGTGTACTGAAAAAAAAGACGGTCTCGTCGTCGTAGAAAATGTCCTGGGTGCCGTTTCCGTGGTGGACGTCCCAGTCGGCGATCAGGACACGGCCGATCTTGTGCTGAGCCTGCGCGTGTCGTGCAGCGACGGCCACATTGTTGAAGATGCAGAATCCCATGCCACGATCGGGCGTGGCGTGGTGGCCTGGCGGCCGCACGGTGCAGAAGGCATTGGCTGATCGCCTGGCCACGATCTCGTCGACGGCGAGACAGACGGCCCCGCAGGCGCGGCGGGCGGCCTCGAGCGAGTCCCGGCACACGATCGTGTCACCGGTGCTGAGCATGGCGAGGCCGGCCTGGATTTCCCGCTGGGCCAGGGCGACGTACTCGGCCTTGTGGGCTCGCTTGATGGTGCGATCATCAGCGGCCGGCGGCTTCATTCTCCACAGGCCCGAGGGAAACTGGTCGGGAGCCAGGGCCCGGGTGACCGCCTCGTGCCGACGGATGGACTCGGGGTGTCCCTGCCCGGTGTCGTGCGACTGGAAGACCGGATCACTGACCAGCAGCGTCTGGTTTTTTTTCCGAGTGGCCTCGGTCATCGGACGGCTTCCCCTCTCACACGTTCGCAGCGATCGGGGTCAGGCGACACGGCGATCTGTGATGGTGGCGGCGGTGGACGTGCCCAGGCAGTGAGCATACCGCCCCAGGGCCATCAGGGGAAAGGAGATCGGATACAGGTGATACCGAAGGTAAAACACCCGGGGGAACCCGGTGCCCGTGAACTCCTCCTCGTGCCATCGGCCATCGTGCTCCTGGTGTTCCACGAGGTATTGAATGCCGTTGGCGGTCTCGGGGCTGTGTCCCTCACCGGCGGCGATCAGTCCCAGCACGGCCCAGGCGGTTTGCGAGGCCGTGACGGGTCCGGTGCCTCGCAGGCTGGGGTCGTCGTAAGTCCGGGGAGACTCACCCCAGCCTCCACCGGGTTGCTGGTGTCGTTTCAACCAGTCGGCACCTCGACGGATCCTCGGATCGGTCGAGGGAATTCCGATTGCCGCCAGGCCGACCAGTGACTGCCAGGTGCCATAGATGTAGTTCACACCCCAACGGCCGTACCAACTGGAATCGTCTTCCTGCTCTTTCCAGAGGAAGTCGAGTCCGTGAATCGCGGCGGGATGCGTTTCCCGGACACCAAGTCCGCCCAGCATTTCCAGGACACGCGCGGTGAGATCGGCGGTTGGGGGGTCGATCATCGCGTTGTGGTCGGCGAAGGGAACACGGGTGAGCAACTCGCGGTCGTTGTCCCGGTCAAAAGCCCCCCAGCCACCATTGCGAGATTGCATGCCCAGTGTCCAACGCGCACCCCGGTGGATCGCCCCGAGGAGTGGTCCCATTGACTCGATGGATTCTGCCGCCTGGAGTGGCGAGTTGGTGCGACCACTCAGGACGGCCGAGATGTCGGGGGCGTGTGCCTGGGCAGGGTCGAAGTCGAGAAAGAAGTCGGCCATCCACGGCAGATCGGGCAGGCACCGGGTGAGCGCAAGCACGACCATCGCGGTGTCGTCGACGTCGGGATAGAACCGGTTGGCGAACTCGAAGAACCAGCCGCCCGGTGCCGCGCCGGGTTGCCCGGTTGACCAATCGCCCGGGTGGCGGACCTCTCGCTTCAACAGCCAGTCGACTGACTTTTTCAGGGACGGGTGACTGGCGGGCAATCCCGAGTCGCGGAGGGCGATCGTGGCAATCGCAGTGTCCCAGACTGGCGAATGACACGGTTGCAGGCGGTCGGAGTCGTTTTCCGAGATCACCAGGTCTTCGAGTTGTTCCAGCGCACGCAGGAGGATCGGGGCGTCGTTGGAATATCCCAGGCACTTCAATGCCACGACGCTCCAGACCATGGGCGGAAAGATGGCCCCCAGGCCATCGCTCTCGGCGAATCGTTCAATCATCCACTCGGAGGCTTTTCGGATTGCCATTCCGCGTAGCGGGATCAGTTTCCAGCGTTCGAGTTGCTTCCAGGTGGCGTCGAGCCGCGAGAAAAGGGCGTGCCAATTGAGCCGGCTGGGAGCCGAGAGTTGATCGAGTTGTTCGCAGGGAGGCATCGTGGGGGGCAGCGCGGAGGGGGACCCAAGAAACAACTCGTCGATGGACCATTCGGCCGGGGTGTCGATCCGTGGCCGGAAGGCCCACAGCAGGCTGAGCGGAACGAAGATCGTCCGTGACCAGGCCGACATCTCGTAGATGTTCAGTGGGCAGGATCGTGGAATCAGCACCAATTCGGGCGGAACGGCCGGACATTGCCGGTAGTCGAGTATGCCCAGTAACGCGAGATAGTACCGGGTAAAACTGTTGACCCGTTCGGCGCCACCAGCAGCGCGAATCGCCTCCCGGGCCCTGACCATCTCGGGCGCATCGCAGTCATGCCCGGCGATTTTCAGGGCCATGTAGGCTTTGACCGAGGCGCTGATTTCCAGTGGTCCTCCTGGGAACAAGGCCCAGCCTCCATCGGGCTGTTGCTGTTGGACCAGTTGCCTGGCTGCCCGGCGGATTCGCTGGCCAGACCATCCGGGGGCCGAATCATTGGCCGTCAGCCAGGCCAGCAACAGGATGTACTCCGATTGCAGGATGGAGTCGCCTTCGAGTTCACCGACCCAATGTCCGTCGGGAGCCTGCTGGTCCAGGAGCCATTGTTGGCTGCGACTGATTGCACGTGAGAGGTCAACGGCGGGCAAGGCCGTGGCGGACGGACTGGCAACAGGCCTGTCCGCGAAACGGGTTTTGCGGCGATGGGGGCCAGGCATGAATGAAATCAGAGATTCGGTGAAGGACCCGGGCGGATTGGGCCGAATAATTTGAATGGCCGGAAATGTAGATGTCGTCTAGGATTCCGGCAAGTTCAATCGCGACGGTGGGTTGGAGCCCGCCGGGTGGCGAACGAGGCTGGCAAGGATGGAGGCCTGGTGATGGTGGAAGCAACGCAGTGGAGGTCGGGGCCACAGTTCGAGTCGTTCGTGGTGACCGGGGCGAGTTGGCCCAAGGCCGAAGTGGCCGGTTTGTCGACTCAACAACTGGTCGCGATGAGCGACGTGGAACTGGTGGATGTGATTCGGTCGGTCCACCAGCCGCATCGGGGAGTTGATCTCCGGGGGCCGCTTGCCGGGCTGTCACGAGAGCCGCTGGTTCAACTGGCCAGGCAGGCTCGGCGTTATTGCCGCAACCAGGGCTACTAGCGTCTGTCCATCCTGGAAACGCGAAGCGGCACTTAGCCGATGACCGGTTCGGGTGGTGTGGTGGTGTGACGCACGACTCGGAAGCCGAGGTCCTCGATCATTCGGTGGTCCTCGCTGGCCGGCTGCCCGGGTGTGGTCAGGTAATCGCTGACGAATAGCGAGTTGGCGGCGTACAGCCCCAGCGGTTGCAGGCTTCTCAGGTTGACCTCCCGTCCACCCGCGATACGAATCTCGGTCGTGGGATGAGCCAGCCGAAACAGGACGAGCACCTTGAGGCAGAATCGGGGGTCAAGTTCTTTGGTGCCTTCAAGGGGTGTGCCGTCAATCGGGTTGAGGAAGTTGACCGGGATCGATTCGACTCCCAGTTGCTGCAATTCACCGCAGACGGCCACCACGTCCTGGTGAGTTTCTCCCATGCCGACGATCAGCCCACAGCAGAGTTCCAATCCCTGTTCACGACACGCCGTGAGCGTGTCGATTCGTTCCTGGTAGGTGTGAGTGGAACAAATCTGGTCGTAAAATCCCCGGCTGGTATTGAGATTGTGGTTGATGCGGTCGACACCCGCCTGTTTCAGTCGTCCAGCCTGTTCGGGAGTGAGTAGTCCCAGGCAGCAGCAGATGTGCAGACCGGAATCCTGCTTGATTTGCTCGACGGCCTGGACGACCCCATCGACATCAGCGTCACTGGGGCCGCGGCCGCTGGCAACAATGCAGTAGGTCCTTGCCTGATTGTCGGCCGCCTGCCTGGCGCCTGCCACCAGTTGCTCGGGACTTTTCAACCGGTATCGCTCGATGGGGGTGTCGGCCACCGCCGATTGCGAGCAGTAGCTGCAATCCTCCGGGCAGAGCCCGCTTTTGGCGTTTTCCAGGTAATACAGTTGGACATCCATTCCAAAATGTTTCTGGCGCACCCGGAATGCAGCGGCGAGAAGTCCGGGCAGTGCGGCATCGTCGGCCTCGAGAATTGACAGCCCTTCCTGGGCTGTCAATTGATGCCCCTGCAGGACATTGTCAGCGAGTTGGTTCCAGTGCGACGGGGAATCAGTCACGTTGTGGCCTTTCAGGCGTGTCCATTGCCGCCGCGGCGACGATTGGCGGAATGGAATTCAAAGTCAGTTTCTCCGAGAACTCTGCTGAGTTCGGTCTGGAGTTCGTGTGAGCACGAGACGCGGAGATCGTTGGGCGTCGACATGATGTAGCGGACCGGTGTCGACTCGGAATCGGTTTGTGTTGATTCGACAATCACCACGACCTCGACTCGTCCTGGATGTCGGCCCAGGATCTCACGGGTGCGATGCATGTCGTCCCTGGAGTGCACGCCACGGCGGAACTTGATCGCCAGTTGCCGGGTGTATTCTTGTTCGGCTTCCTGCTGGGTCAGCACGTTGTGGACGACGATTGATGGCTCACGGCCACGGCGATCGACCTTTCCCTGGATGAACAGGCAGACCTCGGGCACCATCTTCTCGCTGAGCCGGTGGTAGTCTTCCGGCCAGATGATGCAGCGGATATTGCCACGCAGGTCTTCGAAATTGAAGTTGGCGAATCGGTTGTGTCCGTTTCGGCTGGGACGTCGGGTTTGCGAGGTGCGGATCATCGTGATCATCCCACCCAACAGCACTTCGGTTCCTTCCTCGAGCGATCCGGTTGCGATCACGTTGTGGGTTGCGTGCCGTGCGATACAGGCACTGTGGTCGGCAAGAGGATGGGAAGAGAGATAGAATCCGAGGACGTCTTTTTCCATCGCCAACTGCGTGCTCTGGGGCAACTCGGGTGTCTCGGGCAATTCCACCGGTTCGGTGTCAAAGTCGTCGTCACTTGTGTCACCGAAGAGATTCTTCTGGCCCCGGGCGCGATCCCGGTGTCGTGTCACGGATGCCTGGACGGCCCGCTCCACCACGCCAAGATGCTGGTTCCTGTGGGGGCCCAGTTCGTCCAACGCCCCACTCTTGACCAGGGTCTCGAGCACACTTTTTGAGAGCGCCTTGGGGTTGACTCGTTCGGTCAGGTCGAAAATGTTCAGGAACGGTTCACCCGCTTCTCGTGCGGCAACGATCGCCGCGACCGCCGGGGCTCCGACCCCCTTGATCGCGGCCAGTCCGAACCGGAGCGCGTCGTCCTCGACCTGGAATTCGACCTTCGAGTGATTGACAGACGGGGGACGAATGTCCAGCCCGATTCGACGGCAGTCGTCGATGTGTTCGCTGATCCGGTCGGTGTCTTCCATTTCGCAGGAGAGCAACGCGGCCATGAACTCCAATGGGAAATGGGCCTTGAGGTACGCGGTCTGGTAGGCCACGGCGCCGTAGGCGGTCGAGTGGGACTTGTTGAACCCGTAGCCGGCGAACTTCTCGATCATCTCGAAAAGCTCAGTCGCCAGTTTTTCGGTCATGTCCTGTTTGGCCGCCCCGGTGACGAATTCCTCACGGAACCGTTGCATCACGTCCAGTTGTTTCTTGCTGATGGCCTTGATGCAGCGGTACGCACTGGAGAGTTCGATCCCACCGACACGGTTGAGAATCCGCATCACCTGTTCCTGGTAGACCATCACCCCGTAGGTTTCGGCGAGCAATTCGTCGATGATCGGGTGAACCTTTGGCACCGGTTCACGACCGTGCTTGACGTTGACGTAGGTCATGACCATGCCACCCTCAAGTGGCCCGGGACGATAGAGGGCACTGGTGGCGATGATGTCGTTGAAACTGTCGGGCCGCATCTTGGTCAACAGGTCACGCATTCCCGCGCTCTCGAGTTGGAAGATGCCCTTGGTTTCGCCTCGTTGCAGTAAGGCAAAGGTCTCGGCATCGTCGAGAGGGAGCTCGATGGGGTTGATGTCGATGCCCCGGTTTTTTTTGACGTTCTTGACAGCCTTGTCGAGAATGCTGAGGTTGCGGAGCCCGAGGAAGTCCATTTTCAGCAGGCCGGCCTGTTCGACGTCCTTGTCCCGCCACTGGGTGATCACGTCCTCCTTGCCGGTGATTCTCTGCAACGGAACGTATTTTTCGAGCGATTCTTTTCCGATCACCACGCCGGCCGCGTGAGTTCCAGCGCTGCGAGCCAGGCCCTCCAGGCGAACGGCGATGTCCAGCAATCTCTTGATCTGTTTGTCGCTGTTGTACTGTTCGTTCAGGTCGGCACTCTCATCGAGAGCTTCCTCGATCGTGATCCCAAGGGTGTCGGGGACCATTTTTGCGATTTCGTCGACTCGTGAGAGTGGCACGTCCAGCGCCCGGCCGACGTCGCGGATGGCGGCCTTGGCCTTGAGGGTGCCGAACGTCCCGATCTGGGCCACGTTCTTCTCGCCATATTTCTCCTTGGTGTAATCGATGACCCGTTGCCGACGGTCACGACAGAAATCGATATCAATATCAGGCGGTTCGTTGCGGCTGGGATCCAGAAACCGTTCGAACAGCAGGTCGTACTTCAGGGGGCAGACGTTGCTCAGTCCGAGCAGGTAGGCGACCAGCGAACCACAGGCCGAGCCACGGGCCTGGCAAGGGATGTCCTCTTCCATCGCGAACCGGACGAAATCCCACACGATCAGGAAGTAGCTCGAATACCCCATCTGTTCGATGATTCTCAACTCGTCATCGAGTCGCTCATGGACCGCGGCTGTGGTCTCGTCGCCATACCGCCACGCCAGCCGTTCGACACACAATTCACGCAGATAGTCGGTGTCACTTTTTCCTTCCGGCGGGGTAAAGACCGGGTAGTGTTTCGCGGTGAAGTCCAGGTCAATGTCGACACCGTCAGCGATGGTCTGGGTCAATGCCACAGCGTCATGGTGGTCGGGAAACGTGTCGTACATCTCTCCGGGCGACTTGACGAAGAATTCGTCTCCCTCGAGTTGCATCCGGCGTTCATCAGAGATGACCGTCCGCGTGTTGACGCACAGAAGCACGTCGTGGGCTTCGGCATCGGTCCGGTCGAGGTAGTGTGAGTCGTTGGTGGCGACCAGGGGGATTCCTGCTCGACGGGAGATGTCGACAGTTCCGGCCAAGCACTCTTGCTGGATTCGCAGGCCCGCGTTCTGGATTTCCAGGTACAAGTTCTCACCAAAGACTCGCTGGTACCATTCGACCAGTGAGGCAGCCTCTTGGTCGCGTCCGGCAAGAATGTGGTGAGAGAGTTCGCTCGAGGCACATCCGGACAAGCAGATCAGGCCGTCACTGTGGGCTTCGAGAATTTCCTTGTCGATCCGTGGCTTGTAGTAGAAACCCTCGAGGTAAGCCATGGAGGCCAGTGTCATCAGGTTCTGGAAACCGGTGCGATTTTTCGCCAGCAGCGTCAGGTGATAGGAGGCTTCCTTGTTCTTGGACGGCGTCCGATCCGAGCGGTGGCCCGGCGCGACGTACGCCTCGTAACCCAGCACGGGGTTGATGTCCTGTTTGCGGCACTCGTTGTAGAACTGGACCGCACCGAAGAGATTGCCGTGGTCGGTCAAGGCCAGGGCATTCATCCCGTCGGCCTTGATCTTCGACACCAGTTGAGGGATTCGGTTGGCGCCGTCCAGCAGGCTGTAGTGGGAGTGGCAGTGCAGGTGCACGAAGGGAGGGGCGTCAGACATCGTTACTCCTTTAACGTCCCCGCCGTGGTGGCGGACAGGCCCGGTGACCTGCCGCTGCTCAGGGGGGAGGCTGATTGTAGCACGAGAGGTGGCGGCCCGTCACCGATTCGGCACACGAGAGGATGTCTCGCGGAGATCCGGTGGCAATCAGTTGGCCACCCCGGGGACCCCCACCGGGGCCCAGTTCAATCACGTGGTCGGCCCGGGCGATCAGCCCGAGGTGGTGTTCGATGACCACCACGGAGTGCCCGACTGCCAGCAGGGTGTCCAGGCAATCCAGCAACTGCTCGACGTCGGCCGGATGCAGGCCCGTGGTGGGTTCATCAAGCAGGAACAACGTGCGGCGAGTGGCCTTGCTCGAGAGAAACGAGGCCAGTTTCAGTCGTTGTGATTCACCACCCGAGAGCGTCGTCGTGGGTTGTCCGAGTGGAAGGTAGTCGAGACCGACGTCCCGCAACGGCTGCAGCCGTCGGCGGATCTTGTGTTCACCCCGGAAGAACCCAAATGCCTCCTCCACGGTCATGTCCAGCACGTCGGCGATTGAGCGGTTTCGGTGAGTGACCTCAAGCACCTCGCGACCGAACCGGCGGCCGGAGCATTCCGGGCAGGTCGTGTGGATGTCGGCCAGGAATTGCATGTCGACCTCGATGTCGCCGCTGCCCCCGCACATCTCGCACCGTCCCCCCCCGGAGGAATTGAAGCTGAACTGCCTGGCTGTGTAGCCGCGCTGCTTGGATTCGGCGGTCGCTGCGAACAGCCGACGAATTTCGTCAAACGCTTTCAGGTAGGTTGCGGGAATGGACCGAGCGGAACGACCGATCGGCGATGCATCGACCAGGGTCACCTGTTCGAGCGATTCGAACCCCGTGACGGCGGCGAGACAATCGTCGTGGGCCAGCTCTGGAGGCACCGGCTGATCGAGTGCCTGGCAGAGGGTGGGATAGAGCGTTTCCTGGACGAGGCTGCTCTTGCCACTTCCACTGACCCCGGCCACGACGACCAGTTGGCCCAGGGGAAAGCTGACATCGAGGTGGTCGAGATTGTGCCGGGTGGCCCCGTTGATCTGAATTGCCCCGGCAGCGGTCCGGGCGGCGGGCCCACAGTCGGGAGCCCGTCGGCTGAAATGGGCACCGGTCACCGAGTCATCGCAGGTTGCCAACTCAGCAGGAGGTCCCTGGAAGAGCAAGCGGCCACCGTGGCGACCGGCAGCGGGCCCGATGTCGATGACTTGATCGGCGGCCTCGATAACCGATGTGTCGTGTTCGACCATTACCACACTGTTGCCACGCTCGACGAGGTCATCGATCACTTCCACGAGCCGGGAGACGTCGGTGGCATGCAGGCCGGCGGTCGGCTCGTCGAGAACGTAGAGCGTGTTGACCAGGCTCGACCCCAGCGCCTGCGTCAGGAGCACGCGTCGCGCTTCGCCACTGGAGAGAGTCCGCAGCGGACGATCCAGGGTGAGATAATCCAGCCCGACCCGGTGCAGGCAGTCGAGACGGGTGGCCAGCGGGGCCAGGACGGTGTGGTGCACGTCCCGCTCCAGGTTTCCGGAGTGCTGTTGACACTTCGAGATCACGTTTCTCAATTCGGCGACAGGCAACGCGGCCAGTTGATCGATGGTTCGCTGCTGCTGGTCCAGGGCAGATGGCAGGTGCACGGCGAGCGCATCGGGTTGCAGGCGGCCGCCGCCGCAGTGTCCGCAGGTGTCGTAGGCCCGCCAGCGATTGAGAAAAACTCGGACCGAGAGCTTGTAGCGGTGGCGTTCCAGCCAGTTGAAGAAACCGTCGAGGCCGCCAAAATCACGTTCAGGAACCCCGTGGGTGATCAGTTCCAGGTGGGCGGGTGACAACTCGGCGAATGGCACATCCAGGGGGATGCCGTAGTCGGGAGCGAGGTCAACCAGTTCGTCGAGTTCGTGGGAGTAGGCCGGCGTGGTCCAGGCCGCGATGGCTCCCTCGCGGAGGCTGAGCCGGGGATCCGGGACGAGCTTGGTGAACGAGATGACCGGGACGCTGCCGAATCCGCGGCAACCTGGACAGGCTCCCAGTGGACTGTGGAAGCTAAACAGGCGGGGTTCGGGTCTCGCGAATTGCCGTCGACAGGTGTTGCAGGTGGTCCCGGTTGACCAGGGCGTGACCGACCAGGTCGAGCCACCGAGCGTGATCTGGTCCGCACCGTCGTGGGCACCGTCGAGGAGGATCAGGCAGCGGCCCTCTCCACAACTGATGGCCTGTTCGATACTCTCCTCGATTCGACTGCGGTCGGTGCTGCCGGTGACGAGTCGGTCGAGAATCACCCAGGCGGAATCCAGGTCGTGCTCCCCGGCCCGGTCCAGGTCGACCTGCGTGCGAGAGTGGGGGAGGCCGTCGGTGACGGCCAGGCGGCGGAACCCATCCTCGCTGAGCCTCTCGAATTGCTGGCTGGTATCGGGTTCGTAATCGGACACGGCGAACGCCACCTGGAACCTCAATCCCCCGGTGGCATTCTCCAATGTCGAGGCGATGGACTCGCTGGTTGATGATTCCACCGGGGTGGTGCACTCGGGGCAGAGTATGACCCCGGTGTGGGCGTAGAGCAGCGTGAGTTGATCGTGAATCTCGGTGGCCGTCCCCACCGTTTCTCGGGCACCGGCACGGTGCGTGCCCTGGCGGATGGCGATCGTGGGGGGGACCGATTCGATCCGGTCGGCATCCGGCCGGTCGAGGCGATCGAGAAGTCCTCGGGCGGAGGGTGAGAGTGTTTCGATGTAACGTCTCTGGCCTTCGACGGCCAATGTCTCGAAGGCAAGACTGCTCTTGCCGCTTCCACTGATTCCGGTGATGACGACCAGTTGGTGGAGCGGGATTTCTAGCGAGAGGTTCTGCAGGTTGTGGACCCGGACCCCCTCGAGCACGATCGTGTCACGACCGGTGGCGAGATTCATCCCGAGGAGGATACCCGCTGGGCAGTATCGTGCCAGTCCACGGTCGAATTCCCCGGGACAAGAACGATCGACCGACGCCGCGGATTGTCTCGCGAAGTCCGGGAAGCCGCGACGATGGGCGACTCTCTTATGCCGCGTCGTCGTAGAAGGCGATACGGTTGTGTGGCTGGAAGGGGAGGGTGTCGGAGGCAGTTTCGTAAAGGCGGAACCGCATCACGTAGGCATCCTCGGTCGTGTCGTCGTAGTGAGCCCGCATCACCCGCACGGCCTGGAATTCCTGGGATTTGAAGAACAGCTGGGCCTCGAGATTCGATTCTCGAACCTCCAGGATGATCTCTTGCCGACGTTGCTGGGACAGCTTGTCGATGAGCTTGTTGATCATTTGCAATCCAACTCCCAGTCGCCTGAAGTCGGCACTGGTGGCGAAGTTGAGCAACTGGAGCCGGGCCTTGTGCAGTTCGTAGATCATGAACCCTACGATTTGCTGGTTGAACTCGGCGACCATGCCAATGCAGTTGCGTTGGCGGAGGTGCGAGAGGAAGTCCTCTTCCGACCAGGGGTGCTGAAAACTCGACTGCTCGATCGCCAGCACCTCCGGCATGTCGCGGCGAATCAACCAGCGGATCTGGACCCTGAGCCCACCGGCTGGGTCGGGCTGGTCAGATGGCTGTTCTGATGACGGATTGGACGAATGTCCCCAACTCACGACGGCCTCCTTGCCGCTCGTCCCTGGAACCACCCGAATGACGCGTCTCGGTCGTCACACGTGGGCGAGGAAAATAGCACAAGGGGGCGATCAAGGTCGAGACCTTTCTGTGCACGTTGTCGGGTGCGGCGGTGGCCGCTAGTATGCTCGCGTCGATCGCTCGTTTGGATCCAACTGGTCACCAGCGTTTTTCATCATGTTTCGGTTCCTGTTCGTCGCCGTGAGATTCGCCGGCCTCGCCGCGTGGTCGGGGAGCCTGGTCGCGGTGACGTCTCAAGCGGAAACCCCGAAGGTGGAGATTGACCCGGAGGTGTTTCGCCCGGTCCTGGTACCCGGTGGCAGCCTCATCTCCCGGGGGATCAGGGCCTCGGAGTCCGACGCGTACTACCGCGTGCTGGATCATGCCCGCCGGGTTGAGCCCGGGGCATTGCAGGCGGCGGCAACGCGGTTCCTGTTGTCACGGCGCAAGCAGTCGGTGAATCCGGTGGTGCGACGACAACCCGTGGAAGAATTTCCCGTTTTCGTGGACCTGTACAACAACGTCAAGAATCCCGAGGTCTACCTCGGCCAGCCGGTGACGCTGCGTGGACACGTGAGGAGAGTGGTGGAAATGCCGGCCGGTGCGAATGATTTCGGCATCGAGATGTTGTACGAGGTGTGGCTGTTCACGGCCGATAGCCAGCAGCACCCCGTCGTGTTGATCATGACGTCCGTTCCCGGTGAACTGCTCAAGGAGGTTGGACGGCTCAAGGCGGATGGCCGGCCGGTGGTGGTCAACGGTGTTTCGGGCAGCGGGTATTTCTTCAAGATGTATGGATATCCGGCCGCCGATGCGTACCGGTTTGCTCCCCTGGTTCTCGGCGGGCAATTGAACTGGACGGCACCCCAGCCGGCTGGTTTGAATTGGTCCTTGCCACTGGTTCTGGCAGTTGGACTGGGAATTTTCGGTGTGCCAATCGTGTGGTTTGTCTGGAGAAACCGGTGCGAGGACCGTCGACGCAGGGAACAGATGGCCTCCGTCACTCCGGAAACACTCGACTGGATAGACGGGACGGCTGTCAGGGACGAGGATGGTGGAGCAGCGGGGCGTGAAAATGCTGGACCGCTCGAGGAGACGTAGACGTGCAGATTTTGCCTGGACCACTTGGTCGTCCGATCCGGCTGGCAGTATTTTTGTCTGGAGGCGGCCGGACACTGGTCAACCTGGTCGATTGTATCGGGCGAGGTGAACTGGACGCAGAGATCGCCGTGGTCGTCTCTGATCGCGATGGAGTGGCCGGGATCGACCGGGCAGCTGAGGCGGAATTGACCACGTCATTGCTGGTGAGACGGGATTTCGATTCCGCTGCCGCGTGGAGCGAAGCGGCGTTTGCTGTTTGCCGTGACGCGAAGGTCGACCTGGTCGTGCTGGCTGGTTTCCTGTCACTGGTGGTGGTGCCCGATGATTTTCAGCTTCGAGTGGTCAACATTCATCCGTCGCTGATTCCTGCTTTTTGTGGCCAGGGTTTCTACGGGCATCATGTGCATGAGGCTGCCATCGAACGTGGTGTGCGGGTGAGTGGGTGCACCGTGCACCTGGTCGACAACGAGTACGATCACGGCCCGATCCTGCTCCAGAGAGTCGTGCCGGTGCAGACCGGCGACACCGCCGAAGATCTTGCAGCTCGCGTCTTCGAGGCAGAGTGTGAAGCCTACCCCGAGGCGATCCAATTGCTGGCCGAGGGGGGCCTGCAGTTGTCTGGCGGTCGACTGACGACCGACTGAACGGGTTGGCCACCGGTGGTCTTGCTCCTGTTCTTTGCTTCCTCTTCCATCTCCCGGTGACGGTTCAGACGAAAATAAATGACAGAAAATGACAGAAACTGTTTGTTTCTGACCGTTTCAGTTGTGAAGATGGGTAATAAGCAGTCACTCATCTGGGGCGAATCAAGCGATGTTGGTTGATCAGCGACGGAGTCGCATTCTTGAAATAGTCGAAAGGAAGGGGTTTTCTGCCTTGCAGGACCTGGTGTCCGAAGTAGGGGTCAGTGAATCCACGATAAGACGTGATTTGGAGATTCTTGATAGAAGTGGGCAGATTCGGAGAACTCGTGGAGGTGCGGCATACGTCGGTGAGTCATTGACGGATTTTGATGACCGTCGCCACAGGGCTCGACCTCAGAAGCAACTGGTGGCTCGAACGGTGGTCGAGATGATCGAACCGGGCGAGACAGTGTTGCTGGACGGTGGGACAACGACCCTGGAAGTGGCCAGGCAATTGCAGGGCAAATCATTGCAGGTGGTCACCAACTCGTTGCCGATCGTCAACGTGTTGTTGAACCAGCCGAAGATCGAACTGATTCAAATTGGCGGATTTGTGTATCCCAAGACCGGGGTCGCGCTGGGGGCATTGGCGGTTGAGGCGTTGGGTCGGGTTCATGCCCGGAGGTTGATCATGAGCGTTGGCGGCATTACCGAACGGGGGCTGTTCAACAGCAACGCACTGCTGGTGGAGACCGAGCGGGCCATGATGGCGTCGGCCGAGGAAGTGATTGTTGTCACCGACAGCGGAAAGCTGGGGCACGCCGCCCTGGCGCGGCTGTGTTCCCTGGAGGACGTTGACCACCTGGTCGTTGATGGCGGGATCAGCCACGAGTGGCGTGACAAGATCGAGAGTGCGGGTGTGGCCCTGACGGTGGTCGAGCCGGACTCCGATGAGGATGTTCTGTCCGGGATGGCAGAGATGGCAGAGATGACAGAAGTGACGGAGGCGATTCAATGAGCACAATGGCCCCCATTGCGTCCAAGTTAGGGCGGATCGAGGTCGAGCAGATGGTGCGAGAGGCGCTTCGACGCCGCAGTGTTGCCACACCCCGGGCGGTTGTCCCGACTGCTCCCAACCCTCTGGTTGTCAACGTATCGGCCCGGCACGTACATCTCTCGCAGGAACACCTCGAGGTGCTCTTCGGGCCGGGTACCCAGTTGGAAGTGGACCGGGAACTCTACCAGGCGGGCTACTTCGCAGCCCACCAGACAGTGTCGGTGGTGGGGCCCCGTCGTCGAATGCTTCCCAGTGTTCGGGTGCTGGGACCCTGCCGTGGTGCCACGCAGGTCGAATTGTCGTTCACCGACGGGGTGTTCCTGGGGTTGGATCTTCCCGTCCGAATCAGCGGCGATCATCACGACACCCCCGGCTGCCTGTTGGTCGGTCCGCGAGGCGTGGTTGAGTTGGATTCGGGGCTGATTCGGGCGATGCGGCATGTCCACATGGGACCGGAGGATCTGGCTCATTACGGGGTCGAGGCGGGGGAGTCGATGGAACTGCGTATCGAGTCACAGGGGTGCACGACGGTCCTGGAAGACATGGTGGTGCGGGCTGACGAGAACATACGCCTCGAGGTGCACATCGACACTGATGAGGGCAACGCGGCGAACCTGGCGTCTGCCGACCGGGTGGAACTGCGGAAATCGACGTCGTGTGCCTGTCATTGAAGCCGGTGAAGTGGAATGGGGACGCCCGGTCGAGCGGCTTCAGAGAAAGAAAAAAACCGAACAACAAAAGAAACGAGCGGTGTGTTGCCGCTCGTGGGACACCCTGAGAAAGAACGAGGAGAGATGAGCGATGGCGAAAAAAATGGAAGCGTTGGGAATGATCGAGACCCGGGGCCTGATCGGCCTGGTGGAAGCCTGTGACGCGATGCTCAAGGCGGCCAACGTCGAGATGAAGGGGTGGCGCCAGGTTGGCGGTGGCCTGGTGACCGGCTTTGTCGTCGGTGACGTTGCGGCGGTCAAGGCGGCCGTTGATGCAGGTGCCAGTGCCGCCAGCAAGGTCGGCGAGGTTGTCAGCGTGCAGGTGATTCCTCGTCCGCACGATGAACTGGATTCCATGCTGCCGTCGGCCGATTGAACCGGCCATCGACGAAACGGGTGTGTCCGTCGAATCATGTGGACCGACGGAGAAGCCCGGGTGTTGATTGGCAACTCCCCCAATGTCCCCCCCCGGTGGGGGACTGAAAGAGAGATGCTCTGATGATTGGTGAATCGATTGGATTGGTCGAGACCCGTGGTGTCGTGGGGCACATTGAAGCCTCCGACGCGATGGTCAAAGCAGCCAATGTCACGTTGACTGGCTCCACGACCCTGGGAGGAGGCTGGATCACCTCGTTTGTCGAAGGTGATACCGGCAGTGTGAGTGCGGCGGTGGAGGCAGGAGCTCAGGCGGCTTCGGCTGTCGGGGAACTTGTGTCCTCCCGGGTTATCTCACGGCCCGCCGACGGGCTCGTTGCGTTGTTTGTTTCGTAAATCGTGTTTCTGTTTCGGGAGGTTCGAAGGATCGAACCATGAAAATACTCGTTGCCAACCTCGGTTCGACCAGCTTCAAGTTCAAGCTGTACGATCTCGACGGTGAAAAACAGCTGGCTCGCGGTGCGATCGATCGCATCGGCGGGGACAGCAGTGTCGTGTCGATCCAGATTGGCGAGGGCGACGGGACCGGCGTGGTGGAATCGACCGCGACGATTGCCGATCACGCCGTCGCGGTGGGCATTTGCCTGGACGCTCTGGTTGATCCCGACACGGGATGTCTCTCGGGAGTCGAGGACGTGGCCGCGATTGGTTTCAAGGCGGTTTTTGCCGCGGAACTCTCTGGTGTCCGCCTTGTCGACGACGCCTTGCTGGAGCGGATGGAGTCTCTGTCGGATGTCGCGCCGGCTCACAACCCGCCCTACGTGGCGGCGATGCGACAATTGACGGCGGCTTTTCCCGGCATCCCGCTGGTCGCGGCCCTGGAAACGGGGTTTCACGAAACGATATCGGCGGCACAACGGGCGTATGCCGTTCCAGCCGAATGGCAACAGCACGGGGTGATGCGATGGGGATACCACGGTGCCAGTCATCGATACATCGCGACCCGGATGGCCGAATTGACGGGACGGGAGGACCTGAGGGTGATCTCGTGTCACCTGGGCGGCAGCAGTTCGCTGGCCGCGATCGACTCGGGCGTGTCACGGGCGGCGAGTATGGGGATGAGTCCCCAGAGTGGTTTGCCGCACAACAACCGTGTTGGCGATTTCGATCCGTTTGCATTGCCGGTGCTGATGCGAGCCACCGGGAAGGGGCTCGAGGAACTTCTCGATGACCTGGCTTCACGGAGTGGGCTTTTGGGCCTGAGTGGTCTCAGCGGGGATCTGCGGGATCTCGAGGAGGCGGCTGGCCAGGGGCACGCCGGGGCCGTCCTGGCGGTTGAACATTTTGTCACCGCAATTCGGGGTTACCTGGCCTCACAGATGGCCGTGCTGGGGGGCGCCGACGTTGTCGTGTTCACCGGAGGCATCGGAGAAAACAGTGTCCGCATCCGCGAGGCGGTGTGCAGTGACATGGATTGGTGCGGGCTGGCGATTGACCAGCAGGCCAATGCGAATGCTCGAGGCGAGGTCGAAATCACCGGGGAGGGAAGCCGTGTGGCGACCTGGGTGGTGCCGACCAACGAGGAATTGATCGTGGCCCGGCAGGCGGCCGGGCTGGTGGAAGACGGAGCCTGACAGTCGAACAGGGCTTGGAGTGTGACGGCGATGTTCATGGCACGAATCACGGGCAGTATCGTCTCGAGTCAGAAGGTCGAGTCGATGGTTGGTCAGAAGCTGTTGATTGTCGAACCATTGCGAGTTGACGAGAAGACCCGGGCGAAACTCAATCTGACCGGCCGCACATTCATCGCCGTCGACACCGTTGGTGCTGGCGAGGGCGAGGTGGTGCTGTGTGTCCAGGGGTCCAGCGCCCGATTCACCGACCAGACCAAGACACTTCCGATTGATGCCGCGATCGTCGGCATTGTTGACCAGGTTCAGATTGGAGACAGGCAGGTGCCAGTCAACGTTTGATGCCCGGCCCGGCACGGGTCACCCGCTTTCGGGGTGTGCCGGGAAAATGAAGACCAGATGATCACTCAACAAGAAAATGACAACTGAAGAATAGAGGTTTTTCGATGATCCAAGCCAATCAACAGGCCGTCCAAACAGTGGTGGAGGAAGTGCTGGCCCAACTCGGCAAGCGTGGCACGACGACCACAAGCGTTGGTGCATCACCTGACGGTGATTGGGGTGTGTTTTCAAAAGTTGATGACGCAGTGGACGCGGCCACGCGGGCATTTCGGCAGTTGCAGGACAAGACGATCGAGGATCGGGCTCGGGCGATCGCGTGCGTGGTCCGTATCTGTTCGACCCAGTGTGATGAACTGGGGCGTGCGGAACTCGAGGAGACTCGGATTGGCCGCCTGGACCACAAGATCGAGAAACTGCAGATCGTCAAATTGGTTCCGGGCACCGAGTTTCTCCGTTGCGACGCGCTTTCGGGGGACCGGGGCCTGACGGTGATTGAATACGCTCCATTCGGAGTCATTGGCGCAATCACCCCCGTCACGCACTCGTTGCCCACGTTGGCCGGCAACGTGGTGAACATGGTGGCATCGGGGAACACCCTGGTCGTCAATCCCCATCCGTCGGGAGCGCGGATTGCCTGCGAGGGCGTGAGACGATTCAACAAGGCGATTCACGCCGCGATCGGGATCGAAAATCTCGTGACGATCGTCAGCGAACCGACACTGGAGACCGCCGGAGAGATTTTCGATCACCGCGGGGTGCGATTGCTGGTCGTCACGGGTGGCCCGGGCGTGGCCCGTGCCGCATTGGCCAGTCGCAAGCGGGCAATCGTTGCCGGGCCGGGCAATCCACCGGTTGTCGTTGATGAGACCGCCGACCTGGACAACGCGGCGGCGTCGATCGTCAAGGGGGCTGCCTACGACAACAACCTGCTGTGCATTGGCGAGAAGGAGGTGTTCGCGGTCGAGTCGATATTTGATCCCCTGATGGAGGCTGTCTCCAGGAATGGCGGCCACCGGCTCTCGACCGACCAGATGGACCAACTGGCTGCGGTCGCCTTCTCGGCCCCGGCCGAGCCCGGCGGACACCATGTTCTCAACCGCGATCTGGTCGGTGCCGACGCGGACGTGTTGGCCGAGCGAATTGGAGTCCAGGTGCCGGTGGGCACCCAGATTCTCTACGGCGAGACCTCCGCGTCCAACCCGTTCGTTCCCGAAGAACAGATGATGCCCTGTGTGCCGTTTGTCCGGTGTCGTGACGCGTCAGAGGGGATCGAAATGGCCCTCGAGGCCGAGCACGGATTTGGACACACCAGCCTGATTCACTCGCGGAACGTTCGCACGATGACCGAAATGGGCCGCGCGATGAACACCACGCTGTTCATCAAGAACGGACCGTGTATGGCCGGGCTGGGCCTCGGTGGCGAGGGGTATCTCTCTTACAGCATCGCCACCCCGACTGGAGAAGGTGTCACCAATCCTCTGACATTTACTCGCCAGCGACGGTGCACGATGGTCGACGATCTGAGGATCATCTGATGCGTTGGGGACGAGTCATCGGTCGGACCACGGCCACGGTCAAGCACGTCTCGCTGGAGGCCCAGCGGTTGATCCTGGTACAGCCGCTCGATGCGAAGTCGGGGGCGGAAGGGGATCCCATGGTGGTCATTGACGTGGTGGGCAGCCGAATGGGGGATCGGGTTCTGCTGACCAGTGATGGTCGGTCCGTTCGTCGCTTACTCAACTCGGACAACGCACCGGCCCGCTGGGCCATCATCGGAATTATCAACGACTGACCGGAGGGGCGGTCCCGTCTTTCTCGAACATGGATCCGAACACGAATGACTCCCGATCCGACACTCGTCGATCTGATAGTCGCTGCCGTCGAGCGTCGACTGGCCGACGGCCCATCCGGGCCGGCCGACCGGTCCGTCGCACCGGTCCAGGACGGAGAGGAGATCGTGTGCTGCGAAACGGTGGTCACCGGCGAGATCGTGTCCGGTCGGCTCACGGATCGATCACGGCGACTGCGAATCTCCAGCGACTCGATCCTGACCCCCTCGGCGCGGGAGTTGGTGGCTCGTCACGATCTGGCGGTTGCCTGCGATGTGGTTGGTTCTCCCGACGTGACAACAACCGCTTCGTCATCCCCGGCCAGATGGCGGATCTTGCTGGATGCTCCGGACGTTCCGCAACTGCGAGGGTTCGTTTCGGAAACCACCTCAGGGAGCGACACGGCGGTGGCCACGGTCTGCGAGTGGATCTCGGAGGCAACCGACCGAGGTGCAGTTGTGCTGTCAACAGATCCTCATCGGGTCGCCTGCCTGGCGAATCGTCATCCCCGGGTGCGGGCGGTGGTGGTCAAGGATGCCGAGGAGGCCACGAGACTGCTGGTGCGGCTGGGAGCCAACGTGGTGGTCACGTGTCCGATGGCGGCCGGGGCTTGGCAGACACGTCAGATTGTCGAGGCGTGCCTGAAGGTGGATGCGCCACAGCCGCCCTCCGACTGGCCGTCGGACGGTTCGTGATAGGAGAACTGATGAGAAACAACAGGACAATTGTCCGGGGAGACAACTGATGCGGGTCGCCGAGGTGATTGGCAATCTGACGTTGTCGGCGTGTCATCCGACGCTGGACGGGGCCACCTGGTTGATCGCCGTGCCGCTCTCGGCCGACGGGATTGCCGGGCACCGCGGTGGGCGTGGTGAACCGGTCGTGGTGTACGACGAGTGCCATGCCGGACAGGGGGCCGTTGTTGCCGTTGCCGAGGGACCGGAGGCCTCGAACCCGTTCCTGCCTGCAATGAAACCGCTGGATGCGTACACCGCCGCGATTCTGGACAGCATTGATATTCAATAGCGTCGCTACCGAAAGGCCCGACGCGAACAGTCAACACCAATGATCAAGCAACCATCGAAAGGACACCGAATACGATGACCGAGATGCAATGGGGACGTGGAATCAATGACCGCCAGTTGAAAGAGGAGATCTGCGAGATTGGTCGACGGGTCTACAACAAGGGTTTTGCCGCAGCCAACGACGGGAACATCTCGATTCGCGTTGGTGAGAACGCGGTGCTGTGTTCGCCGACGATGATCTGCAAGGGGTTCATGGAGCCCGAAGACATCTGTGCGGTCGATCTTGATGGCAATCAGATTGCCGGACGGCGGAAGCGGACCAGCGAGGTGTTGCTGCACCTGACGATCATGAAGAACCGGCCTGACGTGAAGGCTGTCGTGCATTGCCATCCACCTCATGCCACGGCTTTTGCCGTCGCCGGGGAGCCGATTCCGCAGTGCGTGTTGCCCGAGGTCGAGGTGTTCATGGGGGAAGTGCCGCTGGCCCCGTACGAGACTCCCGGTGGACAGAAGTTCGCCGACACCGTGATCCCATTCCTGGAAGGGACCAATACGATCATCCTGGCCAGCCACGGAACCGTCAGCTTTGGCAAGGACCTGGTTGACGCCTACTGGAAGACCGAGATCCTGGACTCGTACTGCCGGATCCTGTTGCTGGCCAAGCAACTGGGCAACGTGAATTACTTTGACGAGCGGCAGACACGTGAGTTGCTGGACCTGAAACAGCGGCTGGGCTTCGATGATCCCCGGTTCCACAACGAAGATTGTGATCTGTGTGGCAACACGGCGTTTGTCGACGGTTACGGTGGCCAGGCACTTCGCCAGCAGGCCTTCGCGCCGGCCCCGTCGTTCCCTGGGTACCTGCACGATCCGGCAACACCCGAGGCGGTCGGGACCGGTGGTGGATCAAGCGAACCGACCGAGGAGTTGGTGTCGGCGATCACCGAGCAGGTGATGGCCGCCCTGTCGCAGTGATTTCGCCGGCGTGACATCCTGGGACAAGACCGAGAAATGATGGGGCCAGAGGGATCAATACGATGACCGTGTCTTCCGCAAAATCGCTCGACCGCAAACTCGCGGCCATCGCTGCCGATCCGTCCGGCTGTCGTGAGTTCATTCTGGCCGATGCCAAGGACGCCGACATGGCTTTCGGCATGGGGGCTCCGGGCCTTTCTCCGGAGCGTCATGACAGTGAACTGCAATTTCGTTCGTTGGCCGAGTACCGCGACCAGATGCGGCAGATCGTGCAAGGGGGACTGGTCGACATCATGTTGATGTCGGCTTCGACGAACGAGGAATTGACGATCCGTGAGCGGCTTTTTGATGGCACCGAAGTGACCCCGGCCGTACGGGCCAACGACACGACAGACATCCATGTTGTCCGGGGCGGGAAAATTCACGAGGCCGCATCGAAGCCCTTCCAGAGTGCGTCGATCGATCACATCCAGTGTGGCCACCTCGATTGCGAGGTGCCCGAACGGAGCGACGGAGCCGATCTCGGACTCTACTCGGTCACGTTCGCCAACAATCGTGATGATGACCTGCGGACGATCGAAGCCTACCGCGTGTTTCGTGATGAGGCGGAACGGAAGGGGTTCCGCCATTTCCTGGAGGTGTTTGATCCCAACCTGGCCAATTGTGTGGCTCCGGAACTGCTGCCCGGGTTCATCAACGACCTGATCGCCCGGACGTTGGCGGGTGTGACCCGTTCGGCGAGACCACTGTTCCTCAAGATGGTCTATCACGGTCCCCGGGCGACCGAGGAACTGGTGAACTACGACCCGGGCCTGGTGATCGGAATTCTCGGAGGGTCGGCCGGTACCACCCTGGATGCGTTTCAACTGATCCACGAGGCCCAAAAGTACGGGGCGCGTGTGGCGTTGTTTGGTCGCAAGATCAACAACGCGGAGAATCAACTGGCGTTTGTTCGTTTTCTGAGATTGATTGTCGACGGTGAATTGGAGCCCCCCGAAGCGGTGCGGGCTTACCACGCCGTCCTCGAGAAGTTGCAGATCAAGCCGCGTCGATCACTTGAAGACGACCTGGTCCTGGAAACGGGCGTGATGAGCTACGGCGGCAACGAACAGAAGACGATCAGCTTGCCATCCTCGACTTCGGAATCGAAAAAGAATTCCGTAGCGATCGCTGATCCGACAACCGTTGATGAGTCTCCTGATTTCTCGGCGATGACACCCGAGGACCGTTTGGCGTATCATCGCAGTCGACTGGCCAACCTGCTGGGCCCGTAGACTTTACAGATGATCCTGCCGCGTTCTGGAACTCCTCCCCATGGTCGACGATTGGGACACCGGATCGAGTTGGCAGGAGGACGGCTGGGATGACGATGCCCCGGCGGAAACCGTGCCCTGTCCCGAGTGCGGTGCGGAGGTCTACGAGGACGCCGAGCAGTGTGTTGCGTGCGGTGAATGGATCACGACGTTCCATTCTCCATGGCAGGGACGGGCGGCCTGGTGGGTGATACTGGGCGTCTTGGGAATTGCGGCGACGGTTCTGGCACTCGCCGGCGTTGCGGTGCTTGCCTGAGACTGGCCGGGTGGGCTAGGCAGCTGCCGACGATGGCGCGGCGACCAGCGGGAACCTGAGAATAAAGCGGGTGCCACGTCCGACGGCACTCTCGACCCGGATTCGCCCCTGGTGAGATTCGATGATCTCGCGGCACAATGACAGCCCCAGGCCGGTGCCTCCCTGGCCCTGGGTGTCTGCGTCCTTGGTCGAGAAGAACGGTTCGAAGATCTGTTGCAGTGTCTCCGGAGACATTCCGCTGCCGGTGTCCGACACCATGATCTCGGCCATTTCATCATCGGCATGCCGGCCGACGGTGATCGTCAACTGCCCGCCGTCGTCCATGGCTTGCCGGGCATTGATGACAAGATTGAGCAGCACCTGTTGGACCTGGCTGGTGTTGATGGCCGCGAAGACACCATCCTCGTACTGCGTGTCCAGGCCAACACGATGCTTCTGCAAGTCCTTCTCCACGAGCAGCATCAGGTCGGTGACCAACTCGGCGAGGTCGATTGGCTCGTGACGGTCACCGCTGTTTCGGGCGTAGGAGAGCATGCCCGTGGTGATCTTGGCGGCGCGCTGACCGGCCGCAAGGATCTTGGTGAAGGCCTTCTCCCTGGTTTCGTCGTCCGTTTTCCTCAACCCCATCTTCGCGTAGTTGATCACCGTGGTGAGGATGTTGTTGAACTCGTGAGTCGTCGACGCGGCAATCGCGCCGATGGTGCTCATTTTCTGAGCCTGGCGGAGTTGCTCCTCGAGGGTCGCGAGGCGTTGTTCTGGATTCGGGAGCGATTGATTGGAGGTCATCGAAAACCGCCCCTGGAGGAGTTGATGAAACGGAATGGCACCGGGGTCACTCTCTCCAACTATCGGCCGCTATTGGCGTGGGACTTCACTGGCAAGATGTGGGGTTTGTGCTGTACCGGCGACGGCGAGTGTTCGCGCTGGGCAGTCTGGGTAAGACGGAAGTGAAAATACCGGTGGCCTTGTACTGCCCTCGTGCACCGGCTGTGGACTAAACTGGTTGGGTGGCTGGGGTGGTTGTTCCGGGCGACGGTTGCCAGTGGTGTCCCATCCGAGAGCTCGGTGTTTCAGTTGGATTGACTTGTGATTGTCGTAGAACAACTCAGCGTCACCGTCGGTGATTTTTCTTTGAAGAATGTCTCGTTTTCTCTCGCCGCCGGCGAATACGGAATCCTGATGGGACGAACCGGCAGCGGCAAGACGACATTGCTCGAGTCGTTGTGCGGGTTGAAACCGGTGCAAGCGGGACGAATCCTGATCAATGGAGAGGACGTGACGAGGCTGAAGCCCGGCGCCCGCGGAATCGGTTTTGTTCCTCAGGAGGGGGCACTGTTCCACAAGATGTCCGTGCGAAACCAGATTGGTTTTGCTCTCCAAATCCGCCGCCAATCCGAGTCGACCATCTCGGATCGGGTGCAGACGCTTGCAGAATCGCTGGGCATTGCTGATTTGCTCGAGCGGTTTCCCGAGGGGTTGAGTGGTGGAGAGCGGCAGAGGGTGGCGTTGGGACGTGCGCTGGCAGCTCGACCAAGTGTCCTGTGCCTGGACGAACCATTCAGTGCCCTGGATGAAGAAACTCGTGACGATATGTACAACCTCGTCCGATCGGTCACCCGGAAGGCTGGTGTGACGACGATTCATATCACTCACAGCCGGGCTGAGGCTGAGGAACTTGGTGATCGTGTCCTGAAATTGGTCGCCGGCCGCATCGAACACGTCGAGTCGCCCGACCCTCCGGTTCACTCGACCGGGACGGCGCAACAGGTTCCGGAGAGCGTGGAATCGGGCGGCGAACCGACGGGGGATGCTTCGCTCGAGCCTGACGAGTGAGTGTGGATTTCTGAGGTCAGGGGCCAGCGACTCTTGGCTTCGTTGTGGTGGCACAGGTCGATGGCATTGGCGTTGTCGTGTTCAAACCGACGTCTCCGGCCGGGTGGAAATGCCAATCACATGTGCCCGGTGTTATGACCACAAGTTCGGTCCGGTTTTGCAGCACGGGGCCTGCGTCGTGACGGCCGAGTTGAACACAGTGCCGGTGTTGAGACCCATCCCCGGGAGGGAATGTGGGGGGCTGCATGGGAATGAGGGGACTGCTCCGGAGGCAGGACAAGCTTGTGCGATCCAATTCGGTCACGTGACGGGTTGCCCGGTTGAAATCCGCGTCTTGCACGTTACGATTTTTCTGCCGGGCTTGGATCACGAGTGGCGGACCGGTCGTGATCAGAGCCGCGAGTTTCGTCTGGCTGCTTTCCGTGTTCACGTGAAGAGGCAACTGTTTTCGTAGTCGCTTTTGCGGTCGTGGGCCACCGCTGTTTCTTTCGCCTGGATGGTCTTCAATCGATGTCAGATGTGTCATCCCCGTTGCCGGCCGAATCGGGCCCCGGGACCCCCACTCGCATAGTTGGGATCGATCTGGGTACGTCGTATTCGGCGTTGGCGATTCTCGATGCGGACGGACAGCCCAGGGTGATTGACAACACGAGCGGTTCTCAGTTGACCGCCTCGGTGGTGTTGCTTGGAAGTGAGGATCGGGCGGAGGTGGATCCCGAGGTTGAGATCCTGGCACGGAGTCGGCCCGAGCAGAGGGTGGTGGCGATCAAGCGAGAACTGGGCAATCCGCGTTTCGCGTTGCGGCACGGCAATCGTCGACTGACTCCCGAGCTGCTCAGTTCCCTGATCCTGACGAAGTTGCGACAGGATGCCGAAAAACAACTGGGGCCGATCCGTCGGGCGGTGATTACGGTTCCCTATTACTTCAATGAACTCCGTCGTCGTGCGACACGCAATGCCGGCCGGATCGCCGGGATCGACGTCGTGGACATCATCAATGAACCGACGGCTGCCGCACTGACTTACGCTTGGACATCCGGCGTTCTCGGGCAGTTCGGATCGAGTGAGCCGCACCAGATCCTGGTCTATGATCTCGGCGGCGGCACTTTTGACGTGACACTTGTCGAGATCACAGCGACCCACCTGAGGGTGCGAGCCACCGATGGTGACACGATGCTGGGAGGCATGGACTGGACCGACCGGCTGACCGGAGTGGTGGCCGAGGAGATCATCGAGGCGGGGGGAGTTGACCCCCGAGACGATCCCGAGATGTCGTTCCGGTTGACCCAGGCCTGCGAGACCGCGAAACGGACTCTGAGTGAACGAATGGTGACAACCCTCCGGTTGTCCTGTGCTGGTCGTGATTACTCGGTCGACTTGACCCGGTCACGGTTTGAACGTGCGACGGCCGACTTGCTGCAACGGACTCGCGATACCACCGAACTGGTGCTGGCACAGGCTGACGTCCAGGGGGCCGAACTGGATGAGATCGTGTTGATCGGCGGATCGACCGCGATGCCTGGTGTGCGGATGATGCTTGAGGAACTGGGAGGTCAGCCGCCCAGCGACCGGCTGGATCCGCAATTGGCCGTGGCGCAGGGGGCGGCGATCCATGCCGCCATTCTTGAGTCTCGAGAAGAGGGGGGCGACGGCGGTACCGGCCAGGCACTGCGGCGGCGGTTGCAAGAGATTGGCACCTCCAACGTCAATTCGCATTCGCTGGGGGTTGAAGTGACCGACCGGGACGATACCAAGTCACGGTGGAACCACATCATGATTCCACGCAACACACCGGTGCCTTGCCAGGTGACCCAGCGATTTGTGACCAACACCGACAACCCGAAAGCCATCTACATCCGGTTGCTCCAGGGGGAGGTCAGGGACGTGGACTCGTGCGTCGCGATCGGGGACTTTCGTGTTGTGGATCTTCCACCCGGCCTGGCGGCTGGAACACCGATCGAGGTGCAATACGGTTACGACCGCAGTGGGCACATCAAGGTGGCGGCGCGAGAACTGGTTGGCAACACGGAGGCGTCGGTGGAGATCCACTGGAGCGGTGGTGTTGACGATGCGACGCTGTCGGTGTTGACCCGCCTGGCTGCCGAATACGACGTCGACTGACCGGCTGGCACGAGCGTGTCATGCGTTGCTTGCTCGGGTTCGAACGGTTCAGGTTCGAGTGGCGGTGCTTTCGGTCGTGTCGTAGGTTCGTGTCCCTGCTGGCGCCCCCTCGTTGCCCAGGGCGATCTGGTAGAGGTCGGTCCCGGCCGTTGTGGGGTAATTCGAGTCGATACAGGCCTGGCAGAGGTGATTGCGCGGCAAGTCGATCGATCTCGCGATCGAATCGATTGGGAGATATCTCAGGCTGTCGGCGTTGAGGCTTTTGGCCATCTGTTGTTCGATCTGGGGGGTCATTCCGGAACCGTCCATGAATTTCGGTGCGAACAGTTCGGAGATGGTTGACATGTCGATGCCATAAAAGCAGGGCGCGACAATCGGTGGGCAGGCCACACGGACATGCACTTCACGCGCCCCGCCTCGTTCACGCAGTTGCGAAACCAGCGCACGCATCGTGGTCGAACGGACAATCGTGTCCTCGACCACCAGGACCCGTTTGCCGCGGAGGACTTCCGGCAATGGCGTGTATTTCAGTCGTGCCTTGTCGGCGCGATTGGTGCCCTCGATAAAGGTCCGGCCCACGTAGCGATTTCTCATCAGTCCCTCGAGACAGGGGACCCCTAGTTCGAAAGCCATCGACGCGGCGGCGGCCTTGGCGGTGTCTGGGACAGGCACCACGATCGTGTCGTCATCGATTGGGACGTCCTCGAGCCGGGCCAGTTCCTCGCCGAGTGACTTGCGGGTCATGTAAACACTGCGGTCGTCGAGCGTACTGGCAACATTGGCGAAGTAGATCCACTCGAAGAAACAGTGGGATCGCTTGGGAGAGGGAGCAAACTGCAGAACGTCGATCTCGCCATTCTGGATAATCACGGCACCGCCGGGCGGCAGGCTGTGAATATCCTTGTCGCGGAAACCCAGTTGTGACAGTGCCACGCTTTCGCTGGCGGCGGCGAACATCGGCCCTTCGATCGCGAAACACAGTGGGCGGATACCCAACGGATCGCGGGCCACAAACATGTCACCCTGGGCATTGAGAAACACGATGTTGTAGGCCCCATCCAACCACGGCGTGACTCCGCTGAGCACGTCGAGCAGGTCGGGTGTCTGGTCGCCAGAAAGTTCCTGGCACAGCAGGTGCATCAGGATCTCGGTGTCGGTCTCACGGGCGAGATGGAAATCGGTATGAGAGAGGATTTCCTGACGGAGTTGGGGGTAGTTGGCCAGTTGGCCGTTGAAGGCGAAACTGAACCATTTTGACCTCTGGATGTGATGCCGTTCGAAGGGCTGTGCGTAGCTGCGATCATCCTGGCCGCAGGTGGCGTAGCGGACGTGCCCGATCGCGGCGGGACCGGCGTACTTCTGCATCATCATCTCGGCCGGTTCGGGGTGACTGAGATGAAACACCTCGGTGACGGTGCCAACGTCACGGTGGGTGTCGATCAACTGTTTTCGGTTGGGATTGAAGGTGGTCATTCCAGCGGCCAACTGTCCGCGGTTCTGAATGTCCAGCAGCAGTCGGGGCATCAGTCGAGATGTCTCCTGCGCTCCTTGCGAAGGCGCCAGGCGGCTCGTCTCGCGGTTCGGCAAGTGGTAAACCGCGGCAATGCCACACTCGTGGAACAACTCGGCCATGGTATCCAGCGTCCGTGCACGTCCGGGATAAGTAAGCGACTGAGAATGCATCATAGCGAGCCGTCGAGGCCATACCAACGTGGCAGACGCACTTTCGCGGTCCCGGGGTATGGACTAGAAAGGAAGGATCGTTTTCAGATTCCGGGTTCAAGCTGGTCCATGAACACTCCCGTTTCCCTGGTACGCCGTGAACTGATCGAGACGGCCGAGACCCTGGTGGTCAAGGTCGGGACCAACGTGATCTCTCGGTCCGATTCCACCCTGGACGTGGACCGTATCGCCAGTCTCGTCGAAGCAGTGGAACGGATCCGGCAGACCGGCAGACGCGTCGTGATTGTTTCCAGTGGAGCGGTCGGTGCCGGGATTGATGTCCTCGAGTTGGGTGGACGCCCCGGTGATCTGCCTCACCTGCAGGCCGCCGCCGCTGCCGGCCAGGCCCGCCTTATCCACTATTACGATGATTGCCTGGGACAGCACGGCTCGCACGCCGCCCAGTTGTTGTTGACGGCAGAAGATTTCACCGAGCGAGGACGGTATCTCAACGTCCGCAACACGCTCAACACGCTCTTCGAATATGGTGCGGTACCGATTGTCAACGAGAATGACACGGTCAGCGTTGATGGGATCGGTTTTGGTGACAACGATCGACTGGCTGCCCTGGTGACCAACCTGTTGCCGGCTCCGTTACTGGTCTTGCTGACGGTCGTCGACGGACTGTTCGCCGGACCGGAGGACCAGGAACCGATCCGCCTGGTCGAGCAGTGGGACGATGGCCTGTTCGACCTGGTGCACGCTGAGCAGAGTCACGGGGGCCGTGGTGGGATGACGGGAAAGTTGGAAGCCATCAAGAGCGCGACGGCAGTGGGAGAGAGCGTCATTGTGGCCAATGGGACACGGCCGGACGTTCTCGATGACGTGCTGGCGGGACGCGAAGTCGGGACACTTTTCCTTGCCCACGGAGCCACTCTACCGGCCTGGAAACGTTGGATTGGCTACGCGGCGACCCCGCAGGGCCGCGTGGTGCTCGACCAGGGAGCCTGCCGGGCCTTGCGCGAGAGTGGCGGCTCACTGTTGCCGATCGGTGTGACGGCCGTGGAGGGGAGCTTTGTCCACGGCGATATCATCTCGCTGGCCGATCCGGACGGACGAGAATTTGCCAGGGGACTGGTCAACTACGACGCCCGGGACGCACGGGAGGTGGCGGGACGGCGGAGCGACGAGATCACAGATCGACTGGGCAGCTTGCCCTATTCGGAGGTTGTCCATCGGGACAACCTCGTGATTCTCGAGGACGCTGCCAGCCACTGATCAACCCAGCGATTTGATCGCCGAACGGACGGTTTTCAGGCAGACCTCGAGGTCCGAAAGCGGGTTCTTGGGATTCTCTTCGTATTCCAGGGCCACAATTCGCTGGTACTTGAGTTTGCGGAGCGTCTTCAGGCAGCCCGCGACGTCAAGATCTCCCTCGCCAAGGATCTTGAACAGTTTCTGTTTCTTGCCACCCTTGGTGATGGTCTTGACGTCTTTCAGGTGGACGCCGAAGACTCGCTTGCCCAGTCGACGGATCGCATCCACGGGATCCTCGTCGCTTCTCAGGAAGTGCCCCGTGTCAACACACGCACCGATCAATGGGTGCCGATCCTTGACCATCGTTTCGACGTCAGAAATCTTGTCGTACAGTGCTCGAGGACCGTGATTGTGAATCGCGATCGCCACCTGGTACTCATCGACCAACCGGTCCAACAGGTCGAAGGTGGCCTTGTCCTTCTTGGGGTTGGCACTCAGCGAGTCGATCCCCATCTTGCGCGCGAAGTCGAATGCCTGCCGTGCCTTGGCCTCGTTGGCATCAAATCCCAGGACTCCGTAGGCCGTCAGTTTGACGTCTGCCTTGGCAAGCATCGCTTTTTGCTTGGCGATGTGAGCCGGCAAAGTCCCCAGTGGAACGTGCCGGGGAAATGCCTCCCAGAATTTCAGACCAAGCGTCCGGGTGTGTTTGAGTGCCGTGGGGGCATCAAATCCTCGGAGCGAATAGCTCTGGATGCCCATCTTGAACTCGGCGTAAGGCGATTTCGTGTCAGGAGCTGCGGTGGCACTGATCGACCCGACGGCCTGGTGTGCGATCACAGCCGCACCGGAGACAAGCCCGTTGGCCATGAAGGTGCGCCGTGAAAGTTTGTTGGTCAGGCCAGCTTGCTCGTCTCGAAAAGACTGAGGCATCGTGGTTGCTCCTTGGCTGTTGGCACCGGGACGGGAATTGCCGATTGGATCAACTGATCGGTTCGTGACGATTGTATCGACTCGAGCCCTTTCTTGTCGGTTGGTTTCGGCCCCGACAAGTCGTGCTGACCGATACAACCGGTCACTGGTGGTCGGCTGGCGCGGTCCTATTGCCTTAACTATCCGAATTCTTGGTTTTGCCCAAATTACCGTTTCTATCGTGCCGATCTACTGTGTTGCATGGTTACCAGATCTCTTGGATGGCCAATTACTCGGAGGTGCCGTTGTAAAGAGTGTGGGACAGAGGTGTGCCGGCCGGTGACCCCCCGGTTTGTCTACGGCGATGTCCATTTTGCTCACAGCAACCGCCGGAGCTACACAAGAGGTTTGTTTACGATAGCCGCGGTCCCGTGTCTTCACGGGGCCGCGGCGTGTTTTTTTCCATCATCGGATTGATGACTTGCCATTTGACCGAGAAGACGGCTCTTCTTGTCATCTCGATTTTTTGCGGTGAAGTTTTGCAGTGAAGATGGTCCAGGTCGATGCAGATCGAGAATTCCCCCACCCTGACCCTGGGTCAACTCCAACAATTGATCGGGACGATGTATTCGTCCAAGGACGAGGCGCGCGGGATTGATGGGACCTTCATGTGGCTGATGGAAGAGGTGGGAGAATTGGCTGCGGCCCTCCGCGAGGGCGATCGGGCGGCGACCTCGGCCGAATTCGCCGATGTGCTGGCCTGGTTGGCGACGATTGCCAACGTGGCTGAGGTCAACCTGGAGCAAGCTGTGCTCGCGAAGTATGGCTCGGGCTGCCCCGGCTGTGGCGAGATGGTGTGTTGTTGCGACGGGGCGGCGAAGCCGTAGTCACGGGTGCCCGGCTGGTGTCTATCCCTGCAACGCCTTGCCAAATTCGGCGGCGCGCGGCGGTGCGGGGCTGGGCGATCTGGGGCCGACGGCTCCGGGGACCGGGGCGATGCTGAGATGGACGAAGGTGGGGCCGGGGGCGTCGATCACATCACGGGCGGATTCGATCCAGTCATCGAGCCGATCGAACACGAAGACCTGCTGGAACCCGGCGGCCCGCGCCAGGGCGGGGTGGTCGACCAGCGGGGATCCGCCTGAAGTGGCCGGGGTCGGTTGTCCACCAGTGATCTCGTAGATTCCGTTGTCGAAAATGATCAGGGTGTAGTTGGTAGGAGCCTGGTTGGCGATGGTGACCAGGGTGCCGAGGTTCATCAGCATGCAGCCGTCACCATTGCAGACGATGATCTGCTTGTCGGGTTGTGCGAGGGCCATGCCCAGTCCCAGCGAGGGGGCTTGTCCCATGCTCGAGGGAACATAGATCCAGTCCAGTGGGTGCAATTCCCCCAGTGCCATCCATTCGCGGGCGGTGCCCATGACCGTCAGCACCGCTTCGTCATCGCCACGAATCTCCCGCAGTACGTTGAGCGACTCAACCAGCGGCATTCCAGTTGACTTTTGTGACACGGCCTAGGCTCTCCCCTCAGCAACCAGCGCGACGCCCGGCACGCTTGCCTCACGGCATCGCAGGCACTGCGTGGCAATCGCTTCCAACTGTTCGGTTGTGTTCTCGGCGTTGTCGTAAAGTGCCCAGTCCATGCCCCAGGCGTCCAGGATCGGCTCGGTGAAAGTCAGGCAGGTGTCTCCCGGAAGGGTCGATTGGTTCAGGAAGCTCCGGTAGCCGATCATGGCAAAGAGGGGCAACCGGTAATCGAACAAGGCATTGCGGAGCGAGTCACCAGATTCGAACAAGCCCGTGCACTGGATCAGGACCAGTGGAGTCGCACCGCCCAGGTGCAGTCCGGCCGCGACCGCCCACGCTTCCCCCTCGCGGCACACGCCAACGTAGTCGATCGAATCGCATGCCTTCAGGTCATTTTCCCATTGTCCCAGGGTGCTGTCAGGAATCGTCACCACGTGGGTGAATGCGAGTTCCTGCAGGAGGTTGACGACCTGGTTGGCGCTGAACATGAGGAGGCCAGGAATGAAGAGATCGGACCAGGGAGTTATTTCTTGTTGATCGGCTTGACCTGGATCGGCGTGACCAGAATGAACGGTTTGCCCGCCTCGTCGATTCGCAGGTCGCGGGTCAGATGATGAGGATTGGTGATGCTTTTCTGCAACTGAAACCACGAGGTTTTCTTGGCAGGAAGCGTTACGGTCAGCCTGTTCGGATCGATCTTGCGGGTTCCCAGGCCGTGGTGATCGATCAGCATCGGGACCTCGGTTTTTTCGGTGATGGTGTCAACCACGTCCAGGAAGGCGGCCTTGTCGAGGTTGACCGGGACGATCTGGAACAACGGTCGAGCTGTCTTGAGTCGGCTGAGTCGTGGAGGCCAGCCCAGGGGCCAGGTTGTTGTTCCAGCGGTGTTTCCGACCACGGGCTTGACGATCTGCAGTTGGACCCGACCGGCGGGAGTCCGTCGCGGTCGGAAGGCGAGGCCGCGGATTGCCAGCAGTGCGGCCAGCGTGGATCCTCGGGCCAGCCCCTTGCCGTTGGTCCGTGGTGGGACAATGGGATCGGCTCCCAGCGAGGCGAGATCGAGTGACAACGAGGGGGGGATGCCCACCGCGGCGATGGCTTCGGTGAGTGGTTTGCCGGAGAGATCGGTGCGAACCGGTTGGGCGAGGGTTTCAAACAGCGAGTTGAACTGCCCCTCGGTGAGCCCGAAGGCGGGTTGACCGGTGGGGTTCCCCTTGGCACCAAAGGTCCCCAGTTCCTTGAGCCAATTTCCCAGTGTCGTTGGATTGCCGGGCGAGAAGGATTTGCCAGGGACCAGGATTCTTCCCGACCGGTCGAGCTTGCCAACGACAGTGACCTGGCGGGTTCGCCCACTGGTTGTCTCGCGGACGGCAGTCCGTTCCCCACCGAGTCCCCGACGGATTCTCAGCGGAACCTGAAACTGCTGGAACAGTTTTGCCCAGCGCTGCGCCGCGAGTGGGGCTCCGCGACGGTCGGTCAGCAATTCGACTCGGACCGTCGTCCGTATCTCGGCTTTTGGCCTGACGCCGGAGGACTGGGCGGGTGACTCGACGGACGAGCCGACGAGAAACAGCAGCACCAGTGCGCCGACTCGCGACAACTTGTTGAAAGGCATCATGCCGTGAGCATAGCCGGGAACCGATTGTGCGGAAAGACGGCCTCGGAGTTGCTCAATGCGGTGGCGGTGGGGCGTCCTGGTAGGCGCGGGCCCGGAACAGGAAGTCGATGATGTTGCCTTCGTGAGGTTGCAGCCAGTTCAACTGGATGGTCTTGACTTCACCGATGTTGAGCCGGTCGATGTTGGTGGCATCGAGGAAGGAACGGCCGAGTTCCTTGTCGTCGGAGAGCAGCGAACCAACCAGCGTGTAGCCGGCCTTGGACAGGAACTGGTCCTGGGGGCATTCGACGACGCTGCAGAACGGAAACATGTACTCGGTGTTGGCCATCGTGTCGTCAGGATCGGTGACGTGGAGCACCGTCGGCCGCAGAAAATCACAGCGTTCGTTCTGAACCAATCGGTCGCCGTCACGGTACTCGGCGGTCGCTTCGGTCACGGCCGGGGATTTGCAGCCATCGTCGATTTGGCCGCTCATGGCCTCGGCGGCCCCGGGAATCGTGAAAGCCGCCAACCCACTGTCCGGGTTGTCCATCGGCAGAGGAGCCATCGGGCCCAGTCGCTGGGCCAGGGCGTCTGCGATCTCGGCGGTGTGCCGGCTGGCCCAGATGCCCGAGCAACTGATGCAACTGCGGCCACTGTTGACGTAGACGCTGTCGGCAATCAGGTCGATGTAATTTTCCCAATCGTCGACCTTGTCGTCGCCCAGGAAGATCTTTGAGAACCCGGGGCCATGGGCACTGACCTTGGGGTTGCCGATGTAGCGTTCGATGGTGGCCAGGCCGCCGAAGATCACGCTCCGTTCACAGGTTTCCAGCACGGCGCTGCCCAGTTCGGGCCCCTTGGCTGTTCCACCGGGGTAGATCGAGATGGCTTCACGCGGAATCCCCGCCTTGGCAAACGCCTCGTACATTCGGAACGGCGTCCAGGGTTCCTGCGGGCCGGGCTTGAGCACCAGGCCGATTTGCAGTGGGATGACCGGCAGCCACAACGTGTGGACACCGGGGCTGTTGGAGGGCAGCACCCAACCGGCGGCGTTGCAGTTGGCCTGGTAACTGACCATCACGCCCCGGTCTTCGACACCGTATCCGTCGCTGAGGATGTTGTAAGGCAGGCCGCGGGTCAACGCGTCGAGAATCTCGTGCATGTGCTTCATGACGAAGGCATTCTTCGTCATGTTCATGCGGCACATGTGTTCTGGCAGGCCAGTGGTGGCCGACTGCATTTTGCAGAAATCATCGGGAGACTGGTCACCGTTGCCCAGGGGCAGGGTGTCGTTGACGTAATAATCACCCGCCTCGGCGATCATCTCGACCAACTGCTCGATCGTGAATTCACGAAGGATTTCGCGGGCACGAGCAGCCTTCCGCATGTCCATGCGAATCAGCCCGGCGTTGGCCTCGTGGACCTGCGCCAGAGTCTCGCCGCTCTCGAAGTGGACAACGTCCATCTTCTCCATGCTCTCGTACGGCTCGCCCCAGCGAACGATGGGAATCTCGATCATGATCCTGTCCTTGGTCTCGAAGTGCCGTGGTTGGCACGGGAGTGATGTCGAATGTGTAAGTTGTTGGGCCTAGTAAACACCGACAGTGGTGGTCTTGGCAAAGACGTGGAAGGGCCGCACGCTGCTGACCCCGTCCCACGGGTATTTCTCGTGAGGTGCTTCCCGTTCACCCTCGTCGCGTTCGAGGAACCCTGGGATGAACAACTCGTCGGTCAACGTGTACAGCTTCACCCGTCCGGTTTCACCGTGTCCGACGACCTGCTTGTGATCATCGAAGTCGACGACCTCGACCACCGCACGCGGTTGCGGAGCGTAGTAGGTGATCTTGTAGTCGTCGGCCGGGTCGAACGGCTTGCCACAGGCCAGGCCCATCAACGTGTTGCCGTAGGTCGGGGTGATGTAGACATCCGGTCCCAGCAGTTCCTCTCGGGCAAAGCGGTACCACTGTGGAGTGAATTCTGTACCACCACAGAAGATGCCTGTGATTCCTGCTTCCGCGACGCTGGAACCCTTGTCGATGAGTCTCAGGGCCAGGGCCTCCAGCAGTTTCGGTGTCGAGAAGGCACACTTGATGTCGTGACCGGATTCCAGCACGGTCATCGCCTGGTCGATCACATGATCGGCGTATTCCTTGGCTTCCTGGGTCTTGCCTTTTTTGAGCAACTTGACGACCCAGCGGGGATCCAGGTCAACACAGAAGCAAATCCCACCACGGTGTTGAGCGAGGTGTTCCACAGCCAGCCTCAGCCGCCGGGGGCCCGAGGGGCCCAGCATCAGCCAGTTGGACCCGGGCGGAAACATCTCGTCGGGAAGCGTTTCGCTGAACAACTCGTAATCGATCCGGAAATCATCCATCACGACACGTGACTTGGGGGTTCCGGTGGTGCCGCCGGTTTCAAAGACATAGGCCGGCTTGTGGGCCAGCCCCTTGGGAATCCACCTTTGGACGGGTCCACCGCGAAGCGAATCGTCCTCGAAGAGGGGGAACTTCTTCAGGTCGTCGAAACAGGTGACGTCGGTGAGCGGATCGAAACCGAGGTCACCGGCCTGTTCGAGCCAGAAGGGAGAACCTGTTTCAGGGTTGAAATGCCACTGCACCATTTTCACGGTGTGGGCGTCCAAGGCCTCTTGGGCCGCTGTCACTTGGGTTGCTAGATCACTCACGAGTCTCATTCTCCGCTGGCAGCACGAGCTGTGTGAGGGCAAATGCCCGGTCCGTTTCGTCCCGGGTCTGTCGGTTTCCTTCACGGAACGACTATCTTAGATACCTTGTGTCACATTGCAAACAAGCCCCACCCAGGGGCCGGTCAGGGGGGATGCAGATGCACGTCTCAAGAAACAGTTTCGGGCAAGGTCCGACGCTGCGCTCAGTCTCGCTGTCGGGCCTGATCAGGCTGGCTTGCATGCTGATCACCACCTCCTGGCTACTTGCCGGTGGACAAGTTGAGGCTGCGGAGAAGCCCAATGCACTGGAAAAATACGTCACGGCGAAGGACGCGTCTTACAAGTGGACGCTGGAAGCGACCGACCGGACTGACCGTGGCCGAATACACCGTTTGAAGCTGGTCTCACAGGCCTGGCATGGCATCACATGGCAGCACCGTTTGCTGGTGGTGGAACCGGTCCGGATCTCACACGACGACCACATGGTTTTGGTGATTGCCGGTGGATCGACCGGCAGCGAACCGTCTCGTGGAAATCTGACACGTTTTGCTGAACTGGCCACGTCCTGTTCTGCCCGCATCGCCGTGCTGTACCAGGTTCCCAACCAGCCCCTGCTGGGCAACAAGTCCGAGGACAACCTGATCAGCGAGACGTTCCTGCGGCATCTCAAGACCGGGGATTCCACCTGGCCGTTGCTGTTCCCGATGGTCAAGAGTGCCGTGCGAGCCATGGATGCGGTGCAAGAACTGGCCCAGCAGAAATGGAAAACCACGATCAAGGGGTTCGTGGTCACCGGTGCCTCCAAACGCGGATGGACGACATGGCTGACAGCGGCTGTCGACAAGCGGGTGGTGGCGCTGGCTCCCCAGGTGATCGATATGTTGAATATGCCGGTACAGGTCAAGCACCAGAAACAGCAGTGGGGCAAGTTCAGCCGTCAGATCCGTGCGTACACCAGCAAGGGGTTGATCGCGCTCATGCAGAAACGCCCCAACCTGCCACTCTGGAAATGGGTCGACCCGTACGCCTACCGGAAACACTTGACCCAGCCCAAGCTGATCATCAACGGCACCAACGACCCGTACTGGTGTGTCGATGCGTTGAACAATTACTGGATGGGACTCCCCGGTCCGAAATACGCTCTGTACATTCCCAACGCCGGGCACGGGCTACGCGGTGGTGAGCAGCAATTGGTGTCGACCCTGTCGGCCTTTTTCCGTTCGGTTGCCACGGGGCGTCGTATGCCGCAGGTCACCTGGAAGCACGGGGATCAGCCCGGTGGCCTGAACCTCGAGATCGTTTCGGACCCGGCTCCGGTTTCCGGGCAGCTCTGGTCGGCTCGCAGCCAAACGCTGGACTTCCGCAAGTCGAGGTTCAACTCGACCGAGTTGCGGCGTGAGGGCGACCGGTTGATTGGTGACGTCCCACAGGAAGCCGGCAGCCACGTGGTGCTTTACGGTCACCTGGTCTACCAGATTGGTGACCTGGAATATGGCCTCTCGACCCAGGTCCGGGTCAAGTAGAGTCGGGGCCGGGTGAGGCTGTTGGGACGGAGTCCGGTTCGGGCCAGCCAGGGATCTCGTCGGCCAGTTCCACTCCACCGACAGCGGCGGTGAGAACGTCCACGAGTGAATCGGGCGGAACGGGATCGCCGGGCAGGGCGATCCCGTTGTCGTGGGTCGCGGCAGGATCGTTGGCCCATACGATTTCTGGAAACCGTCCTCGCAATTCCTCGATCCGTTCATCCCTCTCGTCGCTGTCCAGCCAGACCGGCAGTGGACGGACCAACAGGCGTTCGCGAAGCTGGTCGAAGGTGAGGTTCCTGGCGGGGTGCCGGGTTGACCCGGCGATTCGGCAGACCGGGTCGAGTACGAACCGCCGGTACCAGCAACCCGGGTGCGGCACCTTGAGGCGGTCATCCTGGGCGACGAGGTCGCCGTAGGTGACCAGGTCAAGATCAACCGTGCGGGGCACCCAGGTGGCGTGGTCCCGTTCCCGTCCCAATTGATGCTCGACTCGCTTGGTTGTTTCAAGAAGTTGGTCGGGTTTCAGCGAGGTGACCAGGGTGGCCGCGGCATTGAGGTAGGCGGGGCCGGCATTTTCCCCGACCGGTTCGGTCACGAAACAGCGGCTGGCGGAGGTGATCTCGATGCCGGGCTGAGTGGCCAGCAGTTCTAGCGCCGTGGCGAATGTGGCTCGCACGTCTCCGATGTTGCCGCCCAGGGCGATCAGGCATTCGGTCATCGCCGTCGGACTCCGGTTCGGATTGTTGCTGTACTGGGACCGTGGCTCATACTAGTCGCCTCCACCGATCGGCTCAACGGGCCGACCCGTGGCCTGGCCGGCGGAAATATTGCTGGCAGTCTGGTGTTGGTCGAGTGGGGGCACCGTTGGTATAATCCGCCCCGTCGCAGAACCGATTTCCCTAGACCGCGAGGACGGATTGCCCATGGCCAAAGAAGAGGCCATCGAAGCTGAAGGCAACGTGATTGAAGCCTTGGCCAACACCCAGTTTCGTGTCAAGTTGGACAACGACCATGTCGTGATGTGTCATGTTGCCGGCAAGATGCGGAAGCACTTTATTCGGATCGTGCCGGGTGACCGCGTGATCGTGGAGATCTCGCCCTACGACCTCAATCGTGGTCGTATCGTCTACCGCGAGCGGTAGCGAATCGGGTTGAGGTGGTGCGTTCCAGCAACCGGTTGGGGGCGTGTGAACCGATGTCGCTGGTCCAGTTGTTCACCGACGGTGCTTGTCGTGGCAATCCCGGTCCGGGTGGTTGGGCTTTCTTGCTGAAACATCCGGCCACCGGCGCGGAGAAAGAGGTCGCCGGTGGGGATGCGGCGACGACCAACAATCGGATGGAACTCCAGGCGGTGATCGAGGGCCTGCGGGCCCTGACACGCCGTTCCGAGGTCGAGGTGATTACCGACAGCGTGTACGTGGCCAAGGGCGCGTCGGAATGGATGCCCGGCTGGAAGGCCAACGGCTGGCAGCGCCGCGAGGGCAAGAGCTTCAAGCCGGTCAAGAACGTCGAGCTGTGGCAGGACATGGACGAATTGCTTGGGCGACATGATGTCCGTTTCACGGTCGTCAAGGGGCACAGCGGTCATCCCGAAAACGAGCGGTGTGACGAGTTGGCCGTGGCCGCCTCGCACGAGTTCGACCCGATCGATTCCTGATCGGTGGACGTGGTGACCGCATGAGGGGCCAACTCGTTAGGATAGTTGGCCACGTCATTCCCAGTCGAACGAGTCCATGGCCGAGTCCCCGTTACTGACCCAGGTGAGGTTTCTGACCGGAGTGGGCCCGGTCCGCGCCGAGTCCCTGGAACGACTGGAGATCGAGACGGTTGAGGATCTGTTGTGGCATTTGCCCCGTGACCTGGTCGATCTGACCGAGGTCCGCCGGGTGGGGGAACTGGAACCCGATATCTTGCAGACGGTACGGGGAGAAGTGGTCGAATTGGCCGATCGCAGGATTTCGGGCGGACGACGGATGGCGGCGATTGTCATCGACAGTGGTGACGGGTTTCTGAAGGCCACGTGGTTCAACCAGAACTGGGTGCTGGGGCGGGTCCAGCATGGCGATGCCGTCCTGTTCTCCGGAAAACCCAAACGCCGTGCGGGTCGCTGGGAGATGACTCATCCACGCATCCAGACCATCGATGCGGATGACCTGGATGCACATGGTGGCCTGTTGCCCAAGTACCCCTTGACCGATGGCGTGACGATGGAGGTGATGCGGCGAATCACGCGAGACGCCGTCGAACGGTTTGTCGAACACATCGATGACCCGATTCCAGGACCATGGCAGCAGCGTTTCAACGTCGTGGGGTTGCACCAGGCATTGCACGGCGTGCATCGTCCCGGCTCGGTCGACGACTACCTGGCGGCACGACGTCGGTTGATTTTCGATGACCTGCTCGAGTTCCTGCTTGGCCTGGCCCTCCGCCGTCGCGCGTGGAGACAGTCTGGCCGGGCACCGAGCCTTCCGGTCTCGGCCAAGATCGATTCACGAATCCGACGTCGCATCCCGTTCGATTTGACGGCAGGACAGGAGCGAGCGGTGGAAGAAATCGTCACGGACATGAGCGAGGACCACGCCATGCACCGTCTTCTCCAGGCCGATGTCGGGGCGGGAAAAACCGCGGTGGCGGTTTACGCGATGCTGGTGGCCATTGCCGCTGGCCACCAGGCGGTATTGATGGCCCCGACCGAGTTGCTGGCCAGGCAGCATTGGCAGACGATCGAGGAACTGCTGGAAGGGAGCCGCGTGGAGCGTGCACTGCTGACGGGGCAACTCACCGCTGCCGATCGTCGCGACACCATCCGCCGGATCGCCTCGGGTGAAGTTCAACTGGTGGTCGGGACCCATGCCGTGATCCAGCAGGATGTCCAGTTCGATTCACTGGGCCTGGCGGTGATCGACGAACAGCACAAGTTCGGGGTGATCCAGAGATCCCGATTCACCGACGAGGACCAGGCCGTGTCGCCGCACGTGCTGGTGATGACGGCCACACCCATTCCACGCAGCCTGTGCCTGACACAGTTCGGCGACCTCGATGTCACCACGATCGACGATCTGCCGCCGGGGCGGCAACCGGTTGTGACCAGCGTGGTCTGGGACGAGGACACTCGAGAGAAGGCCTGGAAGTTCGTCCGGGAGCAGGTCGTGGCGGGGCGGCAGGCGTTCGTGGTGTGTCCGCGGATCGACGCCGACGAGGAGACCGGGGAAGGGATGGGAGTGGAACAGACCTGGCGGAAGCTTCGCGAAAACGAACTGGCGGGACTCTCGGTGGGCCTGGTCCACGGGCGGCTGGACAACGACGACAAATCGGCTGCGATGCAGGACTTTCGTGATGGTCGCACTCGGGTGCTGGTGGCGACGACGGTGGTCGAGGTGGGTGTCGATGTGCCCAACGCGACCGTGATGGTTGTCAACCAGGCCGAGCGGTTTGGCCTGAGCCAGTTGCATCAGTTGCGAGGCCGGATTGGTCGGGGGACTTACCAGGGCTACTGTTTCCTGATGGCTGGCCGTCGAGACGAATCGTCGACTGCACGACTGGGTGTGCTGGATCAGCACGCCGACGGGTTCTCGGTCGCCGAGGCCGATTTTTTGATCAGGGGGCCTGGTGATGTTCTGGGCGTCCGGCAGCACGGGGAGCTTCCCCTGAGAGTGGCCGACCTGATCGCCGATCGTGAATTGCTTGAAGAGACACGCGAGATCGCTTTCGACCTCGTTCGCAGTGGTGAAATCGATGGCGAGGAGGCTGGTCCACTGCGCCGGAAGGTCCTGGAACGGTTTGGAGAACTGATGGAGTTGCCGCAGACCGGGTGAGGTGAGACGATGGCCGGTTCTTCGAATGGCAGTGGGAGAGAACGCTGATGTCGGACGACAACATCGCCTCGGGTAGGCAGGAAGCAGAGCGGCCGGTGTCCGCTGATGAGGCGACTGTCCCGAATGAAACGATCCGTTGTGGGTCGTTGCCGCCGTTGAAATGGCGGGACCTGCCGGAACCGATTTCGTGGAAGAAGATGGTGGGCCCCAGCATCATGCTGGCCGGACTGGCCCTGGGGTCGGGCGAGTTCGTGCTCTGGCCTTACATCACGTACAAGGCCGGGTTCATATTTTTCTGGGCCTGCATCCTGGGTGTGATCACCCAGTATTTCCTGAACATGGAAATCGAGCGGTGGACACTGGCGACTGGTGAGAGTGCCATCGCCGGATTCTGTCGGATCAACAGGAACTGGGCTTGGGTGTTCCTGCTCCTGAATATCCTGCCCTGGGCCTGGCCGGGTTGGGCCACCGGTGCCGGCCAGATGCTCAGTTGGACGCTCTTCGGAGCCGAGGAGGTGATCGATCCCGAGACGGGGATACTCAGTTTCAAATCCCGGTACGTGCCGCAGTTTGGGATCGCCGGATTGTGGCTGGTGGGGATTGCATTGACGGCCGGGCCGGTGGTCTACAACACCGTGGAACGCATCCAGATGGTACTGGTTGGAATGATCGTGGTGATCGTGGTCGGCCTGGGATTTGTCCTGATCCGCGGTGACGCGGTCTCGGCAATGGTCTCCGGGATCGGCAGCTTCGGACAGATGCCCGATCTGGATGCAACCGGTTTGACGTTCATCAGTCTCCTGGGGGCGCTGGCGTTTGCCGGGGCTGGTGGATCGACCAACCTGGGCCAGAGCAACTTCATCAAGGACAAGGGGTATGGCATGGGCCAGTTCATCGGGCGGATCACCAGTCCGTTGACCGGCCAGCAGGAAGCGATTGCCAGCACCGGGTTCCTTTTTCCTGACAGCCCCGAGAACAGCAGGCGTTGGCTGGGATGGTGGCGGTCGGCCAATATCGAACACCTGCTGTCGTTCTTCGTCACCTGTGTGATTTGTCTGTGCCTGATGTCACTGATGACCTACTCGGTTTTCTATGACGCTGATGGAGTCCTGAAACCGGGTATGGACCGTTACGGTGCGGGTTTGGATTTTGTCTGGGGTGAGGCGACGATGATCGGTGAGCGAGCCGCCGGAGGTGGCCTGCTGAAACTGGGTTTCCTGGTGATGGGAATTGCCGTGTTGCTGACGACCGAACTGGGTGTCCTGGATGCGACCGCTCGCATCTCGACGGACATCGTCAAGATCAACTACCTCCGCGACAACGACAACTGGTCGCTCTCGAAACTGTACTACCTGTTTCTCTGGGGCGAGATCCTGTTGGGCACGTTGATTCTATTGGTCGGATTCAACAAGCCGCTGGTCCTGTTGGTCACTTCGGCGGCAATGAACGGCTTCGTGATGTTTGTCTACTCGATCCTGTTGCTGGTCCTCAATGGACGGATCCTGCCGGCACGGCTCCGGATGAACTGGTTCCGGATGCTGGCAATCGGCTGGGCGGTGCTGTTCTTCGGGTTCTTCAGCTACAAGGCCGTGGAATTGGAAGTGTGGCCGGCGTTGTTTGGTTGAGGAATCGGGGAGTGGCCCGGCTGGATGAGTCCCGGGGTGTCGAATTCTGGCCCACCCGGTGCTACTCGATCACGTCATCCAGAGCCGAGAGGCTGACCACCTGATCACGGCGGAGCAGCACTTGTTTCCGGTTGGCCCTCACGCCGTGCATCCGGGTCTCGATCACGTACAACTCGCGAGTTGTTGCAGCGTCACGGAGGTCATGGACGTCGGCGTTTTCGAGCACGAAGTGGTGCGTGTCGAAGTCGGCCAGTGTCCCCACGTAGACGTAGGGGGCCTCGATGTCGATGACGACCACCTGTCCCCTGAGTGCGTCGAGGCCGGCCACCGGGTCATTCATGGGATGTCTCCTCGGGCCTGGGGTGTCAGTGGCTACCGGGATTCGCTGACCAGGTGGGCGGCGACAAAGTCCTCGTTGAGAGTCACGCCCAGGCCGGGGGCCTCGGGAACGGTGATTTTTCCATCGACCGCCTGAATGCGTTCGTGTGTCAATTCGTTGCGCAACGGTTCGTCCTCGACACAGTCCTCGATCAGAAATGCATCGCGGCAGGTGGAGAGCCAGTGGGCGCTGGCGGCCACGGTGATCGGGCTGGTGTAACAGTGGTTGCAGAGTCGCGCTCCGACTTCCTCGACCCGGTCCCTCACGTAGGCCGCATCGGTGAAACCATTTCTCGAGAGGTCGACCTGGTAGACGTCCAGCGCGTGTTGATCGATCAACGGGCGGAAACTCTCGCGACCGCATTCCCCTTCTCCTGCGGCGATGGGCACCGGTGACCGGTCGCGGAGCCAGGCGTAACCGTCCACGTCGGCCTGGTGCAGCGGTTCCTCGAGCCATTCGACGTCGAAATCGGAAAACGCGACCGCACGTCGCAAAGCGGTACGGGCGTCCCAGACACAGCCGGCGTCGATCAGCAACGAGGCGTCGGGGCCCAGTCCCTCGCGGGCCCCACGGACCAGATCGATGTCGACCGCTTCGCTGGTTCCCATCGGTTCCCAGCCGAACTTCACCGCGGTGTACCCCGCATCGACCCACCGTCGTCCAATGTCGGCCGTCGCGGCTCCGTCGGCTCCGAAGAGGATCGAGGCATACGCCCGGATCTCGTCGTGCTGTTTGCCACCAAGCAACTGGTGAATTGGTGCGTCATAATGCTTGCCGGCCAGGTCCCACAGGGCCATGTCGACGGCGGCCATGGCGGCCACCGTCACACTGGTTCGGCCAAAGTACATCGAGCCGCGGTACATCCGGTTCCAGTTCCGCCGAATGGCCAGGGGGTCTTGTCCAACCATCAATTCGCGGAGCCCACAGGCGATGTTGTGGCTGAAGGGAGCATCGATGACGGCCTGCACCACCTCGGGAGACGCGTCGGCCTCGCCGATTCCCTCCAAACCCGTGTCACTGCGGACCCGGACCAGTGCCACGTCCTGGCAACTGGCTGTTTTTTCTGTGACTGATTCGACCCGCAACACCTGGCAAATGACTTCTGTGATCTTCATGTGAGGTATGCTAGGGCATTCGAGTGCCGGACTCCACTTTCCTCGCCCTACTTCAGGCGGCATAATGGATTGCGTTATGAATCAAGAGTACACGAACCCTGGCGATGATCTCCGGCAATGGCCGCGGCGCGACGTATTGCAGGCTGGTGCCCTGGGGGTCTCGGCCTCGGTGTTGGCTGGTCTTGGCCTGGATCGGACAAGTGCCGCCGAGGGAACACGCGGTCGAGCCAAGTCGGTGATTTACCTGTGGGTCGGTGGTGGAATGACCCACATCGATTCGTTTGATCCCAAGCCCGAGGCTCCCGAGGAGATCCGTGGCGAGTTGACGGCAATCGGGACACGGTTGCCGGGTGTGCAATTCTGTGAAACGCTGCCGAGATTGGCCGAGGTGGCCGATCGGCTGGCGGTCGTCCGCAGTTTTTCTCACGACAGCAATGATCACCTGTTGAGCCAGGTCTACACGTTGTCTGGTCGCAAGGTGAATCGCAACCAGTTGTTCAGCGAGCCGAATATCGGGGCGATCGTTTCGCACCTGTACGGTTCTCGCAACGGTCTGCCTGGTTACATCGCCGTTCCCGGCATCACTCGACCGGGGCCTCCGCCTCACAACCTGTTTGTCGGAGGCTGGCTGGGGAATCAGTACGCTCCATTCTGCGTGGGCGGACGACCCGAACAACCCGATTTCACAGTGGGAAAGAAACTGGAGAATCCGCCCGCCGAGATGAACGAGGACCTGAGTCCTCGTGAGTTGGTGTATCCCAATGGATTGAGTCGCGGACGCCTGGACCGTCGAGTCGGCTTGCTCGAAGGGCTCAAGCAAGCGGCACAGGCGGTCGAGAGCGACACGCGGTTGGCAGCGATCGAGGGGCACTACGGAAACGCATTGAACATGCTGCTCTCGCCCCAGGTGCGTCAGGCATTTGACCTGCGAAGCGAACCGGCTTCACTTCGTGACGATTACGGTCGAACCAAGATCGGTGGTCGGTGTTTGCAGGCCAGGCGGCTGGTCGAGTCGGGGGCGAGGTTCGTGATGGTCGATTACGGGTACGACCCGGACTACGGCAACCTGTTTGATATCCACAATGCTGCCAGCCAGAACTTTCCCCACGTGTCGAAGATGGTCAAGCGGGGTTACAACGTGGTTGGAGTTGACCGGGCGTTCGCGGCGTTGATTCGTGATCTGGATGTCCGGGGAATGCTCGATGAGACCATGGTCGTGTTCCTGACCGAGTTTGGGCGGACGCCGAAGATCAACGCGAATGGCGGCCGTGACCATTGGGGAGCGTGCGGCAGTGTCTTCTTTGCAGGCGCTGGCATCGAGTCGGGGCAGGTGGTCGGCCGCAGCGACAAACAGGCCGGTTATCCCATGACCCGACCTTACGGTCCGGCCGACATTGCAGCCACGATTTATCACTCGCTGGGAATCGAGGGCGAAGCCCGCATCCGTGACCGAGAAAATCGCCCGGTTCCTGTCCTGGATCACGGACGTCCAATTGATGCCGTGCTGGCCTGAGGACGGAGCTTGCTGGTTCGCGGGGAGACGTCCAGGGGGTGCGTCTCTCAACGAGAGTGGCAAGGCTACTTGAAGCGAATCGAGAGTCCAGCGCCGGCAAAAAAGTCGGCGGCGGCGCGGTTCATTCCGTAACCGGCGCGGACATCGAACTGGACGTCGTTGCTCAGCAAGAAGGTGAACCCACCGTCCAGGTAATGTTCGACCTGTGCGGTGTCAGCTCCATTGGGGAACATCGCGAACCATTCGGTGAACATCCCGACCCTGTCGGAGAGATCAAGGACCACCGTGGCCGACTGGGCGATTTCGGAATACGCTCCTCCACTGCCACCGTCGATGGCCCGGTTGGCCTGCGTGCTGCCACCCAACGCCACGCTCTCGTTCAGTTCCCACGAGTAAAGCAGGTTGACGCCGGGCAACACGTCGCGGTTGGTCAACTGGTTGCTTCCAGTCGGAACTGTCGCCTGCACGATCAACGCGGTTTCGGGCCAATGGCACTCCTGTGATGTGAGCGCGATCTTGGTCCCGAGATAGAGGTCCTCGGTTCCACCGATCGACCGCCAGCCGGACCCGTCATCGGTTCGTTGATGGACCGGAAACAACGCCAGTCTCAGTTCGAGCCAGTCAGCGCCCATTCCCCAACGCAGCAGTGGTTCACCGGCAGAATGGATTCGTTGTTTCGAGCCTGGTTCATCGTCGAGTGTCAGCGTGTAGCCGAATTCGATCTGCAGGACGCCACGCCCGACGGTACTCGAGGCCTCGGTGAAGTCGGGCCGGTCGGTGACCAATGGAGCGTCGAGATCCGGGCCGCCGGAATTGCCTTCTCCGTAACGCCAACTCAACAGGGTGCCCGGACCATTGTCATCATCGGGGAAACCCAGGTGTGATTCGCTGACCGCGGCCTTCAGCAAGCTGGCCGGTTCGACGGTTGTGCCATCCTCTTCGATCCAGACCAATTCACCACCGATGACAGCCGGAGTTGTCAGCAGTAGCCCCAGCAGAAAAATCAGGCCATTTTTCATTGGTTTTGCCATTTCCGTGACTCGTTTTCGCTGCTCCCCATGTCGCGGCGTAACGGTCCCATCGGACACGCAACCGGCTCCCCTTCTTAACTCGTACAATCGTTGCAACCGGCTCCACCCGAACCGAAAATTTTTCGGGTTCCGGTGGCCAGTGATGGCGGTTCAACTCTGCAAGGCCGCGTCAATTTGCGGGGCCGGGAGCCTCGTTTGGCTCGGAGATCGAGCGGATATAGACGGCCAACTGCATTTCCAACGCCAGCAGTCGTTGCCACGTTTCAACGGGCACAACCATCGCGGCGACGCCCGTCGAGAGATTCTCATCATGGAGCGTCTTGTCCGGGTCGTTGATGAGCTCTTGAATTCCCGGTTCGGCGGGCGTGCTGGAACCGCTGTCCTGTTCATTCATTGGCATTGG
>MDTE01015849.1_pt1 | contig 55400 bp, 47 predicted proteins | sample 811231 | NCBI WGS metagenome assembly MDTE01 (sample SAMN05326651, study PRJNA326480) | marine metagenome | isolation source: seawater | place: Indian Ocean: Red Sea | collected 2010 | reverse complement strand
TTAAAATTAATTTTTTTTTGATTAACTAATTTAAAAATACATTCTTTTGCTGACCAAATTAAAGTTGCGACAGCAGTTGTTAATTTAATATGATTTTGTCTTGTTATAAATTTTGAAGCTGCATTTATTGCTTTTTGACTTATTTCTTCTATGTCTATAGCTACGTTATTATCTCCTACTATAATACTGCAATAATGTTTGCTGTGAGATATTGAAATATTTTTCCCATTATCAAGCTTCGGCTTACCCGTAACATCGTAGATTATTTTTGCTTTTTCAAATATAGAGTTAACCAATATCCTTGTCGCAAGCCATTCTTTTGCTCTTTTAGGATTTTTATGTAAAATTTTCTCGCTCGGATTTAGTTCATTTAATTCTTCTAAAGATTCTGTTATTTCCCAAACTGCTAAAAGAGTATTTTGATTAATCTGTTTTTTTACAATAATTGCCATTGCATTAATGATATCGTTGCTAAAATATATAATTATATATATCTTTGCATTGTATTTTAAAATCAATAAAAATAACTCTTAAATTTTAAATAAATGAACTATAAAGTGAAGGATATTTCTTTGGCAGATTGGGGAAGAAAAGAGATTTTGCTAGCAGAGGCAGAGATGCCCGGATTAATGTCTTTAAGAGAAGAATATAAAGACGCTAAACCTCTTGATGGCGCTAGAATTGCAGGATGTTTACACATGACAATACAAACCGCTGTACTTATTGAAACCTTAGTATGTTTAGGAGCTGAAGTTACCTGGTCATCATGCAATATATTTTCCACACAGGATCATGCGGCCGCAGCTATTGCTGCTGCAGGTATTCCAGTTTTTGCATGGAAAGGGATGAATGACAAAGAATTTGATTGGTGTATTGAAAAAACACTAACAGCATTTGAAGAAAATAAACCTTTAAACATGATTTTGGATGATGGCGGGGATTTAACAAACATGGTTTTAGATAAATATCCAGAATTAGTGGATGAAATTAAAGGTCTTTCCGAAGAAACAACCACAGGAGTACATCGTCTGTATGAAAGAATGCAGAAAGGAACACTTCCAATGCCTGCAATTAATGTAAATGATTCGGTAACGAAATCGAAGTTTGATAACAAGTATGGTTGTAAAGAATCTTTAGTTGACGCTATAAGACGTTCAACTGACATAATGATGGCAGGAAAAGTAGCAGTGGTTGCTGGATATGGAGATGTTGGTAAAGGTTCTGCCGCTTCTTTGAAAGGAGCAGGAGTACGTGTTATAGTAACGGAAATTGACCCAATTTGCGCTCTTCAGGCAGCAATGGATGGATTTGAAGTAGCAAAAATGACAAATGCAGTAAAAGAGGCAGATATTGTGGTAACCGCTACTGGAAATAAAGATATAATTCAAGGACATCATTTCCAGCTAATGAAAGATAAGACAATTGTTTGTAATATAGGTCATTTTGATAATGAAATCGATGTTGCCTGGTTAAATGAAAATTGCGGCTCAAGCAAGGAGCAAATCAAACCTCAAGTTGATAAATACACAATCAATGGCAAAGATATTATATTGCTTGCAGAAGGAAGGCTTGTTAATCTTGGCTGCGCTACTGGACATCCGTCATTTGTTATGTCAAATTCATTTACCAACCAAACATTAGCTCAATTAGAATTATGGAATAATTCTCAATCCTATAAAAATGAAGTGTATATGCTTCCAAAGCATCTAGACGAGAGAGTCGCAAGACTTCATCTTAATAAGATTGGTGTTGAATTGGACGAATTGCGTATTGATCAAGCTGAATACATTGGAGTAAAACAAGAAGGTCCATATAAGCCTGACTACTACAGGTATTAATTGTAAATATAGAGTAGATTATTTTGCAGGCTATAATTGTACTGTTTGAGCCCTAATATTGCTGGGCTATTTGCGGCAATTCCATTCTGATCTAATAAAAAAGCAGATTCACAACATCCGCATAATGCAAGACTACCATTTATTGAATCAATTTTAGAACAATCAAGAGAAGGTTCATAACTACAGTTTCTGTCATAAACTCTGTATTCAGAATTAGCAAAATGGTAAATGATTATTCCTTTTACTCCTCCTTCTATCAAAATACTATTCCCAATAGCTGTTAAATTACTGTATTCTGGTAGATTAAGATTTATCTCAATATTTACATATACATTCTCAATATAATTTTTCTCAGTTCTACAAGAGAAAAAAAAGATAATTGTTATAAAAATGTAAATACCTTTTTTCATTACTTAAGTTTCAACAAATAAATGAAAAAAATATCGTAATCAAATTGTGAATTATTTATATATTTACAGACTTTTGAAAAAATAAAAATACTTTATAACCGAAATAGCAGCCTATGTTTAGAAAGATTTATTTGACACTAGCAACGATTTTAATCTCATTGATTGGTCTTGCACAAACAGGTACTCTTAAAGGAGTAATAAAAGATGCAGCCTCTGGAGAACCGATCCCATTTGCAAATGTTATTGCAGAAAAAAATGGTAATCAAATAGGTGGAGCTACTACTGATTTTGATGGTAATTATGTTATAAAACCAATTGAACCAGGAAAGTATACTTTAAAAGCCACTTTTGTTGGATATCAGACTGTTGAGGTTACCGGTATCATAGTTTCAGCTAATAAGATAACTTTCCAAGATATAAATTTACAAGAAGGAGTTGCTTTAGCAGAAGTTAAAATTATAGAATATAAAAAACCATTACTTGATCAATATAATCTTTCTGGAGAAACAAAAACGGCAGAGGAGATTGTAGCCTTACCTACTAGAAGTGTTGCTTCTGTTGCCGCTACTACTGCTGGTATATATCAGAGAGATGAGGGGGATGCGGTAAACATTAGAGGTTCAAGAACTGATGCTACTGAATATTATATAGATGGAATAAAAGTTAGAGGATCTTTAGGAGTTCCAACGTCAGGTATTGAGCAAATCACTGTTGTGACTGGAGGTCTTCCTGCACAATATGGTGATGCTACTGGTGGCGTTATTTCTGTGACTACTAAGGGGCCTTCTAACAAGTTTTTTGGACAGGTAGAATTAGAATCATCCTCTTTATTTGACGATTACAATTACAACCTTTTGGGATTTGCATTATCTGGACCGATTATTAAAAAAAGAAATAGTGATGGTACTAGAGGAAGCTCTATATTAGGATATTTTATTGCTGGAGAGCTTAGAAGTGTAGATGATACAGATCCTTCCGCTATTGGAGTTTGGAAAGTAAAAGATTCTAAACTTGATGAGCTTAGAGCAAATCCTTTTCAGATAGCTCCTAATGCAGCTGCTGGATTTTTAAGTACATCTGATTTTTTAACTGAAAATGATTTTGAAAACGTACAGGCTAAACTCAATACAAATCAAAAAAGATTTAATATATCTGGAAAATTAGATTTTAAGCCTGCTAAAAATACTTTCTTTTCATTTGGAGGAAGTTATTACGCAAGAAGTAGTAGAGACTGGTCTTATTGGAGATCTATGTATTCATGGGATAATAACAGAGAGTCTACTCAAAAAACATACCGTCTTTTTGGTAAACTGACACAAAAGTTTGGTTCAGATGAAGCTAACGATGAAAAGAGTGCTACTACTATTAAGAATGCTTTTTTTACAATTCAAGGAGATTATACTAATAACAGATATACATGGGTAGATAGTGATCATCAATTTAATTTGTTTAATTACGGACATGTAGGTAAGTTTACAACAGATAGAACAAAAATTTATAATCGTAATGATGTTTTAGACACTAATACAGGTATCTGGTATTCAAATGTACAGGAAATGACGGGCTGGCAGGATACTTTATTTGATTTTAATGAATTTGCTTTCGGAAATCCATTAAACCCATCTCTAGTTAATTACACAAGAGCATATTATGATATGTTTGAGAGATATGGAATGACTTCTTACGTTGGAACTGAGAGTGACGGAGTTATTCGAACAGCTGCAGATTTACAAGGACAAGGATTATTAAATGGACAAAGCCCCGCATCAGTATATTCTTTATTCGGTAATCATGGTACGATTTATGGCGGGGCATATAAACAAGAAAATACTCAAACTACATTTAAAGCAGCAGGTTCTGCAGATATTAAATCACATGAAATTTCCTTTGGTTTTGAGTATGAACAAAGAAGGGATTACTATTGGGGGTCAAGCCCAACAAGCATGTGGACCTTAGGAAGACAGCTAACCAATATGCATATAATGGAAAGGGATTTATCAAATCCTATTTTCGTAACTGATGTTAATGGTATTTTTCAAGACACAATAGATTACAATAGACTGTATGTCGAGTCAGCTCAATCAACTTTTGATAAAAATTTACGACTACAATTGTTTGGTGATGATGTAGATTTGCCTGAAAATCAGCTCCAGTTTATAGATATAGATTCTTATGATCCATCGACTTTTAATATAAAAATGTTCAGTGAAGATGAGCTTTTAAATAGCGGATCATCTTTAGTTTATTATTATGGGTATGATATTTATGGAGATAAAGTTGATTACGGATCTTCTTTAGACGCTTTTTTTGACACAACTGGATCAAAAAGGTATATAGCTCCTTTTGAGCCTATTTACACAGCAGGATATATACAGGATAAGTTTGCTATAGAAGATCTGATTTTTAACATTGGACTTAGAGTCGATAGATATGATGCAAACCAAAAGGTGCTTAAAGATAGGTACTTACTTTATAGCGCCTATAGCGCAGGAGCACAAAATGATGATGGTGATTTTTGGGATGGAATGACAAATTATTCGAATGGAAATAATGCTATTCATCCATCTACAATTGGAAATGATTATGTAGTTTATGTTGATAATGTTAATAGTCCTACTAAAGTTGTAGGATATAGAGATGGAGATAATTGGTATAACGCACAAGGATTAGGAATTTCAGACCCAACATTATTAGCTGATGAAGCTGGAGGTCAAATACAACCATACTTAGTAAATCCACAGAATGCAGCTGTAGGTTATGTGACTCAGGATGCATTTCAGGATTATAAACCAGAAGTAGTGTTTATGCCTAGAATAGCATTTTCATTCCCGATTTCGGATGAAGCGCAATTTTTTGCTCACTATGATGTGTTAACACAGAGACCTCCTGGAAATAATAGACTTGAACCTGTTGATTATTTATTTATGGCGGATAGAGTTGGAGCTACTTTAAGTAACCCTGATTTAAAGCCAGAGAAAACAATTGATTATGAATTAGGGTTTGCAAAAACTCTTTCTTTAAGATCAGCTTTAAAAATTTCTGCTTTTTACAAGGAGATGAGAGATATGATACAAGTGATCAATACATTAGGAGCATATCCTGCTCAATATGTAACTTATGGAAATATAGATTTTGGAACCGTAAAAGGTTTGTCAGTTAATTATGATTTAAGAAGAACAAATAATGTTAGTTTAACGGCAAATTATACATTACAATTTGCAGACGGTACAGGCTCTTCAGCTACATCAGGATCTAGCTTAGTAAATACAGGTCAGCCTAATTTAAGAACTACTATTCCTTTAAGTTATGATCAGCGCCATGCTCTTACAGCTAGCGTAGATTATAGTTATGGAACTGGAAAGGATTATAATGGACCTGTTTTGTTTGGTCTTAAGTTTTTAGAAGATGCTGGAGCAAACATCATGATGAGTGCAGGCTCTGGAACGCCATATAGCAAACAATCTAATATCACGCAAGAAGCAGCTTCTGGAATTAATGACAGATCAACTCTAGAGGGTAGTTTAAATGGTTCACGCTTACCTTGGCAATTTCGTTTAAGCGCAAAACTCAATAAGAATTTTGTTATTAAATGGTCTGATAAAAAAAGATCTAATCTAAATGTTTATGTTCAGGTTCAAAATCTGCTGGATGCAGAAAACATAATAAGCGTTTATAGAGCAACAGGAAATCCTGAGGATGATGGGTATTTAACTTCAGCTGCTGCTCAAAATTCCATTGATGCAAAAAATGATCCAAACGCTTTTAGATATTTATATTCGCTAGCTGTAAATAATCCGTCAAATTATAGCTTGCCGAGAATGTGGAGGGCGGGAATTAGTATCGATTTTTAATCAAAAAGAATAGATAAATTTATTGAAAATAGAAATATAATATGAACAAAAAAATAAATAGGATAGTACTAATTAGCTTTTTCATTTTTAGCCTAAGCACAATTGCAAAAGAAAACGTTGTTAATCCGGGAGCAACTACTGTAGTGTATACAAAAACAGCCTCTGGATGTAGTCCTGCAACATCACAGACTGACTTAGATGTTAATAATGTAAGGACCACTATTATGAATGGAGGTGATATGTGGTGGAATTTAGATGACGCTAGATACGAGATACCGAAAGATGGCAACAGACATTCCATGTTTGCGGGTGCTTTATGGATTGGTGGTGTTGATGCTGGGGGTCAGTTAAAAGTTGCCGCGATGACCTATCGTCAGGGAGGAAATGATTTTTGGCCAGGACCATTAAATACAGCTACAGCAACTACTGATGAAAATAGTTGCACAGCTTGGGATAAACACTTTAAAATTGATCGTTCAGTAGTTGAACAGCACATTAGTCAGTTCGAGTCTGATGACGCATATAGAAATGATTATCTTGCGTATCCTGAGATTATTAGAAATTGGCCAGCACACCCTTCTTTAGTAGACGGAACAGTAGCTGGAGCAGACTATTATTTAGCTCCTTTTTATGATAAAAATGGAGATGGTTTTTATAATCCAACTGATGGAGATTATCCAGATTATAATATAACTGGAACAAATGATAATGCAAGGTTATATGGAGATCAAACTTTATTTTGGATTTTTAATGATAAAGGTAATATTCATACCGAAACCGAAGCTGAACCTCTTGGTTTAGAAATACACGCGCAAGCATTTGGATTTACTGCAGATAATGAAGTGAATGATATGACTTTCTATAATTATAAGATTATAAATAGATCTACTTTACCGCTTGAAGATACTTACTTTGGACAATGGGTGGATCCTGATCTAGGGTATTATTTAGACGATTATGTTGGCTGTGATGTTAGTTTGGGTCTTGGCTTTTGTTATAATGGAGATGCAGAGGACGAAGGTGGTGCGGGTTATGGCTTCAATCCTCCAGCTATTGGAGTTGATTTCTTTCAAGGACCTATTGCTGATCCAAATGATGGAATCGATAACGATAGAGATGGAACTATTGATGAGCCAAATGAGCAAATTATAATGTCAAAGTTTGTCTATTACAATAATGATTTTACTGTTATCGGAAACCCTTCCACTGGTACCCATTTTTATAATTATTTAAGAGGAATTTGGAAAGATAATGTTCCTATGACATGGGGTGGTGATGGTCATGGTAGTGGACAAGGGGCAACCACAGATTTATGTAACTTTATGTTTCCAGGAGTTTCAGATCCTGATTTTCCAGGACAAGAATGGACTGAGGTTACTGCAGGAAATGCTCCTGCAGATAGAAGATTTGTGCAATCTGCTGGACCATTTACACTTCAGCCAGGAGCAGTTAATGAGATAACCACTGGAGTAATATGGTCAAGAGCTAACACTGGAGGTAATACCGCTTCTGTAGCTTTAGTTAAAATATATGATAAAGAGGCTCAAGCACTATTTGATAATAATTTTAACATATTAAATGGTCCTGACGCTCCTGATATGGAGATTAGAGAATTAGACCAGCAGTTGATTTTCACTCTTTCTAACGCTCCTTCTTCTAATAATTTCAATGAATCTTATGCTGAGAGAGACCCTTACATTGTAAAGCCTCAGAATTTAGTTGATAGCGGTAATTACTATAAATTTCAAGGATATCTTGTGTATCAGTTAAAAGATGAAACCGTAACCCAAACAGATTTAGATAATCCTGATAAAGCAAGATTAATCTTCAGGTGTGATGTCAACGATACAGTATCAGGAATCATAAATCAATACTTAGACCCTATTTTAGGAGTATATACTCCTATTGAAGAAGTCTCTTCTGTGTTAAGTCAAGGAGTTATCGGATCTGTTGATGAAGGGACAACATATACATTTAGTATTACGGATGATAAGTTTGCTTTAGGAAATACTAAATTAATAAATCACAAAACTTATTATTTCATGGCATTGTCTTACGGGTATAATAGAGCAGAAGAAAATGCAGATCCATACAATGTCAATGATCCTAGCTATGATGGTAGAAACCAGCCATATATAGGAAGTAGAAAAAATATTAGACCATATCATGCTATCCCTCATTTCATCGAACCTCAATCAAATGGAACGACATTAAATTCGAACTACGGGGACGGTGTAAAGATAACTCGTTTAGAAGGAACTGGAAATGGAGGTGTCGAACTTGATTTAACTCAAGAGACTATTGACTTAATCATGAACGATACAAATACTAGCTTTAGAGCATTTACTCCTGAATATAAAAATGGAATGGGACCTGTAGAGATTAAGGTGGTTGATCCAGTGTTAGTGCCAAAAGGAAAATATGTTCTTATATTAGAAGAGCCAGAAATAAGCTCTAATATTGTTGACGCATATGGAAAATGGAAAATAATCGATGATTCTGATGGCTCTATGATTATATCATCAAATAAATCAATCTCAATTGGTGAAGAAAAATATATTACTGAATTAGGTCTTTCTATTAGAATTAAGCAAGTTCAAAATCCTGGAGAAGATCCTGCAAATAATTTACAGAATGGCTTGATTTCTGCTAAAATAGAATTTGAAGATCCGCAAGACAGATGGCTTTCAGGTGTTCCAGATAGAGATGATGAGAATGGTTTTGTATGGGGTTTAAACTGGATACGTTCAGGTTCATATACAAATGATAATACTGATCCTTTAAGTGATTACAACCAAACTGATGATCCAGCAGGTGTTTATGAAAACCTTGTACCTCAAAGCATAACGGTTTTCGGTGGTTTGGAGGTAACAGGAGGAACTTGGGCTCCTTATAGATTTACTTCATATTATAATGATGGTCCAGGTTTTAATAAAACTGTTACAAGTTCGTATGTTAAGATGAAAGACTTGCATTCTGTGGATGTTGTGTTTACTAGTGATAAATCAAAATGGTCTCGATCAGTTGTCGTTGAAGCTCAAGAAAATCCTGCCCTTGCTATTGGTGGACAGGAAAAGATGGGTGTTCGTAAAAGTCCATCTGTAGACAAGGAAGGAAATCCTTATGGATCATCTGATTATGATGACCCTAATGTTCCTGCAGCAACAGGATGGAGTTGGTTTCCAGGATACGCTATAGATATTGAGACCGGTGAAAGATTAAATATTATTTTTTCTGAAGATTCATGGTTGACTGATGAAAATGGAGCAGACATGGTTTGGAATCCAACATCTAATGTTGTTACTGATGAATTCCCGCAATATGATCCAGGAGCCGATCCTGGAGAAGAATTCTCAGGAGGGAATTATCTCTTAGGAGGAAAGCATTTCATCTATATTGTTAGAGGAGAGTCTTGGGTAAAAGGAACGGAAGAATATCTTAATGCAGAATATGTTGATGTTGATGATAGCCCTAATTATGATGAGTGTAAGTGGATTTATGCGCAATTACAAGACGGAGGGCTTCCTGGAAAGTTTAATGCGTATGCAAATATTTCATGGGTAAATATTCCGTTACTTTCTATGGGAGCAAATGACTTTCCTTGGAATGAAGGTAAAAAGAATGACGCAACTGTAAAGTTAAGAGTTACAAAACCATATAAGCCATATGAAACTGTTGCTCCATATAAAATTTTAACAAAAGATGATCAATTAGATACAGGACACGTTTATGTTGTCGCATATCAAAATGATCCACAAACATGGGGAGGAAGAACAATAACACACGCAGGGGTAACTTATAATCCAGGAGATAAGTTTTTAGCAAAAAACACAACCTTTACAGGAAATAGTAGAGCAAGAGCTATCGATTGCGGCTATACACTTAGTACTTCATTATCTGATTCTGCAATTTCACAGCAAATCGAAGAATTAGGAAGTAATAGTTATAATCCCATGTATAGCTTTACCACCGAAGATATTGCTAGTAGCATTCAAGATTTGGTTACTGCAAAATCAGCTATTGATCTAATAAATGTTGTTCCAAATCCATATTATGGATATTCTGCTTATGAAACAAATCAACTGGATAATAGAGTAAAGATTACAAATTTACCACAAAGAGCAACCATATCTATATTTACTGTAAGCGGAACTTTAATTAAGAAAATTAAAAAAGATGACAATGTAAGCTATGTAGATTGGGATTTAAAAAATGATTATGGAATTCCAATTGCAAGCGGTCTTTATATAATACATATTAAAGCTACTATAGACAAAGGGAACGGAGAATATGTGCAAAAAGAAAAGGTTTTAAAATGGTTCGGAGCATTACGACCAATTGATTTAGATACTTTTTAATTAAAAAAGAATGATAGTTATAAAACAATGAATATGAAACAAATAATAATTCGAATAAAAGTTCTTGTGTTGAGCATCACTCTTTGCTTACCAACTCAGTTTACATTTGCTGGAAACGAACAAAGGGCAGGTCAGGCAGGTGCTGCTCAGTTGCTAATAAATCCATGGGCAAGAACATCGGGATGGGCTGGCTCAAATGTTGCTGGAGTTCGAGGTCTCGAGAGTGTTTATTCAAATATAGCAGGTCTTGCTTTTACTGAAAGAACAGAGTTAATATTTACACAAACATCTTGGCTACAATATGGAAGTAAAATGTTTAACGCGAATGAGTCTGTAAGTAATATTAGTTCTTTTGGATTTTCTCAAAAAGTAGGAGAGTCAGGAGTTTTAGGATTATCTGTTATGTCTATGAATTTTGGAGAAATAGAGATTACTACTGTTGATTTGCCAGATGGAGGAATAGGTACATTTTCACCAAGATTTATGAACATGGGGATATCTTATGCTCAAATCTTTTCGAATAGTATTTATGGAGGAGTAACACTTAAGTTAATTTCAGAACAGATTTCAAATGTTGGAGCAACTGGAGTAGCAATAGATGCAGGTATACAGTACATTACAGGAAAAACAGATAATTTAAAATTCGGTATAAGTTTAAAAAATGTTGGACCAAGAATGTCTTACAACGGAGATGGGCTTTCTTTTAGAGGTATTATACCAAATGGAAGTGATGATGATTATAAAATGACAGTAGAGCAAAGATCTTCAGAATTTGAGCTCCCTGCATTATTAAATATTGGAGTTGCTTATGATGTAAATATAAGCAGAAATAGAATAACCGGAGCAGCTACATTTACATCAAATTCATTTCAGAAGGATCAATATAGAGTAGGATGTGAATATTCATACAGAGAAATGTTTATGATTCGAACCGGATATACGTATGAGGATGGGATAACAGATCCTTCTACAAGAACAACTGCATTGCGAGGCCCTTCAGCGGGTTTTACTATTGAATTGCCTTTTGGAAATGGAACAACTTTTGGCCTTGATTACTCCTACCGACACACTGATCCATTTCAAGGATCTCACAGTATAGGGGCTAGAATTGACATGTAGTCTGAAGAGTAGTTAAAATAGCAATATAATTTATAGTTAGTTATGGGTAGTATAATATATTTATCACAACAAGGATATGATGATTTGAAATCTGAACTTAATAAGCTAAAGAATGAGGAAAGAAAAAAAGTAATCAATCAAATAGCTGAAGCAAGAGATAAAGGAGATCTGTCTGAGAATGCTGAGTATGATGCTGCAAAAGAAGCGCAAGGTCATCTGGAAGCAAGAATTGCTAAACTTGAAGAAGAACTAGCTAATTCTAGAGTGTTAAAAAATGAAAATATTGACACTTCAAATGTCAGATTACTTACTAAAGTAACGATACAAAACTTATCAAATGATGTAAAGATGACATATTCTATTGTGTCAGAATCAGAAGCAGATCTTGCTGCCAAAAAAATCTCTTCCAATTCTCCTATAGGCAAGGGATTGATTGGAGGAAAGGTTGGAGATATTGTTGAAATTAAAATTCCAAACGGTATAGTAAAGTTTAAGATAATTAGTATTGAGAGTATATAAGTATGCCAAGTGTTTTTAGTAGAATTATTAAGGGAGACCTACCATCTTATAATGTTCATGAAGATAAGTTACATTTAGCTTTTCTTGATATAGCTCCTTTGCAAAAAGGACATGTTTTAGTTATTCCTAAAAAAGAAATTGATTATATTTTTGACTTGAATGATAGTCAGTATAAAGCTTTATGGAATTTTGCAAGAATTGTTGCAAAAAAAATGAAAAAAGCATTGAATTGTAAGCGTATCGGAATAGCTGTAATTGGATTTGAAGTTATGCATGTTCATATTCATTTAGTTCCAATTAACTCTATTGAAGATATGAACTTTTCTAAGAAAAAACTTACAATTCCTAATAATGAGATGAAAGAAATTGCTAATCTAATTAAAGAAACTATTTAATTTTATCTGGATTGTCTTTTAAGAAAGAGCCCCAGCTTCCGTATCTTTTTTTTTCTCCTAGATTAGCCTCTTGATATATATGGCATAATGCTGCAGCTAAACCGTCTGTAGCATCTAGATCTTTAGGGATGGTATCAATTTTTAACAACGATTTAAGCATTTGAGCAACTTGCTCTTTAGAAGCATTTCCATTTCCAGTTATTGATTTTTTAATTTTTTTTGGACTATATTCGAAAATAGGTATGTTTCTATATAAAGCAGCTGACATAGCCACTCCTTGCGCTCTACCTAACTTCAACATTGATTGTACATTTTTTCCAAAAAACGGAGCTTCAATTGCAACTTCATCTGGTCTATAGTCGTCAATCAGCTTAAGAACCTCTTCAAATATTTTTTTTAATTTTAATTCATGAGTTGATAATTTTTTTAATGAGATACTGTCTAAAATTATAGATTTCATTTCTTTATTTTTAACAGAAATAATTCCATATCCCATAATTGTTGTTCCTGGATCTATTCCCAGTATTATTTTATCTATATTGCTCAAAAATTATTTTTGTATAATAATAGCAAATCTAAGCAATGCCTTCCAAAAAATCAATTAGCATTATTTTAAAGTTTTTAATCGTTCTTTTAGCCTTTCTTTTTTTATATAATCAATTAAATATTCAAGGTAATTCAAATCTAGATATAGATAGTATAATTGAAAATATTAAGAGAGCATCACTTTTCAATACGAAATTATCACTTACGTTAATGGTATTCATGATGATGTTTGTAAATTGGACTCTTGAGGCTTTTAAATGGAGATTTATGATAAAAAAAATTGAAAATATTTCTATCCAAACGTCATTGCGTGCAGTTTTTACTGGAATTACAGTTTCGTCGTTTACTCCTAATCGAATTGGAGAGTACGGAGGAAGGGTTTTTTGCCTTAATAAGGCTGATAGAGTGCAGGCAGCTCTTATTACTGTTCTTGGAAGTATGGGACAACTATTAACAACAGTAGTTTTTGGATTAATCGGATTATTTTATTTGTTTAGAATGCAAGAATTACCAGCTATAGAGCCTAATTCAGATTTATATTTTTTTATGGGAATCTCTATACTTTTTTTTAATGCCTCCTTAGTATATGTATATGTTAATGCATCATTCTTAACAATTCTTTTGAAAAAGATTTCTTGGCTATCTAGATTTGAGAAATATACCAATGTATTTAGCCTTTACAGCACTAAAGAATTGTTGTATGTATTAATATTTTCGATTTCTAGATACTTAATTTTTACTACACAATTTTTTATTCTTTTCCATCTTTTTGACATTGACATCCCTTATCTACAAGCAATTGCTATAATAAGCAGTATGTTGGTTATCATATCCGTTATACCTATTTCTCTTATCTCTCCAAGTGCAATCATTGAGATACCATTTCGATTTTTAGTTATAACTCTTATTTTTAAGAGTATTCCTGAATTTACTGAAAATGTAACTGATGCTTTGTCTGCTACATTTATTTTATGGATTATAAATTTAATAATACCTACATTAATTGGATCCATGTTTGTCTTCACGCTTAATTTTTTTCGTAAGAAATAAAATTTTTACAACATAATATATGAAGAACTTTGTTTGATTATTATATTTTTACTAAATATACTCAATCATGCTATTGCTTAACATATCGCGTATTCAACAATTACTCTCTTCAGACAAAGGATTGTTTTCAATAGAGTTTTTTAGTAGTAATCAAATCATTGGATGTTTGATTTGGTGTGTTGTTTTTATTTATGCAGTATTAATGATTTTTTATAGATATGGATGGAAGAGCTTAAAGAAAGCAAACGCTCTTTCGAATGATTTACCTAAAGTCTCATTAATTGTATCATTAAGGAATGAAGAACATAATATATCTAATCTAGTTAATTGCATAAAGAATCAATCTTATGCAGAAAATAAGTTAGAAGTTATTTGTATTAATGATCATTCAACCGACAATACGCTCGAGCTATTATTGAGTGAAAAGAATAAATGGAGTAAATTAAATGTTGTTAATTTAGAAGAAAAAGAGAGGGGTAAGAAAATGGCGATTCAAAAAGGCGTCTATTTATCTACAGGAGAAATCATTATCACAACTGATGCTGATTGTGTTTTTAATAAAGAATGGATAAATAGTATGGTAAAGTATTTTGCCAATCCCACCACTCATTTAGTTGCAGGCCCTGTAGCTTTTGAGAAAGAAGAATCATTTTTTTATAAATTGCAAGATTTAGAATTTTTAAGTTTAATTGGAGCTGGAGCTGCATCAATTGGAGTTAATCAACCCATGTATGCTAATGGAGCAAATTTAGCCTATAGAAGAAGTACTTTTCTGAAAGTAGATCCATTTGATAATAGCAAATCCCCTTCAGGAGATGATGTATTTTTAGTACACGCGATAAAAAGCAATTATTCAAAAAGCATTGCATTTGCAAAAGATCACAATGCTATCGTGAAAACAAAGTCGAAAAAATCTTTAACATCTTTTTTTAATCAGAGAAAAAGATGGGCTTCTAAAACTATTTACTATCATGATATTTTTACCTTACTGATTGGTTCTTTAGTTTTTTTAACCAATCTTGTAATTTTATTCTTTCTTCTTGGATTTATTTTTTCTTTATTTAGTCCGTATATTTCTATTATTGATTTTGCACTTCCTCTTCTTTTTTTGATTTTCTATAAATCCTGTTTTGATGGCTTTTTGCTATATTCTGTACTCGCTTTTTTTAAAAGAAAATATCTCATCAAATGGCTTATTCCTTTACAAATTATATATCCTCTCTATATAATTTCGGTTAGCTTGCTTTCTGTAACCTTTTCTTTTGAATGGAAGCAAAGATTATATAAACCTTAAGTATGAATAGTGGATCTCTAAATACAATTGCATTTAAAAAAATCTTAAAAGATAAATTATCAGTTTTTTGTTTTATAGTTATATTTATATATATTATAATATCTGTTTTTGCATATTTTATTGCCCCTGACAAAACACCAATGGGAAATGAGATGCATTTAGAACTATCAACGTTACCGCCATTTTCAGAAATAAATTTTATAGAAATTGATAAAGAAATCACTCAAAATAAAAAAGATTTCTTTCAAACTTTAATCTACGGCAAATATTCTGATAAAAAAAGAATTCCCATCTCTGAATACAAAATTATCGACAATAACATCTATTATACTATTTATAATTCAGAAAATAAAAAGGCTTTTAATGGGGAGTTTAAAATAACAAATACAACTTATTGGCTTGGAACAGATAAATATGGAAGAGATATGTTAAGTCGTATGATTTACGGCTCTAGGGTATCACTTTCAGTTGGATTTATTGCTGTACTGATTTCTTTATTGTTAGGCGTTTCATTAGGAGCTATTTCAGGTTATTATAGAGGTAGAGCAGATGATTTTATTATGTGGCTAATTAATGTGGTTTGGTCAATACCTGGATTGCTATTAGCAATTGCAATAACACTTGCATTAGGTAAAGGGTTTTGGCAAGTTTTTATTGCAATAGGATTAACTATGTGGGTGGAAGTCGCCAGATTGGTTAGAGGACAAATCTTTCAGATTAGAGAGTTAGAATACATTGAGGCTGGAAGAATTTTAGGCTATTCTTCATTTAGAATAATTTTTAAACACATATTACCAAATATAATTGGTCCGTTGATTGTAATTTCAGCAGCTAATTTTGCATCTGCAATACTAATTGAATCTGGATTATCTTTTTTAGGCATAGGTGTTCAGCCTCCACATCCATCTTGGGGTAGTATGATTAAGGATCACTACGCCTATATAATTATGGACAAGGCATATTTGGCACTAGTTCCTGGTCTAGCAATTATGAGTATTGTTCTTTCTTTTATGTTGCTAGGAAATGGAATTAGAGATGCTTTCGATGTGAAAAGTTAGTCCTAAATCTTAAAAAATAATTAAAACGGAAAGAAAAATTATTGAACCAATAAGAAGTAAATATAAAGTGTAAGGAATAATTTCTTTTGCTTTTAATCCTGTAATTGACAGCAAAGGAATTGCCCAAAAAGGCTGTAACATATTCGTTAACTGATCACCATATGCCATAGCCATAATAGTTTTTCCAAATGAAACTCCAATTCCCGAAGCTGCTTCAAGAATAATAGGACCTTGAATAATCCACTGACCACCACCGCTTGGAACAAAGAAGTTTACGATTCCAGAACTAATAAAAGTAAAAATTGGGAATGTATTTTCTGTTGATATAGCTATAAAGAAATCAGACATCATAGCAATCATTCCAGTTTCTTTCATCACTCCCATTATTCCAAAGTATAAAGGAAATTGAATAAGTATACCGCTAGCTCCAGATATTGCAGAATCAATACTTCTAAGGAATCTAGAAAAGTTGGAATGAAGAAGGATTGCTAAGCCAAATAAAAATAAATTTATAAAATTTGGATTAATAAATGAAAGAGAATAACCATTAGAAGTATCGATTGCCTTATACATACAATATAATAAAACAGATATAGAGATAATGTAAGCTAGTGTTTGAGAATAATCAATTTTCTCTGCTCCGGTTACATTTTTTTTAACTGATTTAACAACTTTCTCTTTTACTTCAATTTTTTTTCCAGATGTTTTTTTACCTAACAAATAAAGAGACAGCGGGATAAAAATTATCAATAAACAAGATGATACAATATTCATATTAGAAAATATGGTTTCTGTCAATAGAACTGAATCTGGAATTTGTATTGTAGTTACTTTTGAATCTTCCAAAAGATTCCAAATGTGACATTCTTCAGCAGCTTTTATTGGAGCAGAGCCAGAAAGACCCCCATGCCAAACCATTAAGCCAGAATAGCCAGAGGCGCCAATCAAAGGATAGTTTAGGTTAATATTTTTTTCAGTAGCGTACTCTGCTACTTTTCTTGCAAAGATAGCTCCAAAAATAAGTCCCAAACCCCAATTAAACAAACTAACCAATATTGTAAGAAAAGATACTATGGCAGCTGCATTTGCGGTATTGTTGCAGTATTTTGCTATGATTCCAATCAGATTTTTTATTGGTTTAGTAAGAGCTAATGCATGGCCTAAAACTAACATCAACATCATTTGAAAAGCAAAAACTAAAGATTTTTCACTCCAAAGCCCTTTTTCCCAAAAACCAAATATATCTGTCAGGCTAATATTTTCACCTGTTTTCTGGAAAATAAATGATAGTAAAAATGTTATTACAGTTAATAAGATAGCAATTGAAAAAGGGGTTGGTAATAACGATTTTAAATCATCACCATTTTTCTTATTAATTAAATTCAGATCTTTCATTTAAAAAGATCGAAATTTAGAAGGGCAAGTCGTCTTTTTCGGATTTTTCATCATCCAGAATAGGAAATTCTTCAGCAATATTAGTATCTTCTGTAGTCTCTATTTTCTCAATCCTCCATGCATCTAGGTTATGATAATATTTGCCGTTATATTCTCTAGAATAAAGATTAAAAGCGACTTCAACCTGATCACCTTCACTAAGACTGTTTAACATCTGCATTTTTTCTTCACCAAAAAGCTGAAAGCATATCTCAGGATTATACTCTTTATTTGTATTTAAAACAAAGGATTGTTTTTTCCATTCATTTCCAGCTTTTGAAGTACCGCTTTCAATTTCTAATTTCTTTATTATTTTGCCTTTTATCGTTAGACTCATACCTTTATTCTTATTATTTAGCACAAATATACAGTATAAAGGCTCTTTGTTTTATTGAATTTAAAATAAATGTGAAAAAATAATATATTTACCGACTGAAATGCGGGTGTGATGGAATTGGTAGACATGCTAGACTTAGGATCTAGTGCCGCAAGGCGTGGGGGTTCGACTCCCTTCACCCGCACAAAAGACAGTCATGAACTGTCTTTTTTTATTTTCTTATATCTTAACTTTACTCGCTATATAAGTTTCTTATTCTTAAAATAAATGTAATTTTAGCGTCTTGTTAAAAAATTAAAACATGAAATTTACTCAAAAGGAGAATAAAGACTCAACTTTACTATTAGAAATAACACTTGAACCTAAAGATTACGAAGGTAAAGTACAAGAAAAAATACAAGAATATAGAAAAAATGCTGTAATTCCTGGATTTAGAAAAGGAAAAGCCCCAATCGCTTTTCTTATAAAAAAGTATCGAACACCTATTCTTATTGATGAGGTTAATAAGTTAATGCAAAAAGAGATATATGATTTCCTTAAAAAAGACTCTGCTAAATTTCTTGGCAGTCCAATACCTATTGAGGATAATGACATTGATTGGGAAAATGAGAAAATATTCAATTTTACATATGAAATAGGAATCTCCCCAGAATTCGATATAAAAATCACCAATAAGGATAAACTTACATATTACTCTATCGAAGCTGATAAATCATTAGTTGAAAAATATTGCGATGATATTGCTAAACGACATGGGGAGATGACAAATCCAGAGCAATCCAAAGAAGGAGATTTGTTATTTTGCTCAATACAACAATTAGACATAACCGGATCAGTATTGGATAATGGTATATCAAATGAAGCTACTGTTTCCATTAAATCTATTGAAGACAAAAAAGCAAGAAAGAGTCTTATAGGAATTTCTAAAGGAGCATGCTTTAAGTTAGACGTTGTTAAGTGTTTTTCAAATCAGACTGATTTAGCAGCAATGCTTAATATCAAGCAGAATGAGGTCACAAAATTGAAATATAAAGAATTCAATTTTACTGTTAAAAATATCAATAGATTGTCTCCATGTAAACTAAATCAAGATTTATTTGATAAGGTGTATGGGAAAGATGTTGTAAAAAATGTTGCTGAGTTTAAAAGAAAAATAAAAGAAGAAGCTGAAAAATCTTTCACTTTTGAGAGCGATAAAATGTTAAAGAATGATATAGTTGATTATTTATTAAATAAAATCAAATTAACTCTACCCGATAGATTTCTAAAAAAATGGCTAATTAAAACATCTGAAACCCCTTTAACAGAAGAAAAAGTAAAAGATGAGTATGAAATGTATTCGAAAAGTTTAAAATGGCAGTTGATCGAAGGAAAAGTTATTCAAAATTTTAATATCGAAATCAAAGAAGAAGATATGTTAGGTAAAACAAAAGAATTAGTACAAATGCAGATGAAGCAGTATGGACAAGTAAGTCCAGAAGAAAAGCATTTAGACGATATTGCAAAAAATATCTTAAATAATGAGAAAGAACGCGAGAAAATTCATCTTCAAATTTTAGATGAAAAAACACTTGAGATATATAAGGAAAATTTCAAAATAACTAATAAAAAGATTTCTTATGATGATTTTATTAAATTAGCAACAGAAAAAAAATAAATTATGGACCATTCAAAAGAGTTTAAAAAGTACGCTACAAAACATTTAGGGATCAATAGTAGAACAATTGATCAATTCAATTCTATTTATGGCAATTACATCTCTCCGACCATTATAGAGGAAAGACAAATGAATATTGCGACCATGGATGTTTTTTCTAGATTGATGATGGATAGGATAATTTTTCTTGGAGTTCCAATTAATGATTATGTAGCAAATATTATTCAAGCACAATTACTTTATTTAGAATCAGTAGATTCAAATAGCGATATATTAATTTATTTAAATTCACCTGGAGGAAGCGTATATGCTGGTTTGGGTATATATGATACAATGCAATATATAAATTGTAATGTATCTACTATATGTACAGGAATGGCAGCTTCCATGGGAGCAGTTTTGTTGTGTGCTGGAGCAAAAGGACAAAGAACGGCGCTAAAGCATTCAAGAGTTATGATTCATCAACCACTAGGAGGGGCTAGCGGTCAGGCTTCTGACATAGAAATAACAGCTAGAGAGATTAAGAAATTAAAAAACGAGCTTTATGAGATAATTTCCCATCATTCTGGTCAAGATTTCAAGAAGGTATATGCAGATGGTGATAGAGATTATTGGATGACATCAAAAGAAGCTTTAGAATATGGCATGATAGATGAAGTTTTGGTTAATAATAAGTAATGAGCGATAACGACTCAATTTGTTCATTTTGCCAGACAAACAAACAGGCTCCAGAGATCCTTATTCCTGGAGATAATGCACTTATTTGTAGCTCATGCATTATTAAGGCTTATACTATTGTAATTGCTGATAATGATTCAAAGAAATCTTCAGATTTACAAGAATCTACAAAACTTTTAAAGCCTATGCAGATTAAATCTTATCTCGATGATTTTGTTATAGGACAGGATGAAGCTAAAAAAGTTATTGCAGTTGCAGTCTATAATCATTACAAGAGAATCCTTCAGCCTGACACAACAGGGGATAATGTTGAGATTGAAAAATCTAATATAATTATGATTGGAGGAACCGGTACAGGAAAAACATTAATGGCTCGATCAATTGCTAAGCTTTTAAATGTTCCTTTTTGTATTGCAGATGCGACTGTATTAACTGAAGCAGGTTATGTAGGAGAGGATGTAGAGAGTATATTGTCTCGCTTGTTGCAGGTTGCTGATTATGATGTAAAAAAAGCAGAGAAGGGAATTGTGTTCATTGATGAGATTGATAAAATAGCAAGAAAAAGTGATAACCCATCTATTACTAGAGATGTAAGTGGGGAAGGGGTTCAACAAGCTATGCTTAAGCTTTTAGAAGGTACCATTGTAAACGTGCCTCCGCAAGGAGGAAGAAAACATCCTGATCAGAAGATGATAGCTGTTGACACTAGGAATATTCTATTTATTAGCGGTGGTGCATTCGATGGGCTTGAGAAGCAAATCTCCAAAAGGTTGAACACAAGATCTATCGGTTACAAAACCAGTAGCTCACCTAGCATTAAAAATTCTAACATGCTACAATATATTTTACCACAAGATTTAAAGTTTTATGGATTAATTCCAGAATTAATAGGTAGAATGCCAATCATTACTTATCTAAATCCTTTGGATCGGGATGCTTTAACTAGGATTTTAACAGAGCCAAGGAATGCTATTTTAAAACAGTATACAAAACTTTTTAAAATGGATGGAGTAGATCTTTCTTTTACAAAAACAGCAATTAATGAGATTGTAAATAAAGCTATCGAGTATAAGATTGGAGCAAGAGGATTAAGGTCAATATGTGAAATTATTATGCTTGATGCAATGTATGAGTCACCTTCAGAAGATAAGAAAAAGAAGCTAGTAATTAGCAAAGAATATGCTAAAGAAAGATTAGATAAGCTGTCTTTGCAAAAGCTTAAGGCAGCGTAATTATATCGCTATTTTCATTAATTGAAATTTCAAAAATACAATCACATAAACTATCCCCATAATTTATAATTCTATCAGAATAATTATCAGGATTAATGATAGTTTGGCCGTTAGTTATTAAACAAGGAGACGATTCATAGCAACTTAAGTCTAACAATAGTGGCTTGTTAATGTTAGTTGTAAATCCATTTCCATTTACCCCATTTCCAAAAGAAGTTCCGCTTATTAAGTATTGATCATCAAACATATTTGAAAGTGTTGATGATCCAGCTACCCATTCTCTGCTTTTATTCGACTGCCAATCAATAACCCCATTTATAGTAGTGATTGATGCTTCAATCACAGTAATCAGGAACCACATATTTCCATCAGGATTAATACCTTTATTCTCAATTACCCTTGTGCCTTCAATTAAATTGTTGTTACTATAGTATTGATCAAAATAAGTTGAAATAATAGCGTTGGATTCTAGGTAGTCTCCAGAATAAACTGAAATTATTCTCCCTCTTCTAAGCTTATTTTTAAAAAGGGTATTTTTTGAACCAAAATCAATAATTAAAGTATCTGCATTTGTAGTGTCCAAATCATTTTTTATGTAAACTGGATAGGATGTTCTAGAGATTCCATTATCAAAAAAAGCTCCTTTTACAATAAATCCAACATCAGTAAAAATGTTTTCTGCAGTAAGATAATCTTCAGAAGCTTGGAGGCTATTATTTGCAGGAGGGTATAATAATTCTTTATTCTCACAGGAAAGAATTATTAAAAATAAGCTAACTAATATAAATCTCATAAATGCATATTTTTTAACAAATTTAATTTTTTGTGTAAACTAAAAATGTGTAATCAAAAAGATGCTTTTCATCTTTTTTCTTCTTTACTTCCGATTCTATCATCCAATTAGAAGAAGGGGTTTCAAAAAAAGTATCTCCATCAAAATCCGCATGTACTCTAGTTAAATATATTTTATCTACCAAATTCTTTTGGATCGATTGCTTGTAAATTTCACCTCCTCCAATAATAAAAACTTCATCTTCTTTATTAGATTTAGAATAATCTATAGCTGATTCAATTGAGGTAGCAATTATACAATCCTTTGCTGTATAGTCTTTATTTCTCGTGACAATTATATTAACTCGATTTCTTAGAGGTCTGAATTTATGAGGAATAGATTCAAAATTTTTTCTGCCCATAATAATGTGATGTCCCAGAGTTTTTTCTTTAAAGTACTTCATGTCTTTTGGTAAATGCCAAATTAAATCATTGTTTTTTCCAATAACACCATTTTCTGAAACGGCGACAATAAGCGATACTATCATTAGAATTTTTCTTTTTTATAGTTCACATTCCTTTTACTTAAATAACTCATAATATATTCCATATGTTCTCCTAAGTATTCTGGAGGAGATATCCCAATTCTTGAATATTCTCCATTCAAAATTAAATTGGCAACAGCTGTACATGTAAATCCTGTTGTTCTAGCCATTGATATTGTATTTTCTTGGAATCTGTCCAGTAACGTATATTTATAAGTTGTAGCTATATCATTTTCAATACCTTTTATAAGTATTCTCATTACTGTAAAATCTTTATCTCCTTTTTTCATTTCCCATTTAGGGAATAGCAACTTTGAAGTGACGTCAATAGGTCTAATCTTTTGACCATTAATTTCAATTTCCTCATAGGAGAAGAAGCCACTTTCTCTTAACACTTTGAGATATTCTACACATCCTGGATAGCGTAAGGTTTTTTCAATCATATTTGGTATGTTGGGCATTGTAGTTATCAGACTTCTGAGTCCATCGGAGTTCCAACTTTCCAATGTTCCAACTTCTTCAAATTTTACCAATTCTGTATCGGATAATGCTTCTCGCACTATTACTTGCGAATTCTGTACATATCTCGCTGGCCTAACATATTCTTCAATGACATCAATAGGAGAGAAGACAGCCTGATATTCATAAGGCCATTCTCTCTTTTCAGGAAGACCTCCAACCAAGCATTCATAATCTTCCACTACCATATTGTTGTTATGATAACCTAGAATGACATTGCCCATACCTGGAGCAACACCACAATCCATAACAGCAATTACCTCTTTTTCTTTTGCAAGATTATCTAATCCAAATGGATCTTCAGGAAAAAAAGATATATCAACAATATTTTTTTTTGCATTAATTACATCTTTCATCATTTTGTAACCTATAAATCCAGGAACTGCTCCAACAACTAAATCACAGCTCTTTATGCTTTTATGCAAATTCTCTGTTTTACTGATATCTGAGCAAATTGTTTTAACATTTTTCAACTTGTTTAAACTCTCTTCTGATATATCTACTACAGAAACATCATGATCTTTAGCTAAATCTTTAGCCATAACACTTCCAACTAATCCTGCTCCTAAAACAGTTATTTTTGCCATTATTTTTTTGACATAAATTTATTCATTTCTTTAGTATTTAGATTGCCACCTTTCCTTTAATATGAGGATGTGGATTGTATTCTGTTAGCTTAAAATCTTCATATTCGAATTCAAATATATTCGTTCTCTTTTTATTAATCTCCATTTTTGGTAATTCTCTAGGGTTTCTGCTTAATTGCAAATCTACTTGACTAAAGTGATTTTTGTAGATATGCGCATCTCCTAAAGTGTGAATAAAATCTCCTAGATTCAGATTACAAACTTGTGCAATCATCATGGTAAGAAGAGCATAAGAAGCAATATTGAAAGGAACACCAAGAAATATATCTGCACTTCTTTGGTAAAGCTGACAAGATAGCTTTCCGTCTGCAACATAAAATTGAAAGAAAGCATGGCAAGGAGGTAGTGCCATTTGTTCAATCTCCCCAACATTCCAGGCACTAACAATAATTCTTCTACTGTCAGGATTCTTTTTCAATGTATCTATAACTTGCTGTATTTGATCTATATGCTTACCATCTGGAGCTGGCCAGCTCCTCCATTGATAACCATATACATGTCCTAAATCTCCATTGCCATCTGCCCATTCATCCCAAATACGCACTCCGTTTTCGTTTAGATATTTAATATTAGTATCTCCTTTTAGGAACCATAATAGTTCATAAATTATAGATTTTAAATGTAATTTTTTAGTTGTTACACAAGGAAATCCTTTTGATAAGTCAAATCTCATTTGATGTCCAAAGACACTTCTTGTTCCTGTTCCGGTTCGATCTTCTTTCATCACACCTTCTTTCATCACACGCTGCATCAAGTCTAAATACTGTCTCATTTTATTAAATTAACATACCAACAATGACACCTGTAAAAAGACATGCCAGAGTTCCGGCTATTAGAGCCAAGATACCTAATCTTGACAGATCACCTCTTCTACTTGGAGCTAAAGAGCCAATTCCTCCAATTTGAATTCCTATTGAGGATAAGTTTGCAAATCCACATAATACATACGTTGATATAATAAGCGATTTTTCATTTACTAACGACCCTAGCTCTCTCATTTTTCTAAGACTTTCATAGGCATAAAATTCATTTAATATTGTTTTTTCACCTAATAATTGACCTACTAGAAAGATATCCTCTTTTGCAACTCCAATTAGCCAGCTAATTGGAGCAAATATATGTCCGAGTATAAACTCTAAAGAAAAACTCTTATATCTACTATTAGTGATTTCTGACACCCAATCATTTAATCCTGTCTTTGTCCCTATAAAATCTTCAAGAAAATAATTGATCATAGCAACTAAAGCCACAAAAACTAATAACATAGCCCCTACATTAATTGCTAATCTCAGACCTTGAGTTGTTCCGATGCTAATAGCTTCTAAAGCATTTCCTCCTAACTTTTCATCTGATATTTCCATTTTCTCATTAAATTCTTCAGTTTCAGGAAGTAAGATTTTGGCTGCCACTATAGCCGCAGGAGCTGACATGACCGAAGCCATCAATAAATGTTGGGCAAAAAATACTCTTTGTTCAGGATCGTCACCACCTAAGAATCCTATATAAGCAGCAAATACCCCTCCAGCTATTGTAGCCATACCACCAGCCATTAAACAGAGAAGTTCTGACATTGTCATTTTCTCAATATATGGCTTTATTAATAGTGGAGACTCTGTTTGTCCTAAGAAAATATTTCCAGCTGCTGATAAACTCTCTGAACCTGATAGAGTCAAAGTTTTTTTCATGATTCTAGCAAAGAAATAAACAATTTTTTGCAAAATTCCATAATAAAACAAAAGGCTAGTTATTGCAGAAAAGAATACAATTGTAGGTAGTACTTGAAATGCAAAAATATATCCAAAAGAATCTACGTTCATAAAACTTCCAAACAAAAACTTGGAACCTTCTGAAGTAAAGTCTAGAATTACAACAAACACTGAGCTTACATATTTAAAACTAGCATGTACAAATGGTACTTTAAGAATTAATAATGCAAGAATAAATTGTAATAACAATCCCTTTCCAACCAAGCTCCAATTTATTGCCTTTCTGTTTTTACTAAACAAAAATGCTATTAGTAGAAGTGTTATTATACCAATGATTCCTCGAAAAAATGACGAAAATGTAAAGCCTTCAGAATGAGTGATGCTATACTCTTTTTTGTTTATTTTATAAGTAAAGATATTTGTTTGATTTAAATTTTTTTCTAATAAAACAAGAGAAGTATCTGTTATCTTGTATGTGTATGAGCGAATTGTATCTTTTGGCAAAAAATAAGAAAGATATATTAATCCATCAATCGCTTTCCATTCTCCAACAGCATATAAATCTTTGCTTTTTATGTTGTAATTAAAAACCCCATTTTCTTTTAGTATAAGTGAATCTGTTTCTGATGATGTAATGATAGAACTGGTATCATTGTTAGATATAAATGATGCAGATGTTAAGAACCATTTACTATTTAGACTTACTTCATTAGCAATGACTTGACCATAAATTGACAAAACAAAAAGTGAAAGAAAAAATAATATTCTAGTCATTTATTTTCTTCTTTTGATTTCATCTCTTAGTATTGATGCGTATTCGTAATTTTCAGTCTCAATCGCATCCTTTAATAGCTTATTCAGCTTTTCAAGAGTAAAATGCTTTAATTTTTCTTCAGATTTATCATGAGTATCTGAAATTTTTTTCTCAATTTTTTTTGAACTGATTGTGCTTCCTACTATAATTCCAGCTTTGCTCAGTATATCTTCTGATGTAAATATAGGGCATGAACATCGTATTGCAATAGCAATTGAATCTGAAGTTCTAGCATCAATTTCTTTCTCTTTTTCTTCTTTGTTTTTACAGTAAAATGAAGAATGAAAAACCCCTTCGTTTAATGTATGAATTACTACTTTAGAAACATGGATGTCATAACTGTTTGCAAAAGTATTAAATAGATCATGGGTAAGCGGCCTTTCAGGTTCTTCGTTTCCATCTAAAGCGATTGCAATTGAACGAGCTTCACACCAACCAATAACAATAGGAAGCTGGCGATTACCCCCAATCTCACTTAACAACAAGACGTAAGCGTTATTTTGAGAATCACTTGCTCGAATTGCAGTTATATCTAATTGGATTAATTTCAAATCGTATTTAATTATTTAAATGTTTAATCTCATTAATAAGTTTTGGAACAATTTCAAATGCATCTCCAATTATTCCATAGTCTGCAGCTTTAAAAAATGGGGCTTCTGGATCAGTATTAATAACAACCATCGTTTTAGAAGAATTAACTCCAGCCAGATGCTGGATTGCTCCAGAAATACCTATAGCAATATACAGATTAGGAGCAACAGCTTTTCCAGTTTGACCTACATGCTCACTATGTGGTCTCCAGCCAATATCTGAGACTGGTTTTGAGCAAGCTGTTGCAGCACCTAACAGATCAGCCAAATCTTCTATCATATTCCAATTTTCAGGACCTTTTAATCCTCTGCCTGCAGAAACAATAATTTCAGCTTCAGATAAATTAATTTTTCCACTTGACTTTTGTTTACTTTCGACTTTAATATATTCAGTAGAATTATATTCAATATTTTCTTTAACAATACTAGAATCGTATTGCGATTCCGTAAATGAGAATGAGTTAGGATTAATCATAATTATTTTTTTATGTGACATCGACATTTCACACAATTCAAATGCTTTACCAGAAAACACCTTTTTTTTAAGTTGGAAACAATCAGCTGATTTTGGCAAAGAGATTACATTATTAACAATACCGGAATTTATTTTTATAGATAATCTAGGAGCAGTCATTTTACTAGTATATGTTGATGAAAAAATAATTGTATCAACATTATACTTATTTACTATATCATTCATGACTGAAGATAATGAACGGCTATCAAATTTTTCTAATCCAGTTGCTGTTAGAATCTTACAAGAGCCAAATTTTATAAGTTTTTCTAGTTCAGATTCTTCTAAGTTACCGGAGCAAAACGTAATCAACTCAACACCTAAAAGATCTGCTGTTTGTTTTGCATACCAAACTGCTTCAAAAGTACCTTTTCTAAAATTTCCTTCCCAATTTTCCGCATATACTAATACTGACATATTTTCTATTTTTATATTAAATACAACTAAATAACTTTTGCTTCATTTCTTAAAAGATCAACCAATTCTTTTACATTGCCTGAATCTATCAATTTACAAGCCGCTTTTTCTGTAGGTTTCTTAAAACCATTTGAAATCACCTTTGCACTTAAATCGCCAGACTCAATAACACTTAAAGGCTTTGTTCTTGCCGTCATAATTCCACGCATATTTGGAATCCTTAGCTCGGACTCATAAACTAATCCTTTTTGACCCCCTATTACTAAAGGAAGAGATGTTTTTAAGATTTCTTTACCACCGTCGATTTCCCTTGTAGCGATAACTTCGTTTTCGTTTAAATCTAAACCTATACACGCATTTACAAATGGAAGATTTAGAATTTCAGCAATCATTCCAGGAACAATACTGCCATTATAATCAATTGATTCTTTTCCTGTTATAATCAAATCGAAAGATTTGTCTTTAAGATATTTCGCAATTTCGCAAGCTACTAATTGACTTTCTTTAGGCTCAAAATTAATTCGTATTGCTTCATCTGCTCCTATTGCCAAAGCTTTTCTCATTACTGGCTCAACATCTACTAATCCAACTGTAATCACCGTGACTTTAGCCCCTGTAGATTCTTTTAGCATCATAGCCTTTGTTAGTCCAAATTCATCATAGGGGTTAATTACAAATTGAATATTATTTTTATCAAATTCCGTATTATTATTTACGAATTCAATTTTCGAAGTAGTGTCAGGAACACTACTTATACATACAGCTATATTCATTAATTAAATTTTTTTTAGCAAAAATAACTAATTTGAAGATAAAACAGTCACTAACTTATGTGTAAAAGAAAAAATTAAACATACTTTTTTTTAATTAAAAACATTATTTTTGCCAACTTATAAATTAAACGAAAAAATTAAATATAAAATAACAATGGAAAACATTATACAATTTTTACCACTATTTGGAGTTATAGCTCTTTTATTTGTATTCTGGAAGAATGCATGGGTTTCTAAACAAGATGCTGGAGATTCTAAAATGCAAAGAATTGCAAACAATATATCAACAGGAGCAATGTCTTTTCTAAAAGCTGAATATAAGGTTTTATCAATATTTGTTTTAGCAGTAGCAGTTCTTCTTTACTTTAAAGGATCATCAGATATTGATCGAGAAACAAAAGAAAATATTTCGCATGGATTAGTAGCACTTTCGTTTATTGTAGGAGCAATATGCTCTGCTCTTGCTGGTTTTATTGGAATGAAAGTTGCAACTAAAGCTAATGTAAGAACCACTCAGGCAGCTAGAACATCTCTTGGAAAAGCTTTAGAAGTTGCGTTTTCTGGAGGTTCAGTTATGGGATTAGGAGTGGTTGGATTAGGAGTTTTAGGCCTCAGCTCATTGCTATTTATATATCAAGGCATGTTTGATAATACTACAGTTGTATTAAATGTATTAGCTGGATTTTCTTTAGGAGCTTCTTCTATTGCATTATTTGCTAGAGTAGGTGGTGGAATTTATACTAAAGCTGCAGATGTTGGGGCAGATTTAGTTGGTAAAGTTGAAGCAGGAATACCAGAAGATCATCCCTTGAATCCAGCTACAATTGCAGATAATGTTGGAGATAACGTTGGCGATGTTGCTGGAATGGGTGCAGATCTTTTTGAATCTTATGTTGGTTCTATAATTGGAGCTATGGTTCTTGGTTCTGCTTTTGCAGTTGGATTCCAAGATTTAGGAGCAGTTTATTTACCTTTAGTTCTAGCAGCAACTGGAATTATAATGTCAATCATTGGAACCTTCTTTGTTAAGGTTAAAGACGGTGGATCTCCACACAAAGCACTAAATATTGGAGAGTTTGGATCAGCAGCACTTATGTTAATTGCATCTTATTTTATTATTACTAATATGCTTCCAGAATCTTGGTCATCAAGCTTAGCAGGAGATACTACCTCATATACGGCTTTAGGTGTTTTTTATGCAACTATAGCCGGTTTAGTTGCCGGATTAGCTGTTGGAAAGGTTACTGAATATTATACTGGAACTGGAACAAAGCCTGTAAGTTCTATTGTTCGTCAATCAGAAACAGGATCGGCAACAAATATCATTGCTGGTTTAGGAGTAGGAATGATGTCAACAGCTGTCCCTATTTTACTTATAGCTACGGCGATTCTTGTATCAAATCATTTTGCTGGCATGTATGGAATCGCAATTGCTGCGGTTGGAATGCTTGCAAATACAGGTATTCAATTAGCAGTTGACGCATATGGTCCAATTTCAGATAATGCAGGAGGAATTGCTGAAATGTCAGAATTACCACCTGAAGTACGTGAAAGAACTGATAAATTAGATGCTGTAGGCAATACAACAGCGGCTATTGGAAAAGGATTTGCTATAGCTTCTGCAGCCCTTACGGCACTTGCCTTATTTGCTGCATTTATGCAAACAGCAGGAATTGACGGTATAGATATTGCAAAACCAAAAGTAATGGCTGGTTTGTTAATTGGAGCGATGCTTCCTTTTGTTTTTTCAGCACTATCAATGAATGCTGTAGGGAGAGCGGCAATGGCTATGATTGAAGAGGTTAGAAGGCAATTTAAAGATATCCCCGCTCTTAAAGACGCATTAGAGGTTATGAGAAAATACGATTCAGATATGTCTAAAGCTACTGAAGCAGATAAAAAGATTTTTGAAAAAGCTGACGGAGTAGCAGAATATGATAAATGTGTTGCAATTTCTACAACAGCTTCTATTAAAGAAATGGTTCTTCCTGGACTTCTTGCAATTATTGTTCCTGTCGCTATTGGTTTTGGTGGAGGAGCAGAGATGTTAGGAGGTTTATTGGCTGGAGTCACAACATGTGGTGTTCTTATGGCTATCTTTCAATCTAATGCCGGAGGTGCCTGGGATAATGCTAAGAAAATGATAGAAGAAGAAGGAAGAAAAGGATCAGAGGCTCATAAAGCTTCTGTAGTTGGAGACACTGTAGGCGATCCTTTTAAGGATACTTCTGGACCTTCATTAAATATTTTATTAAAATTAATTTCAGTTGTAGCACTTGTTATAGCGACATCTCTATAATATTTAATTTCTTATATTTAGTATTTTAAAAGAATTATTATGAAAAAAATAAATTTATTAATATTAAATCTAGTTAGTCTACTTTTTATTAGTTGCATTTTATTTAGTAGCTGTAACAATAACAACAGTAAAAAGAATGAAGTTTCTGATGAACAAGTTGAAATTGTAAATGATAGAGATCACACTACTTTATTTGAGGCAAGACTAAATGAATTTAGTTTAGACCAATCTGAAGAAGGCTCCGTAGAATCATTAAGTTTCCAAATCAAAGAAGTTAGGCTTTCCGGATTGTCTAATGATACATATTCTCAAGGAATGGATGTATTTGTTGGAGATGTTAATGAAGGAGGAATCAGCTTTATATCTAAAAAAGGAAAAGCAGAACTTGCTAATCCTGGATCTGAATACAAATTAATTTTAAAAGGAAATGTTGTTATTGGATCTAAAGATTATTCAGCCTATGTTAATTTTAACAACAAGAAGGCTAATGAGATAAGAGGTATGCTTTATGTTGATCCAAAGCCAACAAACATGAAATTTGAAGGCCCTTTAGTTATTGAATTTAAAGGAAGAAAATAATTTTCAGTTAAAATAGACCGTTAATATCAGCCTCAACTTTATTAATGATTTTACCTAAATCCTCTTCGTTTTCTGAGAAATTTAAGTCATCAACATCAATAGTAAGAAGCTTTCCTTTATTGTACTCTGAAATCCATGCTTCATAACGCTCATTAAGCCTAGTGAGATAATCAAGCCTTATACTGTTTTCATATTCCCTTCCTCTTTTTTGTATTTGAGTTACTAAAGTAGAAACTGAAGCTCTCAAATAAATCAATAAATCAGGACCCTTTATGAACTCATCCATCAAATTAAATATTTGCATGTAATTATCAAAGTCTCTAGTACTCATAAGGCCCATCATATGTAGGTTTGGGGCAAAAATATATGCATCTTCATATATGGTTCTGTCTTGTATATAGTTATCACCACTATTTTTAATTTCTATTACTTGACGAAAGCGACTATTAAGAAAGTAAACCTGTAAATTAAAAGCCCAACGCTGCATATCTTTATAAAAATCATTCAGATAAGGATTGTTTTCTACATCTTCATAATGCGCTTTCCACTTATAATGTTTTGATAATTTTGTTGTTAGGGTAGTTTTCCCAGATCCTATATTTCCCGCTATTGCTATATGCATATTTAATTTTTTTACTAAAATAATAAAGTTAATATCTTAATAAAAGCAAATTATAATTTGATAATTATTTTGTTGAAAACTTTGCAGATACACTTAGGATTTGCTTAGCAATTATATCATCATTAGATAATCTTCTGATTTTATTTTGACCTCCTAATCTGTTATTTTCTTTTAGCCAATTATAAAACGTTCCTTTTTCCATTGTTTTTATTTTTAAATTAGATAAAAGTAAATTTTTATTCCTTTTAGCCTCATAATCAGAATTTAAATTTTGCAATTCTACATCTAAATCTACTTGGAAGTTATTAATATCTAATGGAGGTTTAGAAAATTCAATTAACCATTCATGGTAAGCATTTTTTGAGTCTTTAAAAACCGGATATGCCGTATATTCATTTATGATTGCATTATATCTTTTTGATATCTTTTCTAATGCAGTTTCTGCATTCTCAACAACTAATTCTTCTCCAAATGCATTTATAAAGCTTTTTGTTCTACCTACTATTGTTATTCTATAAGGGTTTATTGATGTAAATTTAACAGTATCTCCAATAATATACCTCCATAGACCAGTATTTGTTGAAATAATAATAGCATAATCTTTGTTCAGCTCTACTTCAGATAAATCTATTACCTTTTGATTCTTAAAAAAAGTTTCCATGGGAATAAACTCATAAAAAATTCCATAATCTAGCATTAAGAGCATTTCTTTACTGTCATTTTGATCTTGAATAGCAAACATTCCCTCAGAAGCATTATACACTTCTAGATAATTCATTTTCTTGCTAGGAATTATTGTTTCAAATTTGTTTTTGTAAGGAGCAAAATTAACCCCGCCATGAATATAAAGCTCAAGATTTGGCCATACTTCTATAAGATTATCTACTCCCTTTTTTTCAATAATTTTATTTAGAAGTAGAAGCATCCAAGAAGGAACTCCTGTGATATTTGTTATATCTTCATTCATTGCTTGATCCGAAATCTTTTCTATTTTATCTTCCCATTCCCCCATGAGAGCAGTTTCTGAATCTGGAACCCTGTGCATTCTTACCCAAAATGGAAAATTATCAATCAATATAGCAGACAAATCACCGTCTGTAAAATTATATATAGAATTTTTTTCTTGACTTCCTCCAAGCATAAGACCTTTTCCATTAAAGATATTCGAATTTTCGTGATTACTGCAATATAAACACAACATGTCTTTCCCTGCCTTATAGTGAGAATCTTCCAAGGCCTCTATAGTTATTGGAATGTATTTGCTTTTTGCATTTGTTGTTCCAGATGATTTAGCGAACCATTTGGTTTTTCCAGGCCATAAAATATCTTCCTTCCCCTTTCTAAGCATTTCAATATAGATGTAAAAATCCTCATAAGGTCTAATCGGTACTTGATTTTTAAAATCTTCATACGAATCGATATCCTTAAATCCATGATCTTTTCCAAATTTAGTTTGTTTAGCAGATTTAATTAATTTCCAAAAAACAGCTTTTTGTGCATCAATAGGATATTTTTTAAAAAGCTCAATTTGATGAATTCTTTTCTTAATTACCCAAGAAAGAATCGAATTTTTAAATGGAATATTCAACATTTTTGATAATTTTATCCGTTTTAAAATTACAAAAAACAAATGAAAGGAGTCTTAAAAAAAATGCTAACTAGTCATAAGGAAGTTGTATATTATACTTTGAGACTTGACAATGATGTAATCGCAATGAATGAATTAATAGGGTCTGATATAAAAATAATTTGGGACAATAAAGTTGTATGCACTTCATGCCGAAAGCAGGATACAAGTTTTTATAGATCTAGTTTTTGTTACAAGTGTTACTGGAACTCTCCACAAGCATCTCAGTCTATTTTTAAACCTGAACTTTGCACGGCACATCTTGATATCGAAGAAAGAGATTTAGCCTGGGAGAAAAAATTTCAGCTAGCTCCACACTACGTTTATTTGGCTAATTCAAGTGGCATTAAAGTTGGTATCACAAGATCATCAGAAGGAATTACAAGATGGATGGATCAAGGCGCCAGTCAAGCTATTATTTTAGCTGAAGTTCCCAATAGAAGATATTCTGGTGATATCGAGGTTTCTGTTAAGAGATTTGTTAGCGATGTAACAAATTGGAGAAAGATGCTTAAAGGAAATCCTGAAGAAGTTAATTTGAAAGAAATGAAAAAGATGCTGTCTGTTTATGTTCCACAAGAATTAAAGAAATATATATATGATAGTGATTTAGTTACAGAAATAAAGTATCCTGTACTACACTATCCTAAAAAAATCAAAAACCTTAAATTACAAAAAGAACCAGTTATTGAAGGGAAATTATTGGGAATCAAAGGTCAATACCTAATACTAGATGACGATAGGGTTTTTAACGTAAGAAGTCACGAAGGTTTTATTTGTACTTTTTCTAGAGAAGAAAATAAAGATAAGCAGGTTAGTTTATTTTAATTTTATAATGTATGGAATTCTTGCTTGTACAGGATCTTCATCAAGTATTTTTTTAACAGAATCAGTAAATTCTGTATCAATTCCTAGAGTATTAAGAAAATTTTGAAAGCTATGCTTGATCTTAATTTCGCTCATTAAACTTTCAAGAGGATCCTTTTTCTTTGGAAGCGAGATTATTTTAAAGTTATCTATTTCAGCCATTTGCGAAGCAATTGAAATCGCGGTTTCTAATCCACCATATTCATCAATAAGATCTATCTTCTTTGCATCATATCCTGACCAAACCCTACCTTGTCCAATTGTATTTACATCATCTTTTGACATATTTCTTCCTAAAGATACATGTCCTATAAACGTATCATAGATTCTTTTAACCCCAGATTTTATTTTATTTCTTTCAAAGTCACTTAACTTTCTATTGAATCCCATATCTGAATATTTATTTGTCTTTACAGTATCTATAGAGATTCCTAACTTATTTTTGTAAAACCTCTCAAGATTTGGCACCATTCCAAACACTCCAATAGAGCCAGTTATTGTAGTTGGATTAGCAACAATTTTATCTGCCATACATGAAATATAGTAACCTCCTGAAGCAGCATAATCACCCATTGAAACTATAAAAGGTTTTTGTTTTTTTGCGAGTAACGCCTCTCTTAATATAACATCTGAAGCCAAAGCACTTCCTCCAGGAGAATTAACTCTAAAAACTATAGCTTTTATATCGCTATTCTTTCTTGCTTCCCTTATTGCCTTCGCTGTTGTTGTAGAGCCAATTGTATTATAATCTCCATTTCCAGATTCAATATCACCATTTGCATATATTATTGCTATTTTTTCTTTTGCGTTTATTTGATTTGATTCTTTAGACTTAGAATATTTTTGTAATGAAACGTAGTTTAATTTCTTGTTTCCGGTTATATTTCTCATAATTTCTCTCAATTCATCTTCATAGATTAATCTATCCACAAAACCTAATTTTTTACATGAATTTGGACTTTCTAATGCAAGCTCATTAATATAATCTCTAATTTGATACGAAGCTATATCTCTCTGACTAGCTATACTGTCAAATACATTATTATACATGGATTCAAGTAATAATTTAACTTGAGCTCTATTTTCTTGACTCATTTTATCTAAAATAAAAGGTTCAACAGCAGATTTATACTTACCATGTTTTATTACTTGAATATCAATATCTAATTTTTTTAACAAATCTTTGTAAAACATGATTTCTGCAGAAAATCCATTTAACTCTAACATTCCTTCTTTGTGCATATATATACTATCTGCTACAGAAGATAGATAATAGCCAAGTTGAGAATATACTTCTGAATATGCAATAATAGGCTTATTCGTTTTTTTAAATTCTAATAATTTGTTTCTGATTTCTAATATTTGAGAAACTCCAGCATTTATGTTGTCGATGTTTAAATAGATTAATTTTATATTTTCATCTGTTTTGGCTTTTTCAATTTTGTCTAGTATATCTTTTAGTTCCATTGGACCTTTATCTCCTTCTTGATTTAAATTTGAGAATGGATTTGAAGAAGCTCTTTCAACAACCTCACTATTTAATTTTATATGCAATATTGAGTTTGGCTTAACAACAATATCTTTCTCATTTTCAAAAGCTGATATAGCTACTGAAATAAAGACAACACCTATTATTAATAGAACAAAAAAAGATACTAATACACTTAAAATTGTTGAGAGTATTTTTTTAAAAAAAGATTTCATGTTTTAATTTTTATATTTCATCAAAATTACGAAATAACTATAATTTTTTACCCTTTCTTATTTATATTTGACTTTTTATTTATGCATAAAATTTATTTACAATTAGGAACAAATCTTGGAGATAAAAGACAAAATTTAATCAAAGCATTTCGATTTATCAAAAATGAAATTGGAGTAATTTTATTACATTCTAAAATATATAAAAGTGAATCTTGGGGTGTTGACAGTCAAAATCTATATCTAAATCAAGTATTGCTAGTTGAATCTAGTTTAACTCCGCAAGAATTATTAAAAAAGACACAATCTATAGAGATTAGAATGGGTAGAGTTAGAAAAGAAAAATGGGAGGACAGAATTATTGATATGGATATTTTATTTTATGATGACATGTTAATTAATTCAAAGCATTTACGTATACCACATGAGCATATCGAAAATCGCCTTTTTGTACTTAAGCCACTTTGCGATATTGCTAGTAGATTTATTCACCCCGTATATGGATTACCAATTCGTGACATGCTCATGAATTGTGTAGATACTTTAAAAGTTGAGATATATGATGTATGAATTTATTGCTATAGAAGGAAATATAGGTTCTGGCAAAACTACCTTAGCTAAAAAAATGGCATTGGATTACAATGCAAATTTAATACTAGAATCTTTCGCCAGAAATCCTTTTCTTCCTAAATTTTACAAAGATCCAAACAAATATGCTTTTCCATTAGAGCTTTTTTTTATGGCTGAGAGATATCAGCAGTTAAATAAACAGAACAAGGATTTATTTTCTGAAAAGATTATATCAGATTACTTTTTTGTGAAATCGCAGCTATTTGCGAAGAATAACCTAACAAATGATGAGTTTTCTCTTTTTAATAGACTTTTCAATATTATGTTTTCTTCATTAAGAAAACCAGATATAGTTGTCTATTTGTATGCAAATATTCATCGTTTACAGTTAAATATTAAGAAACGAGGAAGAAAATTTGAACAGAGTATCACAGATAATTATTTAAAAGATATACAAAGTACTTATTTAGATTATTTTAGGAAACAATCTGAAATACCTGTTCTGGTTATTGATGTTTCGGATGTTGATTTTGTTAAATCTAAACATCATTATGATAAAATAAAAAAGGTATTAAATCTAAAATATGATAAAGGAATACATTATCTAAATTTACTTTCTTACTCCCAATAAGCTAATGGTAATTCTGGATATAATTTTAAGATATCTTTTCTAATTGGCAAATATTTAAGTTTCAATTTTTCTAATAAAAATCTATCTTCTTCTTTTTCCTTTATTTTTCCTCGACTATTAATTTTCATATATAATGGCAATAATAATTCTTGAATTTTATGCGGAATTATTGGCTGAATAGCTAATGAGATATGGTGAAAGAATGACCATCGGATTGCAACTGACTCATTTCGATGTTGGAAATCAAAATCATTATAAAAATCTTCTTGAATCTTTAAGAATTTTGAAATTTCCATCATTCTTTCTTTCTTATGTTTAATAAAATCTTCAAAAATTAACACCTTTATAAGATGATTTGGATATTTTGACAACCATCTTTTTAGGTGTTTAGCATATTGAACGTAATTATCTATTTTTTTTAATTTAACATATTCTTCAAAATTTAGATTTGTTTTTTTTGTCCGATATTTTTCCATTTTATAATGACTGTAAATCTGAGCCGACGGCTCTCTTAAAATAAAAATTATTTTAGGAGAGTGTTTAAATTTTAAAAAGTTAGATAGCGCATTTTTAGAATACAAGTAAGCTGCTGTAGCCTCAAAACGTATTTTTTCATTTTTTGCTTTTTGAAAAAATTTAGAATAGTCATTTATTGAATGATCTATACAATTACAGTATTTATTAAAACGATTTTTCTTATCAGAAAAAAAGAAAGTTTCTTTTGTTTTTGATGCGAAAACTTCAGGATGCTTTGCAAGCCAGAAATAAAGTGAGCTCGTGCCACATTTAGGAGCCCCTCCAACTATAAGATTAGGTAGTTTCATTATAAGAAATAAAAAGAATTAAATAAGCTCTTTGTGTATCAGACACTTACTGCACAAGTGACTTGAAACCTTCTACTTCTCTAAAATTTATGAATTCTAAATCACTTAATGCCTGATCTTTATAGCCAGGATTCATTCTTATCGCAGTTTCTAAATTTCTTATCAATTGAATCTCATTGTTTGATCTCGCACTAACTATAGCATTTAAATAATAACAAGCTGCAGTAGCCTCATCACAATATGAAGAATTATCCCCATTCAATAGTTTAGCTAGAACTGCATTATGGCTAGTTTTATTTTTAAAGAAACGACTAGCTTTTTTATAATCACCTTTTCTAATATTCAAAATTGCTTGATTGTGCTCCGATGCATTTCCTCTATCATAAAGAGACTGTGCTTTTGATAGATTTCCCTTCCATGCCTCTACAATACCTTTATTTACTTGATCTTCATCTGAATCTCCAAAATATGATAATGCGTTTTCATAATCATCTATTGATATAGCATCTTCTAAGTATAAGCAGCCAATATTTGTTCTAGCTCTGTTTTCATTGTGAAGCTCCATTGATTTAGTATATATCTGTTTTTTAACTTCTTTATCATCTGTTAACAGTGCAGCATATAAAAGCTCCTCATTTGTTAATTGATCCTTTTTTAAATCAGGACTAATTGAAAGTAAAGCAATTTCTTGATCAGTTTTCTTTGGCTCATAAAGTCTAACAGTAATCTCCGCTTTTCTTAATTGTGGCAATACATCTTTTTTTATGGCATCATAAAGTTCTGCCATATCTCTTATTTGCTGCTCTCTTTTTTCTAAATCTTCAACAGAATTTACAATTTTAGTAATTCTTCTTTTGTCTTTTATGTTTGAAGAGCGCATCAACTCATTGAATCCATCCCAATCTTCTCCAAATGACGTTTCTGTAAACAAATCTTTATTTTCTAAACCTTCAAGTCCAACTTTTTTAAGTAACCATTTAGCATAACTCACTGTAGTCTGCATTCTTCTTTCTGAGACATCATCATTAGCATCAATTGTTCCTTCAGGAGATGCATAAGATTTAATTTCTACAGAATGAAGATCGAATCCTTGTTCTATAAATTTCTTTAAATCTTTAATATCATCATCGCTTTTTTCTGTTGTTCTGATTGTACTTTGATTTACTAAAAAATAGATAGTCGCAGTTGATGATAGCACCGTTTCTTTTTCATATCCATGATCAGCTATAGCCGGTATTTCGGTATCTTGAACTCTTTGTGAAGTTGCAATAACACCATTTCCAATTGTAATAGGTCCTAGAATTTTTTCTTCATCTTGCATTATACTTTTTTCGGTTTGTTGAATTTTTGCAACTGCTCTAAGTTCTAATTTAGAATTAAGCATTTCATCATTATAATCTATTGCATCTTGGTAACTAAAACCTCCTCCTGTTGCATAAAAAACAGTAGCCTCTCCTCCTTCAGCCTCTTCTCCTTGAACTTTAATTGTTTTAAATGCTTTTTCACCTTCTTGATAAACAAGAACAGGAGTAAAATCTACTATTGCTTTTTTTGCAAAGTATTTTTCTGGAAATTTAGCATCTAATTTTAAAGCAACTTTTCCTGCATGGACTTGTAGTGTAGGTGGAGTTGTATTAAAAGTTGCAGTATCATATTTGCTAGACATGTTGTTTAGCGCACATCCATTCAAGATAAGCAAAGAGATAAAGAAAATTGATGTTTTTTTAATTCCTATTTTCATTGTAAATCGTTTTCTATGTTAGTAATGGTGCAAATGTATTGAATTATATATCAATGACTAAATTTTTTAATAAAATAAGTATCAAACTTTTTTTGTCAAAACATTTACTATTTTTGATAACTATAGAATTATCTTTTTATTATGAAATGCAATACAATTGTTTATATTTTATTTATATTCTTTTATCTATGTGGCATTCAAAAATCTAACGCTGCTAATGAGGATTTCCATATAGAACCTAACAATAAAATAGAATATAATTTATCTAAGAATAATACTACTAGTTTTTTTTCTGGATGGTCGCTAGCATTTAATTATGGGGCTACTCAATTTATAGGAGATATTAGACAGTACGATCATTATCCAGCATTTCAGCAGGAGAATAATTTTTTTGAACTTAAAACAGCTTTAGCTATACAGGTTTCAAAATCAATCAATCCTTTTCTTATTTTACAATCTGAATTTATTTCAGGAAATTTTGCAGGATTAAAAAGAAAGAATTCATACACTAATCTAACCCCACACGATCCATATATTAATTATGAAGGAAGTGGAGAGAAGTTTGTTGCAGAATTTTTTGAGATCGACTTTAACATCTTGATTAATCTTACCGAAACAACTAATTATTTTTCTAATAGAAAATCTTCAAAAAAATTGAGTGTATATGCAAAAATAGGAACAGGGTATAATATCTTTCGGACTCTCAAAACCAATTTATTCAGTGATTCCTATATTTATAGTTATGGATATAGTAACGAAGGAGCGAATATAAATGGAGATTTATATGGTACTGAAAAAAGTAATTTTTTTGACTCTCCAACAGAGACAGTTTATGTACTAGGAATGATATCTAAGTACAAACTTAATCAGAAATTAAGTTTAAATTTTGAATATGCTTTAAGGACTGGAAGAACTGATAAATGGGACGCTTCAGTAATCCATACAACTAACGCTAATGATCGTTATAACTATTTGGCGATAGGCTTGGAATACAATTTTAATAAACCTAAACAAGATAAGGACTGGATAAGTCCTATTGATAATTTGGAAACTAATGTCAGTAATTTAAATATTGAAATAGAAGGGTTGGCAGATGATAGTGATGGAGATGGAGTTTCAGATGCATTTGATAAAAGCCCTAACACCCCATTAGGAGTATCAGTTGACGGATCTGGTAGACCATTAGATGTTGATTTCGATAACGTTCCTGACTATAAGGATTTTGACCCATTTTCGACAAGAGGAGCAGATGTTAATGATTATGGGGTTGAGATCGATTCCGATAAAGACGGGATCCCTGATAGTAAAGATCTTGAATTAAATACTAAAAAAGGAGCGATTGTTAATCAATTTGGAGTAAGAACCTTCAATCATTCTGATAAATCTCTGTTGGCATTCCCTTCCATTTATTTTTTATCAGGAAGCAGTAAAATTTCTTTTTCCAATGAAAAAAGATTAGCAACTATTGCTATTTTAATGAAAAACAACCCTAGAGTTAGATTCAGAGTAGTTGGACATACTGATAGCTATGGAGATGAAAAGTCTAATAAAGATTTAGGTTTGTTAAGAGCAAAAGCAGTTATTAGTCATTTAGTGCAATCTTATCAAATCAATTTAGAAAGATTTGAAGCTGAAACTAAGGGAGAGAAAGAGCCGTTAACAGAATTAATTGATGAAAAGAAAGTCGAAGGCAAAGTAACAAATCAACTTCATAGCATTAATAGGAGAGTAGATTTTGAATTAATTCATTAACTTTTTTGAAATCTCCCATACGGTTATTCCAGCACTCACTGAAATATTAAGAGAGTGTTTTGTTCCGTATTGAGGTATTTCGACAATCTCATCACATTGATCAATAACTTTCTGAGAAACCCCATTAACTTCATGACCAAAAATTATAGCTATAGGTAAATCTGATGGGTTAAATTTTTCTAGCTCTGTAGAGTTTTCTGTTTGCTCAACACCAACAATATAGAATCCTTTATTTTTTAAATCTGTTATGACATCTAAAGTTTCATCATATTTTTTCCAATTTACTGACAATGTAGACCCGAGAGCTACTTTTCTTATATCTTTATTTGGTGGAGATGCAGTTATCCCGCAGAGAATTACCTCTTTTATTAAGAAAGCATCTGCTATTCTGAAAATTGAACCTACATTTAATGCGCTTCTTACGTTATCTAGAACAATAGTTATCGGTATTTTTACTGTTTTCTTAAATTCCTCTAGTGTCTTCCTATTTAATTCCTCGTTTTTTAATTTTCTCATCTTTTTTACTATTTAACTAAAATAAAAAGAAAAACAATAATGAGACTAAAAAATAAATAATTAAATTTACCGTCCAATTGCGAGTGTAGCTCAGGGGTAGAGCATCACCTTGCCAAGGTGAGGGTCGTGGGTCCGAATCCCATCACTCGCTCTGAAATTCCTCACATTTTGAGGAATTCTTTTTTTCCGCCCGGGTGGTGGAATTGGTAGACACGTTGGACTTAAAATCCAATGAACATTATGTTCGTACGGGTTCAAGTCCCGTCCCGGGTACAGAACGGGAGATAGTCGTAAGGCCGTCTCCCGTTTTTTATTTTTATAAGATAAAAGTTATCACTGATAGAGGTTTAATATTTTTTTGTAGATTAGAGAATATATATTTCGATATTAATTTACCTTCTTTTAATTAACTATTTCTTTTATTATTTTTTCTGTCGCACCGCATTTATTAGACATATAATCTTTAGTTAGTTTATTTTCAAATTTTTGAAAACGATAAATACTATCTCTTAATTGAGAAAAATCTAATATACTCTCAGCTCCTTTTAATTCAATAAGATCATATGCTTCTTTGAATTTCTTATAATTAGGACCAAAAATAATTGGCTTTCCAAAACAAGCTGGCTCAAGAATGTTATGAATCCCCTTATCAAACCCCCCTCCGATATACGCAATACTTGCATATTTATAGAGTGAAAAAAGAAGTCCTAATCTATCAATGACAAGCATATTATTTCTTTGGAAACTTAATCGATCTTCTTTTCTTTTTTCATTAGAATATAGCATAGCGTTAAATCTTTTAGAAACACTTAAAGACCTTTCAGGATCATGTGGAACAATGATAAAGTTAAAGTTAGAGTGTGACTTTATAAACTCAAATAATATATCTTCATCTTTTTTCCATGTACTTCCTGCAATTATAGTTTGCTTTTTTCTTAGAAAATTGTTTAACCAAATCGGTTTATCTAAATCCCTTTCTTCTTTTTTCCTAAAATAAACTCTATCAAATCTTGTATCTCCACTTACTGTTACACGATTTATATTAAGGTTTAATAGCAGTTCCCTTGAGTGTTGATTTTGAACAAAAAAATGATCTACATTTTTTAATTGATTACCCCACCATTTGTTTTTAAAGAATAGTTGATTTGGCCTAAATAATGATGATACAAAATAAATCGGTATATTTCTTTCTTTAATCTCTTTCATGTAATTAAACCAGAATTCATATTTTATAAAAAATACCTTAATAGGTTTTGTAATTTCAAGAAACAATTTGGCATTTGACTCTGTATCTAATGGTAAATTAAATGTCCAATCAACATCTATTTTTTTTGTTTCCATCATTTTAAATCCTGATATTGAGAAAAAGGTTAATAGAATCTTGTGCTGAGGACTTTTTTCTCTATACGCTTTAATTAAAGGAATTGCCTGTTCAAACTCCCCTGCAGAAGCACAATGAAACCACACAATATTATTTTGATTTTTTATTTCTGATTTTAAGTTTTTAACCCATCCTTTTCTTACTAATAACCACTCCCTTTCTTTTTTACTAAAAAAAGATCTAATCAAGATTATTAGATACATAATTTGGATTCCTATATTGTAGAGAAGAGGCATTTAGAAATAGTGGAATTCTCCAGAGTTTTTTCTATTAATTGGAATTATTACTCCAGCTCGAAAACCAAGCAACACATCCTTTCTTAAATCTTTGTCCGTGTATTGCATCTCATTGAATAAATAATCTCTTCGATTTTTAGTGAAAGCATATATAATTTCATATCCAACAAGAAATTGAAAGTTTCCTTTTTTTGAAATGTATATATAATCAATTGCAGTTTTTGAACTTAAACCGTTTGTAAATCTATCATAACCTTTTTTGTATTCATCGCTCAATTGAGGAAGATCTTCATTTCTTGTTTCAATTCTAATTTTATGTTCCAGATAACCTAATCCTGTTGATATATATAGTCCACTTTTTTGGTTTTCTTGTAAATGAAATGCATAGCCTACAAATGCATGAGAATTAAAGCCTCTTTGATATAACAGTACATTCGCGAATCCTCCATCTGATGCAATTATAGATCCATTTTCTGTACTAATCATAGATAAAACCGTACTGTCTTTTATATTACTTCCAAACATATAATCTAGCTCAACACCGAAAAATATATTATTATTTTTTTCTAAAATGTATGATATGCCGACTGCAGAATTAACCCCATAGGATTCTTTAAGGTTTAATTGAGGCACTTGAAATGTATATTCAACAAAAAATGCATTTAATTTATTTTCTTGTGCAAACAAACTAATAAAACATGTGCTAAAAAATATTAAAAATAACTTCTTCATTAAGAAAAATCAAGTTTTTGCTAAAATACATTTTTCAACTTTTAATAAACGAAATATACTGCACAATAATTGCCTATATTTGTGTTTATAAAATTATAATAATAAAATGGAGAAAACTTTATTGATAACTGGTGGAGCAGGATTTATAGGATCTCATGTTGTCCGTCTCTTTGTAAAAAAATATCCAAATTATCTAATCGTTAATTTAGATAAATTAACATACGCTGGTAATCTTGAGAATTTAGTTGATATACAAGATTCACAGAATTATGTTTTTGAAAAAGGAGATATCGTTGATAGAGATTATATAATTGGTCTATTTGATAAGTATAATTTTGATGGAGTTATACACTTGGCCGCAGAATCTCATGTTGATCGCTCAATAACAAATCCAATGGAATTTATTATGACCAATGTTGTTGGTACAGTAAATTTACTAAACGCTGCAAAGAATTCATGGAAAGATTGTTATGAATCTAAATTGTTTTACCATGTTTCTACTGATGAAGTATATGGAAGTTTAGGAAATGAGGGATTATTTTTAGAGACAACACCTTATGATCCTAAATCCCCGTATTCTTCCTCAAAGGCAAGTTCTGATCATTTTGTGAGAGCTTATGGAAATACTTATGGCATGCCTTTTGTTATATCTAATTGCTCTAATAATTATGGTCCAAATCAGTTTCCTGAGAAGTTATTACCTCTATTTATTAATAACATAAGAAATAATAAAAACCTACCTGTATACGGGGATGGGTTGTTTACTAGAGATTGGCTTTACGTGGAAGATCATGCAAAAGCAATTGATTTAATTTATCACAAAGGCTCTAATTTTGAGACGTATAATATAGGTGGTTTTAACGAATGGACTAACATAGATTTGATACATGAGCTTTGTAAGCAAATGAATGCTGCTCTTGGAGTTGCAGAAGGGACTTCTGAGAATCTTATTACATATGTAAAAGATAGGCCAGGGCACGACAAAAGATATGCAATAGATGCAAGTAAAATAAACAAAGAATTAGGATGGAAGCCTTCCTTGCAATTTCAGGAAGGACTTGGGTTAACCATTGATTGGTACATGAGTAATCAGAATTGGCTAGATAATGTTACATCAGGAGATTATAAGAATTATTATAAAAAACAATATAGTTAATGAGAGCTATGTATGATTGGCTTTTTGATCTGAATATTTTTAAATCCAAAAAAAAAGAAAAACTTTCTGCTCTTGATTTTTCTTGTTTGCAAACAGACATTCATTCTCATCTAATTCCAGCTATTGATGATGGCTCTCCTGATTTAGAGACTAGTATCAAAATTATTAAAGAAATGAAGGAACTGGGATATAAAAAGTTAATAACAACTCCTCATATTATGTCTGATTTTTATAGAAATAGTCCTGAAATTATCCGAGTTGGTTTAGAAAAATTACGACATGAATTGAAAAATCAATCCATAGACATTGAATTAAATGCAGCTGCAGAGTATTATGTTGATTATGATTTTGAACAAAAAATTGGGAAAGAAGAGCTTCTTACTTTTGGAGATAATTATATATTAATAGAATTTTCTTTTCTCGAACCTCCAAGAAAAATGTTTGAGACTATTTATAAATTACAAATGCATGAATACAAGGTTGTTTTAGCTCATCCAGAAAGATATCCATTTTTTGAGAAAGACGAATATAAAGAACTCAAAGAAAAAAACGTTTTCTTTCAACTTAACTCACTTTCATTAATTGGATATTACTCTAAAAAAGTTCAAGAAAAATCTAGTTATTTGATCGATTCAGGATATATAAATTTTTTAGGAACCGATTGTCATAATTTAAAGCATTCAAATTTATATGAAAGCTGTCAAACAGAAAGATTATGGCATGAATTGGTTGCTAGCAAATCACTACTAAATAATACTTTATAAACAAGCACTTTCAACAGATAAACTTCTGTTAATTTTTTTAAATAAACCTTGTAAGACTTTTCCTGGACCTACCTCGACCACATTACTTAATCCATCTTTTATCATTTGATTCATGGTCTGCGTCCATTTAACCGAATGAGTTAATTGTTTAATAAGATTTTCTTTTATTTTTTCAGGAGAAACTGTCGATTTTGCATTAACATTCTGATAAATTGGACATATGCCTTTAGAAAATTTAGTTTCTAAAATAACTTTTTCAAGATGTTCTTTTGCTGGCCTCATCATTGGAGAGTGAAAAGCTCCTCCTACTGGAAGAATTAACGCTCTTCGTGCTCCTAATTTCTTAAGCTCTTCGCAAGCTTTATTAATTCCAATTTCTGACCCTGAAATCACAAGCTGACCTGGAGCATTGTAGTTTGCAGGAACAACAATTTCATTTATTGAATTGCATACTTTTTCAACTTCTTGGTTAGACATTCCAATTATTGCAGCCATTGTTGATGGTTGAGCTTCACATGCTTTTTGCATTGCAATAGCCCTTTGAGAAACTAAAAATAATCCATCCTCAAAATTTATATAGCCAGTTGCAGTTAGTGCAGAAAATTCTCCTAAAGAATGGCCTGCTACCATTGATGGATTAAATCTGTGTTTTAAAATATTAGCAAGAATAACTGAATGCAAGAAGATTGCTGGTTGAGTTACTTTTGTTTGTTTCAATGCTTCTACATCTTCTCCAAACATAATATCAGTTATAGAAAATCCAAGAATTCGATTAGCTTCATTAAACATAAATTTGGCATCACTAGAATTTTCATACAAATCCTTACCCATTCCTAAAAATTGCGACCCTTGACCTGGAAAAACAAATGCTTTCACTTTTATTATTTAATTAGATTCATAAATTCAGCCCTTGTCTTATGATCCTCAATAAAGATTCCAGAAAATGCAGAAGTTGTAGTTGACGAATGTTGTTTTTGAACACCCCGCATTTGCATGCAAAGATGTTGAGCTTCAATTACAACCGCCGCTCCTTTAGGATTTAAACCTTCTTGTATGCAGTCTCGTATTTGATCTGTTAATCTTTCTTGAACTTGAAGCCTTCTTGAGAAAGCATCAACAATTCTAGGTATTTTGCTAAGACCCACTATATGTTTATTAGGAATGTAAGCGATATGCGCTTTGCCAAAAAATGGCAACATATGATGTTCACACAATGAATATAGCTCTATATCTTTAACCAGAACCATTTGACTATAATCTTCAGTAAAAATTGCAGATTTTAGTATATCGTCAGGCTGTGAATCATAACCACTTGTCAAGAATTCCATTGATTTAGCGACTCTCTGCGGAGTTTTTAATAACCCTTCTCGATTAGGATTTTCTCCAATTTCAGAAAGCATATCTCGAATACTCTTTGCAAATTTTTCTTTTTCCAATATCAAATTATTTTAAGTTATGCATGCAAATATACTACCTTTTCTTTTTGATATATTTGTAATTATGAAGATATTGATTGTTGCCGCTACTAATATAGAGGTAGAGATTGAAAAATTTAAAGATTGCAATGTTTTAGTTACTGGAATCGGAATTCCTAATACAATATATTCTTTAACTAAAGAACTAGCTTTCAGGTCATACGATTTGATTGTAAATATTGGCATTGCTGGTTCATTTAATAAGTCGTTAGAAATTGGAGATACTGTAGAGGTAACTTCTGATACATTTTCAGATTTGGGAGCTGAAAGTGATAATAATTTTCTAACCCTTCAGGAAATAGGATTTAATGTTAAGTCTTGTTTTGTTTCTAAAAAACAAACACATTTTAAAACCGCTAAATCAATAACAGTAAACACTATACATGGCAATACAGAATCTATTAAAAAGATTAAAAAAAGACTAAATCCAGATATCGAATCAATGGAAGGAGGGGCTGTTATGATGGTCTCAGAGAATTTTAACATTCCATGTATTCAGATTAGAGCAATTTCAAATATAGTAGAAAAAAGAAATAAGGATAATTGGAATATATCAATGGCTGTATCAAATTTAAATTATCAAGTCAGAAAATTTATCGATTGCTTATGAAATTAACTTTAGGATTTTCAAGTTGCCCCAATGATACATTTATGTTTGATGCTTTAGTTCACAATAAAATTGATGTTGAGGGTTTAGAATTTGACATAGTTATAGAAGATGTCGAGAAACTTAATCTCATGACTTTAGATAAACGACTTGATATTACAAAATTAAGCTATAATGCATTTTTGTCTTGTTTTCAAGATTACATCATTCTTAATAGTGGATCTGCATTTGGTTTAAACTCTGGACCGTTGTTTGTTTCAGCATATGACAGAATCATTAATCAAAATAGTAAAATTGGGATACCAGGAAAATACACAACTGCAAATATGCTTCTTTCTATTTTTTATCCTAAATTTCAAAATAAAACAACATATATCTTTTCAGATATTGAAGACGCAATAATATCTAAGAACATAGACGCAGGAGTTATTATTCATGAAAACAGATTTACTTACAAAGAAAAAGGATTAAAAAAGATTGCAGATTTAGGTAAATTATGGAAAAAAGAAACCAGTTTACCTATACCCCTTGGTGGAATTGCAATAAAAAGAAACATACCAAATCAAATTCAAGAAAAAGTCAATAGAGTTTTGCATAACAGTATTAACTACGCTTTAAATAATAAAATGAGCTCTTTTGAATATGTCAAATCTCATGCTCAAGAAATGACAGAAGATGTTATATACAAACATATAGATCTGTATGTAAATGATTTTTCAATTTCGTTAAATAAAATAGGAAAGCAAGCAATTTTAGAGCTTTTTAATAAGAATAATAAAGATGCTTGTGATATATTTCTCATTTAAATTAATTCAAAAAATTCGTTTAACTTTACAGCTAGCATTACATAAATAAATTATTCTCTAAATAAAAAGATAAATGCATAATTTGATTATAACATTTTTTTTCATTTCTTGGACTTACTTTTTAAATGCGCAATCTTTTAATGGATTTGCTCTTTATAATAAACAAGGAGAGACCACTACATATCTAATAGATGAGAATCAAAATATAGCCCATACATGGAATTTATCTACAGAATGTAATTACGCTGTAGCACTTAAAAAAAATGGTAATTTGGTAAGAGGAACAAAATACAACAACAATATACTAGGAGGTGCTGCTGAAGGAGGAAGAGTGCAAGAGATAGATCCAAATGGCAACATTGTATGGGATTTTATTTATTCTGACTCAGAACACCTTAGTCATCATGATTTAACTTTAATAGGAGACAATGTATTAATTACTGCTTGGGAAGTAAAGACAGCAGCTGAGATTGTGGCAATGGGAGGGAATACTAATTCAAACAAATGGCCTACACATTTTATTGAAATACAAGGAGATCCTATTACTGGAACTGCAGAGATTGTTTGGGAGTGGCATATCTGGGATCATTTAATTCAAGATACAGATCCAAGCAAACCAAATTATGGAGTTATTGCAGATAACCCGCAACTTATAGATATCAATATGATAGCTGGTGGAGGTGGGCCTGGAGGAGGAAGCGGGGATTGGTTTCATGTTAACGGAGTAGATTATAATGAAGATCTAGACCAGATAGTTTTTTCTTCAAGATTTGCAAGTGAAATATATATAATAGATCATAGCACTACTACAGCTGAAGCTGCAAGTCATAGTGGAGGAAACTCTGGAATGGGTGGAGATATATTATATAGATGGGGAAATCCATCAAATTATGACATGCCAGGAACACAAGTAATTCCAAGTGCTGTACATGATGCACGTTGGATTCCAAATGATGGAAGGCCAAACGGTGGTTATTTACAGATTTTTAATAACAAAGGAATTAGTAATAGCCAATCTACTGTTGATGGAATAAAAACCCCAATTGATCCTGCTACAGGATATAATTATTTAAGAACTACAGGGCAGCCCTTTGGACCTGCAAGCTATACAACAAGATACGAATGCGCATTTTCTGCACCTGGTCAATCTGCATCAGACAGAATGTCTAATGGAAATATATTTGTTAATGCGTCAGGAGGACAAGGGGGATCTGGTGTTATGTACGAGGTTGACTCTACAGGTAGCACAATAATATGGGGTCCGTACAATGCAAGTTCTCCAAAAGGTTTTAGGTATGAATGTGATTATCCCGGTATCGTTGCTTTAGAACCTTATATGAATTCAACAGCCACTACATCATGTTTTCTAGGAACATCTACTGAATGGAATAAAGAAGTATTTGATCTAGATATCTTTCCCAACCCCACGTCTGATATAGTAAATATTCGATTAAAGTCTAATAAATCACAAACTTACACAGTAAACATTTATAATAGTATGGGGGAAAGTGTAAAACAAGAAAGTATTTTATCAGCAAGAGAATTAAACAAAAGCATTAGCTTATTTAATTATGCAAATGGAGTCTATTTAGTAAAAGTAATAGATGGAAATGGTAATTTTTATAACCAGCATATTGTTCTCAATAGATGATTAAGAGAAAATTTCTAATTCTTATTATTTTCGCTTTAGCATATTTAAATCTATTTTCTCAAACACATTTCTATAATACTGATACTATTCAAGAAATTAGACTTTACTTTAATGAGCCTAATTGGGACTACATATTAGATAGTTTATATGTAAAAGGAGATAAAGATCGATTGTTAGCTACAGTTGCAATCAATGGTTTGACGTATGATAGTGTTGGAGTACGATATAAAGGATTTAGCTCAGTAAGCGTTAATAGAATTAAAAACCCATTTAATATTAAATTAGACTACGCTATTGATGGGCAAGATCATGAAGGAATAGATAAAATAAAACTTTCAAATGTTATTCAAGATCCATCTTTTGTTAGAGAAGTTTTAAGTTATGAGATTGCTCGTAAATACATGCCATCTGCAAGAGCAAATTATGCTAATGTGTATATAAATGATTCACTTTGGGGGTTGTATACAAATGTTGAATCAATCAATAAAGATTTTTTAGAAAATCATTTTGAACATAAGCATAATCCATTTTTTAAATGTAATCCAGAAAATTTAAATGTACAAATTGGAGCAGAAAATTCTAATTTAAGCAATACTCATGGATTAGATAGCTCAGATTATTATCCTTATTATGATATAAGATCCGATTTTGGCTGGAGAAAACTACATAATTTAATTGATACTTTGAATAATCATGTAGATAGTATAGAACATATTTTAAATGTTGATAGGACTTTATGGATGCATGCTCTTAATTATTGTATTATTAACTTTGATTCCTATATAGGTTATAGTCAGAATTATTACTTGTATTATTCTGATGCTAGACAATTTAACCCTATTATGTGGGATTTTAATATGTCATTTGGAGGATTTAGATTAACTGATGCTTCTCAACTTTATTTTAATGGATTTAATATCCCAAATGCTCAACAAATGGATCCGTTAACTCATTATTACTATAATGCTGTTTCTCCAAGGCCATTAATGAAAAATTTGTTTAATAATGAAAGATATAGAAAAATGTACTTAGCACATATACGTACAATTATTGAAGAAAATTTTCTGAATCAAGAGTATTATAATAGAGCCCAGTATTTTCAGAATCAAATAAATCTACATGTACAGAATGATACCAATAAGTTTTATACCTATACCGATTTTATTAGTAATTTAACAACACAAGTTTCTTTACCCGCATCAATTTGTCCCGGAATAACTGAATTAATGGACTCTCGTTCAGCTTATCTAACTAATTATTCTGGATATTCTGGAGAGCCATTCATAACTAATATATCATATAGTCCGCAAAATGTTTTTTCAGGTTCAGATTTATGGATAAATGCGGAAGTAAGTGATGCCAGCTATGTTTGTGTTTCATATAGATTTGGTAAAAATCAAAGATTTAGAACCATTGAACTGTATGATGATGGCATGCATAATGATGGCTTATTAGGAGACGGAATTTATGGTGGAAAAATTAGCAATTGCTCAAATTCTATTGACTATTACTTATATGCTGATAATGATAGTTCAGGAACTTTTTCACCTAAAAGAGCAGCTTTTGATTACTATACGTTAACATCCAATATCAATCCAGGAGATCTTGTTATTAACGAGTTAATGTCAAATAATCTTAACACTATTACAGATGAAAATAATGAATATGAAGATTGGATCGAGCTATACAACACGACTAATTCTCCTATCTCTACTCATGGAATATACCTAACAGATACCATAGGAATTTTACATAAATGGAAGTTACCAGATGCAGTTATTAAGCCTAACGACTATTTTATAATTTGGACAGATGAAGATGGAAGTCAAGGGAGTAATCATGCTAATTTTAAACTCTCTAATATAGGTGAAGAGATTATTTTAACAAATTCTGATAGCTCACTTATAGATTCAGTTACGTACCCTTCTCAACCTATAGGAGTTTCTTTTGCAAGACTACCAAATGGGACAGGTCCATTTTCACTCACAATACCGACATTTAACAAGAATAATAATCACACCTCTAATAAAGATAATAATATAAATGATTATGCATTATGTCAACCTAATCCATTTAACAATTTTATTAATGTAAATACGAGTAAGGACATTTTCATAACTGATATTTTAGGAAATTTAATTTATTCTGGGATTCAGCAAACTATCAATACTACAAAATGGAAATCAGGTATTTATTTTATACATTTGAAAGAGAATCCAGATACTATTTTTAAGTTAGTTAAAGTTCATTAAATATGATAAGATACATATGTCTAGCGTTATTTTTACAATTATTTTTAGTTAAAAATTTAAAATCCCAAACAATTACAAACTATTATATTTCAGATGGATTGTTAGATAATTTTGTAGAATGTGTGGCCGTAGATGATAATGATAATATTTGGTTTGGTACTATATCTGGAGTTTCAATGTATGAACAATCTAGTGGAAATTGGATAAGTTATACAGTAGCAAATTATCCAGGAATGGCTTCAAATATTATTAAGGAAATTACTGTAACTGCTAATGGAGAAGTTTGGATTGGAACGGATTTCGGAGCCAGCAAGTATGATGGAAATAGCTGGATTACATATAATAGTACAAATGGGTTAAATAATAATCAAGTGAAGTGTATTTCTGAAGATCAAAATGGCGGTATTTGGATTGGAACTAATCAAGGAGTTTCGTATTATGATGGTATAAATTGGACTTCATTTGGATTTCCTGATTTACATTGGAGCGGTGTTAGTGGAGTAGCTTTTGATAGCCAAGGAGACAAGTGGTTTGGCGCTCCTTTAGGAGGACTGATGCATTATGACGGCACTACATTTGCTCCTTATGATACTTCTAACGGATTACTTTCGCAAAATGTAACCGATATACTTATAGATGCTCAGGACAAGAAATGGATTGGAACAGGTAGCGGGATTTCTGTTCTAAATAGCAGTAATACTTTATTTACACATCATACCAAAATGTATATTTTATCACCTCCAGACACTTTAAATCCTGTTGTTGAGATTGAGCAAGATGGGTTGGGCAATATTTGGACAGCAATATATGTAGGCTATTTAGCAGAAGGAGGAGTTGCTTATTGGAATGGAAATCAATGGACAGATTATGATCATACAGATGGAATAGCAGGTCAAAATGTAAAGGGATTAGCTATAGATTCTCAAAATAATGTTTGGATCGCAACCAGTACTGGAGTATCTAAGATTTCAGTTATTCCTAATTTAATAAACGATACATTTTATGACCAACCAAGGAACTTGATTCGTAAGGTAGATGTCTTAGGAAGAGAAATAAATGAAGAGAACAATAAGATAATATTTTATTTATATAATGACGGAGAGGTTATTAAAAAAATGACCATTCATTAAGCTAATACTCTAAAAATTTGAGATATTGACAAAAAAATTCATTCCAGGCAGTGATTATCTTAAATCTCTGTTTATGCTTGACAAAGATGTTGTGTATTTAAATCATGGTTCTTTTGGGGCTTGTCCAAGACCAGTTTTTGATTCTTTGTTAAAATGGCAAAGATTACTGGAAAAAGAACCAGTAAAACATTTGGCAGTTGATATATTTAATTATTTAGAAAAATCTAGAGAAGCATTAAGTTGTTATGTAAATTGTCATAAAGATGATTTAGTTTTTTTTCCAAATCCTTCTACTGCTTTAAATACAGTTTTAAGAAGCTTAGAACTTAATCATGGAGATGAGATACTTACGACAAATCATGAGTATGGCGCAATGGATCGTGCGTGGAATTTTTTATGCAAAAAGACT
>MDTE01110683.1_pt1 | contig 55420 bp, 40 predicted proteins | sample 811231 | NCBI WGS metagenome assembly MDTE01 (sample SAMN05326651, study PRJNA326480) | marine metagenome | isolation source: seawater | place: Indian Ocean: Red Sea | collected 2010 | reverse complement strand
GCACCGGGGAGAGCCGGGTCGAGTTGCACTGCCACGGGGGTAAAGCCGCGGTCCAGAGGATTCTGGACGATTTGGTCGGGTCGGGGGCGGTTTGCTGTGACTGGGACGACCTGGTCGTCGAGCCGATTGGCTCTCCGACCAGTCGGATCGAGGTGGAACTGGCCCAGGCCCTGGCCGCTGCAACGACCTGGCAGGTGGCCGCCATCCTGCTCGACCAACAGTCTGGCGTTTTGATCAATACGCTTGAAAGCCTGGCGGCAACCGACTGGGATCAGCGCCACCAGGCTGCTGCCTGCGTGGCCGGTTTGCTCGAATGGTCCGTCCTGGGCCGTCGGCTGGCCGATCCGCCCACCGTGGTCCTGTCCGGTGAGCCCAACGTCGGAAAATCGAGCCTGTTGAACGCGTTGCTGGGGTTCGGTCGGGCTATTGTCTGGGACCAGCCGGGGACGACTCGCGACGTGGTCACCGGCCGCACGGCCCTGGACGGCTGGCCGGTTCGGCTGGCCGACACGGCGGGGTTGCGGACCACCGACGACGAGATCGAGACGGTCGGTGTCGAGCACGCCCGACGTGAACGGGATGCTGCGGATTTGGTCGTGCTGGTCGTTGATCGATCGCACCCGCTTGATGAGCAGGCTCGGCAATTGGTCGACGAGTGGCCCGATGCCGTGGTGGTGGCCAACAAGTGTGACCTGGACGATGCCACCGACGGAGCGCTGCCCGATGGCGCATTGATGGTCTCGGCATTGACCGGCGAAGGGCTGGACGAACTGGCCGGAGCGATCGTTGATCGGCTGGTGCCCGGAATGCCGGAGCCGGGGACGGCCATTCCGGTTTCCGAGCGACTGATCGGGTGTCTGGAAAAGGTGGCACGTGCGATCGATGACGAGGACGAAACCGGCTTCCGGTCGGCATTGGCCGAGACGATTGCCTGAACCCGATACCGGTTCCCGGTGGTATGATTGTCGTGTGGATTCACTGACTGCCGACGAGCCTGTTTGATGAGCGACTTCGACAACTGGGCGGAACGTTATAGCGAACGTTTCATCCTGATGCTGTGTTTCTCGGTCATCGTGCTGGCATTGTCCTTTGGCGTTCAACGCTGGATGCGGCGACGGCGAAATGGCTCGGAGGTCGGGGCGAACCGCCGTTTCAGAGACAGCGTGGTGGTTCTGGGGGTCTGGGGGGGACTCTATTTGTTGCTGCTAGTTGTGTCCGTGTTCACGATGAGCCCGTTCCTGGTGCTGGAAGTGTTGGCGTTGCTGGTGCTGAGCCTTGTCGGCGGCGTGCGGAAGTGGTCGACCGGGCGTTTTTCGGTTGTGGCGACGGTCGTTGTGCTGGCGATGATCGTTGTGGCTGGCGTCCGGGGCATCAACCAGGCCGAGGACGCGCGGCGAAGATTCCCGTTCACCTCACTCGTCGAACGGTTGGAACCGGCGGCGGCCGTTCCGACCGAGCCACCACTGCTCACCAAGTCTGGAGAAGCTGCCCTCGAGCGTTCCGAACGCATTTTCGAGAACGGGATGAAGGGTTTCACGAGTGGATACCATTTCCGGCGGGCGTCGTTGGAGATGGTACACGCGAGCCAGGTGTGGAATTTCGTCAGCAGCGAAGGTTTCGGCATCGGTCGCATGCTGGCACCGACGATCAAAGGAGCGCGGCTGGCGGAACTCCGTACGTGGCGGCAACCGGTTGCCCCGGAGACCGATGATGTCGGATCGACCGGAGATCGACCGGATCTGTGGTTGCCGCTGAAGGGAGAAAACGTGCCGCGGAAGGCGCTGAACAAATTGCACGAGAACCTGTCATTTGATTTTGCGGAGCCGGTGAGCTTTGGTTGGGTCCGCGATCTCGAGCATGTCACCGGTTTTCGGCCACACGCGGTCGCACACTTCGATCGGCACAGGGTGACCTTCGGTCACAAGGCGGAAGACGAGATGTCCGCCAAACATGAGGCCGGGTGGAAGCTGGAGCGGGTCGAATTGGTCAGCCTGCTGAGGAGTGCCGAGCCGCGAGTGTACGTTTCGAGAGACCTGCCGAGGATGGATCAGTTGTCGGAGGTCAAGCGGCGACCACTGGACGGGTTCGAGACGGTCGCCCTTCGCGAGCTGCGCAACGGCGAGCCACTGGTTATTCGCAGCCAGGGTGGCCAGGTGAAAATGATGGGGGCCGTGCGAGCTGTCAAACAGTGTTCGCTGTGCCACGAGGTGCCACGTGGCACGTTGCTGGGTGCCTTCAGCTACGGCTTCCGTGACCAGACTTCGGCGAGTGCGTCGGAGTAATCCTGCTGCCAGCCGGGATCGGTGGCGAGCGCAGCCAGCAGTTTTCCCTGGCGGTGTCGATCGAGAACCACGGTGCGGATGTCGTAACGGCGGAGCCGTTGTCGCCAGTCGGAGGCCACACCGATCACCTCGAAGTAGTCGGTCCAGGCTTCCGTTGGAACCAGGTGTGCGTGCGAGGTGACCAGCAGACGAATCTGAGACGGTCCCTGCCAAAGCAGGAAGTCGCTCCACTCGTAGGAGGCCAACACCATCCCGCCGGGGGGGTGACTGGCCAGCCATCGGGTCACTTCGACCGGCGTGGACGCCGAGACCATCGGCCGACGCGCCTGCAGCGTTTCGCGTTCGGTCAGCAGTCCACGTACCGCGGGTGTGGAGCTCATCGCGACTCCGGCCACAACCAGGCTGGCCAGCAGGACGGTGCGTCGTTCCGACGAAGCCAGCGTCGTTGCGACGGGGCATTTCGTGTTGATAGAGGCCGCCTGCAGGGCGAGGACAAGGCCGGCCACCGGCGCCCACCAGTTGATCATTCGTGAACACGACAACGTGGCCACACCGAGCGCGACGAGCATCAACCAGTTGGAGAATCGCACCCGGCGTCGGCCGGACATTGCCACGCAGACGACCAGGACGATGCTGGCAAGCATCGCTCGAGCCTGGGATTGGTGCCATTGCAGCGGTTGCCATTCGATGATGTCAGCCAGGTTGGGATGCTGCCCGATTTGCCAGATCGACAGGGGCAGGCCGGGACCGTAGGGGGTGGCCACCAACGGCACCAACAACCCGACGGCGGCCTGCCGGAGACGATGGGCGAATACCCGATCGCTTTTCCAGGAGGGCCAACGGCCGGTGCGTCGGAATCGATCGGCTGCCCGCCCAACCGCATGTGACCCCAGCAGCAACCAGCCGATGACGAATGATCCGTGCAGGTTGGCCCAGAGTCCCATCACGATTCCGACGACGATCACCCGCCATATCGATGGCCTGGGGTCGTGCAGCAGGGCCAACAACCCCACGAAGCAGGCCAGTCCGGCCAGCTGAGGACGGATGATCAGCAGCTGCTGCCAGCCGACGGCCAGGAAGACCGAGGCTCCACAGATCGCTGCAGGGATTCTTTGGCGGTGCCGGGATGCCAGGACGGGTGAGACGGTCACCAGGGCGCACCCGACGACCAGCGTGGCGTAAACCAGCTGCAGGGCTTCGACCCCCCCGGCCCGCATCAGCTGGAAGGCGATCAGCTGGCTCCAGCGGGCCGTGTCGACCAGTGGCCGGTCGCTTGTGTGCGTCAGAAACGGTTCGGTGGTCGGGGTTGCGCCACCGTGTTCGATCATCCAGCGGCCGTAGGCCAGGTGGCCCCAGAGATCGGTGTGCCACAGGGGGCGGCGAGCCAGTGCGGACCACAGGCCGGCCACGGCGACGACCAGCGCCAGGTGGCCGATGAGTCTCTTGTGGCCGGACAACCGGGGGACCACCTGCGGTTCCTCGTGAGAAGAGAATCGACTACAACCTCGTCGCCCGACAGTAGCCGGTCGCCGACTGGGTGGTCAAACACGGGAGAAAAGCGGTGCAGCTGGGCGAGGGATTGAAACGGGTGCCCTGGAGTGTGGTCACGGCGGCCTCACTACTGGCCGCACTCGGACTGGCGGGGATCTCGCGAGGCGATCAGTTGGTCGGATCGGGGCTCCATTTCCACCGACAGCTGATCTGGATGGCGCTGGCTGTTCCGGCACTGATCATGGCCGCCTGGGTACCGTACCGTTCGCTGCGTCCGGCCAGTTACCTGTTGTTCGGCGTGACGACCGTGCTGTTGCTGGTGGTTTTCCTGATGCCGGCTCACCATGGGGCTCGCCGCTGGATTCCGATGGGTGTTTTTGACATGCAGCCGTCGGAACTCGCCAAGTTGACCTACATCCTGGCCTTGTCCCACTACCTGATGTTCCGGCGCAACTTCCGCCACTTCCTGGGCCTGTTCATCCCGTTTCTTTTGACGCTCGTTCCGCTGGTGCTGGTTCTCAAGGAACCCGACCTGGGGACCGCGTTACTGTTCCTGCCGATGCTGTTCGCGATGCTTCTGGCCGCCGGGGCCCGCGTGAGGCACCTTGTGCTGATCGGGATGATGGGGGTGGCGGTGACCCCGGTGCTGTGGCTGGGGATGAACGTCGAGCAGAAGTCGCGGGGGGTTTCGCTGTTGACCCAGGTCGAGAACGGTCCGGCTCCGCGGGGCGACGGGTACCACCTGTTCCAATCCAAGCGAATGTTGTCGCTGGGTGGGACCTGGGGCAGTGACCTGGCCGGAATGCCGGTCGACGATCCGGCCGCCTACCATCTGCCGGCGGCTCGGACCGACTTTGTCTTCTGCCTGATCGGTGAGCGATTCGGGCTGATTGGCAGCCTGCTGACACTGGCCACCTATGCGGTACTGATCATCAAGGGACTTTCAATTGCCGCGTCGACGCGCGAGCCGTTCGGGCGGTTGCTGGCAACCGGGATCGTCACCCTGCTGGCGACACAGGCGATCATCAACACCGGCATGACAGTCGGGTTGATGCCGATCACCGGCATGACCCTGCCGCTGGTCAGTTACGGTGGTTCGAGCCTGGTCGCGACGGCGATCGCGCTGGGGTTGTTGATCAACGTCGCGATCCGACCGGGGTACGAGGTGACGGCCGAGCCGTTTCGGTTTGCGGCCGAAACCAGCTAGGTCGTCAAACACAATCCGCCGGTGTCCGGCCGAGCCGCGATCCTACTTCTGGAAGAAGTCGGTGGGCCCACGCAACGTGTAGTACGGATACTGCACGACCGCCGGTGGCTGGTTGGCCGGCGGGGACTTCAGATTCTTGGGGGCCTTGTACTCGTACGTGTGATAGTGCCACCCGTGGAAGGCTCCGCGTGGTTCGTGATCGCCCTCGTGCATCACGGTGTGTCCGGCCGGGGTCTGGCCCCGCACGATACCGCGAGGATTTTGACAGCCGACGGCCAGGGAAACGGCCAGGCAGGTCGCCAGGCTCAAGGCAATTCGCATTTTCATCTTCCAGTGACCCCCTCGGTCTCGAGACCGAATGTAGTGTGCCGGATGTGTTCGGTTGGTTTCCGGATGCCCCTGCCGAGCAGCGGACGTCGTAGCGTTGTTATCGGCTCAGCAGGTCGCCCGAGGCCACAGAATGCGGAAAATCGTTCGAATCCGACCAGTTGCTCCAGTTCATCGATCTTGCAGCATCGTTGTGATCGGACTAGATTACCGCCCGCCGTGGTGTCGCCGTTCTGTAGTGACTCCCGTTTGAACCGACGTTGCAGTGGTCGAGAGCATTCCACGTGTACATTGCCGTGACTTCTCGCTGCCTGGGTGACCTGCCGTTCCTGGACGCCTGCAGCCTGTTGACCGACTACGGGTACAGCCGGGTTGAGTTCTGGTTTGACGAGGATGGGGATCATCTCAAGCCCTCCGATGTGGTGGCGGATCTCGAGGGGTTCGCCAACAACTTTCGGGCTTCGTCGAGGTTGACCCCGGTCGCGTTCTGTTTCGAACAGGTCGTCGATCTCGAGACCTTTGCCGCGATCACCCGGCTGGCGAAGCTGATGCGGGTCGTTCAGATCACTGTGCCGTCGACGCCGCTGGGAACACCGTTCAATGCCGAGATCGAGCGATTGCAGGATCTGTTGCAGGTGGCCAATGCGGCTGGTGTGCAACTGTCGATTCGCACCCGTACCGGCCATCTGACCGAGGACGCTCACACGGCCGTTGAACTCTGCCAGGCGGTCCAGGGTGTCGGGCTGTCGCTGGACCCCTCCTATTACATCTGCGGCCCACACAAGGGCGAGTCGTACGACCAGGTCTATCCTTACGTCTACCACGTCTACCTGAGAGACACGACACCGGATCAGATCCAGGTCCAGGTGGGACTGGGTGAGGTGGATTACGGTCGTCTGATCAGCCAGCTGCGGCGCGAGAATTACGATCGCACGCTCTCGGTCGACTTTTTCCCCGACCAGTACGGCGATCTCGATCGCGCGCTCGAGCTGCGGAAGATCCGCATGCTGCTGGAATCGCACCTGTTGGTCTGAGACGGGCCTAGAAGTCGTTCGGGTTGCCGAACAGGTTCCCGCCGTCTCCGGTGCCGCCCTTCAGAGCTGATCGCTCGATGCGTTCGATTGGCGGCAGGTCTTCCTCGGGCTGTTCATCCCGACCGGTTCCAGCCGGCCGCTCAGTCAGGGCCTTCAGCGACAGAGAGATTCTCTGTTGGCTGGCGTCGACGTTGAGGATCTGCACATCGACTGGCTGGCCTTCGCTGAGCACATCGCTGACGCGACGAACCCGCGTGTGTTCCAGTTCGCTGATGTGCAGCAGGCCCTCGATGCCGGGTTCGAGTTCCACGAAAGCGCCGAAGTCCATGATCCGCGTGACCGTTCCGCTGACCTGGCGGCCGACGGCATACACATCGACCGCTCCTCCCCAGGGATCGCTGGTCAACTGCTTCATTCCCAGGCTGATCCGGCTGCGTTCCTTGTCGATCTCCAGGATCTTGACCTCGACCGACTGTCCCTGTGTCAGCACCTGCTCGGGATGGTTCAGTCGAGACCAGCTGATCTCGCCGATGTGCAGGAATCCATCGAGTCCTCCGAGGTCGACGAAGGCTCCGTATTCCTTGAGTGTCTTGACGGTGCCGTTGCGGATCTCGCCGACATTGAGCTGTTTCCACAACTCGGCGGCTGCGTCCTTGAATTCTTCTTCCAGCAGAGCACGGCGGCTGACGACCAGGTTGCGTTTCCGCGAATCGACCTCGGTCACCTGGACCGAGAGTTTCTGTCCGATGAAGGGCTCGAGATCCTCGACGTAGGAGCGGTCGACCTGTCCGGCCGGCAGGAAACCCCGCAGGGCACCGACCTGCACTTCCAGCCCACCCTTGTTGGCCTTGGTCACGATGCAGTCGCATTTCATGCCGATGGTCACGGCATTCCAGTCTCCGCCCACCCGTCGTCGGCCACGCGGCAGGTTCAGCAGGATCAGGCCCTCATCGGCGTCGTACTGTTCGACCGCGACGTCGATCACCTGTCCGACCTCCGGCTCACTCTTGTCCCACTGTCGCCGGGGCACGATGCCGTTGGCACGCATGCCGATGTCGACGAAGACGTAGTCGGAGTCAATGGCCTGAATGGTTCCCTTCAGCCGGCTTCCCTCTTCGAGATCCTCTTCGGATTCGATCCGCTCGCTCGCTGTGTCCTCGCCTTGCGTGTCGATGCTGGAGACCGCCTGGGCGGCGAGGTCGATCAGCTTGGCGTCGTCGCTGGCCAGGGCGGCTTCGATTTCGGCTTCGATTTCCGCGTCGAGGTCGTCATCGGGGGGAAGGTCAACCGGGGGCGCGGCGGCCTGTTGCGCTTTTGGCGGTGGCTCGGCCGACTCTGTCGGCGATTCGGCCGCCTCGGCGGCCACGTCGGCCAGTTTCTCCTCGACGGTCGGTTCCCCTTCGGCCTGTGTGGACACCGGTTTGGTTCTCGAGGGAATCGGGCGGGCCGATTCTCCACCTGTGGGATTCAGCTTCGGCCGTTTCCGCTCGGTCGTGGGAGCAGGCGAGGATTCTGCCTGCTGATCCGAGCCGGTCTCGGCGGGTGTCTCTTCGGGAGGGTTCGGCGTTGAATCGTTCACGGCAGCAGCTCCGATGCAGCGAGGTCGATGGCCCGGTAGTGGGCTATTTCGACACCTTCTTCTTGTCGCCGCTGATCACGGCCGCTTTGACGCACCTCAGGCCGATCGCGTCGCTCTTGACGTGATCGGGAAGCGGCAGTCGCGCGGCACTTCTCAGCGACGGGTACCGGTCTCGCCACGATCCGCTCCGGATCACCCGCGAAACGAATTTCTTGTTGCCGTCCCATGCTCTGCTGTCCGTGGGAGCACGCTTGTAGTCAGCGTGCCAAGCATCGGCGACAAATTCCCACAGGTAGCCGTGCATGTCGTACAGGCCCCAGGGGTTGGGCTTGAGTGCTCCGACCGGGGGATCGTTGCCGGCGGCGTTGCCGTTGTGCCAGCCATAGGGATCCAGCAGCCCGGCTTTCTTGCCCGTGTCGCCTTTGGCCTGTGCCTTGTCGCCGAAGCTGTAGGCGGTTGTTGTTCCCGCCCGGCAGCAATATTCCCACTCGGCCTCACTCGGCAGCCGAATCTCCTCGTCGGCCCCGATCAACTTTTCGGCTCGCATCATCAACGTCGCTCTCTGGCAAAACACCACCGCTTCCTGCCAACTGAGCATCTCGACGGAATTCCTGGGGCCAGTCCAGCGGCTGGGGTTCTTGCCCATGACCGCTTCCCACAGGTTCTGGGGCACCTCGTACTTGGCCATCGAAAACGCACCTGCGATCTTGACGGTGCGGGGCGGTCGTTCGCTGGCGTCACCGCCCTTGGTGCCCATCACGAACGTGGCCGGGAACTTCCCCTTGCCCGGAGTGATCGCGACGAATTCGCCGTTGAAGGTCTTCAGCAGGGCCTGTCGTTCGGCGGGAGTCATGGGCGATTTCTTGTCGTCCTTCTTTTCCTGGGCCGGAGCGGTCGAGGCGATCCCGAGGATCAGGGTGGTGATCAAACAGATCCGGAGCGTATCGGGCATGGGGGGACTCGTGGTGAGAAGGTGGCCAGACCACTTCATTACTATCGAAGTTGCCTGCAGGCCGCAACGATTGAAGAGGGACCGGTCCCCGAAGTTTGACGCACGCCGCTCGAGCGGTCAGAGTGTGCGGTCATGATCGAGCCGGAAACTCGCCCGCCCCGCAGCAGCGAACTGCTATCGAGAACCGCCAGCCGATTGCTGGTGGTCGATGTGCAGCAGAAATTGCTGGATCACATCCCGGTCTCGGGGACGCTGGTCGAGAACTGCCGGCGGCTGATCCGAGGGGCCCAGGTGCTGGATGTGCCGGTCGCCGCGACCGAGCAGTATCCCGATGGACTGGGGCCGACTGCGGAGGTGTTGGCCGGCCTGCTGGGCGAGATCCCCGAGAAGCTCCGGTTCAGTTGTGCCGAGTGCCTGGACTGGGGTGCGGCGGGCGGCGATGGGGATCAGCGAGACCAGGTGGTCGTCTGCGGCATCGAGGCGCATGTCTGTGTCACCCAGACGGCGTTGGACCTGGCCGCCCAGGGCTACCGTGTCTATGTTCCCGCCGATGCGGTTGCCAGCCGGCACAAGCTCGACTGGAAGACCGCTCTCGGACGACTCGCCGATTCGGGAATTGTCGTGTTGACGACCGAGAGCGTGTTGTTCGAGTGGTGTGAGGTGGCCGGGACCGACGAATTCCGGCAGATCAGCCGATTGGTGACCGGAAAAGACGAAGCTTGAAACGGGTTCGTACGGGGGGGTACAACGGAGTGAGTGCCACCGTGTCGAAAATTTGCTGACGGCAGCCCATGGCTTCAACCGCACCAGAATCCACCACACCCGAAACGGCCGCTTCTGCGACATTTCCCAATGTCCGGATGCGTCGCCTGAGAACCCATCCCCGGTTGCGGGAGATGGTCCGCGAGACCCGGTTGTCTCCGTCGGACTTCATCCTGCCGCTGTTCATCCGGCATGGTGAGAACCAGCGGTTGCCGATTTCCTCGATGCCCGGCCACAGCCAGTTGACGGTTGACCTGCTGGCTGAGGAGGTGAAGGAGATCGCATCGCTGGGCATTCCGGCAGTGATCCTCTTCGGGATTCCCGCCGAGAAGGATGCGGTGGGCAGCGATGCCTGTGACGACCAGGGAATCGTGGCCGAGGCGGTGCGGGCGATCAAGGCCAGCGGCACCGACCTGCTGGTGATCACCGACGTGTGTTTCTGTGAGTTCACCGACCACGGCCACTGCGGGATCATCAACGACCGCCATGGAACCCTGGATGTCGACAACGACGCGACGCTGGAGATCCTGGCCACCCAGGCGGTCACCCATGCCCGGGCCGGTGCCGACATGGTGGCGCCATCGGGAATGATGGACGGGATGGTCGGGGCAATCCGTGGCGGGCTCGATGCGGCCGGTTTCACCAACCTGCCGATTCTCAGCTACGCGGTGAAGTACTCGTCGGCCTTCTACGGCCCGTTCCGCGATGCGGCCGAGAGTGCTCCGCAGTTCGGTGATCGACGGACTTACCAGATGGATCCGGCCAATGCGGGCGAGGCCCTGCGAGAGGCGGCGCTGGACTTGGCCGAGGGAGCCGACCTGCTGATGGTCAAGCCGGCCCTGGCCTATCTGGACATCATCCATCGCGTCAAACAGGCTCATCCGGGTGTTCCCCTGGCGGCCTACAATGTCAGCGGTGAGTACGCGATGGTCAAAGCGGCTGCCGAGGCTGGTTGGATCGATGAGCAGGGTGTGGCCCTGGAGAGCCTGCTGGCGATCAAGCGGGCCGGAGCCGACATGATCCTGACCTACTTTGCCAAGGATGCCTGTCGCTGGCTGGGCTAGCCGTCCCGGTTGGCTTCGCACGCGGCCCGGTGTTCTTCCAGGAACCGCGAGAGGTCGGCGTGGCGAGCCTGCTTGAGCGATCGGAACGAGATCTTCACAGCGTCGCGCCCGTCCTTGTAGGTGGTGATCTCGCGTCTGGAACCCAGTGAGGCCACCCGCCCCAGCGGAATCGCCCCGGGGGGACCAAACAGGACCAGGTCGACCGAGTGAACCCGTTTGGTCCACAGTTGTGCCCACACCGGACCGGTCTCTGAGAGCCGGAACGAGACCGACATGCGACCGGTCCAGTCGGTGACCGGTTTCCCGGCAGTGGTGTTCAATCCGTCGGCGAGTTCTTCCACCAGACCCTCGGGCCACCCCACCCGCTTGCCAGCCGGGAACCCCTTCCGCATCTGGTGCCACTTTTGTCCCAGCACCTTCCAGGGCATCAGGTTCTCGGGATCCTGTTTCGAACGGCGGGTGTGCTCGAGAAACGAGTCCTGGGCTGTCGCCAGGAATGCCCGGAATTCGGGGGTGTCAATTTCCCGCAGCCAGTGGACCTTCAGTGTCACCTCTTGCCACGGTCCCTTGATGTTCTTGACACCCACGCGGGATCCCCGTCCGTAGATCGGCAATTCGTCGATGTCGTCGAGCGGCTTGAGATCGAGTTGTTGCTGGAGTTCCTCGCGGTGAAACGTGTTGCGTCGCACCCGGAATTTCAGCGTTACCAGCCATTCTCCACCGGTCAGGGCATGGAAGAACCATCCGTCCTTCTTCACCTGTCCGTTGATCGTGACGACGCTGCGAGAGTTGAAATCGGCCGCGCGGAGGTCGCCGCAGGTTTCCAGTTGATCGAGGACCGTTTCGAGCACCCCGCCCTCCCAGCGGGCGGGTTGGCCGTTGTGGGCAATACGGTCGGTGGTGTGCCAACGGCGACCGTCCCGTTCCCATGGCATCCGCGCTTCGCGACCGATCTGTCGGAAATCCAGGTCGCCGTCCCGCTTCTCGGCGACGGTCTTGACGTTGAACACGTCCCGGTCAGCCCGTTCGCCGGATCGCAGCACCGGGCCCAGCAGTTCTCCGGTCCACGACCTGGGTTCACCTCGCCGCTTGGCCACTCGAGCCTGGTCGACGACGTCCTCGGGGGTTCCCGTGGCCACGATCCGACCGCCACCGGAACCGGCCTCCGGACCCAGGTCGACAATCCAGTCGGCCGTCTTGATCACGTCGAGATTGTGCTCGATCACGACCACCGTGTTTCCCGCCTCGACCAGGCTTTCGAGCACCTTCAACAGCTTGTCGATATCGTCGAAGTGCAGCCCGGTGGTGGGTTCGTCGAGCAGGTAGAGCGTGCGTCCGGCCTGGGGTCGTGCGAGTTCGGCGGCGAGCTTGACGCGTTGGGCTTCTCCCCCCGAGAGCGTCGGGGCGGGTTGTCCCAGCGTGAGATAGTCGAGGCCAATCGCACACAGCGTGGCCAGGGGCGCACGGATCCGCGGAATGTTTTCGAACAGTTTCAGGGCCCCGGCGATCGGCATGTCGAGCACGTCGGCGATCGTGTGGCCGTGGTAGGTCACCGCCAGCGTCTCGGTGTTGTACCTCCGCCCCCGGCACTCGTCGCACTCGACCCACACGTCCGGCAGGAAGTGCATCTCGATGCACTTCTGACCGTTTCCCTCGCAGGCCTCGCACCGGCCGCCGGCCCGGTTGAAACTGAATCGCCCCGGGCGATAGCCGCGGACCTTCGATTCGGGCAACCGGGTGAACAGTTCGCGGATCTCATCAAAGACACCGGTGTAGGTGCCCGGGTTCGACTTGGGCGTGCTGCCGAGAGGCTGCTGGTCGACAACGATCACCTTGTTGAGGTGTTCGATTCCCCGGAGTGCGGAGAATGGGCCGGGTGTGTCTCCTGTTCGATGCAGTTGCCGGGAGACGGCACGGGCCAGGGTGTTTTCGATCAGGGAACTCTTGCCCGATCCGCTGACCCCGGTGATGCAGGTCAGGGTGCCCAGGGGGATCCTCAACTGGACGTTGTCGAGGTTGTTCAGTCGAGCCCCGTCGAGTTCCAACCAGGCTCCACCCGGAGGATCGGCGTCGGGCGTTTGGGCCGAAGCCATTCGTCTGTTGGCGGGGATCGAGATCGTGCGACGGTTGGAGAGGAACTTGCCGGTCAACGACCGGGTCTTGCCGGCCAGTTCCTCGGGCGGTCCTTGCGCGACAATCTTGCCGCCGTGCTGCCCGGCTGCAGGTCCGAAATCGACCAGCCGATCGGCCGTTTCGAGCACTTCGCGGTCGTGTTCGACCACCACCAGCGTGTTGCCGAGATCCCGAAGACGCTGGAGAGCTCCCAGCAGCCGACGGTTGTCCCGGGGGTGCAGGCCGATGGTGGGTTCGTCGAGTACGTAGAGCACCCCGGTCAGGGCGCGACCGACCTGGCCGGCCAGCCGGATTCGTTGGCTCTCGCCTCCCGAAAGCGTGGGAAATGGGCGGTCGAGGCTGAGGTAATCGAGTCCGACGTCGACCAGGAATTTCAGGCGGCTGATCGCTTCCCGCAACAGGTCCCCGGCGATCCGCTTCTCGTCACGACTCAGCCGCACGCGGCGGAGTGCTTCCAGGGCCTTGTCGAGCGGCAGTCCGCACAGCGATCCGATGGTCTGGCCGAGCAGTCGCACGGCGGCCACATCGGGTCTGAGCCGGCTGCCGTCGCAGGAGGCGCAATCGACCTCGCCCACCAAATCCAGCAGACGCCGGCGGTAGGTCGCCGAGACCCGTGACGCCTCTTCAATGGCCGGGTAGAGCCCCTTGTACTGCATCGAGATCGTTGGGCCGTCGGGGAGCGTGACGGGGAACCAGCGGTCGCCGGTGCCGTAGAGCACCAGTCGACGGGCGGCCGGGGACAACCCTGAGAACGGAACGTCCAGGGGAAGGTCGAATTCCCGGTGCAGCGCGTCGAGAGTTGCCGAGAAGATCGGCACCGTAGAGGGGTCTGGCCATGCGGCGATGGCTCCTTCGCTGAGCGATTTGGAGTCGTCGGCGACCAGTGCCGAGAGGTTGGTGCCCTGCTGAGTGCCCAGGCCTTCGCACGCCCGGCACCAGCCCAGGGAGCTGTTGAAAGAGAAGTGGTTGGGGGTCAGTTCCTCGAAACTCCGACCGCATGTCTCGCAAGCCGCGTGCAGGCTGAACGGTTCGACCTCCCAGTCGGACTCGTTCCGATTGAGATTCTCGGTGGCGATTCTCATTTCTCCTCGACCCAGCCCCAGGGCCATCTCGACGCTGTCGGCCACGCGGGTCCGCGAGGTGTTTCCCGGCGTGATGCGGTCGATGACCACCTCGACGGTGTGACGTCTTCGGCGGTCGATTTCGGGGACGTCTTCGATCCGGAAGGTTGTCCCGTTGATTCGGACACGTCGGAATCCGTCCTCCTGTAGTGACTGCCACAGCCGGGCGTATTCCTGGCCGACTCGAACTTCCTGTGGGGCGAGGACCAGGACCCGTTTTCCGGACGGCAGATTCCGGACGCGATCGATCACCTCGTCGGTGGTCTGGCGGCTGATGGGAATCTCGCACTTCGGGCAGACGCGGGTTCCCAGCCGGGTGAACAGCACCCTCAGGTAGTCGTAGATTTCGGTCACCGTCCCGACTGTCGAACGGGGTGTGGTGCCGGTGTTCTTCTGTTCGATGGCGATCGCCGGCGACAGTCCCTGGACGCCTTCGACACGGGGCTTGGGCATCTGGCCGAGGAACTGGCGGGCGTAGGCCGAGAGGCTCTCGACGTAACGACGTTGTCCTTCGGCGTACAGGGTGTCCATGGCCAGCGAGGACTTGCCGCTGCCGCTGGGGCCGCAGAAGACGTTGAACCGGTTGCGGGGGATCTTCAGGTTGACGTCCTTCAGGTTGTGCTGTGCCGCCCCGCGGACGACGATTTCTGTCGCCTCCTTCCGCTGTTTCGCGGATCTTGTGTTTGGCGGTCTCTTCGCCGACGTCCGCGGTTTCTGGCGAACGGTGTTGGGAGACAACAACGGGGCGAGAACGCGGCCGGTGTGGGAGTCGGGGCAGGCTGCGATGGTCTCGGGCGGTCCGGCCACCACCACCCGTCCGCCGCCGGCTCCTCCCTCGGGTCCGAGATCGATGACCCAGTCGGCGGTCTTGATGACATCGAGGTTGTGTTCGACCACCAGGACGGTGTTCCCCTCGTCGACGAACCCGTGGAGAACGTCCAGCAGTTTGCTGATGTCGGCAAAGTGCAGACCGGTGGTGGGTTCATCGAGCAGGTAGATCGTGCTGCCGGTGGACCGTTTGCCCAGTTCGCGTGCGAGCTTGATCCGCTGGGCTTCGCCTCCCGAGAGTGTCGGGGAGGGTTGGCCGAGCTTGAGGTATTCGAGTCCGACGTCACCGAGGGTTCCCAGCAGCCGGGAGACCCGCGGATGGTTGCGGAAGTGCTCGAGAGCCTCCTGCACGTCCATCTCGAGAACCTCGGCGATGTTCTTGGTGCGGAACTTCACCTCGAGCGTCTCGTGGTGAAATCTCCTCCCCTCGCAGACCGGGCAGGTGACCCAGATGTCGGCCAGGAAGTCCATCTCCAGCCGGTTGGCCCCGTAACCCTCACAGGCTTCGCATCGGCCTCCCTGGACGTTGAAACTGAACCGCCCCGGCTTGTAGCCCCGGGCCCGGGCCTCGGGCAGCTTGCTGTAGAGTTCACGAATGGCGTCAAGCAGCTTGACGTAAGTGGCGGGGTTCGAGCGGGGGGTGCGTCCGATCGGGGCCTGGTCGATGTTGATGGCGCGGTCGAGATGCTCGAGTCCGGTCACCTCGCGGTGTGCTCCCGGTTCGCCCTTGCCGGAGTTGAGCTCGCGGTTGAGGACCTGCCAGAGGATGTCGCCGGCGAGTGAGCTTTTGCCGGATCCGCTGACCCCGGTGATACAGACGAAGGCTCCCAGGGGAATGGGCACGTTGATGCCGCGGAGGTTGTTGTGGCGGGCGGCCTTGACGGTCAACCGCTTGCTGCCGATTTCGCGACGCCGCGCCGGCACGGGAATCGAGTCGGTGCCGCAGAGATACCGGCCGGTTACGCTCCGGGGGTTCTTCTGGATTTCCTCGACGGTTCCTTCGGCCACCACCCGTCCGCCCCGGACACCCGGGCCGGGGCCGAAGTCGACGATGTGATCGGCCGCCAGCATCGTCTCCTCGTCGTGCTCGACAACGATCACCGTGTTGCCCTGGTCGCGGAGGTCGCAGAGGCTTTCCAGGAGCAACTGGTTGTCGCGGGAGTGGAGTCCGATCGAGGGTTCGTCGAGCACGTAGACGACGCCGACCAGCCCGCTGCCAATTTGTCCGGCCAGGCGAATTCTCTGGGTTTCTCCGCCCGAAAGCGTCGGAGCCGATCGATCCAGGGCGAGGTAATCGAGTCCGCAGCGGAGCAGGAATCCGAGTCGGGCGCGGATTTCCTTGAGCGCCTCGCCGGCGATCAACCGGGCGGTGTCGTCGAGTTCAATCTCCTCGAAAAATGCCGCCGCGTCACCGATTGACAGCGCGCAGATTTCCGGGAGGCTCCGACGGCGACGGGCGACCCGGCGGCCGAATTGCCGGTTGGCGGTCGTGATCGAGACCGCCTGGGCCTGTTGGTTCAGCCGCGTGCCGTGGCAAGCCGAGCAGTCGGCGAACCGCATCGCCTTTTCCAGTTGCCGCCGCCGCATGGGATTGTTCGTGTTGTGGTACGACTCGAGCAACTTGGGGATCACACCGGCAAACGTGCCACCGTGTTTCCAGACTCCGCCGCGGTATCTCCAGGCGAACGTGATGTGGCGATCGCCGGTTCCGAACAGGATCAGTCGCCTGGCTTCCTCGGGAAGGTCGGTCCAGGGAGTGTTCAGCACCGAATCGGTTTCGAGACCCAGTTCCCCCTCGATTGCCGCGGCGGCACCCTGGTAGATATGGCGTCGCCAGCGGCCGATTTTCCTGACGGCTCCCAGCACGCCGATCGCGCCCCGCCACAACGACTTGCCGGGTTCGGTCACGAGTTCCTCGGGCAGGAACTCGTGACGTCGGCCCAGCCCATTGCATTCCAAGCACATTCCCAGGGGGCTGTTGAAGCTGAACAGTTGGGGCGTGGGGGGTTCGTAACTGATTCCGCAACGACCGCAGGCGTAAAGAGAACTGTAGAGCGTGTCTCGGTCGGTGGGGGTTCCGGTGGACGGTTGGCCGGGTCGACCTGGGGTCTCCTCCGTCACACTCAGCAGCAACGTGCCGTTTCCCAGGCGCAGTGCCGTCTCGACGGCCTCGGCCAGGCGGCTTCGGCCACCCCGACGTGAGGAAAGCCGGTCGACGACCACCTCGATCGTGTGACGCATTTGTCGATCGAGTCCAAGATTCTCGCTCAGCGAGACGGTTTCACCGTCGACCCTGGCGCGGACGAACCCCTGCTTCAGCAAGTCGTCAAACAGGTCACGATACTCGCCTTTCTGCTGCTGGATCAGTGGGGCCAGGACGCTGTAACGGGTTCCGGTCGGCAACGCGCTGATCGATTCGATGATCTGCTCGGATGTCTGTGCCCGAATTTCTCTCCCACATCGGGCACACCCTGGGCGGCCAACCCGGGCGAACAGGACGCGGAGATAGTCCTGGATCTCGGTGATCGTTCCCACGGTACTGCGCGGGTTCCGGCTGGCGGATTTCTGCTGGATCGAGATCGACGGAGCCAGGCCGCTGACTCGGTCGACGTCGGGCTTGGGGAGTTGGCCCAGGAACTGGCGGGCGTAGCTGGACAGGCTCTCGACGTAACGTCTCTGGCCCTCCGCGTAGAGCGTGTCGAAGGCCAGTGAGCTCTTTCCCGAACCGCTGACTCCGGTCATGACGATCAGCCGGTTGCGTGGCAGGCTGAGGCTGACGTTGCGGAGATTGTGTTCGCGGGCGCCGCGGATCTCGATATCCGCCGCGTCGATCATCAACCTGCTTCCCGGCCGCGTCCGGCTCACGTTACAGACTCGCTGCCGTCGGTCCCGGGCTCCTGTTCCTGTTCGGAGACCGTTTCACCGGATTTTCGTCGCCGCCGTCGTTTCTGTTTGCGTGACTGTTTGCGTGGTCGATCGTCGTCTCCATCATAGGCCGGTTCGGCCGAAGCGTCTTCGAGACGGTCCGGAGCACCGTCGGCCTCGCCGATCGAGGGGAAATTCAACCTCCCGGCAGCTCTTTGGGCGCTGTCGTCGAGTTGCATCCAGGCTCCGTCGATGGGGCAGGTTCGACTGGTGATGTGCCCGGCTGTCTTCAGGACCCGCTGGCAGCTGGGACAGCGCCAGACGCGTCGGACGTCGAGGTCGAGCCTGATACCGGGACCCTTGATAACGTGGTCCTCCCCGCTCCTCTTCGCGCCCCACGGCGCGATCACTACCATGCACGCCCGCTTCAGCCGTGCTCTTGACGTAAACGGCACTGGCCGCCCACCGCGGATCCATTCTCCGGCGTTGTCTCCTGTCGGGCAAGCCCACCCAGACTGTCTCGGGATCGCAGATGAACCGTCGACCATCCACAAACGGGACACGGCTGGGCCTGTTGGTCGGTGGCGTGTTGATGGGAGTGGCCGATGCGATCCCGGGAGTTTCCGGTGGCACCGTGGCGATGGTGCTGGGAATTTATGATCGATTGGTGACGGCCATCAGTCGCTGCGACACCTCGCTGGTGCGTTCGGTTCTCCGAGGTCGTTGGCGGGAGGCGTCTGGTCGGATCGATCTGGCTTTCCTGTTCACGCTGGGTCTGGGGATCGCCGGAGGCATCCTGGCCCTCGCCTCGGTGATGCGGGGGCTGCTGACCAGTCATCCGGCGTTGGTCAATGCGGTGTTTTTCGGACTGGTGGCCGGCTCGTGTGTGATTGTCATCCGGTCGGTCAGGGCCTGGACGATTTCGCGAGCGGTGTTGATGGTGGTCGCGATCAACGCGTCGTTCGTGCTGGTTGGCTTCCCTCCGGAAGCCGGCGAATTGGACCGGGGGCAATTGCACCTGTTCTGCTGTGGGGCGGTCGCCATCTGCGCCATGATCCTGCCGGGTGTCAGCGGGGCTTTCCTGATGAAGGTGCTGGGCCAGTACGACCGTGTCATCGGCATGCTCTCTGGCGTGGTCCATTTCCAGGCCACCTCCGAGACGCTGCTCGCGCTGGGGGCCTTCGCGTGCGGGTGCGTGTTCGGGCTGATCAGCTTCAGCAAGTTGCTTCGCTGGCTGCTGGCCAACGTCCGCGAGGCCACCCTGGCAGTGTTGTGTGGCGCGATGTGCGGGTCGCTGCGAGCGCTGTGGCCGTTCGATTCGGGGGAACTTGCCAACGGCCGCATCGCCGTTCCGGTGCTGCTGATGGTCGTCGGCTTTGCTGCCGTGTTGCTGTTGGATCGCCTGGCCCGGTCCACGGAGCCGGATACGTCACAGCCGTCCTAGCTGGGACGGCGAGCCCATTTGGTGTCGTTGGGGCTTCAGAAGACCGAGAACAGCAGCAGCCCGCTGGCTCGGACCAGCCACTTGCGGTCACTGGGGGTGATCTTGCCGGCGTCCAGGATCTGGCGGCACTTGTTCCTGGTGGTGCTGATCAGCAGTTTCTGGAGATCGGTCAGCCCTTTCTGCCGTTCTTCCTCGAGCAACAGCGAGGTGATCCGGTGCAGGGCCCGGGGTTCGTCGAGTCCCGACTGGACCGCATCGGTCCAGGCGGGATCGGCTCGTCCCTCGACGACTTCCACCAGTACGGCCAGGACGAGGTTTGAGATGCGGGTCAACTTGGGGTAGTCGACCTTCTCGGGCGTGTCCCGCGTCGAGTGGTAGTCGGGGTGTTCGCCAGTGGAGAAGAACAGGAAAGGCACCTTGCGGTCGCGAAACGGACCGTAGTCACTGCGAGTTCCCACCAGGTCGATCCCCAGCCGGGCCACTTCCAGCCCCCTGGGAGTTCCCACGCGGTCGAGGACGGTCCGGAGAACCGGAGCGTGTTCGCTGCCCAGGCAGAAGACCGTTGGCAGGGGCAGGTTGCCCAGTGAACGTCCGACCATGTCGGCGGTGATGAACAGCCTGACGTGTTCCAGCGGCCAGGGAGGGTTGGCCGCAAACCACCGTGACCCCCACAGGAGCCGCTCTTCCAGGTCGAAGCCGACGAAGGCAACAGAACGTGCCGGAGGTGTCTTGCGAGCGGCCAGTTGGCGGGCGATTTCGAGCATCAGCGCCACGCCGCTGGCGTTGTCGTCGGCCCCGGGGTAGACCGCGTTCTTGCGGACACCGAGGTGGTCGTAGTGGGCGCTGAGAATCACGATCTCGTCGGACGTTTGTCCGGGCAGCATTGCTCCGACGTTCCGACCGGCTGTCAGCGGCTTGCCCGACTTGTCCTTTCGCCCGGGAAGTGGCTGGAAGTAGCTGTCACCAAAGAGCGGCTTGAGCTTCAGGCGTTGGAAGTGATCACGGAGATAGTTGGCCGATTGCCGGGCCGCTTCTCCGGACCGACCACGACGCGCCGGATCGGCCAGCCACTCGACATGACGCTTCACGTCTGTGGCCACGATCGGTGCCGGAGGTGACGGTGCAGCCGGTTTCTCTTCGGCCGTTGACGGACCGGACAGGGCGACCAGGACCATCAGCAGGCGGCCGAAACCGCCGGGAGTTGTCGCGAGCGTCAGGATCTGCGAATCGTCACAAACTCCGCCGCATCCGGTGTTGTTTTCGTGCCGGTCTGGCTGGTGCATCACATCCGTCTCCCTGGGCCGCGGCAGGGTAGCTTGACGCGTTTCAGCCAACAACCCCCGCTGTTGGCCGGGGGGTGCGGTTTGGCCGATTGTGACGAAGTTTCCTGTTGTAGCGGTCGTCAGGGTGTCGATAGACCAACGGAACACCCGCGTGGCGCGCGGACCTGCATGACTTGGAGAACGAGACAATGCGTCGAGGATCGATTCTGACCGCCGTCCTGGTGGCCACCGTCGTAGCCTGGTCTGCTTCGGTGAGTTCGACGCCGGCACAGGCCGCCGGACAGGGGCAGCCGACCGACTGGAACCGGTTCTACTACTACCCCTATGTCTACTATCCCCACAACTTCAAGCGGCCCCAGGGGAGTTTCAACCACCTCTATTACCGGTATTCGCCAACCTGGCGGATCCCCGTGATGCGACAGGGTTGGCACAACTTCTACCAGAAGAAGCGGCCGTATCACCGTGGGCATCACTTCATCCTGGATGTCTTCTAGGCCGTTTCGGGAGATTTTCGGGAAACCCGTTTACTTTCCCGCGTGGGTTCGATTGAGTCCATGCGGGGCCGGAGCGTCGCCAGACCCGTCCATTCATGTGGATGGGTCTGGTGCGTTAAAGCGGTTGTGGAGGCTCACGTGCAGGCGAACACGTCGTCGCGGGCAGATCCGCTGAGCCCGTAGATCGACATCACGCACTCGTCGATTCGACTTTCGAGCGTCTCGACGGTCGGCCCCGATCCCCGCAATTCCAGCAACCTCGCCACGTCCTCGACAATCGACCTGTAGGCGGCCCGCTGGCCGGAGTCGTCCAGGTCGGGCCAGATGATCGGGAGATCACGGAGCGACCCGACTTTGACCTGGGGAAACGAGGCCTGGGCCGACTCGCGGACCGAGGTCGTGTAGAGGAAGCGGATCAGTCGCGAGTTGAGCAGTCCCACCACGTAGCCGACGTCGTACCCGTTGTCCGGATCGAACAGTGCCAACAGCGAATTGCGGAAGTACTCGGTTCCCCGCTTGGGACCGACAATCGGATGGCGGGCCGTCTGCCGGATCACGAATCGGGCCCGGCGGTAGGTTTTCAGTGGACGAATCGTGAAGTATTCGCCGTCGTCGGCGCAGTAATCCAGCTTCAGCGTCTTGGCCGGCGGATCACATCGCCAACGATGCACCTGCTTGCCTTCGAGTAACCCGACACCTGTATCGGTTTCGGTCGACGTGTCGGCCAGGGGGCTCACCAGCCGGTTCGCACAGTTTCCAGTGTGAACACCCGGATCCCCGACCAGTCGTCCCAGGCTGTCGCCTCGGCCGCGGAGTTCGGTGACCCAGCCGGGAGTGACCGTGTCGGTCCACTTGGCTGTCCCGGTGTCGTCGCGGCGGGCGATCAGTGTCACCACCGGTGCCACTGCCTCTCCCTCGAACACGTCCTCCCCGTGGTCCCTGACGTCGTGCACGGACATCTCGCGGGTCACGGCCGATCTGAGTTCGTCGTAACTTTCCAGGTGAGTGATCTGGGTGGGTAGCACGAGTGCGAGTGAATGGCCGGCGAGTTCCAGGCTTCGGCGGACGAACATCCCGTGCAGTGTGTCCCAGGCGTCACCGCCCCAGCGGGCGAGGTACTTCTGTTTGAGATCGGGGTCGATGGCCAGTGCCTGGCGACCCGAAAACGATCCGAATGGCGGGTTGCCGATGACGAGTTCGAAACGGTCGACATCGTCGTCAGGAAATGGGCAATCAAGCAGCGCGTCGGCCGTGACCAGGTGATCCACGAGTTCTCTCGGCGGTGAGCCGGGCAACTCGGCAGCTTGCCAGACCGCGTGACGGGCGAGGTGGACCGACAGTGGGTCGAGATCGATTCCGAACAGGCAATGGGTGATCCCCCGCCTGCGAATTTTCGGGTCCGGAGTGCCGTTTTGTTCAATTCGTTGCCAGATCCAGCGGGCCGCGGCGACCAGGAAGCGGCCGTCACCGCAGGCCGGATCCAGGACGGTGACGCGGTCCAGGTCCCGCGGGGCGTTGTTCCATGGAGCCAGCGCGCGGTCAACCAGGCTCTCGACCAACTTCGTCGGCGTGAAGTAGACACCTCGGGCCCGTCGAGTGGTCGGCGATGAGACCAGGACCATCGGGGGATCGGTGGCATCAACCGCGATCTCGTGCCCGACTCCGGTCGCCTCCCGGACCTCCCACTCCAGCAGGCTCTGGGCCACGTCGGCCGGATCGGTCTCCGTGAACCACTCACCGAGACTCTCGAACAGTTCGATCGGAAGGCGCGTGGCCGGGTCGGATCCGGGAGCTTCCAGGCCCGGGTGACGGGCACCGAGCAGTGCAACGACGATGGCCTGCCGCATGGTCTCGGCCACCTTGTCGACCGCCACGCCGCGGGCCAGGATCCACTGGGCGACCCGTGCCAGTGTCTCCTCGAGATTCGACACCGATCGGGACTTGGTGGATTCGGGAGTGCCGGCGAGACTCATCCGGAAGGGCGTCCGTCGGGGGCGGCAAGGGGTGACAGTGTAGCACGGATTCCCGTGGTCGGCCGAATGTGGTAGATGAGGCATCAGTGTCGGCAAAGCGGGACCGGGTCGCCGACACGGATGGGACTCCCATGGAAAAGACCGAGGCGATGGTGATCCGCGTCGCGGATTTCAGCGAGACCAGTCGTGTGGTCACGCTGTTTTCGCGGGAATTCGGCAAGATCGCGGCTCTGGCCAAGGGGGGACGGCGGCTGAAGGGTCCCTTCGAGGCTGCTCTTGACCTGCTTGCGACGTGTCAGATAGTGTTCCTCCGCAAATCGTCTGCCACCCTCGATCTTCTCACCGAAGCCAAGCTGATTTCCCGATTCCGGCCCCCCGGCCGCAATCTCCACAGCCTCTATTCCGGCTATTACGTCGCCGAATTGCTGTCAGGATTGACCGAAGACTACGACCCTCACCCGGTGTTGTATGACCAGGCCACTCTCGCATTGCAGCGGCTCGCCGAGGACGGTGATGTCCGCCCGGTGCTGCTCAGGTTCGAGATGGTGTTGTTGCGTGAGATCGGGCAGATGCCCGTCGTCGATCGCTGTGTGTCGTGCGATGTCCCCGTGAATTCCGATTCCCCAACCGATCCCCAATCGCAGCCTCAGTTCGCCTTTTGGGTCTCATCCGGAGGCCTGATCTGTTCGCACTGCCAGAGACCGGAGTACGGTTCCCCCATGATCACTGCTGAGACGGCCGCGTTGTTGTCTCGGCTGGCTGAACCGGACGTCGAGATCTCCGAATTGCCGATGGAACGGTATTCGGAGTTGCGGCGAGTGGTGACGCCGGCGATCTGCCATGTCCTGGAACGTCGCCCCAAGATGTTCCGTTTCCTTCCCCTCTGAGCCCGATCCATCTCCACCGGCCGCTCCGCAACGGCCTTTCAGTTCGTCAGGGATGACCATGAAACCCAACGTCGGCCATGTTGCGGCCCTGCTCACGGCCTGCCTGCTGGGCAGCTCTGCGGGCTGCCAATCGATCCAGGTCGGTGGCCTTGACATGCTCACATCTCCGTTGAGCAAGTCGTTTTCGGCAATCAAGGATGCCGCAACGGTCAACACCGACCAGCATCCTGACCTGGGCCAAGGACCCTCCGCCGGCGAACGTCTGCGACTGGAACGGGCCCGGAACCTGGCCGAGACCGGTCGACACGCCGAAGCCGAGGCGTTGTTGGTCGACTTGAAGGGTCAGGGTCCGGCGAGGTTCTTGGATTTCTCCAAGCGGAGCCGAAAGACGTTCCTCAAGAAGCTCGACAAGGACCGCCGGATCGGCGATGACCTCAATCCCAACCTCGTCGATCCCCGTGCCGCATTTCGGGAAGACACCCTGTTCCTGTTGGCCGAGAGCCAGTTTCATCTCAAGAAATTCTCGAATGCCGACGACTCCTACACCGAGTTGCTCACCGACTTTCCCTCGACCCGGCACATCGATCGTGCCAGCCAGAGACTTTTCGAGATCGGTCGTTATTGGCTCGACTCCCAGAACTTCAAGGCCGCTTCCGAGATCCGACCGGCCAATGCCATTGTTCCGCCCGGACGATCTGAACCGGGCATGACCGGTTACTGGTTCACCAGGCTGCCGTTGATTCCGAACATGACCGACGGCACGCGGCCCCTCTTCGACACCGGTGGTCGTGCCCTGAGAACACTCAAGACGATCTGGCTCAATGATCCGACTGGCCACTTGGCCGATGACGCGCTGATGCTGGCCGCTGCCACATACCTGGAGCGAGGCGACACCCGTGAAGCCGATAGGATTCTGACCAATCTCCGCAAGCTCTACCCCGACAGCCCGTACCTGGAACCGGCCTTCCTGCTCGGATCCCATGTCCGGTTGATGGGCTATCAGGGTTCGGCCTACGACGAGACGCCTCTGGATGAGGCCGCGCAATTGAAGCGGAGTACGCTGGGCCTGTTCCCCGACATCAAGGAAAAGCAGCGGCTGCAGTCGGAGCTGGATTCCATCGAGGCTTCCCGGGCTGAACGGGAATGGCAGCGGGTCGAATTCTACAGGAAGAAGAACCTGCCCAAGGCCATGGCCGTTCACCTGAACCGCATCCTGGCCCGTTTCGCCGGCACGGTTCACGAGGAGCGGGCCCGGCGGATGTTGTTGGAACTGGGCCCCGATTTTGCCAATGGCCGCTGGATGATGAGTGAAGTCCAGGCCGCTGGCAATCCGTCGCCCGTCATCCCGGATGCTGCCGACGAACCACCGCCCGGTGACATCGTCGAAGAGCTTCCGCCGCGTCCGGCCCCCGAAAAGCTGGATTCCGACGGGCCGCCCACCACGTCCATCGCACCGAGCGAACCCACACCACTCACACCGTCTGATTCCCCGGCCTCCGAGCCGTCATGGCAGCCGACACCACAACCGACACGACAACCGACACGACAACCGACACGACAACCGACACGACAACCGATTCCACAGCCGATTCCGCAGCCGAGCACCCGTCAAATTCCCGACTGAGCCTGGATTGCAGGCCGGACAGAGGTGGTGTTCTGGTGACAGGCCGTGAGCGACAGGCCCTCATGTTCTCTTCTCCGTCCCGCCGGCTTCGAATCCACAGGACACGGTCTCGTTGGATCGTCCGTTCGGTTCCGGGCCTGGCGGTCCTGGCCGCAGCTGTGATCATCGCCGGCAGTGGTTGTGGGTACCTGATCGGTCCTCAGCATCGAGAGCAGGTCCGCTCGATTGCGGTACCGGTGTTTGCCTGCAGTGACGATCGGCCCGGTCTGGGCCTGAGATTGACCGAGGCGGTGCACAAGGAAATCCAGCGACGGCTGCCCTACCGGGTCGTTCCCGGCGGGTCGGCCGATTCGAGACTGATCGGTCGCGTGCTGGGTGCTTACAAGGACGTCATCGGTGAGACCCGCAACGATGATCCTCGGACGTTGCAGTTGCAGCTGGCCGTTGAGGTGACCTGGACGGACATGAGAACCCAGAAAGTCCTGGCACAGCGGGTGGTGGCCGACGACAGTCCGGCGGTGACGTTGATGACCGACTCGAGTTTTTCTCCCGAAACGGGGCAATCGATGGCGACCGCTTCCCAGCAGGTCATCGACCGGATGGCCCGTCAGATCGTCGACTTGCTCGAAGCCCCCTGGTAGAGACCTGCGGATCCGTCCGGTGACCTCGCCTCCCAACATTCTCTGGTATTGCACCGACCAGCAGCGGTTCGACACCATCGCCGCACTGGGCAACCCTCACGTCCATACGCCGACGATCGATTCCCTGGTGGCCGACGGCACGGCGATGACCTGTTGCTACTGCCAGAGTCCGATCTGCACGCCGAGCCGTGCCAGCTTCCTGACCGGGCTCTATCCGAGCCGTGCCCGCAACTGCCGCAACGGGAACGAGAATTACCCGGGGCACCCCAAGCTGGTCTCCAGGCGTTTGTCCGAGGCGGGTTACGATTGCGGGCTGATCGGCAAGTTCCACCTCCAGAGTGCCGGTCTCCGGACCGAACCGCGACTTGAAGAGGACGGCTACCGCTACTGGAAGTTCAGCCACGCTCCGCGAGATGACTGGCCCCAGGGCCACGACTATGCCGAGTGGGTCCGCGGGCAGGGCGGGGATCTCGATGAACTTCGTGTTCGCGATGACCGGGTGCCTCCCGAACTGCACCAGACAACCTGGGCAACCGAGCGGGCGATCGAGTTCATCACCCAGGAACGGTCCGAACCGTGGATGCTCAGCGTGAACGTCTACGACCCTCACCCGCCCTTCATTCCGCCGCGGGTCTACGCCGACCGGTTCGACCCCGAACAGATGCCCGGGCCGCATTTTCGTGACAGCGACCTCGCCGCCCAGGCGGCCCTGGCCGAGGTCGATTTTCAGACGCTGGCGGCCGATCCCGACACGTTCGATGGACGTCGTATCCAGGCGCTGTACTACGCCATGATTGCCCAGGTCGACGAACAGTTGGCCCGGCTGCTGGACAGCCTGGACGGGACCGGCCAGCGTGACAACACCCTGGTCATCTTCACCAGCGACCACGGCGAATCGTTGGGTGACCACGGCTTGCTCTACAAGGGTTGCCGGTTCTACGAGGGCCTGGTGCGGGTGCCGCTGATCTTTCGCTGGCCCGGCCGCGTGCAGGCGGGAGTGCGAAGCGACGCCCTGGTTGAACTGCTCGACAAGTCGGCCACCATCGTCGATGTCGCCGGCGCCGACGGACTCGAACAGATGCAGGGCGTCAGTCTCTGGCCGTTGCTGACCGGGGAGGTGTCTCCCGAGTACCACCGGGATTTTGTTCGCAGCGAGTACTACGACGCGCTGGATCCGGCTTTCATCGGAACCGGCTCTCCGGACACGCCCAGGTCCGACGACTCACCCGGTGATGTTGACCAGTCGCCGGGGACCTACGGCACGATGTTTCGCGACGGTCGTCACAAGCTGTCCGTCTACCACGGCCATGACATCGGCGAGTTGTACGATCTCGAGGCCGACCCGTGGGAGTTCGAGAATCTCTGGGACGATCCCGGCGCCGCCGACATCAAGCTGCGGTTGTTGAAGGCCAGTTTCGACGCATCGATCCGGTACGGCGTCGATGTTGGCACCCGGCGGATCGCGCCAATGTGATGGGCCGCCGCCGGTTGGCTCAGGAATCCTCGGCGAACAGGGCTTCGACGAACCAGTTGGCGTCGAACGGTTCCAGGTCTTCGACACCCTCGCCGACTCCGACGTACTTGACTGGCAGGTCCATTTGCTGCCGGATCGGTACGACGATTCCGCCTCGGGCAGTACCATCGAGCTTGGCCAGTACGATGCCGGTGCAGTCGACGATCTCGGTGAAGTTTCTCGCCTGGCTGATCCCGTTTTGACCCGTTGTGGCGTCGAGCACCAGCAGGCTTTCGTGGGGTGCTCCGGGCACCTTGCCGGAAATCACCCTGTGGATCTTTTCGAGCTCCTGCATCAGGTTGCGATCGGTCTGCAGCCTCCCAGCGGTGTCCACAACCAGGCAGTCGACTCCCGCCTCGATCGCTCTCTCGCAGCCGGCGTAGGCGACGCTGGCCGGATCACTGCCCGATTTGCCGGTGACGATTTCGCACCCCAACCGCTGGCTCCACAACGTCAGTTGCTCGACCGCTGCCGCTCGGTAAGTGTCTCCGGCGACCAGAAGCAGGCTGCGGCCCGAGGAGATCAGGAGATGGGCGATCTTGGCGATCGAGGTGGTCTTGCCGACACCGTTGACGCCGGCAACCAGGATCACCGTGAGACCTTCGGAGGCAAATGAGAGCGGTGCCAGGGGGTTGTCGTTGTCCCAGTCGGGTTGTTGGCCGGTCGCTCCGGACAACTGGGTTTTCAGCGTGTCCTTGACCGTTGCGAAGACCGCCTCGACATCGACCGTCCGGCCACCGTGCTGTTCTCTCAGCTGGCTGATGACGGCTGTCGAGGCCGCCACCCCCATGTCGGTCTTCAGCAACCGTCCCTCGAGTTGCCTCAACAGGTCCTCGTCCAGAATCCGACCGTCACGAAACACGTCACGGATATCGGACCGGAGCAGGTCCTTGGTTTTTTGGAGTCCGCGTTTGAGGCGATCAAAGAGTCCCATCGTGGTGTCTTGCTTCCTGTGGTTGGGGGCGGTGTGCGGGTGCGAGATGTGGCGAGGTCAGCCGCCGAGTGTGTCGAAGCGGTTTCGGGCGTCATCCCATGCGGTGGCGTTGGACGGAGAGAATGTGGTTGGTTGAGCCGAATTGGCGACGATCTCGCGGATGTCGGCCAGCGAATCGAGGGCACCGGTGGCCCGGGCCTGCAGCAGCACGTTGCCCAGCGCGGTGGCTTCGACCGGTCCGGCCACAACCGGTCGACCACAGGCATCGGCGGTGAACTGGTTGAGCAGTTCGTTCTGAGAACCTCCTCCCACCACGTGGATCACCTCGCTCGGCTCTCCGGTCAGTGACTCGATCTGTTCGAGCACGGCTCGGTATTTCAGAGCCAGGCTTTCCAGCGCGCAGCGGATCATTGCCCCGTCACTGTCGGGTTCGGGTTGTCCGGTCCTTCGGCAGAAATCCCTTATGGCCGTCGGCATGCAGGGAGGCTTGAGAAACGAGGGGTCGTCGGGGTTCACCAGCGAAACGAAGGGGTCCGCTTCTGCGGCCTGCCGCGTCAGCGTTCCGTAGTCGACGTCCCGCCCGTCACGCGAGAACGCCCGGCGGCATTCCTGGACCAGCCAGAGGCCCATGATGTTCTTGAGCAGTCGGAAGGTGCCGTCGACACCACCCTCGTTGGTTGCGTTGGCCGCAAGCGTTTCGGGACCGGTCACCGCTTCGGGAACCTCGGCCCCCATCAGGGACCAGGTTCCCGAGCTGATGTAGGTCCAGTTGCAGGAGCCGGTCCGGCCGGTGGGCACTGCGGCGACCGCGGAACCGGTGTCGTGAGTGGCCGGCGTGATGACGTCGATGCGATCAAGTCCCGCGGCGGCGGCGATGTCATCGCGTAACCGGCCCAGCGTGGTTCCCGGCGGGACCACCTCGGGAAAGATCTCCGAGGGCAGCTCAAACCGTCCCAGCAGTTCGGTGGCCCAGTCATTCCTCGACGGGTCGTAACATTGCGTCGTCGTTGCATTGGTGAATTCGACAACCCGGCTGCCGCAGAGCAGCCAGTGGAAGTAATCGGGAATCATCAACAGCCGTTGGGCCTGGTCCAACAGCGCGGGATTGTCTCGCTGCATCGCCAAAAGCTGGTAGAGCGTGTTGAGTTCCATGAACTGCAGACCGGTTGCCGCGAAGATCTCTTCGCGAGGCACTCTCTCGCAGGCAATTGCCAGCATCCCGGTGGTCCGGCTGTCGCGGTAATGCCACGGCAGTCCCAGCAATTCGTCGGTGGCCGACATCAGCACGTAGTCGACCCCCCAGGTGTCGACGCCGACGCTTCGGATCCGATTGCCGAAACGGTCGGCGGCCGCGGCCAGGCCGTCCTGGATGCCTTGCCACAGCCCCAGTACGTTCCATCTCAGCGTGTCGCCAACCCGGACCGGGCCGTTGGCAAACCGGTGCAGTTGCTCGAGACGGACCGAACGGCCGTCGAAGAGCCCTGCGACCACGCGGCCACTCTCGGCTCCCAGATCCACACCCAGATAACACTGTTCGGACATGGTGCCCATGATAGTGGTTCGCCGCGACGGAAGAAAAAGAACTACCGCACGGTCACCGTGGTGCCGTTGCCGTGGATCTGCTCGGCAAATCGCCGGGGGATTCGGTAGATCAGCCGCATCGTCTTCTCGTTGTATTCGCTGTCGGTCATCCGGCCGTGCTCGTTGAGGAATGCCAGCAGGCGACCGTTGCCGATGTCGGTTTCGATCTCCACCTCCACCTCGCCTTCGCCGAGCATCTCGCACACCGCCGCCGAGAGCCGGTCCAGGCCCAGTCCGGACGTGGCGCTGATCGCGACGCAGTGTTGCGTCTTGGCACGCAGGATGTCGATGTCCGTGCGGTCCTCGACCGTGTCGACCTTGTTGAGCACCAGGACCTGCGGCAGTTCGCTGGCTCCGACATCATCCAGCACACCGTTGACCGTTGCGATCTGGTCGGCCACCCGGGGATGACCCGCGTCGGCGACGTGCAGCAGCAGATCGGCACGGCGGGTTTCTTCGAGTGTGGATCGGAACGAGGCCACCAGGTGGTGTGGCAGGTCTCGAACGAAACCGACGGTGTCGCTGAGCAGCACCTCGCCCCAGCCGGGAATTTCCCAGCGGCGGGTTCGCGTGTCGAGCGTGGCAAAGAGCTTGTCGGCGACCAGCACGTCAGCACCGGCCAGAGACTGCATCAGTGTGCTCTTGCCGGCATTGGTGTAGCCGACCAGAGAGACGGTCATGTGGTCGGCGCGACGAGACACCTCGCGGCGACGTCGACCTTCGACCTCCTTCAGCCGTCGCCGCAGTTCGGCCACCCGTCTGTCAATCAATCGTCGGTCGGTTTCGATCTGGCGCTCGCCCGGACCGCGACCCGTGCCAATACCACCCTCGATCCGCTCAAGGTGAGTCCACAGCCGTTTCAGACGCGGACGAAAATAGAGCAGCTGGGCCAGCTCGACCTGTAGCTTCGCTTCGTAGGTCTGGGCCCGCGTGGCGAAGATATCCAGGATCACCTCGCTGCGGTCGACGATGATCGTTTGCAGGGCCTCTTCCAGGTTGCGGCTCTGGGCCGGTGTCAGGTTGTTGTCAAAAACGACCAACTGGGCCTCATGAGCCTCGATCAAGTCGATCAGTTCTTCGATCTTGCCACTGCCCAGGCAGGTGGCCGGATGAGGCCGGGGACGGACCTGGATCAACTCGTGGACCACCTGCACGCCGGCCGTTGTTGCCAGGCCGCGGATCTCCTCCAACGCCTCTTCGCGGTCGCGTCGCTGGTTCCTGTCCAGAACCCGGACCAGGATGCCGCGTTTTAGCTTGACGCTGAGTTCTTCTCGCTTTGGTTCAGCCAACTGAAGTCTGCCGTCGGGTGGGCGGAGGTGACCCGGGACAGTTTAGGCCGCGGACCGCGGCTGAGCCAAGCGCCGGAGATTGCGGATAACCAGGCCGGAGCTCGGTTGGGGTCGTGTTAAAAGAACAAACCGAAAGGACGCTTCTCACACGTCCTTTCGGCCCGTCCAGGTGTGATGTGGTGATGTGAAGCTGAGGTGGGAAGTAGGCCCCTCTCCAAGGGCCGGTGGGGGCCGGCCTCTCACAGCCGGCGTCTCTCTCACTCAACTCCAGACCATTGCACCCCGCGTGCCATCCGATCACCGAGAGTCTACATGTTCCAGGCAAGATGTGACATAAGGCACATCTTGGTAACGGCTTATGACAATTTCGACAATTTCGATTGGAATTCCAGCAGGTGGTCTGGACCGGGATCTCTTGTAGTTCTTACACGGCACGTTGAACCGGATTTGTAGAATCTGTCCCTTTTTGGGGGATTTCTTTCCCGGAGATCGGCCTGGCATCCAGCCTCGCTCCGTTTTGCGTGCTAGGTTTTGGAGCGTAGCCAAACAGGGCAATCGAGGAGCCAGGCAGGGCGTTCGATCACGAGTTCCTTTCTTGTTTGGGTCGGCCACCGGCTGATCCAGTCGGTTGGGGAGCGGGGACCGATGGACTTCCTGAAGAAATTCATATCTGCCAAGACACGTGAACCGGCTCCAGGTCGAGCGGCGAGTAGTTTCTCAGACCTGACCGATGACCAGTTGGAGACGCACTTGAAGATTGCCCGTTACGGCAACTTCGTGCTGACTGACGCGGTTCGCCCGTCGTACGACCTACAGGTCGTGCCTCGGACCGGCTTCCGTCACGACACTTACAGTGATGGTGGGACGGGCATTGCGATTCCCGTGTTGATGGCCTCGATTTCGCGTGAGCAGATCCTGGATCTCTTCGTTGACCTGCTTGATCCGCTGGGCGAGGAGGTCGATGTGGTCCTGGAGACCAGTCATCACACGCGTGGCGACGGACACGAGGATTATTACCGCGAGAGCATCGAGTTGCCGATTTTCAAGAGCGTGTTGTACGACTTCGAGGAGATGCTCGTCGACGACGGATGCACGGGGGTTGCGGTGTTGAACCCGCGGATCCCGATGGAGGTCCAGTTCGACGAGCACAAGATTTTCACGCTTTACGGCCAGGACCTCGACGAGTTCGAGAAGGTCTTCGACGAGCACGGCGTATCGTGCAGTGAAGACATCAAGTTCATCACCGAGGCCGAACACGTCCACAGCTCGACCGACACCTTTGCCGAGCAGTTCGAGCAGCTGCGTTTCCGGCTGGGGATCGAGAACTGAGCGGGGGTCACGGGGTCCCTTCGCTCTAGCCGTCGCCCCGTGCCTGGATCGTTGCCAGGGCGGCCTGGACCTGGATCAGCGCGTCGCGGCTCTCGAGGATGTTCTGCCGGAAAACACCGGGTCTCGTCACGGCTTTCATCCGCATCAGTTCTTCACCCGAACCGTTCTGCACCACGACATCGGCGGCCGAAAAAAACTCCTGGCCTGGTCGGTACGGCGCGATGGCCACTTCGCCGATGTCCTCGAGTGCGACCTGGCTGTGCATTCTTCTGGACAGCGAGTGCTGGACCATGACGCGTTTGCTGGTCAACGTGTACCGCTGGCCGGTGAATTTTGTCAGCAGGTAAACCGCGGCCGCGACGGGGCCCAGCAGCAGGGCCGGCGCGTACGCCAGGTTGACGTGCAGTCCGGGCAGCCGAATGGTGGGCGCGGATTCCAGCAGGCCACCGATCACGCGTCCGATGGCTGTAGAGGCGATCGACGGCCACCGCGAGATGATGGCACGTTCGGCCTGTGTTTCGGCGCCGGGGATCGCTTGAGGAATCGCGGCGGTGCTCATGGCTTGTCATCTCATTCCCGGGGCAGCCGTCGATTTGCCGACGACGACCGCAAGCAGCGCAGGATAGCAGACACCATTCGACCGTGCCAGCGACCCTCAGTCCTCCCGTGGTGTCCCGGCCGGTTGTACGCGGCCGAGAGCTTTTTCGAGGCACTCGGAGAATCGGTCGGTATCGGACAACGGTTCGGTAAGTCGAGGGTGAGCGAACAGGCGGACCCTCTTGACGTAGTCGTCGAACTGGGTGCGGGCCAGGGCGTCGATGACCGGCGAGACGTCCCTCAGGTTCCGATAGGACCTGGTCTTGGGAGAGTAGATCTCGACGTCGAACTCGATTTCCCGGTGGGGCGGCGGCGCGTCGATGAGCAGGTCGGTGGGGGCGACGGCTTGGCCGATCCGGCCCGAAACCTCCTCGGCAAGCACGTCGCTGAGTCCGACCAGCCATTCGTAGGGTTGGTGGGCCAGCCGCTGATACAGTTCGGGTGCCTCGTAGAAACTGAATTCCCCGACCCGTTTGTAGAGCTCGCGCTGGGTGCCAAAGACGCCTTCCAGCAAGCCGCCATACGGCCCGTCGTCAGCTCGATGGCGCAGTTCCTCAATCGTCTCCGCCTCGCTCTTGCGAAAGAATGTCTCGAGATCCAGTTGGTCGTGAAGGTGAAAGAACGCCCGAGCAAACATGCTGGTGGCGCTTCGGACCGCGTGGTGCCAATAGACCTCGCTGAACATCACGTAGCGTGCAAAGACCATCAGTTCGGCGGCGGTGCGGCCCTTGGTCGAGATCGCCAGTCCGTCCCCGTTCTCATTGGTGACCAGGGATGTCATCAGTCGGTTGCGGTCAAAGTGGCGGCCGTAGGGGACACCGCAGTGCAGGCTGTCGCGGCCCAGGTAGTCCATCTTGTCGATGTCGATCGGTCCCGAGAGAATCGAGCGGACCAGTCGCATGGCGGGGGTGTCGGTACGGGCCACCAGCACGTCGAGCACCTCGCCGGGTTCGATGTTCCAGTCCCGTTGCAGCACGGTCGCCAGCGGACTGCCATCGGAGAGGAACTCGGCGGCGAAGGCCTCGTGAGGCGGCAGTCCGGGCAGTTTCAGGTCTTCGATCGGGTGGCAATACGGCCAGTGACCCAGGTCGTGCAGCAGCGCCGAGGCCATGAGCACCTCGACGGTGTGGCGGTCGACGGTTTCGCAGAACCTCGGGTCGCGGCCCAACTGCCAGACATACCGCAGCGCGTTGTGGAAGACACCCAGGGCATGTTCGAACCGGGTGTGGGTTGCTCCGGGGTAGACACGCGACACCAGTCCCAACTGAGTGATCTGTCTGAGCCGCTGGAATTCCGGCGTGTCGACCAGTGCCCGGACTCGTGGCGTGAACGGCACGTCCTGCTCAACGGGGATCCGGACGATGCCTCGTCCGACTTCGAGGTTGGTCAGCTCGGGGATGTCACCATAGGGGTGCTGCATCGACGGAATTATAGCTGGAATCGTCCGGTTGCACCCGGTCGGATCAACCACGACGGCGATCTGGGACGTAGGAATCATCGGTTGGCCCACGCGTACCAAACCCGCATGGCCCCAATGGCGCCCAAGTTCTACTATTCGCGGTCCCTCCCGCTCTGCTCGTTTCGTCCCCGTTCCTTTCCCGTGACTCGAACCGCCCATGCCCGCGACGCCCTCACGTCGCTACCTGCCGCTGCCCTGGCTGGTCCTCGTCGTCGGCGTGGCCCTGCAGGCGATGTTCCTGCAGACGGTCCTCAGCGACCGTGTTCTCGCCTCGCAGTGGTTCAGCACCGCTACCTGGAGCGAGTTGTCCGGGGCGCTGGGCGGGATGGTTGATGCGGAGTCGGGGGAAGTTCGTCGAGAGGTGAGATACCCGTCCGTGGCGGGTTTCCTGGCGGTGGTGTCGCTGGTGCTGTTGGTGTCCGGATCGGTGGTCGCCGGTCACAGAACAGGACGGGGTGTTGGTGTCGAGGCGTCCAGCTGGGCCCTGCGAGGCTGGGGCTGGTGGTTGCTGCCGGGGGCCTGGGAACTGGTCCGCGTGGCCGGAGTGCTGGCCGGATCCGCGTGGCTCGAGGAGTTGGCAATTCGAACAGTGTCGCTGGTCGGAGCGATGTCGTTGGCCGGATGGCTGTCGGCCTGGCTGACGACCGCGTGGCCGGTCGGTGGTCGATCGCTGGAATCGACCGTGTCCCCCGGACGACGGACATGGGCGATGGCCCTGGCGGCGGTGGCGGTTTACACGGTGTCCGCCACGGCGATCAACTGGGCCCGCTACAACAATCTGCTGATTCCGCATGGCGATTCGGCGATGTACGAGGAGCACCTGTGGAACACGTGGCACGGCAAGGGTTTCCGCAGCTATCTGGATGACGGCCGGCTGTTCCTGGGTGAACATCCTCAGGTGGCTCATCTGTTCTTGAGTCCGCTGTACTGGATCTGGCCGTCTCACCGTCTCCTGGAGCTGTGCGAATCGGCGGGACTGGCCGCCGGTGCCCTGGCCATTCTGAGGCTGACGAAGCGGGAAACGCGGTCGGATGTGCTGGCCCTGTTCCTGGCGGTGTCTTACCTGTTGGCATTCCCCCTGCACTTCCTGGACATCGCGATCGATGGCAAGACTTTCCGTCCGATCAGCCTGGGCGTGCCGTTGTTGCTGTGGGGCATCGAACGCTGGGAGTCGGGAAGGGTGAAGACGGCGGCGCTGCTGCTGCTGCTGGCATTGGCGGCCAAGGAGGACTTCTGCCTGGTGATTGCTCCGCTGGGAGCCTGGTGGGCCTGGCGAGCGTCTCGTGCTGCTGGAGGTCCGGATCGTCTCCGGCGGGCCTGGGGGATCGGGATCGCTGCCGGCGGAATTGGCTGGTTGCTGTTGGTGCTGGTGGTGGTGATTCCGGCCTTCCGTGGGGACGTGCCGCATTACGCGCAGTACTTCGGTGAACTGGGCGGGACGCCCGCCGCGATCCTGAGCACCTCCATCCAACGACCCGGATTGGTGTTGGCCAAGTGGTTCAGTCCCAGGACGGCGTTTTATGCCCTGGCGTTGCTGTTGCCGGTGGGAATGTTGCCGTTGGCCCGAGCTGGTCGCATGGCTGTGGGGGTTCCGGTTTTTGCGATGCTGTGCCTGCTGGAGTTCTCGACAGGCGACTCGCCCGGACAGCCGGTCGTGCCGTTTCACCATTTCCATGCACCGTTGCTCCCGATTCTCTACTGGGCGGCATCCGGCGGGCTGGGTCGGCTGGTTGACCGCAACCCGGCATCGGCGTCCCGCGGTGGCTGGTTTGTCATGTCGTCGGCGGCAGCCTGCGGGCTGTTCTTCAGTGCCGGGCCGCTGGGCCTGGCCTTCTGGGATTCCGGCTCCGATCACCACGGTGCGACCCTGCTGAAGACCAGCCGACGCGCCGAGCTGTTTGCCGAGGTCGAATCACTGGTTCCGGTCACCGCCCGTGTGTTCTCGACCGACTTTGTTCACCCCCGGTTCACACACCACGCGCGTTCGTACGATTACAGCAAGTACGATCGGCACAGCGATGTGGAATTGACCGAGCCGGTGGCCGGGCAGGATTACTACATCGTTATCGATGTGCAGCATCCCTACAGCACGGTCCAATCGGTCGAAGACGTGATCGAGTTGAAACAGGATGCCGGGTCGTGGGAGATCCTGCGGCTGGTCACCGACGACTCCGGCACGCTCTACTACATCGTGCTCCACCGACGCCCGGCGTCCTGACCCGTACTGCCCCGCCATTGAACATGACAGCACACTGCGAAGATCTGGGCCGAGTCCGCTGCAGCCTGGTCGGAAACATTCCGGCCGGCAGCTGGCAGACGTGCCAATTGACCTACACCTCCGGGTTTGCCGGCATCGATGACACCGGTTCGCTGAAGCTGGTGATGCGTTACGCAACCGATTGCGGCACTCCGCAGTTCGACGATCCGTCTGCGGCGAATTACACCTCGGCCGTCGCCTCCAACGGCGCACACCTGGCCCTGCGGTGGGACGTGAAGGACAACGTCAGGCCCTGGGGCAAGACATTGCACGTCAAGGTGCTGCAGGGGTACCTGAAGCAGGGGGAGACGATCACGCTCACGCTCGGCGACACCACCGGTGGTGGACCGGGATGGCGGATGCAGACGTTTGCTGAGAAGACGCTCGAACTCCGCATGCTGGTCGATCGTTTTGCGACCTACGTTTACCAACCACTGGAGAAACAGCCGGAGTTTCGCATCGTCGCCGGTGAACCGGTGCGGTTGGTTGCGGTGGCTCCGTCGTTGGTGCTCCCGGGCCGGAGGTTCGACATCCGCTGGCGACTCGAGGATCGCTGGGGCAACCCGGTGGGGCGGCCGAGGAAGATGGCTCACCGGGGATTTCCCGAGGCAGGTTGTCACACCGTCGAGGTCCGGGATGAGAACACGGGGCTGGAGGCCGAGACAAACCCGGTGTGGGTGTGTGCGGACCAGGCACACGGCCGCTTTTGGGCCGACCTGCACGGACAGAGCGAGGAGACGATCGGGACGGGGACCGTTGAGGAGTACTTCCGGTTTGCCCGCGACCGGGCTTTCATCGACATCGCGTCGCACCAGGGCAACGACTTCCAGATCACCGATGCGTTCTGGCAGCACCTGCAGGAGGTGACCGCCGAGATGAACCGGCCGGGACGATTCGTGACATTTCCCGGGTGGGAGTGGAGCGGCAACACGGGCCTGGGGGGCGACCGGAACGTGGTGTTCTCGAGCGAGGGCGGGGCGATTTACCGCAGCAGCCGGGCACTGGTCGAAGAGACCGCTGCGAAGGAACCCACGGCCGACTCGGTTGAGGAGCTGTTTGATCTGTTGGAGGGAACGCGTCCTGACCCGATGCTGATCGCTCATGTCGGTGGTCGTTACGCCGATCTCGCGAGACACCGCGAGGGGCTCGAACGGGCCGTCGAGGTGCATTCGGCGTGGGGCACCTTCGAATGGATGCTCGAGGACGCCTTCGAGTTGGGGTACCGGGTGGCGATTGTCGCCAATTCCGATGGCCACAAGGGTCGGCCCGGGGCCAGCTGGCCCGGGGCCAGCACGTTTGGCAGCTACGGAGGATTGACGTGCGTGCTGGCCGAGAAGCTGGATCGCCCGAGCGTGTGGGAGGCGTACCGGCAGCGTCGGGTCTACGCCACCACCGGTGCCCGGATCGGCCTGGATGTCGTCACAGATGACGGGGTGCCGATGGGATCGGTGATCGATGGCGGAGATGCCACCGATCCACCAGCGTTCCGGGTTGACGTGCGGGGGACGGCACCGATCGAGCGGGTCGAGTTCCGCAACGGAACCGAGGTGATCGGGGTCGAGCGTCCGTGGGAATCCGCTGACGTGGGTGACAGGGTCAAGCTGCTCTGGCGGGGAGCGACTGTTCGCGGACGGGGTCGGCAGGTGATCTGGGACGGACGGGTCCAGGTGCCACGAAACCGGATCACCGACTTCGTGCCGATCAACTTCCACAACATCGAGAAAAGCTGTCGCCGGGCAGGGGCGAATGAACTGGCCTGGGAGTCGATCACGACCGGTGGCGTGGCTGGAGTGATCACGACCCTGGCCCGGCCCCGCCACGGCACCATGACCATCGAGCTGCCTCACGGACGGTTTCGTGTCGACCTGGCCCGGTTGGGTCCACGGGGTCGAAGGTGGGACCTGGGCGGGTTGGGGCAGCAACTGACCGTCTGCCGCCTGCCGCCTCCCAACGGCACTCGCCATGTCTCGTTCGTGTTCCGGCCGCGACCCGAGCAGCTCCACGAAGGAGACAATCCCCTGTACGTTCACGTTGTGCAGGAAGACGGGCACATGGCGTGGTCGAGCCCCGTTTATCTGGTCCGATGACAGGACTTCACGTTCCGTGACCGATTCTCCGACAATCGATTTGACCGAGAGACCGGCCGCGGCGGGTTCGGCCGATCTCGTCCCGGTTGTCGTCTCGTGGCGCAGCTGGCTGGTGGCCATCCTGGTCGGGCTGGGCCTGTCGCTGATCTTCTGGTGGCCGTTGTATTCCGGTGGAGGGTTGCTGGGCGGGGACATCTACACCTATTTCTTTCCTCAAAAGGCGTACCTGTCCGAGCGTCTGGCTGCCGGAGAGGTGCCACTGTGGAACAACCGGGTGGGACACGGTTACCCGGTAGTGGGTGAGAGTCAGACGGGGTTGTTCTACCCGTTCCACGTGCTGTATGCGGTGCTGGATGTCAGCACCGCGTACAACGCGGTGCAACTGGGACATTACCTGCTGGCGTTCCTGTTCACCTGGCGGTTTGCGAGGCAACTGGGCCTGGGCGACGTGGCTGGGTGGTTGGCCGGATTGGTCTACGTCTACGGGTGGTTCCCGCCCCGAATCGTGCTCGAGTGGGCGATCCTGGGTGGCACCTGGTTGCCGGCGGCGTTGTGGGTGACCGAGCGATTCCTGCTGCGGCCGCGTTGTCGCGAGCTGGCGATGCTGGCGGCGATCCTGGCCGTGCAGATGCTGGCCGGACACTTTCACCTGGCGTTCATCACGCAACTGGTCCTGGTTCTTCATGTTCCGGCGAGGCTGTGGTGGGCGAGGCGAGGACTGCCCAGGCGATCGACGGCGACGCGGTGGCGGCTGCTGGTGGCATCTGGTGTGACACTCGGACTGTCGTTTGGACTGGCGGCGGTCCAGTTGCTTCCGACGTGGGAATTGAAACAGAGCAGTCAGAGAGAGAATGTCACCGGCCGGAAATACGATCCCGGTTACGGGCACATGCCGTTCGGGTACTGGAGCCAGGTGGTGGCACCCTGGCGATGGTACGAGGCGGGGGCCGATCGGGTGTCGAAGTACGATGCGGGGCCGGCGAACACCAACCAGGTCGAGGCCCACCTGTATTTCGGGCTGCCGACAGTCGGTTTGCTGCTGGTGGGCCTGGTCGGCTGGTGCGTGGGTCGGCGGACCGATTCGCGGATGGTTCTGTGGCTGGCGCTGGGGATGCTGGCGTTGTTCTACACGCCGGCGTGGCACCTGGAGGTGACACGGCATCTGCCCGGATTTGGTTTCTTCACCGGGCCGGGTCGTTACAGCATTGTCACGGCACTGGCTGCGGCGGTGTTGGCCGGAGTGGCCTGGCAGTGGCTGATGGCACGACCGTTGTTGGTGCGGCGGGGCGGCCTGGGGCTGTTGCTGGCCACGATGTTCTTTCCCTTGTTGACCTGGGACCTGTGGCAGGTCGGCCGCGCGCAGACCTATGCCGTGTTCCTGGAGACATCCCTGATCGATCGAGTTGACCAGAGTCCGGTGGCACGACGGCTGAAACGGATGCAGGGTCCCGATGGACGTCCGATCCGGTTGTTCTGCGACTACCAGAACCTGCCGACCCTGATGGGAGTCGCATCGACGCCGGTCTACCTGGGCCTGGGGCCGGCGGAGTATTTCGACGAGTCGTTGGTGATGCCGGGCCCGTTGCCGTTTGGGACCGATGCCACTCCCGAGCAGGTGAGCTGGCTGCAGCGAGCCGGGGTGACTCACCTGCTGTCCCGCAGGCCACTGAATGCGTCGGCGTGGTCGGCGCGGCTGGTGCAGACGACCACCGATGCGGCGTTCTTGCAGATGGCCTACGAGGGCGGACGAGAACCCCTGAACTTTTTCCTCTACGAATTGCGAGAGTCCCGTGGACGGTTGGCCTGGCTGGACGGCGGCGACCAGGCCGGTCGTTTGGCTCGAATCACCGACTACACCGCCAACCGGGTGACCGCCCGGGTCGAGTCGTCCTCGGGAGGGCGGCTGGTGCTGACCGACCTGGACTACCCGGGCTGGGAGGTCCACGTGGACGGTCGGGCTGTCGAGCCGATACGTGTCGAGAAGATGTATCGCGGTGTCGAGGTGCCGGCGGGGTCACACGAGATCACCTGGGTCTACCGGCCGGCGTCGGTGACGATCGGGGCGGTTGTCAGCGCCGCCTCGTTGCTGTTGCTCGTCATGGCGTGTCTTGTCGGTCGGCGACGATTCGAGCTAGGTTGGGGCGAGGCGTGAGTTTCTGCGAGAGAGGTGCGAGCGGTTGTTGAAATCGATCCTGTTCCTGCCCGACGGTTACTTCTACGGCATGCTGGCCTGGCTGGCCGCGGTGGCCGCGGCGGCGGTGCTGCTGGTGAAGCTGCGTCGCGGTGTGTCGGCTGGGTCCAGGAAGTGGATCCACGCGGGACTGTCGCTGTGGATCGTGCTGGTCGCCCTGACCGGTGTCGAACTGTACTTCGCGGTGGTCTACGACACGACGGACAGCTTCAGCATGACCAACGTGTCGAAGAAGTGGTTTGCGATGCACGTGGAGCCGCATCAGCGCGGCCTGAAACTGGGACCACGGCGGGGCATCCGGTACCGTGACGATCACGATCTGCCGGTTGACCGGTCGGATGAGGATTGTGAGCACGTGGTGTTCGTCGGGGACAGTTTCACGTTCGGCCACGGAGTGAAACGGACCGGTGACCGGTTCAGCAACCGGCTGGCCGATTCGCTCGAGATCGATCATCCCGGTCGCTACAGCATCACCAACCTCTCCAATGCCGGTGTCGACCTGCACTGGGTTGAGCGGTTACTGGAGGAGTTGTTTGCCGGAGAGTTTCCGGTTGACCGGGTGGTGTACGTGGTCTGCCTGAATGACATCGAGACGTTCCATCCCCGGCACAAGACGTATTACGTCGACCTGCAGCAGCACGCCCCGAGGTTCGTTCTCTGGAAGCACACGTACTTCTTCAACCTGATGTATTTCCGGCTGAGGCAGTTCACCGTGTCGGACTTCCGGGACTATTACCAGTTCGTCCGCGAGTACTACGACGGCGATCCGTGGCAGGCCATGCAGCGAAAGCTGGACCAGGTCAACCGGCTGTGCCGGTCCCACGGAGCCAAGCTCGATGTGGTCGTGTTTCCTTTTCTGCACAACCTGGGACCGGATTACCCGTTCCGCGACGTGCACGGCCAGTGGGCCGAGTGGGGCACCGGAAGCGATGTTCGGGTCCTGGATCTGCTCGAGACACTCGAGCCGCACGCGGCCACGGGTCTGACGGTCAACCGCTATGACGCCCACCCCAACGAGCGGGCCCATGCCCTGGCGGCCGAAGCGTTGCGGACCGGCCTGTTCACCGACTAGTCGGCCAGGGGCAGATCAACGGGTTGGCCGGATTCGGCACTGCGGGCGACCGCCTCGGTGAATTCCATGTATTTCACACCGGTGGCGAAGTCGGTCAGGCGGATCGACTCGGAACCACGGATCGCTCCGATGAACTCGTCCTCGACCCTCCAGCCACCCCGCTGGTCTGCGGGAATCTCGGGTTCGTGCAACGAGTCGTCTCCGGCACGTCCGATCTCCAGGGTGTCGTTGCCGAGGTCGACCTTGATGGTGCCCTCGCTGCCGTACAGGTGCAGGTGAAATCCCGGTCCGAACAGGGCGATGCCGCTGAGGTGATACAGGCCGCGGGCTCCTCCCTCGATTTCGGTCATCACCTGCACGCTGTCAGGGATCGTTGCCGGGCCGTCGGGCCGTTCGGGTCCGAAGGTCTCGACCTGGGCGAAGACCCGGGTTGAATCGGGTGTCCACCTCAGTGCCGCCTCGTGAAGAATGCCCATCGCCAACACGTTGAGGCCACTGATCTCGCGGTCCTGCCGCCAGTGCAGTGGTGCCTGGACGTCCTGAAACTGATCATTGGCCCCGATCACCACCAGCTCGCGCAAGTCGCCCAGGAAACCGTCATCGATCAGTCGGCGGACGTAATCGGTGCAGAAAAAGGCGAACGGGCTGGGCACGATCTGGGTGACCAGTTCCGGGCGAGCTTCTGAGGCGGCCAGCATCTGTCGCGCCTCGGATGCCGTGCGGGCCATCCGAGCCTCGGTCATCACGTGCTTGCCCGCTTCCAGTGCCGCACAGGTCACCTCGCAGTGCATGTTTGGCCAGGTGCCGATCATCACCGCGTCGATCTGGTCATCGGCGACGAGGTCCTGCCAGCTGTCGTAGGCCCGCGGGATGTCGAACTCGGCTGCAGCTCGCTCCGAGGATTCTCGTGACCGGTTGACCACTCCCACCAGTTCGACGCCCGCGTTGGCGCGGAATCCCGGAACATGTCTCAGTCGCGTGTTGGCTCCGGCACCGACGATGCCGATGCGAATGGTGTCGGTGGACATGATGGGAACTCCTGGTGAGCAGTGGACGTCCGGACCGCGATTTTAGCGGCGGGATTGGTGCGAAACCAACTACCGGGTGGCACGGTCGCGATCACCGTCAGGCCGCGCGGGCCAACCGGTGGGGAGACATGCGTTCCAGAATCACCTCGGCGGCGCGTCCACTGGCTCCGCTGGCACCGATCGATGAGTTCAATGCGGCCATGCGGTCGATCACCGCCTCGCGGGTGGCCGGATTGGTGATCCAGTTGTCGAGGATTCCGCTGACCGGTTCGATCCAGGGATCGACGGACCCCGAAAAGGGAAACTCGGGCATCAACTCGTCATCGATCAGCAGGTTGGGCAGGGACATGTAGCGGCAGGACACCAGCCGCCTGGCCAGGAACTCGGTCAATCGTGTTCCACGGTAGACGGCCACGGCGGGGGTCTGGCGGGCCAGGAGTTCGAGGCTGACCGAGCCGGAGACCATCAGGCAGCAATCGGCCGCCTCGATGATCTCCGATGTCCGTCCCAGGTGGAACTCGAGCCGTCCGGCTCCACCGGCCGCCTGTTGATCTTCCAGGAACCGCGCCTCGCAATGTCGTCGGTGGGCGGGTTTGTAATTGGCGACCAGGAACCGTGCCGAGGGGTGTGTTTGGGCCAGTTGCCGGGTGACTGCCTGCAACAGGGGCCAGTTGAGGGTGACTTCGTGGGTCCGTGATCCGGGCAGCACCGCCACCGTCGGGCCGGGTCCGTTCCGACACGCCGCGAGGAACTGGTTGTCCAGTGGCCGCTTGGCCACCTCGTCGAAGAAAGGGTGACCGACATAGTCGGCCGAAACGCCCCGCTGGACATACCAGTCGTGTTCGAACGGCAGTCCACACAGGACGTGGTCGACGAATCGCCGGACTTTCTTGATCCGCCACGGTGCCCAGGCCCACAGTTGTGGTGGGAGATAGTAGAAGACGGGGATCCCCGCCGCACGCGCCTTGCGGGCGATCCACCAGTTGAAGCCGGGAAAATCGACCAGCACCACCGCGTCGGGCGGATTGCTGCGGAAGATCGCCTCGGCCCGCTTCACGAGGCGGTAGAAGCGGCCGAGCATCGGGAGGACCCGTACGAAACCCATCACCGCCAACTCGGTCAGTGGGTAGACCAGTTCGCCACCGGATTCCTCGATCAGCGGTTGCATCGTCGGCCCGCCAAATCCGGTGGCGACGATCTCAGGCCGCCGCGCCCGCATTTCCCGGATCAGTTCTGCGGCATGTTCGTCACCGCTGGGTTCGCCAACTGAAAAGAAGATCCGCATCCGCAGCGTCCCTGCCGGCTGGATTGGGTTGTTGCCCGACCGTGTGGCCCGGGCGGCAAGCACCTTAGGCGGGCCGGCCGCCGAGCGTCAAGACGGACCGGGTTCCGGCGAGTGGGCGGTCACCGAGACCGCCAGAAGGAGGGGATGAACAGCACGAGGATGGCGAACAGTTCGAGCCGGCCGAGCAGCATCAGGATCGAGAGCAGGATTTTCGACTGGGGGGCGAGGAAGGCGTAGTTTTGGGTCGGGCCGAATACGCCCAGTCCGGGGCCGATGTTGTTGAGTGTCGCGGCGACGGCACTGGCGGTATCAATCAGCCGATCCGATTCCTGTCCCTGCCACGGACTGCCCGGCTGGATCACCAGCAGCAGCATCCAGCTGAGGATGAAGATCAACAGCACCAGGCAGAAATAGACCACCACCTGGTGTCGCTGGGCCTTGTCAATCGTTGTGCCGGAAAGTCTCAATGGCCGCACCACGTTGGGCCGGAAGGCCTGTTCGATTTCCAGGCGTACGATCTTGGCGAACAGGATGAAGCGAACGACCTTCAGTCCGCCCCCGGTCGATCCGGCACAGCCGCCGACGAACATCAGCAACAGCAGCAGGCCTCGTGAGAAATCGTTCCAGGTGTCAAAGTCGGCGGTGGCGAATCCGGTGGTGGTCATGATTGCCGTGGCCTGGAATGTGGCTTCGCGGAGCGAGGTGAGCGGCGAGGTGTCCTCGTTGCTGAAATGAACCACCGCGGCCAGGCCGATCGTCGAAGTGGCCAGCACCGCCAGGTAGATGCGGAATTCGGTGTCGCGGAAAAATGTCTGCCAGAGTTTTCGTTGCGACAGTGCCAGGTGGTACAGCGAGAAGTTTGTCCCGGCCGCGATCATGAAGACCACGATCGTCCCATCGATCCACCAACTGCCGAAGCCGCCCACGCTGTCGTTGCGGGTGCTGAAGCCGCCTGTGGCCATGGTGCCGAAAGTGTGACACAACGAATCGAAGAGGCTCATGCCCTCGATGATCAGCACCACTGCCAGGAGCAGGCTGATGGCGACGTAGATCGCCCACATCACCATCGCCGCCTGCTGGACCCGGGGCCTGACTGTCTCGGACATCGGCCCGGGCACTTCACCGCGGAGCAGTGCTTTGCCGCCGGCCCCAAGCCGACGGAGGATCGCCACGAACAGCACGACGATCCCCATGCCGCCGAGCCAGTGTGTGAAACTTCGCCAGAACAGGATGCAGCGGGGAACGTTCGGGGTGGTCGGGTCGCTGTCCGCCTCGACGTGAGTCAGCACACTGGCGCCGGTGGTGGTGAATCCCGAGATCGATTCGAACACTGCGTCGGCAACTCCGACACGGATCACGATCGGCTTCCCGCCGGGTCCGTCGGTAGTGGTCTCGGTGCCGGAGAGCAGAAAGGGGAGCGCTCCCAGACTCCCGGCCAGCACCCATCCCAGTCCAACGATCGCCAGGGCTTCCTTGCGGAGCATCGGGGCATCGCGGGCTTTGCGGCCGATCCACGCCAGGGATCCACCGATCGCCAGGCTGCAGCCGATCGATGCCAACAGGCCGTAGAAGCCGTCGCTCTCGAAAGCGCCCGTTTGCCCACAGGCCGGAAAAGCCCACGGCAAGCTGAAGATCATCGAACCGCCGACCAGCGCAGCCAGCAGGCCGAGCATCCGGCACAGCAGCAACCAATTCATGCGACGTGACCGCCGGGAGGATCCGGGAGCAATGACCGGGTAAGATCCGCAGCCGGAAATTGTATCGAGCGGGAGGCGGGTGGCTCAATTGCCACTTTCTCCTGCTAGGCCGCTGACAGATCCGTGGACGGTGTCTCGGCCGAGACGAACGCTTGCCATTCCGACGGTTGTCTTGCCAGTGACGAGATAGTCAGCGACGCGAGCGTCGTTCCTTCCGAGGACCAGTGGCGGCAGGTGCCGGGGAAAGCCGAGAGAACGTCGGGATGTTCGGAGTCGACCAGCAACAGGGTGCCGCCCGGGCCCAGACGACTCAGCCATCCGGCAGCCATTCGGGACAATTCGACCGGTGAACGGTCCTCGGACTGAGCCAGCACCAGTCGACAGCGACCAGGCGCGGATCGCTCGTCGGAATCCTCGACGAGCAATCCCAGGAATTCCAGGAGCTCGGTGAACTCGCTGCCGGAGGTGGCATCAAGGACATGATCGCCGGGGACCAGTCCGTAGCCAAGCAGCAGCTCACGGACTGCCGCCTTGGAGAGCGGAGTAGTGGGTGTCACGTTGGCCATTCCGGAACATGTGGCCGGGAACTGCGAGAGGTGCCGCGGCAAAACTGGGGTTTCCGGGAATCCGTATCGAGCGAATGCTCGTCGCGCGCGTAATCTAGGCGCGGTCCCGACCAAGGTCAACACGGGTTTGACGCGACGCGGAGCTGACGGATTATCCGGCCGACGGCTTGGGTGTGCGGTCCAGCAGCCAGATGTTGCGGAAACGGACCGGGTTGCCATGGTTCTGCAACTTGGTCGGCAACAGCATCGACCCCTCGGGCTTGCCGGCCCCCGTCTTCCGCTTGACCTCGAGATTGTCGTGAATCAGCACTCCGTTGTGCCGTACCGTCAGGCGGGCGTTGCGGGTCTTGTTGCCCGTGGTGTCGAATGTCGGGGCGTCCAGGTCGATGTCGTAGGTTTGCCAGCTCAACGGCGGCAAACACATGTTGGTTGCCGGCTCGATGTATCGGTAAAGACCGCCACACTCGTTGTTCTTTCCGGCCAGGCCAAACGAATCCAGGATCTGCACCTCGTAACGACTCTGCAGATACACGCCGCTGTTGGCTCGGCCCTGCCCCCGGGCGAATGGCATGAAGGGAAGACGGAATTCCAGGTGGAGGCGAAAACTGCCGTAGGCGTATCGCGTTTCGGTGCCCTCCATCAACAATCCCGACTCGGTGACCTTGGCGGATTTGAAGAAATCGGTCGAGCCGCCGTCGAAAAGTGCCACGGCGCCTTCCGGCGGCTTGGCTCCCATTGTCGGGCTGACCCGGTGCACCCGGTTCAGCTTGGCGATCACCCCGTCAAAGGACTTCTGGAAGAAGATCGCGTGGTCGTTGCCCACGTCGATCTGCAACGGCCCATGGATGAACCGGGCCGTGTTTCCTCGACGCTGGCCGGGAATCCGCACACGGGCCTTCCCGATCGCTCCGGCTCCCGGCAGACCTCCGGCGTACTCGACCGCTTCGAACTTGCCTCCGCCCAGCGAGATCACCTGCAAGCCGATCGGGCGGAAATCCTGGGATCCGGTCAATACCCAGCCGATGTATTCTCCCTGCAGCGTAAAGTCGACCCCGGCAGATTTTGGGTCGACAAAAGCCTGCTTGGTGTCCTGGGCGAATGCCTGCGAGTGCGCCGTCACGAGCCCCACGGCAGCCGCCGTGGCCAATACGCACATCATACGGTGGCAGCACGAATTCAGGTTGGTCTTGGACTTCATCGGCCTCGATTCCCGTCGCTGGTGTCAATCGGTGCAAGTTGCCAGAAGTCTCCAGTGTGACACCCATGGTCAGGCGATGGCAAGTCGTAGTCCAGGGATCGAATCACCCGGCAGTGCATCTCCAACGACCGCGGTGGATTTCCGATCCGGCCCGTCGTCCCTTGCGGTCGTAGCTGGTCAGGTAATCCATGTCGTGTTCGGGATCTTTCAGGTCCGGGAGCGGTTCTTCATGAAAATCGGCATGGTGATCGACCAGGTTCCGTATGGTCTGAAAATACTCTCCGACATCGCTCCAGGAATGCAGTTCTCCTCCGTGCACGAGCACCCCGGCGACGAGTTCCAGGAACTCGTCGTTGAAGATCCGCCGTCGCCGGTGCTTGCGTTTCCACCAGGGGTCGGGGAAGTAGACGTGGACAGCCGCGACCGATCGTGGTTTGACGAGTTTTTCGAGTGCCACCCGTGCGTCGCCACCGAGCACACGGGCATTGGCCATCATCCGCTTCTTGAGTCGTCGCGCCGTCCGCCGTCCCTCCCGATAATCGATCTCGATACCGCAGTAGTTCGTCTCGGGATGGGCCGTCGCCGAGTTGACCAGGAACAGCCCGCGACCGCAGCCGACATCGAGTTCGACAGGGTGATCGTTTCCGTAGAATTCGGACCAGTTGAGTACACCGTCGAGGTCGTCGAGCGTGAGAAACCAGGGCGCAAGGTCCTCTGTCGGTGGTGGTCTCATGGGGACACCCGTCGCAGGTCACACCAATTGGGCGGCTTGCTTCAGTCGATCTGCTGATTACGGTTGATCGGCACGCCGACCATCGTGCCACAGAAAACCATCCGGTCTCCGACGAACCCCTGGAAATCGAACTCGGCCCTCCGCTGCGGTCGGACCTTGGTCACCTGGGCCATCAACACCAGTCGCTCGCCCGGGAAGACAGGGTAACGGAACTTCACGTCGTTCATCCCGCCGAATCCCAGGTAATCGCCTCCGAGGACGTTGTATTTCCGTGCGAAGAACCCGGCCAGTTGAGCCGCACACTCGCACATCACCACCCCGGGCATCAGTGGGAAACCGGGCATGTGCCCGGTGATCCAGAATTCGTCGTTGCTGACGTCCTTGTAGCCGACAAGCCCCCGGGCGTCCTCGTCGACCATCAACACGGCGGTCAACTGTTCCATCTGGTGACGCTGAGGATTCACCTTGCGGATTTCCTCGAGATCGAACTCGGGGTTGTCGAAGTCGAGCGGATCGAGTGGGAAGAGTGATGGAGGAGGCATGGTGGTGGGGGACGTTGGGTGTTGAGCGGGTTATTCGAGTCCGAGAACCGTCAGGACCTGGGTGAGTTCTGTGAGCAGACGATCGGGCCGCATGTCCGGGTCCCGGACCTCCTCCTTGCTGGCTTCAAAGCTGGCACTGTCTCCGGCATACAACGCGGTCTTCATTCCCAGTTTCTTGGCAACGGCGAGGTCGTCTCGCAGTCGACTTCCGACGTGGAGCACCTCGCTGGGTTCGATTCCGTCCTCGGCCAGCCGATCGAGACAGGCTTGATAGAGGGGAGGCGAGGGTTTTCGGAGACCGAGCTGGCACGAGAGTGTCATGGCATCGGCGTCGAGCAACTCGCCGAGGGGCGGTAGTGTAGCGTTGCGTCCGAGACCTCGCAACAACTGGACGAGTGTGAAGGGCTGGGCGTCGGCCAGCAGGGTCTGACGGCGTCCGGAACCGGCGATCGTTGTCAGCACACCCGCTGCCCCTTCGGCCGCCGCGACTCCCTGCAGAGACTGGTGAAAGAAAAACGCCACCTTCTCGGCAAACTGGTTCTCGTCTCCGTAGAAATCCTCGTCGATCTCGTATTCGTTCTGCACCAGCCGTCCGATGAGAGTCTGCCAGAGGTCGGCGGCGTTGACCTGGGGAAAGTGGCCCGTGCGGCCGGTGCCGGCCATCTGTTTCAACTCCAGGCACTCGCGGTACTGATCGTAGAGGTACTGCCAGGCCGCCCCGGGCTTGCGGCTCATGCTGTGCCACATGTTGAAAGCCTTGATCGTCTTTTCCATTGCGACCTGCATTCTCACCTTTTGCGGGTGATCCAGTTGCAGGCATCCGTCACTGATTCTCAGCACAGTGCCGTAGACGCTCCAGGTGACCGCCGCAATGCCCTTCAGTGGCTTGGCGAACGCGGTGGCCTTGACCGGTTCGACCGGCGGCGGCACCGGCCAAGTGTGGTCCTGGCCGTCGAGCCACTTGGCGAATTCCATCAGCGTCTGGGGCATGGGAGTCGGAAAGTACCAGGGAGGGGTGGGGGTCAGTCGGAGGAAGAACCGGACGAGGAGTCGAGCCAGTCGTCGAGGGCCAGCAGGGCCTGGCCGCTGGCAAGGGGTTGCTGGGCCATTTGGCTGGACATCAACACCAGGCAATCTACCGCAGCATCCCGCCAACGGTCGTCCGCGGTCAACTCGAACAGCTTCAAGAGTGCCGTCGCCGCCATCCCGTTTCCCGACGGGGTGGCGTTGTCGCTGGTGTGCTTGTAGCGGGCGATCAAGGCTTCGGAGTCGTCGGCGGTGAAATAGAATCCTCCCGGGAGGTCCGGCGGTTGCGCCTCGGGGTCGCCGAATCTCGTCAGCAACTGTTCGGCCAGTTCGACAGCTGACTTCCGGAACTCGTCTCCCTGTTCGTCTCGAGCCAGTTCGCAGAGTCCATCAAGCAGGCAGGTGACATCGTCGAGGAAGGCGGGAAAGCGGGGCTGGTCATCCTTGGTCGAATGCCCCAGTCGGCCGTCGTCGTCACGGATGTTCTGCCAGATGTCCCTCGCAGCCGCTTCGGCCGCCTGGCGGTAGCGGGGCTCTTCCAGTGTACGTGCGGCGGAGGCCATCGCGGTGATCATCATCCCGTTCCAGGCGACCAGTACCTTGTCGTCGCGGTCGGGTGCAACTCGCCCCGAACGCACCTCCAGCAACCTTTCCCGGCACGCCGCGAGGGTGGTGGCCAGTTCACCTTCGTCGATTCCGAGTGCCGCGGCAGCCTGGTCGTGGGGCTTGGGCCTGTTGAGGATGTTGGTGTTCTCCCAGTTGCCATCGGCCGTCACGTCATAGCAGTAGCAGAATGCCTCGGCGTCGGATTCTCCCCGGCTCTCCACCAGTATCGCCTTCACCTCCTGTTCGCTCCAGACGAAGAACTTCCCCTCCTCGCCTTCGCTGTCGGCGTCCTGGGTGGCGTAGAAGCTTCCCTCTGGCGAGGTCATTTCCCGGAGCACCCAGTCGAGTGTTTCCCGAACGATCTCGGGATACCGCTGGCAGCCCGTGGCTGCGAACCCCTCGAGATAGGCCGGCACCAGCAGGGCGTTGTCGTAGAGCATTTTCTCGAAGTGAGGCGCCAGCCAGACGGCGTCGGTGGAGTAGCGATGGAAGCCCCCACCGAGTTGATCGTAGATTCCGCCGCCGGCCATCCGGTCGAGTGTCAGCCGGGCCTGGCCCAGGCAGGCATCGTCGCCGAATCTCCGGTGGCAGCGCAGCAACAGTCGAACGTCCATTGGGTGAGGGAACTTGGGGGCGTTGCCGAAGCCGCCGTGTCGGGTGTCGCCGGCCGCCAGGAGCTGTTTGCGGACGTGGTCAAGCAGGCCGGTGTTCAGGGGTTCACCCGGCCCCGGTCCCCGGGGCACCTCGCCGACCCGTTTCACGGCGTCAGCCAGTTCGTCGGCCGCCTGCTCCAGTTCGTCCCGTCGGGTGTTCCAGGCCTCGGCCACGTGCGTGACGATGTCGGAGAACCCGGGCATACCCATCGACGCGGCCGGCGGCCAGTATGTGCCGCCGAAGAACGGTCGTCCGTCGGGCGTCATGAAAACCGACATCGGCCAGCCACCCCGTCGGGTCAGCAGCTGAACGGCGTTCATGTAGACCTGGTCGATGTCGGGACGTTCCTCGCGATCGACCTTGATCGCGAGGAAGGACCGGTTGAGCAGCTCGGCGATTTTCTCGTTCTCGAAACTCTCCCGCTCCATCACGTGGCACCAGTGGCAGGCGCTGTAGCCGACCGAGAGAAAGATTGGTCGGTCGAGTTCGCGGGCCTGCTCGAGGGCCTCCGGACCCCACGGGAACCAGTCGACCGGGTTGTGCACGTGCTGCAACAGGTAGGGGCTGGTTTCTTCGGCAAGCCGGTTGACCGGGCGATCGGCGTGGGAGTCTTGCGAAGAGGCCATGGGTGAGGATCGTAAGGACTCTGCGACCGAATGTGGAGCATCTCGACCGCCGAACTCGTGCTAGACTCTGTCATCCGGTTCGGGAGCGTGTCGATGCGAATTGTTCTCACCGTATTTCCCACAGCGTTGGCAGTCAGTCTGTCGCTGCTGCTGTGCGGCGCAGCGCCTCCCGAAAGGATGCTCGAAAAGATCACCTTCGATGACGACGGCAAATCGAGGACGATCTCGGGTCGCGTGGTTGTCAAGGCGCAGGACGGTGGGCTGCTGGTGCAGGAGCGGGACGGGCGGTTGTGGACGGTGACAGCCGAGGTGCTCGAGAAACGCGTCACGACGACGAAACCGTTCCGGCCCGAGGGGGTCGACGAACTGGGCAAGCGGCTGGCGGCCGAACTCGACAAGTCGGTGTCACCGGGTTTTCACGTGACCCGCACGCGTCACTACACGATCGTCTCCTCGGCTGATCCGCGGTTTGCCCGCTGGACGGGACGGCTCTTCGAGCGGTTGCGGACGGCGTTCGTGGGGTACTGGAAAGGCCGGGGAGTGGAGTTGTCCGAACCCGAGTTTCCTCTGGTGGCGATCGTGCTCAAGGACCGGGCACAGTTCGCGAAGTTCATCCGCGTCGACGCGAAGCTCGATCCCACCTCCTCGACCGGTTACTACTCGATTCTCTCCAACCGCATCGTGATCTACGACATTGCCCGGATTCCCGGCCAGCCGCCCGCGGCGACCGCGGTCGAGATCCAGCGACGTCTGTCGACGGCTCCACAGGCCATCGCCACGGTGGTCCACGAGGCGGCTCACCAGATCGCTTACAACTGCGGCCTGAATCAGCGGCTGGCCGACAACCCGTTGTGGTTGGTCGAGGGGATGGCGGTGTTTTTCGAGACGCCAGACCTGAGGAGCCGGTCGGGGTGGCGGACCGTGGGCAAGGTGAACCTCCCGCGGCTGGCGAGGTTCACTGACTTTGTCCGCCGCCGTCGCCGGCCGGGGTCTCTCAGGAGCCTGGTTCGCAGTGACCGGCGGTTCCGCGAAGGCGAATCGGAGGCGGACGCATACGCCGAGGCGTGGGCGTTGAATTACTTCCTGTTGCGAACCCGCCGCAAGCAGTTCGCGGCCTATTTGAAGACCGTCTCGGCCAAGCCGGTGCTGAGGTGGGATACCCCGGAAACGCGACAGGCCGATTTCGAAAAGGCCTTCGGTGAGGACTGGGACCAGCTGGACCGGGTATTCGTGAAGTACATGAGCCGGGTGCGGATGAAGTAGCCCGCAGCCTTTCCTCAACCCAAGGTTCTCTCCTACAATCGTCCTTTCCCCGCGGGATGGATGTTGTCATCCCGCCTGACCGGCTCTCTGACGGAACCTCGATCTCATGGCCAAGACGACTCGCAAGCTGAAAAAGGCCAACCACGGTCGCCGTCCTGCCAGCGCCAAGGCGCGCAAGGCCAAGCGGAAAAAGTACCGGACGTAGGTCGTGGCGGCTACAGTCCCCACGGGGATCCGAGCTCAGGCCGCGGTCGGCGACTTGTCGGGTTCGGCCGTGACGTTGTGGCTCCACCACAGTCTCTTGGGCAGGCAACCGGCTCCGGCGATCAGCAGCTGGCTGCCGCAGAAGATTCCCAGGTACATCATCACGCCCTCGGTGAATCCGTAGCTGTGCAGCCCGACGCCCAGTTCGTTCACTCCGAACCAGCTCCAGCTGACGGTGATGTTGCCGAGCACGGCCAGCACGGCCAGCCCGCGGTCCTTGATCATGCCGTCCCAGCGGGCGTGCAGGACCAGGGCGTTCCAGAGCACGATGATCAGGGCCCCGTTCTCCTTGGGGTCCCAGCCCCAGAATCGGCCCCAGCTGTCGTCGGCCCACAATCCGCCCAGCACCGTGCCGACGAAACTGAAGAACATCGCCGTACAGGTGGTGCCGTAAATCGCCCGGGCGAGGTTCTTGCCCACCGAATCCGACAGTGACGGAGTGCAGACGCCGCGGAGGATGTAGACGATGCCCAGCAATCCTGCCACGTAGGTGCTGGTGTAGCCTTCGGTGATGCAGACCACGTGCGTGGCCAGCCAGAACTGGGTATCGAGAACGGCAACCAGTACGGTGAAGGTGTCACCGTCGCCCGCCAGGTTCTTGGCGATCAGTAATGTGGCGAAGCCGGCCGCCGAGGAGATGACGTTGCCCATGCCCATCCGGTACACCCGTTCGATGATGATCCCGGCCACCACCGCCGCCCAGCCGATGAAGACGGCTGATGAGTAGAGATTGGTGACGGGTGGTCGTCCGGAGATGACGATCCGCGAGACCAGCCCGTAGGTGTGCAGGGCGAATGTCAGGTAGACCAGCCACAACGCCGCCCGGTTGAACGTCTCGGGCGCGGCCAGCCAACTGAGTGCCACCAGCAGAAAGACGGTGACGTAGAGGCCAATCGCGAGATAGAACGGATCGAAGTTGTTGAAGTGGTGTTCGAATCTGGCCTTCCAGCCCCGGTAGTCTTTTGGGGACTCCGTCTCGTAGGCCTCGCGGAGCTTTTCGACTTCGAGGTTGAACGTTTCGGCCTGGCCGGCTTCCCACGCGGCGAAGATCTCGCCCAGTCGCCGGCAGCCGACCGGCGTTTCCGCCGCGAGTCCCTGTGGGCCGACAACCGGAACCAGTACACCGGAGACCTGTTGCGTGATCCCGTCGAGAACTTCCTGGCGGACCCGGCCGACCAACCGTTCCCTTTCCTCGGCGGTTAACTGGTCCATCTGGCGTTGTATTGTCACACGCAATTCGGCCGGTGTTCCCGCCAGCCCCTGCTGTCGGGCCCGGACAACGACCTGGTCGATTGCCCGGCTGAGGACGTTGGCCTCGAAGCCCGGATCTCGCAGTTGGCCGAAACGGCGGACAAGTTCGGTGGCCAGTGCTCCGGGAGAGTCGACCTTCCATTCGGCTGCTGCGTCACGAGCCCACGCTCGCAGAGATTCCAGCGACAGTGTCTGCCACTCGAGTTCCGCCGACGGCACTGCCAGTGGCAAGTTGGCCCGTTCATCGGTCAACTCACGCATTCGCATGATCGACATCAAGCGATCGAAGGACACATCGGTGCCCGATTTGATCAGGGTGTGTGCAGCTCGCAGGGCAAAGTAGTGCTGGATCTTGTTGTGCAGTTCACGGAGCTTCCGCTG
>MDTE01128158.1_pt1 | contig 55453 bp, 49 predicted proteins | sample 811231 | NCBI WGS metagenome assembly MDTE01 (sample SAMN05326651, study PRJNA326480) | marine metagenome | isolation source: seawater | place: Indian Ocean: Red Sea | collected 2010 | reverse complement strand
CACGCCGAAACAGAACACCACGTCGAAGGAACCGAAGGTTTCGGGTGTGAGGTCATAGATCGACATCTCGTGACGCTGGCAGGTATCGGTGTCGAAACCCAGAGCCGACCGGCAGAAATCAAATGTTTCCCACGCCTTGCGGTCGTCGGCTTCGAGTTCTCCCACCAGGTCGGAAAAATCGTCGATCGCAATGACCTGTGCGGCTCCGCGTTTCAGGGCCTCGAAACTCCAGAAACCGTCCCAGGCCCCGACATCCAGAACCCGTTTGTCCGTCAGGTCATCGGGAATGCGATAGGCATCGGCCGACAGCGGCGCCCAGCCCGGCGTGGTCACGCCGTGGGGCAGTTCGATGCGGTGATACCAGTAAGGGAAGGCCGCAACGCCTGATTCGAGCTCTGTCTTGTCCATAGGGTTATCTAGCTGGAGGATTCAGCGGCGTCGAGCCGGTAAACCGATATTGTGCCTTCGCGCCCGCGGATATCGCGTTCACCCAGGGGTGTCAGCGTGATGCCCTCATCGGCGGAAACGCCGGCCTGGTCTCGAACAACGTCGCTGATCAGCACGGTGCCAAGCCCCATCCGGGCGCGCCGTAGAGGTTCGGAGCCGGTTTCGTTTTCCGTCTGCGATTCGCTCATCGCAACAGGCTACGGGCCCGCCGAAGCTCCGTCCACGGCTTCGTTTGCCGCCTGTGTCCGACGAATTGCTGCGTTGCACACAGGGGTCTGCTTTCGTAGGTTGCTTGGTGATGTTTAAGAAAATCCTTGTTGCCAACCGGGGCGAAATCGCCTGCCGTGTCATTCGCACCGCCCGTGAGATGGGTATCTCGACGGTGGCCGTTTATTCGGATGCAGACGCCGGCTCCCTGGCCGTGCGGATGGCTGACGAGGCCATCCATATCGGCCCGCCCGCGGCGTCGGAAAGCTATCTTGTCGTCGACAAGATTCTAGCGGCGATCAGGGAAACGGGCGCCGAGGCGGTGCATCCGGGCTACGGGTTCCTGTCGGAAAACGCCGATTTCGCGCGTGCACTCGAGAAGGAAGGCGTGGCCTTCATCGGCCCGCCGCCCGATGCGATCGCGGCAATGGGCGACAAGATCGAGTCCAAGAAGCTCGCCGATGCGGCCGGCGTGAGCACGGTGCCAGGCCATATGGACACGATCGCGGATGTTGACGAGGCCATGACGATCGCCCGTGAGATCGGCTATCCGGTGATGATCAAGGCGTCGGCGGGCGGTGGCGGCAAGGGGATGCGCATCGCCTATGGCGACGACGAGGTCGACGAAGGCTTTCGGTCAGCGCAGAACGAGGCCCGTTCGAGCTTCGGCGACGACCGGATTTTCATTGAGAAGTTTGTCCAGGAACCGCGGCATATCGAGATTCAGGTGCTCGCGGATGCCCATAGCAATGTCATCTATCTGGGCGAGCGAGAATGTTCCATTCAGCGCCGTCACCAGAAGGTGGTGGAGGAAGCGCCGTCGCCGTTTCTCGATGAAGCCACCCGCAAGGCGATGGGCGAACAGGCCTGCGCTCTTGCGGCTGCGGTGGATTACCGCTCGGCCGGCACAGTCGAGTTCATTGTCGACAAGGACCGCAATTTCTACTTCCTGGAAATGAATACCCGGCTGCAGGTGGAGCATCCGGTGACCGAGATGATCACGGGTCTGGACCTTGTCGAGCAGATGATCCGGGTCGCCGACGGGGAAAAACTCTCCCTGAGCCAGGAGGATGTCACCCTGAACGGCTGGGCGATCGAGACTCGGGTTTACGCCGAGGATCCTAGCCGCAACTTCCTGCCGGCAATCGGGCGTCTTGTGCGCTACCGCACGCCTGCGGAGGACGGCAAGACGGTGAGGATCGACACCGGTGTGGGCGAGGGCTCAGAGATTTCCATGTTCTACGACCCCATGATTGCCAAGCTGGCGACCCATGGGGCTGACCGGGCCGAGGCTATTGTCCGGATGCAGGATGCCCTCGATGCCTATTACATCCGCGGCACCGGCCACAACACGGCTTTCCTCGCCTCCATTCTGGCCCATCCGCGTTTCGCAGAAGGCGCGCTGACGACGAACTTCATCGCCGAGGAATATCCCGACGGATATGCGCCCGAGCCCCCCGAGGGTGAGCTGCGTGACAGGTTCGCCGCCGTCGCGGCCTATGTCCATGGACGGTTTGCCGACAGGACCCGGCAGAGCGGCCGGGCGGGACAGCCTGCGCTGCCGGACCAGGCAGTGTCGTGGCGTGTTGTCAACGCTGGTGAAACCACCGTTGTCCGTGTTACGTATCGCCCGGACGGCGCCGAAGTTGAAGTGGACGGCCGGCCGGTGGCGTTCAAGGCGGACTGGGTCCTGGGCGATCCGGTGCTTACGGTGCAATTCGCCAACAGTACCGCCACCTTCCAGGTCGACCGGCAGGGCGTGGGTTATCACGTCACCCATCGCGGTATCGAAGCCGCCATTCGGGTCCTGTCCGCCCGCGGTGCGGAGCTGAACGACAAGATGCCCGAAAAGGTCCCGCCCGACCTCAGCCGGTTCGTGCTGTCGCCAATGCCTGGACTTCTGGTCTCGCTAGCGGTCGAGGAAGGTGCGGACGTGCGCGCCGGAGAGGAAATCGCGGTGGTCGAGGCCATGAAGATGGAAAATGTCCTGCGCGCGACCGCCGACGGTGTTGTGAAGGCCCTCCACGCGGCCCCCGGTGACAGCCTTGCCGTGGATCAGGCGATCGTCGAGTTCGAGTAGTGCCGCGGGACTGCGCCGTACGGGTTCGTATCAGCGGGCGTGTTCAGGGCGTTTGGTACCGCGCCTGGACCGAGAACCGGGCGCGTGATCATTGCCTAGACGGATGGGTGCGCAACTGTTCCGACGGCACGGTCGAGGCCGTCTTCGCGGGGCCGGAACCCCAGGTCGAACGGATGATAGAGCGTTGCCATGAGGGGCCGCCGACGGCGTCGGTCGATCATATCGAGCGTGAGAGCGTCGATGCCGGGCCGCTGATCGGGCAGGGGTTTCGCAAGCTCCCGACGTACTAGGTGTCGTCTCCGAAGATTGTCCGGAAGCTTTTCATCAGCGCCGCGTCGACATCGTCCATGGTCGCGTAGATCCCGAGGTCCATCAGGCTGGTGACGCCGAGATGTTCTTCGCCGATGCCGCACGGCACGATTCCCGAGAAATGCTCCAGCTCCGGTGCAACGTTGATGGCAATCCCGTGATAGGCGATCCAGTGCCGGACCCGCACACCGATCGCGGCGATCTTGTCCTCGCGCGGGCCCTCGCGTGGGACCCAGATGCCGACACGTCCGTCGCGGCGTTCGCCCTGCACCCCGAACCCGGCCAGCGTTTCGATGACCCAGGCCTCCAGGCCACGTACATAGGCGCGTAGATCCTGCCCGCGTTCGCGTAGGTCTATGATGGCGTAGGCCACCCGTTGGCCGGGTCCGTGATAGGTATATTGCCCGCCGCGTCCGGTCTCATGCACCGGGAAGCGGTCGGCGGCGAGGAGATCGTCGGGTTTGGCGCTCGTGCCCGCCGTGTACAGGGGCGGGTGTTCGACCAGCCAGACCAGCTCGCCCGCCTCGCCCTCATGAATGGCGGCCACCCGGGATTCCATGGTCGCAACGGCGTCGTCATAGGCGGTTAGCCCCGGCGCGATTTGCCAGGTGACGGGGCTCGGGCGCGCCCGGTGCAGGGTGCGGGATGTTCGCGAAACTGTCATGCTCTGAAGCCGAATATAGTCCTGTATCGACGGTTTTGCTTGTTTTCCGGTTGCCTGCGGTTGATGGATCACGCATCTAACGGGGTAACCCCTGTTTCCCCGGCGCGCGCACTCGAGGCGTTTGCGTTGCCGCTTTACCGAGGATTGTCATGGCGGAAGATATTCGCGAAACAGCCCTTCGATATCATCGTGAAGGGCGGCCTGGAAAAATCGAGGTCGTTGCGTCCAAACTGCTGGCGAACCAGCGGGATCTGTCCCGCGCCTACACACCGGGCGTGGCGCAGGCCTCTTTGGCAATTTCCGAAGATTCGGCCATGGCGGCCGAGCTGACTGTCCGCGACACGATTTTCATCACCGACACCTATGTCACGCCGGATCCCACTGTCGAGGAGATCGCGGAAATGACCCACCTTCCCGCGGAAGAGGTGCGTCGTTTCGGACTGACCCCGATGGTCGGCTTGCTGTCGCATTCGAACTTCGGCAGCTCCAACTTCGCCTCGGCCCAGAAGATGCGCAAGGCGCGCCAGCTCGTGCATGAACGCGATCCGGATTTGCAGGTCGAAGGCGAGATCGACGGCGACGCCGCGATCGATTCGGACATCAGTGAACGCATTTTTCCCAACAGTTTTCTGGACGGACAGGCAAATTTTCTGGTCATGCTTGACCAGGATGCCGCGAACATCGCGTTCAATCTGCTGAAGACGCTCGCTGACGGCCTGGCCGTCGGGCCGATCCTCGTCAGCACGTCGCGTTCCGCGCATATCCTGACGCCTTCGGTGATGGCCCGCGGAATCCTGAACATGAGCGCGGTAGCCGCCGTCGGCGCTCAGTATGACCAGCACGAGCAAAATCTTAGCCTCAAATGGTGAACCAGGCGGAAATCGACGTCCGTACGGCCGACGACGACGTCGAACGCAGCTTCGGCGTCGATGAGGACTTGGTGCGCGCGGCCGAGACTGCATTGTCCGACGGAAAGCTCGGCGAGCTCGATGACCTGATCGCCGACCTGCATGCGTCGGAGCTGGCGGACCTTCTTGAGGAACTGACTCCCGACAGCCGGTTGCTCCTGCTCGACCATGTTCGGGAGGAGCTCGATCCCGAGATTCTGCCGAACCTCGACGACGTGGTGCGCGAAGACATCCTTGAGCAGCTCGACCCGGAAGAGGTCGCAGCGGTCATCACCGAGCTCGAAACCGACGACGCCGTCGATGTCTTCGAGAATGTGGCCGAGGCCGATCAGGCCCAAGTTCTCGAGCGGCTGTCACCCTCGGACCGTGCCCTAGTCGAGGAGGCCCTGTCCTATCCCGAGGACAGTGCCGGCAGGTTGATGCAGCGTGAACTTGTGACCGTCCCGAAGGACTGGTCCGTGGGCAATACGATCGACTATATGCGCGAGCGCGCGGCGAACCTGCCGCGTGATTTCTATGAAATCTACGCGGTCGACGAGGAACGGCACCCCGTCGGCAGCATCCCGTTGTCGCGATTGATGCGCAATCAGCGCGGTGTCCGGATCGACGACATCATGCTGACGGATGTGCGTGCGGCCCGGGTTCAGATGGACCAGGAAGAAGTGGCCCTGATGTTCAAACAGTTCGCCCTGGTGTCGGCGCCGGTCGTGAACGATGACGGACAGCTCATGGGGGTGATCACGGCGGACGATGTCGTTCATGTTATCCACGAAGAAGCCGAAGAGGACATCATGCGCCTTGGCGGTGTGCGCGAGGATGACTTCTACGAGGCCGTGCTCGACACCACGCGCGCGCGTTTCTCGTGGTTGCTGGCAAATCTGGGCACCGCGATCATCGCATCGCTGGTGATCGGCTTGTTCGATGCGGCGATCGAGCAGGTCGTCGCCCTCGCTATCCTGATGCCGATCGTCGCCTCGATGGGCGGCAATGCCGGTACCCAGACGCTCACGGTTGCCGTGCGCGCCCTGGCGATGAAAGAGCTGACCGCGACCAATGCGGCGCGCATCGTCGGTAAGGAAATTATCGTCGGCGGTATCAATGGAATGCTCTTTGCCGTTCTGATGGGGGGTATCGCCTGGTTATGGTTCGGCCAGCCGGTGATCGGGCTGATCATTGCCGCTGCGATGGTCGTGAACCTTCTGATTGCCGGATTTGCCGGTGTCCCCATCCCGATCGTGCTTCAGCGCTTGCGTATTGACCCCGCCGTGGGCTCAGCCGTTGTCCTGACAACCGTCACCGATGTGGTCGGGTTCGTGTCGTTTCTCGGGCTCGCCGCGCTTATCCTTCTATGAGCAGTCCCAAGACCATCGCGGCGTATGGCACCTGGCCATCATCGATCACCGCAGAGATGATCGCCGGTACGACGATCTCGCTCGGTGGCGTGATCGTCGACGACGGGGATATCTACTGGCTTGAAGGACGGCCAAGCGAGGGCGGACGGGTGGTCCTGGTGCGTCACACCGAAGACGGTCCCGTGGATATGCTTCCGGACGGATTCTCAGCCCGGTCGCGTGCCCATGAGTATGGCGGCGGCGCTGCGATGGTCGCGAACGGCGCGATCTACTTCGTCAATTTCGAGGATCAGCGAATCTACACATGTACCGGATCCGACGATCCTGTGCCGCTGACCGCCGACACAGGTGAGCGCCATGCCGATATGGTGCTCGACAGTGCCCACGGACGGCTAGTCTGTGTCCGCGAAAGCCATATCGACGATGCCGTGGTGAACGAACTGGTCGGCGTTGATCTGTCGACCGGCGCGAGCGAGGTGCTGGTCGCCGGACACGATTTCGTATCGAACCCGCGTTTGTCGCCAGACGGGAGCCGGCTTTGCTGGGTCAGTTGGGAATTGCCTGACATGCCCTGGGACGGGGCGACACTGTGGGTCTCAGAAATCGAAATCGACGGCCGGCTGGCGGAACCAAGAAGGATTGCCGGCGGCGACGGTGTATCGGTGTTTCAGCCGGAATGGGCGGCTGACGGTGAGCTTTATTTCGTCTGCGATACCGACGGCTGGTGGAACCTGCATGTATGGAATGGCGACCGGGTCTCCGTGCTGGTCGAATATGAGGCGGAGTTCGGCCTTCCGCAATGGGTGTTCGGTATGCGCACCTACAGCCTGACGGCGGCGGGCGAGGTCCTTGCGAGTTATTCGCGGAACGGAAGCTGGAACCTCGCGCGTATCGCCGACGGTCAGATGCAGGACATCGACGTACCCTACACCGATGTCGGCGCGCCTCAGGCGGTTGGCGACCGGATAGTATTCATTGGGTCGTCGGCTCTAGCAGCGCCGGCCGTCGTGGCATGGGACCCGGCGACGGGGACGGGTGACGTTCTAAAATCCTCGCTTGAGACGGCACCGGACGTGGTGGAGCTATCCGAGCCGGAAGCGATCACGTTCGAGACCACCGATGGCGCGGTGGCCTATGCGTTTTACTATCCGGCCCGCAATGGGGCGTATACCGGTCCGGACGATGCTGCCCCGCCGCTGCTGGTGCGCGGTCACGGTGGACCGACCGGTGCGTCCTCACCTTCGTTCAGCCTGGCGATCCAGTATTGGACCAACCGCGGTTTTGCGGTGCTGGACGTCAACTACCGGGGCAGCACGGGGTTCGGGCGCGAATACCGCGAAGCACTCTACGGCGCATGGGGCGTGGCCGATGTTGATGACATGGAGGCCGGTGCGCAACACCTTGTGTCGCGGAACCTGGCAGACCCGGAACGTCTTGCGATCCGCGGCGGCAGCGCCGGCGGGTACACCGCCCTGGCGGCGCTGGCGTTCCGTGACACGTTTTCGGCGGGAGCCAGCCTTTACGGCATCGGCGATTTGATGACCCTGGCGCGCGACACCCACAAGTTTGAAAGCCGCTATCTCGACCGTCTCATCGGACCGCTCCCCGAGGACGAGCAGTTGTACAGGGACAGATCGCCGATCGAACATGTGAATGCGCTGAATTGTCCGGTCATCTTCCTGCAGGGGGACGAGGACCGGGTTGTGCCGCCGAACCAGGCCGAAGCCATGGTTGACGCGCTCGACCGCAAGGGAATTCCCGTCGCCTACGTTTTGTTCGAGGGTGAGGGACATGGGTTCCGCCGGGCTGAGAATGTTTGCCGTGCACTCGAATCCGAATTTGCGTTCTATGGGCGGGTGTTCGATTTTGAGCCGGCAGATGACTTGCCGGCACTGGATATCCGCAATCTTGAGACGTCGGGCGGCTCTTGATCGCGCGCGAGGGGAAATTCAATGAAACTGTATGATTATTGGCGTTCGTCGGCGGCGTTCCGGATACGGATCGCGCTCAACCTCAAGGGGCTGGAAGCGGAGCGGGAGTATGTGCATCTGCGGCGCAAGGAGCAGTCATCCGATGCCTATCTTGCGGTCAATCCGCAGGGGCTGGTTCCCACGCTGATCGATGACGACGGAACCAAGGTGATCCAGTCCATGGCGATCATGGAATATCTCGACGAAACACACCCGGACACGCTGCGATTGCTGCCCGATGACGCCAAGGGACGAACGCGGGTGCGCGCAATTTCCCAGGCGATCGCCTGTGACATCCATCCCCTCAACAATCTTCGGGTTCTCCGGCTGCTCGGTTCGGATTTCGATATCGAGGAAGAGTCCCGCAACGAAGGCTGGTACAAGCACTGGATCAGTGAAGGGATGGGTGGTCTTGAAGGCATGCTGGCCGATGGCGGCGCGGGTCGATTTGCCCATGGCGACAGCCCGACGATGGCCGATGTTTGCCTGGTCCCGCAGATCTACAACGCACAACGCTTTGGCTGCGATATGTCGAGCTATCCGACGGCCATGCGAATCAATGATGCCTGCCTGGATGAGGCGGCGTTCAGGGATGCGCTGCCCGAGAACCAGCCGGATGCTGAATAGCGCGCGCTAGCTGCCGCGTTTCTGTGCGATCAGTTGCCGCATCGAGTCCGGGTCCAGCGCGCCGGGCACTAGCTGATCGCCGACGATGAATGCCGGTGTTCCGCGAACCCGATATCCTGTGCCAGGCGGTAGTTGGTCTGGATAAGGTCCTCGATCGCGCGTGACTGCATGTCCGGCCGCAGGCGCTCGAGATCCAAACCAAGGCGGCTGGCGACCCGGAAGACCGCGTTCTCGGACGGCGCACCGCCCAGTCCCATGAGCGCGAGGTGGAATTCCTCTTACTTGCCTGCTTGTCTGCCGCCAGGGCCGCGCGCGTCGCCAGTGTAGATTGCGTACCGAAGACCGGGAATTCCTTGAAGATTACCTTCACGTCAGGGTCTTCGGCCGCGATCTTGGCGAGATCCTGGGCCATGCGTTTGCAGTAGGGGCATTGGTAGTCGAAGAATTCGACCACCGTCACCGTTGCGTCCGGGTTGCCGACCAAAACGCACTGGATGATGGTTGAGCGAACGGGGCGGTTCAACCCGCCTACAGCCTTGTCACGCAAAGGTGACTGGTAGCGATCACTTGTCGTCGAGACGCCGCTCGGTTTCGCTAATGATGTCCTGGGCGCGGATCCAACCTGGTGCGCCTGTGGGGAGGATATCAACGGCGCGTTTGGCTAATGCGTTGGCGGCCTTGGCGTTGTCGCTCAGCAGCGAGTACTCGGCCTGGCTCAATGCCAACTGGCCCTGGTTGCCCAGACGGCCGTTCACGATCGTCAGAAGCCGCCATGTCTCCGCCAGGCTTGGATCCAGGCGTGCCGACGCGCGGAGATTGTCGAGCGCGGGTTCGAGCAAAGCCTGGTTGCCTGTCTCGACCTGTGCCTTTGCCAGGGCTGTGCGCAGGAGCGGTTCCTGCGGGGCCAGGTCAACCGTTCGCTGGTAGGAGGCGATGGAATCTACGACGCGCCCGTTTTCCAGCAGCATCTGGCCTTTGATCTCGTGGAAGTAGGGGTTGTCTGGCTCTTCGGTGACCAACCCGTCCACCAGCGGCACCGCCTTCGCCATATCCGACCGACGATAATAGGCCAGCGTTCGCGCATAACGTGCGGGCAGGCTGGTGTCGGTCTCCTTGTAGATTTTCAAGGTTGTCTCGAGCGGTTCCATAAAGCCGATCAGCTTGGCGCGCATCATGGCGTGCTTTTTCCGCAGATCCTCAGGTGTCGGAGCATCGGCAAACCGTGAGAGCGCCAGGTGACTGGAAACTGTCGCGATCCGGTCGTTGGTGAGCGGATGGGTGCTGAGATAGGGATGTTCGCGCCCGCCGGTGAGCCGGATTTCGCGCTGCAGGAGCGCGAAGAATTCAAGCAGGCCGCGGGCCGAAACCCCGGTCCTGTCGAGATACTTGAGGGCAGCTGCATCGGCCGCGGATTCCTGGGTTCGGCTGTACTTCAGGAGATCGGCAAATGCAGCGCCCTGGCCACCGCCGACGATTGCCCCGGCAACACGCCCGTCCTTGGCGGCGATCCCGGCGGCGAGGCCGGCGATCATGGCAATGATGGATTTCGTCTGCGCGTTGCGAAGTTCATCCTGGAACCGGGCCAGATGGCCGCCTGCGATATGGCCGGCTTCGTGGGCAATCACGCCGATAACTTCTTCGGGGTCCTTTGCGCGTATCAGCAGGCCGGTGTTGATGAACATGCGTTGGCCGCCGGCGACAAATGCGTTCAGCCGGGGGTCGTTGACCAGGTGAATTTTGACATTGGCGCTGTCGAGACCCGCCGCATTGAAAATTGGCGTGGCGTAGTCGCGGATGATATTTTCAATCTCCGCATCGCGTATAAGGCCGATACTCCGACCTTGGCCGAATGCAGGTAGGGATCCCGCGACTGCGAGCGTGGCGATCAGGGCAACCAAACGAACGAACGAGCGCACGTGTTTATCTCCAGGATTAAGACTCAACGTAAGTACACAGCAATATGGCGTCAATCGGGCCGGCCCATTCTGGCCGCCGGTGTATTGGCCTTGGCGGCGTGCGGGAGCAGCGGGCCGGAGCAAGGCGATATCGGCTTCATTGAAGGGTATTTCGGCGGCCTGATCGCCGATGAGCCGCGCGCGGCGCTTGTAGGTCGCGAGGTGCTGTCAGCCGGCGGTACGGCAGCGGATGCTGTAGTGGCGGCCTATTTTGCCATGGCCGTCACGATGCCGGGTTCGGCCAGCCTCGGTGGCGGCGGCGTGTGCCTCGTGCACGATGCCGAGCAAGTCCGGACCGAGGCGATCTCGTTCCTGCCGGGACGTCCGGCCGGCCCAAACGCACGGTTTGCCGTGCCCGGGAACGTGCGCGGCATGTTCCTGCTGCACGCCCGCTACGGAGAGCTCGTATGGTCGGATTTGTTGCGCCCGGCCGAAGATTTTGCGCGGTCGGGTCATGCGGTCTCGCGCGCCTTCGTTCGTGACTATCAGGCAGCGCAGCCGGTCGTGGCGTTTAACCCCGAAGCTCGGCGTGTGTTTGGCTCGATTGCCGGCGGCGTTGATGAGGGACGTCTCTTCGAACAGCTCGAGCTGGGGGCAGTGATGTCGAACCTGCGCACTCTGGGCCCGGGTGTCTTCTACGATGGATCCCTGGGACGGTCGTTGGCCAGTGCGGTCCGTGCGGCCGGTGGCAGCATGACCCTTGAGGACCTCCGCAACTATCGGCCGGAACTGCTTCAGCCCATCCGGTTCGAACGCGGCGACAATGTTGTGGTGTTCCCGCCGACATTGGGCGGATTGATTTCGGCTCAAACTTGGGCGGCGGCAATCGCAGACGACCGTTTCGAGGATGCCGCCGGTGTGGCGCGCCGCCACCTTGTTCTGGAAGCGGGCGCGCGCGCTTACCAGTCCACGCTCCGTGGGGGCGCGGCTCCCGACCTGGTCTCGGAGTCCGCGGTCAGCGCGCTGATGGCAGACTATTACAGTACAGCGCACAGCGCGCCAAGGGTCAGCGTCGCCGTACGCGAGGATGATGTGAAAAGTGGCGCCACCATCGTCGCGGTCGACAATCTGGGGCGGACAGTGGCGTGTTCGTTCACGATGAACGGAACATTCGGCGCGGGCGTGATCGCTCCAGCAACTGGCATTCTGCTGGCAAACTTGCCGGGCACACCCCGGTCCGAATTTCCGTCGGTGGCCATGATGGTCAACGAGAATGTTGGGCTGACATTCTTTGCCGCCGCGGGCTCCGGCCCGACGCCGGTGTCCGTCGCGCGCATCGCGGTCGAGACGATTACCGCAACGAATACGCTCACGGCGACGGACGGAGACATGATCGGCGCGGTCGCGGCCCCACGTTCCTACAGCACCGGAAACCCGGATGCGGCGGTTGTGGAGGCCGCACTGTCCGGCGCCGAACAGGATGAACTGCGGGCGCTGGGCCACAATCTGAAGCTCGTTCCCCAGATCGGTCGGGTCAACGGCTTCTTCTGTCCACGCGGGCTGCCGCGGTTCCAGGTCTGCCAGTTTGTGAAGGATCCGCGATCCTACGGGCTGGCGATCACATCCGACGAGTAGGGCGTTCCATGGCCGTGAAGGTGTCAGCGCGCGGGCAAATCGACCCGTTCATCGTGATGGATGTGATGCGCGAGGCTAACGCAATGGCCGCGACCGGCGAAGACATCGTCCATCTCGAGGTCGGACAGCCCGGTACGCCAGCGCCCGAACGGGTGCTCGAGGCCGCGGAACGGGCGTTGCGCGACAATCGACTGGGATACACCGACGCCATGGGCATCCCCCAACTCCGAGAACGGATCGCGGAACATTATGTGGTGATGTACGGCGTCGATGTCTCGCCCGAGCGGGTCGTCGTCACGACGGGTTCGTCGGGTGCGTTCCTGCTCGCTTTCCTGGGGGCGTTCGATTCAGGGGATAAGGTCGCCCTCGCTGCGCCGGGCTATCCGTCCTACCGGAACATCCTGAGCGCGCTCGGGATTGAGCCGGTGGTCTTCGAGACCCGGCTCGCCGACAGGTATCAGCCGACCCCCGGATTGCTGTCTGAGCGCGCAGCCGACCTGGATGGCCTGATCGTGGCCAGCCCGTCCAATCCGACAGGGACAATGATCGGTGGTGCCGAGATGGCGGCCCTGACCGCTCATTGCCGGGATCGGGGGGTGCGGTTCATCTCGGACGAAATCTATCACGGCATCACCTACGGCCATGAATCCGTGACCGCGCTGGCCTATGACGACGAGGCTGTGATCATCAACAGTTTCTCGAAATACTTTTCCATGACCGGCTGGCGTCTCGGCTGGATGATCGTGCCGGACTCGATGCTGCGTTCGGTAGAGTGTTTGACACAGAACCTGTTCATTTCGCCGCCGACCCTGTCGCAGCACGCAGCCGTGGCTGCGTTTGACAGCCATGACGAGCTGCGCGCGAAAGTGGCGAAGTACGCCCGCAACCGCGAAATCTTGTTGTCCGAGTTGCCGAAGGTGGGTTTCGACAAACTCGCCCCCGCAGACGGTGCGTTTTACGTGTATGCGGACGTCGCGCAATTGACCAATGACAGCCCCGATTTCTGTCGGCGCATGCTGGCAGAGGCCCGCGTCGCGACCACGCCGGGGCTGGATTTTGACCCCTACCGCGGGAACTCGTTTGTCAGGTTTTCCTTCGCCGGTACCGAAGACGATATGAGGCAGGCAATCGACAGGCTGGGAGACTGGCGCCCGGGTAGCTAGTCCCCGGGCCGGGGGTCAACTCGACGCTCGGTTCCACCAACCCGAACGGCGCGGCCGGCCGTCATCCTCGTCTTCCTCCGGCGCATCGTCATCCGCTTCGTCCGGCTCATCGGCTTCTTCGGCCGCGGCTGTATCGACCGGCTTTTCGTCACCTGACGTATCTGGCTCGGCTTCCTCTTCGATGCTTTCCGTTGCGTCCGACGTAGCATCATCTTCGGTCGCAGCGTCATCGGTCGCTTCGTCGGCGTTTGCCTCTGCGTCTGCGTCGGCGGCGACCGCATCGGTGTCCTCGTCCGCAGCTTCGATTGAGGGTTCCGGGATGTCGATATCCGCATCCGTGTCCCCGTCGTCCGCCGCCTCCGTATCGGGCGGCGTGTCGTCGGCAGCCGCTTCGGCACTGCGTCGGCCACGACGGCGGGGTCGGCGGCGGCGACGCTTGGTCGTTTCCTCACCGTCGCCGTCCTCGTCCTGCGCGTTGGCATCAGCGTCCGCGGCCTCGTCCGCCTCGGGAGCCGTCTCGCCGTCGCCGTCCGGCTCCTGATTGGAGTCTTCATCGGCGGAGGCTTTGCGCCGCCGACGACCGCCACGGCGTCCCCGCCGGCGGCCACCGCGCTTGCGGCCTTCCTCTTCATCCTCGTCGTCGGACGTTTCCTTCGCTTCGGTGTCGTCCTGAGCGTCATCGTTGTCCGACGAACGCCGGCGACCGCGGCTGCGTCGCCGCTTCGGTGCCTCGTCCTGCTTTTGTTCGTCGCCCTTGGTCGAGACACCTTCCTCACCGTCATGGCGGATGTGGGTGATCTCGTACTCCGAAGAGGCGAAAGAGCTGTCGGCAAGCACATGAACGCGGAAACCGTAGCGCCCCTCCAGGCCGCGCAGCGTGTCCCGTTTCTGGTTCAGGAGGTAAAGCGCAACATCCGACTGGGTCGTGACCGTAACTTCCGTGGCGCGCTTGCGCAGTCCTTCCTCTTCCAGCTCGCGCAGAATGGCCATGCTGGTGGATTCGGTGGACCGGACAAACCCTGCTCCGTGACAGACCGGGCACATCTGGGTGTGCGCCTCGTGCAGGCTCGGCCGCAGCCGCTGGCGCGACAGTTCGAGCAGTCCGAAGGGCGAAATGCGACCGATCTGAATGCGCGCACGGTCGGATTTCATGGCTTCCTTGAGACGCCGCTCAACCGCGTGATTGTTGCGCGAGACATCCATATCGATGAAATCTATGACGATCAGTCCCGCCAGATCGCGCAGCCGGAGCTGTCGAGCCACTTCGCTCGCGGCTTCGAGGTTCGTGCGATAGGCCGTTTGCTCGACATTGCGTTCGCGCGTCGAGCGCCCCGAGTTCACATCGATCGCCACCAGCGCTTCGGTGGTGTTGATTACGATGTAGCCGCCGGATTTGAGCTGCACGATCGGCTCGTGGATTTCATCGAGCTGTTGGTCGATCTGGTAGCGGTTGAGGAGCGGTATCTCGCCGTCCTCGTATTTCTGGACCCGCTTGGCGTGGGACGGGATCATGGTCCGCATCAGCGCCTTGGCTGATTTGTAGGCCTCGTCGCCTTCGACCAGCACCTCATCGATGTCGCGGTTGTAGAGATCGCGCAACGCGCGCTTGATGACGTCACCTTCCTCGTAGATCAGGGCAGGTGCGGTGGAATCCAGAGTCAGTTCGCGGATGTCGTCCCACAGGCGGCGCAGATACTCGTAGTCACGCTTGATCTCGGCCTTGGTGCGACCGACGCCGGCTGTGCGCATGATCACGGCCATGCCTTCGGGCACATCCAAATCGGACAGAATCGCCTTCATCGACTTGCGGTGCTTGGCATCCGTCACCTTGCGGCTGATGCCTCCTCCGCGCGATGTGTTGGGCATCAACACGCAATATCGGCCGGGCAGGGACAGGTAGGTGGTCAGGGCCGCACCCTTGTTGCCGCGTTCTTCCTTGACGACCTGCACCAGCAGGATCTGGCGTCGTTTGATGACCTCCTGGATCTTGTAGCTGCGGGTCAGCTTGCGCAGGCGCCGCCGGTGGGCATCGCTGAGTTCGTGAATATCCTCGTCGGGAGAATCCCCGACAACTTCGACATTCTCGCCCTCGGGCTCGGCGCTTTCGCCGTTTTCCTCTTCATCGGCTTCGTCATCGGACTCCGCCAGGAGCTTTTCACGGTCCTCGATTGGGATCCGGTAATAGTCGGGATGGATTTCGTTGAAGGCGAGGAAGCCGTGGCGGTTGCCGCCAAAATCGACGAAAGCCGCCTGCAGCGACGGTTCGACGCGGGTGACCTTGGCCAGATAGATGTTGCTTTTGATCTGGCGCTTGGTCGAGGTTTCGTAATCGTATTCGAGGAGTTCGGTCCCGTCCGCGACGACCACACGGGTTTCTTCCGGATGGTTCGCGTCGATCAACATGCGCTTTGGCATGACTGTTTCCCTGCGGAATCCGATTCTCGACGCCTTGCGAACGGTAGCGTGAGTGGCTCCGCATTGTCCGGGGTCTGTATCGGAACCTGGACCGTCGAACGGGCGTTGTCGCACCAGGACGGCAGGTTTTGATCCGAGTACCCGCATGGCTCAAGCCGCGCGGTGGCCCCGAGGTTGCACAAAACCGCAACTCAATTGCGCGCCAATGTCTGAACCAGTGCGGGTGAAAAGGCGAAAAATTGTGTTCGCGTGCCCGCACCCTGTTCTGCAAACGCAGCGCGCTTGTCGTGAATTGCGGGTGTCCGCAACCTCACAGTAACCATCGGACTGGTGTTCGACAATGCATTTGATCGGTTGGCGTTCTCGCGCTTGTGTGTTGCGGCGCATCGCGAACTGGCTATATATCTGTCGGCGATGTCATTGATTCTGAACCGATTCTCAAGTCGGGGGCGAACCCTCCGGCTGATGTTCAGCGTGGTCGGCGCGGCACTCGTGCTGGCTGCGGTGCCGGTGCATGCGGTTGCGGACGACCTCCAGGTCAAGGATATCCGGATCGGGGTTCACGCCGATTCCACGCGTTTTGTCGTGGACCTGAACAACAGCGTGGAACCGCGCGTTTTCGGGCTTCCGGACCCATATCGGATCGTCATCGATCTGCCGGAGGTGGACTTCGCACTGCCCGAAGAACGGATCGGGGACGGTGCGGGACTGATCACCAAGCTGCGCTATGGCCTGTTCCGGTCGGGAACAAGTCGGTTCGTGCTCGACCTGCAGTTCCCATCCAAGGTCACAAAGCATTTCGTCCTGAAGCCCGACGGCAACAAGCCATGGCGGCTGGTTCTCGATATCGCGAAGACGTCCCGGGACGATTTCATAACCTCCATGCGCCCCAAGGGTCCCGCCGCACCGAGCGCGATCGCCAAATCGCCGCAACCGGTCCCGACGGCGCCCAACGCCCGGCCCGTCGTGGTTATCGACGCCGGACATGGCGGCGTCGACCCCGGTGCGATCGGTGTTTCGGGGGTCTATGAAAAGAAGATCGCGCTCGACTATGCCCGCGAAATCACGCGCGCGCTGAAGGCGACAGCTCGCTATGAGGTGGTGATGACGCGGAACCGCGACATTTTCCTGCCGCTGCGCGAGCGGGTCCGTATCTCCCGGGCGGCAGGCGCCGATCTTTTCTTGTCGCTGCACGCCAACACGCACCCCAAGCGCTCGACCCGCGGTTTCTCCGTCTACACCCTGTCCAATCGGGCGTCGGACAAAGAGGCGGCCGCACTGGCCGCGCTGGAGAACAAATCGGATGTCATCGGCGGCGTCGATCTGGGCAATTACAGCGATGATGTCCAGAACATCCTCATCGATTTTGCCCAGGCCAAGACCAATGAACTGTCCGTGCGTTTCGCCCGCGATATACTCGTCGGACAGGTCAAAACCAGCGCCTCGTTGCTGATGCGGCCCTGGCGTTCGGCCGGCTTTGCGGTGCTGAAAGCCCCCGATGTGCCCTCGGTACTCGTGGAACTGGGTTACATCTCCAACCCGCGCGAGGAACGGCTGCTGGGCACGGCATCGCACCGCCGCAAGCTGTCGGCGACAATCGTGGAAGCCATCGACACGTACTTTCGAACGACGCAGAGCGCCGCTCTTTAGGCGCGGGCGTTCGAAAACCGCCACATTCGTTACACAATTTGATGCTTTTCAGTCGTGCGGGCTCGTCTATGCTCCGCGGAGAAAGAATGATGGACACCTGAATGTTACGGTGGATCGGATATCTCGCTGGACTGGTGCTCGTCGGCGGCCTGCTCGTTGTGGGTGGCGTGCTGTGGGTGTTCTGGGAGTTCGGGCGCGATTTGCCTGACTACAGCCAGCTTGCCGACTATGAACCGCCGGTCACAACGCGTGTCCATGCGGGTGACGGTAGCCTGTTGGCAGAATATGCGGTGCAGCGGCGGGTCTTCGTGCCCGTTTCCACCATTCCCGAACTGGTCAAGAATGCGTTTCTGGCCGCTGAGGACAAGAATTTCTATTCCCATCCCGGTGTGGACGTGGTCGGCATCATGCGCGCCGTGGTCGCGAATGTGCGTAACCTGGGAAGCGGCCGCCGGCCCGAAGGCGCATCCACCATCACCCAGCAGGTCGCGCAGAACTTCCTTCTCAGCAAGGAAGTCTCGATCGAGCGCAAGGTTCGCGAAGCGGTCCTGTCGTTTCGCATGGAACGCGCCTTCTCGAAGGACGAAATCCTCGAGCTTTACCTGAACGAGATCTATCTCGGGTTCGGTGCCTATGGCGTGGCCTCCGCCGCGCTGAACTATTTCGGGAAATCCCTCGACCAGCTCACAGTCGATGAGGCCGCATTCCTGGCGGCGCTGCCCAAGGCCCCCAACAACTACCATCCCGTCCGTCGGGCGGATGCTGCCACGGCGCGGCGAAATTACGTCCTGGGCCGCATGGCCGATGACGGTGTCATTTCCGCCGACCAGGCCGCCAGCTATCGCCGAAACCCGATTGAGGTGGTGCAGGATGACGGCCCCGCGCTGATCGAGGCACCGTATTTCGCCGAAGAGGTGCGCCGGGAACTGGTCGAACGGTTCGGCGATGGTGCGCTCTACGAAGGCGGGCTGTCCGCGCGCACGACGCTGGACCCGCGTCTTCAGCGCATCGCCCAGCAAACGCTGCGCGACGGGCTCGTCGCCTATGACCGCCGTCACGGTTGGCGCGGGCCGGTGACCCGTCTGGCCGACCCCGGCGGCTGGCAGACCACGCTTCCGGAACTGGACGTGCCGCCCGGTGCCGGAGACTGGCATCTGGCTGCGGTTGTGGCGGTCGAGGATGCGGCGGCGACCATCGGACTGGTCGATGGCACCATCGCGACCATCCCGTTGACGGAATTGCGCTGGGCGCGGGACTGGAAGCCCGGCCAGAAGCGCGGCCCGTCGGTCAAGAAGGCCGGCCAGGTCCTGATCACCGGTGACGTGGTTCTGGTGTCGCGCGTGACCCAGGATGCGGACGAGAATCCATATCCCAAGAACACGTTCCGCCTCGAACAGATCCCGGAAGTCAACGGGGCTATCGTCGCGCTCGACCCGCACACCGGACGTGTTCTGGCGATGACCGGCGGGTTCGATTTCCAGGCCAGCGAATTCAACCGCGCAACCCAGGCCTGGCGCCAGCCGGGCTCGGCCTTCAAGCCGTTGGTGTATATGGCGGCGCTCGACAGCGGGTTCACGCCGTCGACGCGGATCCTCGATGCACCGTTTGTCATCGACCAGGGGCCGGGACAGGGCAAATGGAAGCCGGCGAACTACACCAAGAAATTCTATGGGCCGAGCCCAATGCGCCTGGGCATCGAGAAGTCGCGCAACCTCATGACCGTGCGCCTGGCGCAGACGATCGGCATGGAACAGGTCGCGTCCTACGCCGAACGGCTCAATGTCGTGGACCAGATGCCACGACAGCTGAGCATGTCGATCGGGGCCGGGGAGACCACGCTGATGCGCCTTGTGACGGCCTATGCGACCATCGTGAACGGCGGCAAGCAGATCACACCGACTCTGATCGACCGAATTCAGGATCGGACCGGCGCCAACACGTTCCGGCATGACGAGCGCAACTGTCCCGATTGTATAGTCGGCGCATGGGCCGATCAGGCGCCGCCCAAACTTCGCGACCCGCGCGCGCAACTCATTCAGCCCGGCACGGCCTATCAGATGGTGTCGATGCTGAAAGGGGTCGTCGACCGGGGCACCGGGCGCCGTATCGGGGCGTTGAAGATACCGCTGGCCGGAAAGACCGGAACCACGAACGATTCTCTCGACACATGGTTTATCGGATTTTCACCCGACCTCGCGGTCGGCGTGTTCGTGGGCTTCGATACACCGCGAACCCTCGGCCCGCGAGAGACGGGTTCGTCGGTGCCGGCGCCGATATTCAAGGACTTCATGGCCCGCGCGCTCGAAGACAAGCCCGTCATCCCGTTCCGCGTTCCGCCGGACATTCGGCTGATGCGCGTCAACCCCGAGACCGGGCTCGTGGCGCTGCCTGGTGAACGGGCCACCATTCTCGAGGCCTTCAAGCCCGGGACCGCGCCGCGCCAGCTGGGCTCCATCATTGGTGAAGACCTCGGGCGCAGTGTCGGCGGTACCGGTTCGCGGCGCGGGATATACTGATCCGCCTATTGACCCTTGGATTGTCGGCGCTAGGCTTCGGGGCCACAGCCTAATCCCATCCGGTATCCTGTTCCAGTGGAATTGAGAATGCGTGCAGAAATCAGTCATCAGATCGACGGCATCAACGCGTCACTGAACCTCATGCGGAGGCATCTTTGACTGGGACAATTCCCTTGTCCGTCTTGATGATCTGAACACGCAGGCCGAAGACCCCAGTCTTTGGGACGATCAGGAGCGCGCGCAAAAACTGCTGCGCGACCGGACCCGTCTGGAGAAATCCATCGAGGAAGTTCGCGGGCTCGAGCAGGAACTCGAGGATGCCATCACGCTGATCGAGCTTGGCGAAGCTGAGGATGATGGCGCTGTCGTGGCCGAGGGCGAGTCCGTGATCGAGGGACTGCAGCGCCGCGCCGCGAAGCTTGAACTCGAAAGCCTGCTGTCCGGAGAAGCCGATGGCAACGACTGCTATATCGAGATCAATGCCGGCGCCGGCGGCACCGAATCCCAGGATTGGGCGGAAATGCTGGTGCGCATGTATCTGCGCTGGTCTGAAGCCCACGACTACAAGCTTGAGTGGATCGAGGAAAGTGCGGGCGAGGAAGCGGGTCTGAAATCGGCAACCTTCCGGATCATGGGCCCCAATGCCTATGGCTGGCTGAAAACGGAATCGGGCGTGCATCGGCTGGTCCGCATCTCGCCGTTCGACAGCCAGTCGCGCCGGCACACCAGTTTCGCATCCGTGTGGGTCTATCCGGTGATCGACGATGCGATCGAAATCGAGATCGAGGATAAGGATTTGCGCGTCGACACGTATCGTGCGTCTGGCGCAGGCGGCCAGCACGTGAACAAGACGGACAGCGCGGTTCGCCTGACCCATATTCCGACCGGGATCGTCGTGCAGTGCCAGAACGACCGCTCGCAACACCGCAACCGGGCGCAGGCGATGGCGATGTTGCGCGCACGTCTGTACGAGCATGAGATGCAGAAACGCGAGGAAGAGGCCCAGGCGGAACAGGATACTAAGACCGATATCGGGTGGGGGCACCAGATCAGGTCCTACGTCCTGCACCCGTACCAGATGGTCAAGGATTTGCGCACCAACGTCGAGACTGGCAACGCGCAGGCCGTACTGGACGGGGACATAGACCGCTACCTTGAGGCATCACTGGCGGCACGCCTCGACAAGGGCTCGGGTGAACCGGACGCCGGTGCCGGCGCATCCGCCGACGGGTAGCATTTCATGCGACCGCCGACCCGAATGCGTCAGGTTTACGATGGCGGGCCGCCGGGCAAGTTTCGATTTCCCAAGAGTCCGCTGACCGTCGTTTTCGTGGCCGTCCTGGCCTTGCTCCTGGTGCACCGGCTGGGCGTGTGTTCTCGGTGGATGACGAGGCCGCCTTGCGTTCGCGGCTGGATGTCGCGGCCGAGCAGCTTGAGGGGTACTCCGATCGCAACATTACGGAGTTCAGCTGCATCGGCGGCATCGTGGCCGATGTCAGCCATGTGGATGTACGTTTGGCAATGATCGAAAGCGAGCGGCAGACGCTCATGGGACTGCTATCCGAACTGCAGGACGCCACACTGGCGAACGTTTGTCCGGTGGCGAGCGACAAGGTCTGGGATCTGATCAGCGGTGAGCAGTCTATCCGCATTCAAGGTGTCAGCAAGACCGGTGAAGTGTTCCTCAGCGTGAACTGTTCCCGCCGGCGCATCTAGCGGCGTGTCGACAGGAAAATTCCGGGCAGGATCAGCGCCGCACCGGCGAAGTGATACGGCTCGAGCGTTTCGCCGAGTAAAACCCAGCCGAACAGCGCGGTGTAGGTCGGGGCCAGATACAGGATGAGCCCGGTAGAGCCGGCCCCAAGCGAGCGCTGGATCCGGGCGTAACCGATATAGGCTGCAAGCCCGGGCACGATCGCGACCACCAGCATGGCGCCAACGGTTTCCACCGATAGTGACGGCAGGACCCCTTGTGCGGATTCGACGATGTAGAACGGGAGCAGGGACAGCGCGCCGAATAGCATGGTCGCGGAAAACCTCACCCGGGCCGGCAACTGGCCCGGCCGGTGGCGCAACATCACCGAATAGATCGCCCAAGCCAGCGCCGCGGCGGCGATCCAGAGATCGCCCGGTACGAAGGTGAGGGCGAGCACGGCCGCCATGTCGCCACGAAACACGACGATCAGGACACCGAGAAGCGAAATGAAGATGCCGGCAGCCTTGGCGCGCACCATCGGCTCGCCGTACATCAAGGTGGCTGTTCCGGCGATGATGATCGGGGCGGATCCGAAGATCAGGCCGATGTTCGTGGCGCTTGTGGTGGCGGCACCGATATAGACAAAGGCCCCGCAGATCCCAATGCCAAGAATTCCGAGGACCAGAAGGTCCCGCCATTCGTCCACGATGGCGGCGCGGTGGCGCCAAAGCTCCGGCCCGACGACGGGCAGGAACAGCAGGAACGCGAGCATCCAGCGCCAGTAGGCGAGCGCAAACGGCGGCACCGTATCGTTGACGGCCCTGGCGACGATGATGTTGGTGCTGAACAGGGCCGGGACGATGAACAGCAGGATGAGCGCATACGTCCTGTCGCGTTGCGCTGCGCTGTCCGAGTCGGTGGTGCGGCGGTCGATCATCGGGCAGGAAGATCCCGATACCAGCTTTCGGGCAAGCCGGCGGCATCCCTTGCGCTCGTGTTGAACGGCGGCTTGAGGTCACCGCGGAAATGCCGTTGGACCAGTTCGCGCCAGAGGTCGACGGGATCGGCACCGTGTTCGGCGCAGACAAATTCGAACCACTGCCGGCCGATTTCCACATGGCCGATTTCGTCCCTGTAGATAATTTCGAGCACGTCAGCGGTTTCATCGTCGTCAACCTGGCGAAGTTTCTCGATCATGACCGGCGTCACATCCAGGCCACGGGCTTCGAGAACAAGCGGTACGACGGCGAGCCGGGCTGCGAGGTCGTGGCGGGTCTCCATGGCGGCATCCCAAAGACCGTCATGGGCGGGAAGGTCGCCATATGACGCGCCGAAATCCGCAAGGCGATCGGCCAGCAACGCGAAATGCCGTGCCTCTTCCCCGGCGACCCGCAGCCAGTCGTCGAAGAATGCGCGCGGAAGGTTGCCATCGGCGAACCGGGCGATCATGTCCCAGGCCAGATCGATCGCATTGAGTTCTATGTGGGCCAGCGCATGGAGCAGGGCGATCCGTCCGGCCGTGCCCCGGTTGATCTTGCGTCGTCGCACGGCTGCCGGTGCCAGCAGTTCGGGCTTGTCAGGCCGCATCGGCCGCCCCGGCGGCGTCGCAGCTTCGCCGGGTGGCAGGTCGCCTTCAGCCCAAAGTACCGCGATGCGAGCGGTTTCGGTGCACTTGGCTCGCGGGTCGGCCGTGGACAGGATTGCTGTGCCGGCCTCGGCCAACGAACGCGGGGCGTTCGTCAAAGCGCTTTTACGGCTTCGAGAACCTCGGCCGCATGACCCTTGACCTTGACCTTCCGCCAGACGTTGCGGACCACCCCTTTCTTGTCGATCAGGAAGGTCACCCGCTCGATTCCCATAAACTTGCGGCCGTACATGGACTTCTCGACCCAGACGCCATAGCGCTCGCACACATCGCTGTCCGCGTCGCTGCCCAGCGCGAAGGTCAGCTCATGCTTTGCCTTAAAATTATCATGACGCTTGATGCTGTCTTTCGAGACCCCGACGATGGCGGCGTCGATCCTGGAGAAGTCAGGCAACAAGTCACGGAAGTCGCATGCCTCAGTGGTGCAGCCGGGTGTGGAATCCTTGGGGTAGAAATAGAGAATGACATTCTGCCCCTTGAGCCCCTTCAAGCTTATCTCTCCGCCACCATCCGTGGGCATCGAAAATGCCGGTGCCTTGTCGCCAACCTCTACGCTCATGATCCATTGTCTCCGTCTGTCTGCGCATCTCTCGTATCCCCGACCAACTGCGCCGGATCGGAAATGATCTGTTGATAGTGCTTATACGTCTGCGCGGCTGTTTCGCGCACCTTCGCTTCCAGCGTTTCGTAGCTGTCCGTATCGCCCGCATTGGCCAACTGCTGGCGCAAAGGGAGTGGAAACAATTCAGGATCGGGTGATCCCTCCAGCGTCAGGCGCAGCAATCCCTGCAGTCTGCGCCACAAGCAGGTGGCATCGATCAATTCCGCGGCCACACCGGCTTCGAGCAGGCCGGCGGCGCTGAGTTTCTGAAGTGCCCGCGTGGTGCCGGTGTCCAGTATCTCGGGATTCTGGTGCGCATAGCGGAGTTGCAGATACTGGACGACGAACTCGCAGTCGACCAGGCCGCCGCGAAGATGTTTCACATACCAGATGTTCTCGGTGCCGTGTTTGGCATTCATCTTCTCCCGCATCTCCGAGACCGCGAGTAGCAGGTCTTCGGCCGGGCGCTCGGCCACCAAGGCCTTGTTGATTTCGGCTTCGATGCGGGTGGCGAAGGACGGTTCGGTCGCGACCACACGCGCGCGGGTCAGTGCCAGATGCTCCCAGGTCCAGGCGCTCTCGCGCTGATAGTTCGCGAAACTCTCTAGGCTGACGGACAACGGGCCCGCGTTGCCCGATGGCCGGAGCCGCATATCCACTTCGTACAGGCGTCCTTCACCGGTGAGCGCCGTCATGGCGTTGACCAGGCGCTGACCGAGCCTTTGATAGTAGTGGGAGATCGAAAGGGGCTTCGGCCCGTCCGACATGGCGGGCGAGTCTTCGTCTTCCGGTGGCGTGTCATACAGGAATACGAGATCGAGATCCGACGTCGCCGAAAGCTCACGGCCCCCGAGCTTGCCCAGGCCGAGAACCGCCAGACCATCGCCGGCGCATCGGCCATGCTGGATTTCGAATTCCCCGACAATGGGTGGCAGCAGGCCGCGAATGGCCGTGTCGGCGATGTCCGAGAATGCCAAGTCGGCGCGATCGATATCGATCTTGTTCCGGAGGATCTGCACGCCGACCTGGAACTTCGCGTCGTTGACCCAGCGTCGGGCGATATCCAGGACATCCTGCATGTCCTGGGCCTGCGCCATGCGTTCGGCGAAATCTGCCGCCATCGCATCGGCGTCCGGCAGGGATTCGAAGAAATCGGTCGCCAGCACCCCGTCCAGCAACAAGGGATTCCGGCCGAGCCATTCGGCCAGCCTCGGCGCCCCGCCGGCGATTTCGGCGACCAGGTTCAAGAGAGAGGGGTTGGCCTGAAACAGTGAGAACAGTTGTACGCCGGCCGGCAGCCCGGCGATGAACTCGTTGAAACGGCGGAATGCCTTATCAGGGTTCGAGGTTTGCGACAATGCACCGAGGATCGCGGGCATCAGCTCCGTCAGGATCTCGCGTGACCGCGTGCTGCGGGTGGCGCGATGGCGTCCATGGTGCCATGCGCGAATCGCGGCCGATATATTCTCGGTTTCCGTGAACCCCATCTCAGCCAGTGTCGTGAGCGTGTCGGGGTGATCGTCGGCGCCGGTGAACACCAGAGTTCGACCGCCCCCTAATGGTGCCGATTCCTCGAACAGGTCGGCATAGTGGTTTTCCACCGTCCGCAGGGTCTGCACCAGTTCCGCCTCGAACCCCTCCCGGTCGGGATAGCCCATGAACGCGGCAACGCTTTCCAGGCCCTCGTCGGATTCGGGCAGGCTATGGGTCTGCTGGTCGTCCACCATCTGCAGGCGATGCTCGAGCCGGCGCAGGTAGCGATAGGCGTTGATCATATCCTCTGCCACCCTCGGTTTGACGCGGCCCGCATCGACCAGAGCGTTGATGGACTCGATGGTGCGGCGTGAGCGGAGGCTCGGATCGCGGCCACCCCATATCAGCTGCTGGGTTTGGGTGAAGAACTCGACCTCGCGAATGCCGCCGCGCCCCAGCTTCACATTGTGCCCGGCGACGGTAACCGTGCTGCCGCCCTTGTGGGCGTGGATCTGGCGCTTGATCGACTGAATATCCTCGATCGCCGCGAAATCGAGATGCCGACGCCAGATAAACGGTTTCAATGTCTCCAGGAAGTGTTCACCCGCGGCGATGTCACCGGCCACTGGCCGAGCCTTGATCATGGCCGCCCGTTCCCAGTTTTGCCCGAGGCTCTCGTAGTAGGTCTCTGCGGCGAAGGTGGACAGGGCCACCGGCGTGGCGCCGGGGTCCGGCCGCAGCCGCAGGTCGGTTCGGAAGACGTAACCTTCGCCGGTTCGTTCGTCCATGAGCTTCACCAGCTCGCGGGTCAACCGAACGAAATGCTGCTGTATTTCTGAGGGATCGGTCGACGGCACAATCCCATCATCGAACAAGACAATCAGATCGATGTCGCTCGAATAGTTGAGCTCGAACGCACCCAGCTTGCCCATTCCCAGCACGATGAAGCCGGAGTCCGTTTCGGGTGAACCCGGGTCGGGGAGGTTCAGAATGTCACGTTCGTGGGCACGGGCGAGCAGATGCCGGCAGGCCGCCGACAGGCTGGCGCTGCAGAAATGACTGAGATGTTCGGTCACCGTTTCAAGGGGCCATGCGCCCGACAAATCGGCGAGGGCGGTCAGTAGCGCGATCCGCCGCTTGGCGCGCCGCAATGCAACACCCGTGTTCGCGGCGCTTTCGGATGGGTCGAGTTCCGCCAGCGAAGCGATGACACTGTCGAAGGCGTGATCGAATCCGCCGTTGAAAATGGTCGGCGCGAACGCGATATCGCGAACCAGACACTGGCCCAGGAAGCTGCTGTTGCCGAACACGCCCGCAAGCAGGTTGTGCATCGCTGAATCTTCGACGATGGACTTGCAAAAGCCCTCGAGTGTGATGTCGTCGGAGCCGGCGGCGGCGTCCCGGAACCGCTCAAATCCGCGCTCGAGCCGGTCCAAATCGGCGGGACGGGGGACGAGATCGGGGTCTGGCGAAAACGCAAAGTTCATGGGGACTGCTTGATTTTCCCGCACACTGCTGTATGGCGTGGGAGTGGTCAAGCACACCCCGCCTGTCCGCACTGGACTGCCTGAAAGGTCCACCGTTGATCGTTCGAAGCTCACGTCTGTTGCTTCTGTTCCTCGCCGCTGCCCTTGTGGGGTTGGCGCTGATTTTCGGTGTCGTGATCTTCCAGCTAAGCCGGGGACCGATTAGCCTCAGTTTCCTGACGCCCCTGATCGCGCGAGCGCTCAATCCCGGTCAAGGTGGTGGTGGCATAAAGCTGCACGACACGATTCTGACCTGGGCCAATGATGAGCGAGATCTCGATATCCGGTCGGTGGGTCTGCAGTTCCTCGATGCCCGCGGCACCGTGCGGGCAACGATCCCGGAGATGTCGGTCAAGTTCAGTGCACGGGCATTGCTGCGCGGCCTGGTCGCGCCGACAAGCCTGGAGTTGTTCGGCCCCCGCGTGCGAATTGTCCGCAGACTGGATGGCACGGTCAGCATGGATATGGGAGATGATCCGCACAACGGACTGGGAGCCGAAAGTCCGATCGGCCTGATCGAGGAACTGTTGCAGCAGCCCGATCCCGACCTGGCCAGTGGTTACCTGTCGCGTGTTGCGGTGCGCAGCGCGTTCATCGAGTTCGATGATTTCAAGCGTGGAATGCGGATCATTGCGCCGCGTGCGAACATTGCGTTGCTGCGCGATGAAGAGGGGATCAGTGCCGAGGGATCGGTTGTCATCGGGCAATCGGAGAAAGCCCTGCGCGCGGATCTGTCTGGTGTGTATCGCGTCGAGTCGGGAGCCACCGACCTGGGGTTGGTTTTCAGCAACGTCTCACCGCAGACCCTCGCCAGTATCGGGCCGGCACTCGCGCCGCTGAACAAGCTGGACGCGACCCTCGAAGGAACCCTTACTCTGTCTCTCGATGCGGGGCTTGAGCCGACCGGCGTAAGTGTGGATTTGCGCGCCGGGCCGGGTGCGATCGATATGCGCCCGCATCTCGAGACCGCGGTTGCGTTCGAATCCGGTGTGCTTCGTGCGCGCTCGGCGCGTAGATTGAACGCGATAGAACTGGAGACCGTCTCCGTTGATCTCGGCGGTCCGGTCGTCTCGATCAGCGGTGATGCGACCCGCGTGGTGGACCGCTGGAACGCGGGCATCGTTGCGGAGGTCTCGAACCTGCCGGTCAACGCGATTGAGACCTATTGGCCGCCGCAGCTCCAGCCCTTGAGCCGGGAATGGATCACCGGAAATATTCGTGACGGCAATGTCGACAGCGCGGTACTGCGCCTCAGCGCGACCGTTCCCGAAATAGACCCAGGTGCGCTGGATTTCGGAAGCATGGATGGAGAAATCCGATTCCGCGACGCGACGGTGCACTATCTTCGCCCGCTCGAGCCGGCACGAAACGTATTCGGAACGGCCCGGTTCGATTCCGAGCGCTTCGACGTCGATATTGGCGGTGCGGCCCTGCGCGACCTCGTGGCCGAAACCGGGCGTGTGCAGATCGAAGGCCTCAACGGGCCACCCCGGAGCGCGACCATCAAGATCGAGGTCACGATTGCCGGCCCGGTCCGCGATGCGTTCGAAATTCTCGATGATGAACCACTGGGTTTTATCAGCGGCTTTGGCATCGATCCGGCGCGAACGGGCGGAAACCACCGGACCAACGCCGTCTTTGCGTTTCCCCTCATCAATAAGGTCAAGGTCGACCAGATCGCCGTCGCGACCGCTTCGCGCCTTGTCGATTTCACGGTGGAGAATGCGGCGTTCGGATTTACCGTATCCAACGGTGATCTGACGCTCAACGTGGACCGGGAAGGGATGGAGGCCAGCGGGACGGCAGAAATCGCGAACGTACCGGTGGGTTTGAACTGGACGGAAAGCTTTGTCGAGAACAACGATACGCGCACCCGGTACAATCTCCGTGCCAGCCTGGACGAAGCGGCCCGAGCCGCGCTGAAAATTGACACGGGACCGTTCCTGACCGGCCCCATCGGCCTTGGTTTGACCTATGCGGTGGGCTGGAACGACGACGCGGCCGGCGCTGCGGAACTGGATCTGACGGGTGCGGAGCTCAGCCTCGATCCGTTCGGCTGGACAAAGCCGCGCGGTGTCGCCGGCAATGCCTTCGTCGAGTTCCTGGTTCGTGACGACACACTGACATCGATCCCGGTCATTCGTGTGGCGGCCGATGACCTTCAGGTTGCAGGCGCCGGCTTGTTCCGGCCGGGCCCGGACGGACCAAACCTGCAGCGGCTGACCCTCGAGAAACTCGCCTTCGGCGGAACCGACGTGTTCTTGAATGTCGAGATGCCGGAAGGCGTGCCACCGATCATTTCCATCGGGGGGAATGCCATTGATCTTCGTCCCGTGATGGATGGCTTGTTCGATGGCGGTGATGACGAGGATTCGACCCCGGCGATGCAGATTGTCGTCAGCAAGGAGTCGCCCCTGTCGGAGGTGCGTCTCGGGGAGGAGACGCGATTGCTGGGCGCCTATGGAACCCTCGTCAATGACGGCACGAACTGGTCAGACGTTCTGCTGCGCGGGTCGCTGTCGAATGGAGGACGGATCTTCCTGCGCGTGGCGCCGCAAGGCGAAGTGCGCAAGGTGAATTTCGAATCCGATGATGCCGGCGGCGTCTTGTCAGCGCTGGACTGGATCGACACGATCCGCGGCGGCGATATGCGGGTTCGCGGTGCGATGACGGGAAGCAGCGACGACGAGACATTCGCCGGCAGCCTCCACATGCAGAGTTTTGTCCTGACCGAGGGACCGGTCGGTGCCCAGCTTCTGGCTTTGACGTCCCTGTCCGGTATTGCCGATGTCCTGGGCGGTGACGGGCTCACATTCCGTCGGGTTGAGGTGCCGTTTACGCTGACCGATACCGAGATCGTGATCAAGGACGGCAAGGCGCGCGGGGCGGATATCGGCGTCCTGGCGAGCGGTACGATCGATCGCGAGAACGATCGGCTCGATCTCACCGGTGAACTGGCACCAGCCTATACGCTGAATTCGCTCCTGGCGGACATCCCATTGATCGGGACGGTTCTGTCGGGCGGGGCGGACGGTATCTTCGCCGCCACGTTCCGCGTGTCGGGTTCACTTGATGATCCCGACGTTGCCGTCAATCCGCTATCGGTGCTGACCCCGGGGCTCGTGCGGCGGCTGCTGACCGGATTCGGGCATGAAAACAACTTGGGGGTGGACGGGAATGAACAGCACGAGCCCACCCCGCCTGAGGTCGATCAATAACAGGTTCTAGACGGGCCGAATGAGCGCGTGGCGTTTCTTGCCGGCCGACAGCTTGATCACGCCCTCTTCGTTCAGGGCGTCCAGGCCTACCTGGTAGTTCTCGTCGCTGATCGCCACATCGTTGACGCGCGCACCGCCACCCTTAATCAGGCGGCGGCCCTCGCTGTTTGACGACGCCAGGCCGGCGCGCGCCATCAACGCGAACAGCGCAACGCCGTCGCCCAACTCGCCGCGCGGCATTTCGGTTGTCGGCAGCCCGTCGGCCGTGACGCCCGATTCGAAAGTCTTCTCTGCGGTCTCGGCGGCTTCGGAGGCCGCGGCCTCTCCGTGCAGGATGCGCGTTGCCGCATTGGCGAGGATTTTCTTGGCGTCGTTGATTTCCGCCCCTTCGAGTGCTTCCAGCCGGCCGATTTCGTCCAGAGGCAGGTCGGTAAACAATTTGAGGAACCGGCCAACATCCGCATCCTCGGTATTGCGCCAGAATTGCCAGTAGTCATAGGGCGAAAACCGGTCGGCGCTGAGCCAGACGGCACCGTCGGCCGTTTTGCCCATCTTGGCACCCGAGGCCGCCGTGATGAGAGGGGTGGTCAGGCCGTAAAGTTCACGCTCGGCGACCCGGCGGCCCAAGTCGATGCCGTTGACGATGTTGCCCCATTGATCCGAACCGCCCATCTGCAGCACGCAATCGTGGCGGCGGGCCAGTTCGACGAAGTCATAGGCCTGCAAGATCATGTAGTTGAATTCGAGGAAGGTCAGGGGCTGTTCCCGGTCCAGGCGCAGTTTTACGGAATCGAATGTCAGCATCCGGTTGATCGTGAAATGGCGGCCGATCTCGCGCAGCATGGGGATATAGGCCAGCGTGTCGAGCCACTCGGCATTGTTCACCATGATGGCGTCCTTGCCGCTGTCCCCGAACGAAAGAAAGGCATCGAAAGTCCGGCGGATGGAATCGATATTCAAACCGATCTTGTCGTCGCTCAGCAGCTGGCGCGTCTCGTCCTTGCCGGACGGATCGCCCACCTTCGTCGTCCCGCCACCCATCAGCACAATGGGCCGGTGTCCGGTCTGCTGCAGCCAGTGCAGCATCATGATGGATACAAGGTTGCCGATATGCAGGCTGTCGGCTGTCGCGTCGTATCCCACATAGGCCGTGATCATCCCCTCTGCGGCCTTTGTGTCGAGGGCTTCTAGGTCCGTGCACTGGTGCAGGAACCCGCGTTCGACGAGTGTCTGGATGAATTCGGATTGGTGCTCTGACATGTTTTCTCAACCGGCCTGGCGCGTTGGCGGGCGCTAACTAACACATCTGCCCCGCAAGCGTGTATACCTTCGCTTCGAACTTGATACGGGATTCGCGCTATGGGTGCGAGTGCACGCAGCTTGGCGATCGGCCTGATGAGCGGCACGTCGATGGACGGCATTGATGCCGCCATGATCCGCACAGATGGACTGTCGGCGGTCGAGCCGGTCGCTGCGGTTTCACGCTCCTATGACGATATGTTCAGACAGAAGCTGCGCGATGCGGTTGGACACCGGGGATCGGGCGCCGACATCGCACGTGAATTGACGGCGCGTCATGTCGAGATTGTCGAGGAACTGATCGCATCCTCCGGTGTCGCGCGGCCCGATGTGGAGATCGTCGGCTTCCACGGACATACCGTGTTCCATGACCCGGACAACGGCCAGACGGTGCAGATCGGCGACGGTCGGATGCTGGCGGCGGAAGCTGGGATCGATGTGGTCACCGATTTTCGCAGCAACGATGTTGCGGCCGGTGGTCAGGGCGCACCCTTTGCGCCGCTGGCCCATGCGGTGTTCGCACCGGACCTCCGCCCGGTCTGTTTCCTCAATATCGGCGGGGGTGCAAACCTGACCTGGATCGGTGCGGCCGCCGATCCCGGCCGCGTCGACGTGTTTGACCATCTGTGTGCGTTCGATACCGGGCCGGGCGGGGCCCTGGTCGATGACTGGACCTATCGTCACACCGGACAGCCCTATGACAAGGATGGCGCCCTGGCCGCGTCGGGGCAGGTCGACGCCGATGTGCTCGGGCGTCTTTTGCAGAACAGGTACTTCGATGCGCCGCCGCCCAAGTCCCTCGATCGCGATGCGTTCGACATTTCTGTGGTGGAAGGATTGTCGGCGGCGGACGGGGCGGCGACATTGACGGCGTTCACCGCGGAAACGATCGCGCGGGCGGCCTGCCTTCTTCCGGCCGTCCCGGATGTCTGGCTGGTGACGGGTGGTGGTCGCCACAATCCGCTACTCATGGAGATGCTGGGCGGGAAGCTGGATGCGGCTGTAAAGCCGACCGAGGCCTGGGGCATCGATGGCGATGTGCTGGAAGCACAGGCGTTTGCCTACCTTGCGGTGCGCAGCTTGCGCGGATTGCCTCTGAGCGGGCCCACCACCACGGGTGTGTCAGAGCCGACCCTCGGCGGGCGCTTGTTCCGCGCTGCCTAGTCTTCGTCTTCTCCGGTGTCGTCCTCGACGTCCTCGACCTCGGCCACGTCAGCCTCAAGCGCCGCCTGGATTTCTTCCGTGCGCCGGTCGAGATAGGTCGTCACCGTCTGTTCGAGCTCCTCAAGATGCTCGTTGTAGAAATGCGTGGCGCCTTTCAGAACCTGGAAGTCGATGATGACATCCTTCTGCTTCGCCAGTTTGGCGATCAGTTCCGTCACGGAATCCTGCGGCACGATATCGTCCTTGTCGCCGTGCGTGATCAGGCCGGAGGCCGGGCAGGGGGCCAGGAACGAGAAGTCGTACATGTTCGCCGGCGGAGAGACCGAGACGAACCCGGTGATTTCGGGACGTCGCATCAAAAGCTGCATGCCGATCCAGGCGCCGAACGAGAAGCCCGCGATCCAGCACATGGGCGAATCCTGATTCTGGGTCTGCAGCCAGTCGAGAGCGGACGCCGCGTCGGACAATTCGCCTTCACCGCGATCGAAACTGCCCTGGCTCCGGCCAACGCCACGGAAGTTGAACCGGAGGGTCGCAAAGCCGCGCCTAACGAACATCTGGTACAGCTGATAGACGACCTTGTTGTTCATCGTGCCGCCGTGTTGCGGGTGCGGGTGCAGCAGCAACGCGATCGGCGAATTCGGGACTTTCGCCGGATAGTAGCGGCCTTCCAGGCGGCCTTCGGGGCCGTTGATGATCACTTCAGGCATTTCGACTTCCAATTCCACCGGCGGCGTGCGGCAGATGACAGAGGTTTGGAATCAGTAATTTCGGTCCCGATTCTCAAGGATTTCAGCCAAATACTTGACCAGTTTACTCGGACATCATATATCCCGGTTCAGGACGTGCAGTGCGCGGTCTATTCGGCGGGAAGAGCGATGCAGAGCGCTCTATATCATAAAGGTCGACATGGTCTTCAAGCATCTCTTTCACGATCTGGACGCATATATGGAACGCGATCCAGCTGCGAGCTCGCGATTCGTGGTCGCGATTAGCTATCCCGGCTTCCATTCGGTGCTCTGGTACCGGCTGTCACACTGGCTCTGGTCACAAAGGCTGGTGGTTTTGGCGCGTTTCGTCGGCAATATCGGGCGGTTCCTGACCGGTGTGGATATTCACCCCGGCGCCGAGATCGGAAGCCGGCTCGTGATCGATCACGCCATCGGCGTGGTGATCGGCGAGACAGCCGAGATCGAAGACAATGTGACGCTCTATCACAACGTCACGCTGGGCGGCATTGCACCGGCCGTGGAGAGCGAGGCCCAGAAGAACGTCAAGCGGCATCCGACACTGCTCGAGGGATCGATTATCGGCTCCGGCGCTCAGGTCCTCGGACCCATCACCGTGGGGCGCAACGCGCGCGTGGGTGCAAACGCCGTCGTGGTCAAGGACGTGCCGGAAAACTGCACGGTGGCGGGAATCCCGGCTCAGCCGGTGGCGACTTCGGCGTGCTCGCCCGACACTTTCTCTGCCTATGGCACGCCGACGGACGATTTCCCCGACCCCGACGAGAAGGCCATGGGTGCGATGCTCAACGAGATCAGCGCCCTTCGGCTGCGCGTCCAGGAACTCGAGCGCGAACTCGAGGAACGAATTCAGGTGCGTGCATCGTCGGCAGCAGAAGCCGCGGCGGACCCGGACAAGCCGACATCGTCGGCCTAATCCGAACGGAAAGAACGAAACAAGGGAGGGGCTGGACGTGAAACTGAGCACAAAAGGACGCTACGCCGTCATGGCGATGGTCGATCTCGCACAGTTCGGGACCACAGGTCCCGTGGCTCTGGCCGAGGTGGCCGACCGGCAGGAAATTTCACTTTCCTATCTCGAACAACTGTTCGCCAAGTTGCGGCGCGCAGGCCTTGTGAAAAGCGTACGCGGACCCGGGGGTGGATATAAGCTTTCTTATCCCGCGCCGGAAATTCGGATCGCAGACGTGATCACCGCGGTCGATGAGCCGATCCGGACAACCGGTTGCGCGCCCGGCGCGGCGACGGGCTGCATCCGCCGAACCAGTCGCTGCATGACCCACGACTTGTGGGAGGAACTCGGACACCAGATCCATTCCTACCTCAATTCCGTCAGCCTGGAAGATGTCTGCACCGGTCAGATTTTCGGCTCCCCACAGCCGGAACTGCGCCCCGCGATGGCAGAGATTGCGGCGGAATAGGCGGAACTGCACCGATCGTGGACATCTATCTCGACCATAACGCGACGACACCGGTTCGCCCGGAAGCGGCTGCGGCCGTTGCCGAGGCCCTAGCGCAGAACGGCAACGCGTCGTCCGTGCACCGCCACGGCCGGCTGGCCCGCCGGACCATCGACGATGCGCGCGAGTCCGTCGCCGCGCTGGTTGATGCACCGGCCGCCAACCTGGTTTTCACATCGGGTGGAACGGAAGCGAACAATCAGGCGTTGCGCGGGGTGCCGGGCGCGCTTCTGGTCTCCGCGGTCGAGCATGATTCCGTGCTGGGTGCACGTGACGATGCGAACACAGTTGCCGTCGACGGCGACGGGGTGTTGGATCTCGCGCGCTTGGGCGAGGAACTGGCGCGACGCGACGGCCCGGGACTGGTTTCGGTGATGCTGGCGAACAACGAAACCGGCGTTCTGCAGCCGGGGGTCGAGATTGCTGCGATCGCGCACGAACACGACTGGCTGGTGCATTGCGACGCCGTGCAGGCCGCCGGGAAGATCGAGGTTTCGTTCCGGGACCTCGGGGTTGATCTCATGAGCGTGTCGGCGCACAAGCTCGGCGGCCCGCAGGGCGTGGGTGCGCTGGTTGTTCGTGACGGGCTCGACCTCGCGCCGCTGATGCGCGGTGGCGGACAGGAGCGTCGTCGCCGCGCGGGAACCGAAAACCGAGCCGGGATCACAGGTTTCGGGGTTGCGGCCGCCATGGCCAGGCAGGGGCTGGACGCGATGCAGGGTTTGGCCTCGCTGCGCGACGAAATGGAAGCACGAATTCTGGCCGCGGTTCCCGAGGCTGTTCTGCACGGCGCCGGAGTTGAGCGGATGCCAAACACAAGCTGCATCGGACTGCCGTCCAAGACCGCAGAAACACAGGTCATTGCCCTCGACCTTGCCGGGGTCGCCGTCAGCGCGGGCTCGGCCTGCTCAAGCGGAAAGGTAACGCCGAGCCATGTGCTGCGTGCCATGGGGCTGGATGACAACGCGGCGCAGAACGCGATCCGCGTGTCCCTCGGCTGGAACTCAAGTGCCGAGGATGTCGACCGGTTTGTCGATGCCTGGACCGCGATGGCGAATGGTAGTGCAAAGGACGAGAGCCCTCGGAGGTCTGTGGCATGACCGGCGCTCCGACCGCGATCTATCTCGATCATCAGGCGACTACACCCGTGGATCCACGTGTGCTTGATGCGATGCTGCCATGGTTCAGCGAGACCTTCGGCAACGCGCATTCGGAACAGCATGTGTGGGGACGCCAGGCAGCCGATGCCGTCGAGGTGGCCCGGGCCAAGGTGGCGGCGCTCATCGGTGTGGAAGCCCGGGAGATCGTGTTCACCTCCGGTGCAACGGAATCCAACAATCTGGCGATCAAGGGCGCGCTGCGATTTGCCCTTCACCACGGGCGCGGCGACCATATCGTCTCGGTGGTCACCGAGCACAAATGCGTCCTGGAATCCTGTGCGGCGGTGACCGAGGACGGCGCGCGTATAACCTATCTCGAGGTCGGCTCCGACGGCCTCGTGGATCCCGAGGCCATTGCCGCGGCGATCGAGGATGACACCGTTCTGGTGTCGGTCATGGCGGTCAACAACGAGATTGGCGTGGTGCAGCCGCTCGCGGCGATTGGCGCCCTGTGCCGAGAACGCGGTGTCTTGTTGCACACAGATGCGGCGCAGGCGGCCGGCAAGGTTGAGATTGACGTGAATGCCATGCAGATCGATCTGTTGAGCATCTCGGGTCATAAGATGTACGCCCCCAAGGGTATTGGCGCGCTTTACACACGCCGCCGACCCCGGGCCCGGTTGCAGGCGGAAATAAGCGGCGGCGGCCAGGAGCGCGGCTATCGCTCGGGCACCTTGCCGGTGCCGCTGACGGTTGCACTCGGCGAAGCAGCCGAGATTGCCGGGGACGAGCTGGCCCAGGAAGGTGAGCGCCTGACGCTGTTGCGCACCCGCATGCTCGATCGGCTGCGTGCGGGTCAGCCCGATCTTTTCGTTAACGGCTCGCTGGACCAGCGTGTACCGGGCAACCTGAATGTCGGATTCCCCGGGGTCGATGCTGAAACCTTGATGGAAAGCCTGGATACGATCGCGGTGTCGACCGGATCGGCCTGCACCTCGGCCTCCGTCGAGCCGTCATACGTGTTGCGGGCCCTGGGGCTTAGCGACGCGGATGCGGGCGCGAGCATCCGGATCGGCTTTGGCCGATTCACCACTGAGAGTGAAGTCGACACAGCCGCCGATTTGATTGTGGCGGCCGTGCGTTCGCAACGATCCGACCGTTCGGTTCGGGCGGCAGAATAGGTATCTGGAAGGACGTTATGGCAGCCACTACCGAGGCAGTGGATCAGGTTCGATCGATCGGCGAGCAGTACAAGTACGGCTTCGTCACCGATATCGATGTTGACCTTGCGCCGAAAGGCCTGAACGAGGACATCGTTCGCCTGATCTCGAAGAAGAAGGAAGAGCCCGAGTGGATGCTGGAATGGCGCCTGAAGGCTTACCGCCACTGGCTCACCATGGAAGAGCCGACCTGGCAGAAGCCGCAATATCCGGACATCGATTACCAGGATTCCTATTACTACGCGGCACCGACCACGACCGAGAAACCCAAGTCGCTGGATGAAGTCGACCCGAAGCTGCTGGAGACCTACGAGAAGCTGGGTATTCCGCTGCGCGAGCAGGAAGTGCTGGCCGGCGTGGAAGGGGCACCGGCGGTCGCCGTTGATGCGGTGTTCGATAGCGTGTCTGTCGCGACCACCTACAAAGCAAAGCTAGAGGAGCAGGGGATCATCTTCTGCTCCATCTCGGAGGCCGTGCGCGACCATCCCGAGCTGGTGCAGAAGTATCTGGGCTCGGTCGTGCCGTATTCGGACAATTTCTTTGCCACCCTGAATTGCGCGGTCTTCACAGACGGTTCTTTCGTCTACATCCCCAAGGGCGTGCGCTGCCCCATGGAGCTGTCGACCTATTTCCGGATCAACGCTGAGAATACCGGGCAGTTCGAACGCACGCTCATCATTGCCGATGAAGGCTCCTATGTGAGCTATCTAGAGGGCTGCACGGCGCCGCAACGCGACGAGCACCAGCTCCATGCGGCGGTCGTCGAGCTCGTGGCGCTGGACGATGCCGAGATCAAGTATTCGACCGTGCAAAACTGGTATCCCGGCGACGAGGACGGTAAGGGCGGGATCTACAATTTCGTCACCAAGCGGGCCGCATGCCGCGGCCACAATTCGAAAGTGTCGTGGACACAAGTCGAGACCGGCTCGGCGATCACCTGGAAGTATCCGAGCTGCATCCTGCAGGGCGACAACTCCGTCGGCGAGTTCTATTCGGTGGCGATCACCAACAATGCCCAGCTCGCTGATACCGGCACCAAGATGATCCATATCGGCAAGAACACCCGTTCGCGGATCATTTCGAAGGGAATATCGGCGGGCAAGGCCGATCAGACCTATAGGGGCCTGGTGCGGGTCCAGCGCGGTGCCAAGGGTGCGCGCAACTACACCCAGTGCGACAGTTTGCTGATCGGTGACAAGTGCGGCGCGCACACCATCCCGTATATCGAAAGCCAGAACCCCTCGGCGCAGGTGGAGCATGAAGCGACCACCAGCCGGATCGGCGAAGACCAGCTTTTCTATTGTCGCCAGCGCGGCATGGACGAGGAAGAGGCCGTCGCGCTGATCGTCAACGGGTTCTGCAAGGAAGTTCTGCAAACGCTGCCGATGGAATTCGCGGTGGAAGCCCAGAAGCTGCTGGGAATCAGCCTCGAAGGTAGCGTGGGCTAAGGGAGAGTTTGAAGATGGCTTTGTTGGAAATTCGCAATCTGCACGCCACGGTCGACGGTAAGCAGATCCTCAATGGACTGGATCTGAAAATCGATACCGGCGAGGTGCATGCGATCATGGGCCCCAACGGTTCGGGCAAAAGCACGCTGTCCTATGTGCTAACGGGCCGCGACGGTTACGAGTTGACCGACGGCGACATTCTGTTCGATGGCGTGAGCCTCCTGGAGATGGAGCCTGACGAGCGGGCGCGGGAAGGGGTGTTCCTGGCGTTCCAGTATCCGGTCGAGATTCCTGGCGTCACCAACATGACGTTCCTCCGCACGGCAGTGAACGCGGTTCGCGAACATCGTGGCGAGATGCCCTTCGACCCCATGGATTTCGTGAAGTATGCACGTGAGAAGGCAACCGACCTGAATGTCTCCGACGACATGCTGCGCCGGCCGGTTAACACGGGGTTTTCGGGCGGCGAGAAGAAGCGCATGGAAATCCTGCAGATGGCGGCACTGGAGCCGCGGGTTGCGATTCTCGACGAAACGGATTCCGGGCTCGACATCGATGCCCTCAAGGTCGTCGCAGATGGTGTGAACGCCATGCGCTCGGACGAGCGCGGCATGCTGGTGATCACGCACTATCAGCGGCTGCTCGACTATATCGTCCCCGATCACGTGCATGTCCTTGCCAACGGCCGGATCGTGAAGTCGGGTGACAAGGCGCTGGCGCTGGAGCTTGAGAAGAAGGGCTATGCCGAATTTCTCGAGCAGGCGGCCTGACGGAGGGAATGGTGCCTGACGGCAGCGAACATATGCAGCCCTATCTGGACCAGGCGTCCGAGGCCTCGTCGTCCTTGCCGGGGGCGGGCGTCGGCTGGATCGACGCGCTCCGCAGACGTGGTACCGACCTCTACGGCATGCATGGCTTGCCGCAGCGGCGCCACGAATACTGGCGCTATACGAACCTCAATGCCCTGGCCGGCGGTTCCTTCCGGCTGGCCGGTGATCCGCCCGCGATCAAATTGCCGGCGCTGCCGCACCAGACCCTTGCCGACGTCCTGTCGTATCGGGTGGTGCTGGTCAACGGACGGTTGCGGCAGGATCTGTCTGACCTGGGCACATTGCCCAACGGGGTTGAAGTTGGCAGCCTGCAGGCGTTGATGGCGGCAGCACCTGAACGACTTGAGCCCTATCTGGGTCAGGTTGCGAAGCTCGATGACATGCCCATGGCTGCGCTCAACACGGCCTTCCTGAGCGACGGGATGGCGATCTTCGTCGATGCCGATGTGAGCTTGGAGAAGCCGGTCCATCTGATTTCGGTTTCCGCCCGGGACGATGGCGATGCGATGGTGCAGCCGCGCCACCTGGTGGTGATGGGGCGCGGTGCCAGTTCGACGCTGCTTGAGACCCACATTTCCGCCGATGGTGGTGCCTGCTTCAACAATGTGGTCAGCGAGCTTCATCTCGCCGAGGGCGCGAAGCTGAATCACTCCGTCTTCCAGCACGAAGCGCCGACGAGCGTGCACCTGTCCGGCACGGCAGTGGCGCTGGCGGCAGGATCGACCTACGACAGTTTCGTCCTGCAGAGCGGCGCCGAGATCGGGCGCAGCGAAATCCGGGCCTATCTGAACGGCCCGGGTGTCGATTGCCGGTTGGATGGCATCTATCTGGCGACCGGCAAGCAGGTGGTCGACAACACCACCTATGTCGAGCATGCCGCGCCGGAATGCCGCTCGCGCCAGGTCTACAAGGGAGTCCTCGATGGCGAGGCGCGCGGTGTGTTCCAGGGCAAGGTGCATGTCGTGCGCGACGCCCAGCAAACGGATGGGCACCAGCTCAGCCGTGCGCTTCTGCTTTCACCGCGCGCGGAGATCGATGCGCGGCCGGAACTCGAGATCTATGCCGACGATGTGAAGTGCAGCCATGGCGCGACGGCCGGTGACCTCGACGAAGATTCGCTGTTCTACCTTCTGAGCCGCGGCATTCACCCGCACACGGCCCGCCGGATGCTGATCGAAGCCTTTTTGTCGGAAGCGATCGGTGAAATTCCGGTGCAGCAGGTCGCGGACGACTACTTGAACCATGTTCAGCAGTGGCTGAGCGACCATGTGGAAGAACGCTCAGACGGGGCTTCGCAGTAATGTCCAGAAATCCAGCAACATCCGGCGCACCGGCCTATGACATCGACGCGATCCGCGCCGATTTCCCGATCTTGTCGCGCACGATGCATGACAAGCCGCTGGCGTTTCTCGACAGCGCGGCCTCGGCTCAGAAGCCGCGTCAGGTGATCGATGCGGTGCGTGATGTCTACGAGCGCGAGTACGCCAACGTGCATCGCGGCCTGTACCAGATCAGCGAGGCGGTCACGGCGCGCTACGAGGGCACGCGCGAGACCATTCGCCAGTTCATTAACGCAGCCCACACCCACGAGATCATCTTCACCCGCAACGGTACGGAATCGATCAACCTGGTTGCATACGGTTTCGGCCGGCACTTCCTCGACGAAGGCGATGAGGTGATCATCACCGAGCTTGAGCACCATGCCAACATCGTGCCCTGGCAGATGTTGCGGGACGAGAAGGGGATCGTCTTGAAGGTGGCGCCGGTGAGCGATGATGGCGAGCTTATCATGTCCGCCTTCGAGGAGCTGCTCGGCCCGAAGACGAAACTCGTGGCGGTCGCGCACATGTCGAACGTGCTTGGCACGGTCCTGCCGGTCGAGGAGATCACTCGCAAGGCCCATGCCGTAGGCGCGAAGGTGTTGCTCGATGGCTGCCAGTCGGTCACCCATATCCCGGTGGATGTGCAGGCACTCGGCTGCGATTTTTATGTCTTTTCGGGCCATAAATTGTACGGGCCCAGCGGCATCGGTGTGCTGTACGGGCGCGAAGAGGTTCTGAATGCGATGCCGCCGTTCATGGGCGGCGGCGACATGATCTCGTCGGTCACGTTCGAGAAGACGACATGGGCGAAGCTGCCCCACAAGTTCGAGGCCGGCACCCCGGCAATCGCACAGGCCATCGGCCTGGGTGCCGCCATCGACTATGTGAACGGCATCGGGCTGGACGCAATCGCCACGCACGAGGCGGATCTGCTGAACTATGCGACCCAGAAACTGGCTAGCATCGACGGGTTGCGGATCATCGGAACGGCTCCGAACAAGGCCAGCGTGGTCTCATTCATGCTCGATTTTGCGCATCCCCACGATGTGGCGACGATCATCGATCGCGCCGGTGTTGCGGTTCGCGCCGGCCATCATTGCGCACAGCCGCTGATGGATCGCATGGACGTGCCTGCGACGGTGCGTGCGTCGATCGGGCTCTATAACGACCGGTCGGATATCGACGCCCTGGTTGCCGCGCTGGGCGATGTACAGGAGTTGTTTGGCTGATGAGTGACGAGCTGCGCGAGCTGTACCAGGAAGTGATCCTGGAACATGGCAAGAACCCGCGAAATTTTCATGCCAGCGATGCCGCGACCAAGGAGGCACGCGGCAACAACCCGCTTTGTGGTGACCAGCTGGTCGTCTATCTCACGCTGGACGATGGTGGAAATGTCGCGGATGCGTCGTTTCTCGGCAAGGGTTGCGCTATCTCGATGGCCTCGGCATCGATGATGACCGAAATTCTGAAGGGGCGTTCTCCGAACGAGGCCAAGTCCCTGTTCGACACGTTCCACGAGATGTGCACGGGCGAAGGTGAGGGGATTGATCTCCCGGAGGATGTTGAGAAGCTCCGGGTTCTGTCCGGGGTGCGGGAATTCCCGACGCGGGTGAAATGCGCCACTCTGCCCTGGCACACGATGGTGGCGGCCCTCAATGACGAAGAAGAGATTTCGACGGAATAGGATCGATCGTTATGAGTTTTGAACACGGAATGGGTACACCGCACGGCATGCACGCACCTTTGCCAGAAGGCGAGGAAATCACGGCGCGTGCGGGTGAACCCCTGCCCGAAGGCACCGAAGTCGCCGGACGCGAGGCTGCGATTGCCGCCTTGCGCACGGTGCACGACCCGGAAATTCCGGTGAACATTTACGACCTCGGTCTGATCTACGACCTTGAGATTCACTCCGACGGCTCGGCCCGGGTGGATATGTCCCTCACGGCACCTGCCTGCCCGGTGGCCGGGGAGATTCCATATTGGGTGGCCGATGCCTTGTCTCGTGTCGAGGGCATCGGCGAGGTGGTCGTGAACCTAATCTGGGATCCGCCGTGGACGATGGATCGCATGTCCGATGATGCCAAGCTGGCCCTTGGTATCGAGTGACCTATATAGATCGCCGAGGAGACGGGTATGCCTGAACCGATCATCAAATTGACCGATGCCGCGGCTGACCGGGTGAAGAACCTGATGTCGAAGGCCGACGACGGTGTTGCCGGTCTGCGGGTCGGCCTGTCGACACGTGGCTGCTCTGGCCTGTCCTATGTCGTCGAATATGCAGAGGATGCACGGCAGTTCGAAGAGGTGATCGAGGACAAGGGCGTGAAGGTCTTCATCGACCCGGCCGCGACCATGTTCCTGATCGGGGCGACCATGGATTATCGCGAAGGCAAGTTCGAATCTGGATTCGTCTTCGACAATCCGAACGCCAAGGGCACATGTGGCTGCGGCGAGTCTTTCCACGTCTAGTGTGAACGCGGGTTCCGGAACTGGCGATGCCCCGCATGACCTTCACCGATGCCGACGGAAGCCCGCGTGAGGTCGAGGCTCCGCTCGGGCATTCGTTGCTGCAGATTGCCTGGGATAACGGCATCGATATCGAGGGTGCGTGCGAAGGCGCGATGGCCTGCTCCACATGCCATGTGGTGGTCGACCCGGCCTGGTACGAGCGCCTAGAGGAGTCGAGCGAGGATGAAGATGACATGCTCGATCTCGCGCCGGGGCTGAAGCAAACCTCCCGCCTGGGCTGCCAGATCATCATGACCGAGGCGCTCGACGGTTTGACCGTCCATCTGCCGGGCACAACCCGCAATCTGATGCTCGCCTAGTGGCCTATCTCGATGATCTCGAACTGTTCCCGCGGCTGCGCTCTGCTGCAGGTAGCTGGGATGACTATGTGGCGCATCCGTTCGTCCTCGGCCTGCGTGACGGCACCTTGCCCGAGCCGGCTTTCCGGCATTATCTGGGCCAGGACTATCTGTTCCTCGTTCACTTTGCGCGGGCCTATGCGCTGGCCGCCTACAAGGCCGAGACTCTGTCGGATATCCGCGATACGGCAGCCGGTATGAGTGCCATCGTCGATACCGAAATGGCCCTGCATGTGGAGTATTGCGCCGGCTGGGGTTTGAGCGAGGCCGAGATGGAGGCACTGCCCGAGGCCTCCGCGACCATGGCTTATACCCGTTATGTGCTGGAAAAGGGCCTGCAGGGCGACTTGCTGGACTTGTATGTCGCCCTCGCGCCATGTGTGATCGGTTATGGGGAGATCGGTGCGCGATTGGCGGGCGATCCCGAAACGGTGCACGACGGCAATTGCTATGGTGCGTGGATACAAATGTATGCCGGTGATGAATATCAATCGGTCGCCCGCGCACATGGTGAGGTTCTGGACCGGCTCTGGAAGGCGCGGGCGGGGGGTGCCAGGCTGGAATCCTTGTCGCGTACGTTTGCGCAGGCAACACGGCTGGAAGCGGATTTCTGGCAAATGGGCTGGGACGCGGCCTGAGCGCGACCACCGGCTATCGCGTCAGCGCGGCTCCGAACCCGACGATCTCGATATTCACATGCTCATTGGCGTGTCGCACCCTGCCGTCATCCCACAGCACGGGTTCCGCATCGGTGCCGCTCACGATGGTGTAGCGTTCCTGGGCTAACCCGGTACGGGTCATGCCGACTTGCACCTGCGACATCAACTCGCCGCCGGTATAAGGACTGCCGCGGCTCAGGGTCACGCGCCCGCCATGCACCGAGATCGCGACATTCCAGTCGTCGGTGTCGCCCAAGGCTCGTGCAACCCGGCTGACGACCTTCTCCACGTCTCTGGCAACCGCGGTGTCGCGGCTGATGATGAGGCCGCCATTCGCCGCAATACGAAACGAAAGCGGGCCGGTCGTCAGGCCCGGATCGAACCGGAATTCGCGTTTCAAAGCCGCTTCGGCTTCTGCCGCAGCCGCGTTTCGCGTCGATTGGCTGTCTTTCGCGACCGCATCGAAACAGGCAAGCCGCTCGGTATCGTCGGCAAGGTCGGCGCAACGCGCGAAATCGTCTCGCAGGTCGGCATGGGCAACAGGGGTGCCGAACAGTGCCAGCGACGCCAGGATCGCCGCCGATGTGCCTGTCAGGCCTTGTGTCGCGAATATCCGCATCACTTTCCGTCAATTGCCAAGGTGCCTGTGTAAAAGATGGCGGCTCGGGCGCGCGCGATCAACCCGGATACGCACTTGTGACCTGTTTGCTGTTGGCCGGTGCGCGCCTATATTGCGCGCCGTGAGCGAAGCAATGAACAGTCTTGGGTTTGAACGGCCACCGGCGGAAACGCGTGTGGTGGTCGCGATGTCGGGCGGGGTCGACAGTTCCGTGACGGCCGCGCTCCTGCATGAGCAGGGCTATGACGTGATCGGGATCACGTTGCAGCTTTACGATCACGGTGCCGCCACGGCACGCGCGAAGGCGTGTTGCGCAGGACAGGATATCTACGACGCACACCGGGTGGCCGACAATATAGGCTTTCCCCACTACGTCCTCGACTATGAATCGCGCTTCCGCGAGGACGTGATCGAGGACTTCGCCGATGCCTATGCGCGCGGCGAGACGCCGATCCCATGCGTGACCTGCAACCAGACCGTGAAGTTCCGCGATCTGGTGGCGCGCGCGAAGGAACTGAACGCCGATGCGCTGGCCACGGGGCACTATATCCGCCGCTGGATGGGTGCGGACGGCCCCGAACTCCATCGGGCGGCCGACGCGTCGCGCGATCAGAGCTATTTCCTGTTTGCGACCACGGGCGAGCAGCTCGAGTTTCTCCGCTTCCCGCTTGGCGATATGCCCAAGGACGAGGTTCGTGAACATGCCCGGAGACTGGGGCTCGGAATTGCCGAGAAGCCCGACAGCCAGGACATCTGCTTCGTGCCCGATGGCAACTACGCGAGCATTGTCGAAAGGCTTCGGCCCGAGGCGGTAGAGCCGGGCGACATCGTGCATGTCGATGGCAGTGTTCTTGGCCGCCACGAAGGTATCCTGAGCTTCACGGTGGGGCAGCGCCGGGGCCTGGGCATCGGTGGGCGCAAGGATTCAGAAGAAGATGCGCTTTACGTCGTGCACCTCGATCCCGCCAGCCATCGGGTGATCGTGGGACCACGCGCTGCGCTGGCGCGCACGCAGATCGTCGTGACCGGTCTCAACTGGCTGGGTGCCGGCGAGGGGCCGCCGACCGACGGCATGGATATCACAGTCAAGATCCGATCGATGATGGAGCCGGTGCCTGGTCGTGTCCTCGGGCAGGATGGCGACGGAGCCCGGATCGAACTGGCCGTGCCCGAGTTCGGTGTTTCGCCCGGCCAGGCCGCCGTATTCTATGATGGTGAACGCGTACTCGGCGGTGGCTGGATCGTGCGAACCGATCGACGGAGCGAGCCAGCATGAGCATCTATGTACTGGTTCACGGCGCCTATCATGGCGGCTGGTGCTACGAGCGGATCGTGCCGCAGCTGGAAGCGGCGGGATACACTGCGATCGCGGTCGACCTGCCCGGCCATGGAGACAATCCGGTTCCGATCTCCGAGGTGAACCTAGATGCCTATGTGGAACATGTCTGTGCGACCGTCGCGGCCCAGTCCGGGCCGGTGATCCTGGTGGGTCACAGCCTTGGCGGCATGACCATCACCCAGGTCGCCGAGCGCATGCCCGAGAATATCGCCTGGGTGGTCTATCTCACCGCGATGATGCCCGGGAACGGCCAGAACCGGGCCGATCTGGCCGAATATGAAGGGCCCGAGCAGATGGCCGGCAAGCGCATCATTTCAGATGACGGATTGTCGGCGACCATGACGGCGGACGTGATTCCGCCGACTTTCTATGCCGAATGTCCTGAAGACGATGTCGCGCGGGCGATGGAACGCCTGGTGCCCCAGGCGACCGAACCGTTTCACCGCCAGGCCGAAACCACGCCGGAGAGGTTTGGAACGGTCAAGCGTGCCTATATCGAATGCCTGCGTGACCGGGCGATACCGATCGGCATGCAGCGCGCGATGATCGCAGCCCAGCCCTGCGATCGGGTTTTCACGATCGACACCGATCACTCGCCGTTCTACTCGGCGCCCGAGGAATTGGTGCGCGACCTCCTCGAACTCGCCTGACGCAGGTCTGCCCCGCACGGCTTTTGCTCGCTCCCCCAACGAGGATTGCGTAGCATGAACGGAGGTCGGCTCTTGCCGCCCAATTCTCAATGCACAACCGCCGATCGTTTCTGGAGTAGACACCATGCTTATCACCCGCAACCCCGCCGTGATTGCCCCGCCCGCTGCCCTTTACAGCCACTCGGTGGAGATTCCGCCGAACGCTCGCTGGCTGATCACCGCCGGACAGGTCGGCGTGGCTCCGGACGGCACCGTGCCTGAGGGTTTCGAAGCGCAGCACGATCTGGTCTGGCAGAACACGCTTGCGATTCTCGAGGATGCGGGTTTTGGGCCGGAGCATATCGTCCGCCTGAACGTCTATTCGACCGATCCGAGCGGTCTCCAGTACCTCGCGCCCCATCGCGAGAAATACCTCGCTCCCGGGCATGTGCCGGCCTCGACCTGGGTCGTCATCAGCCAGCTCGCGAACCCCCAGTGGGTGGTCGAGATGGAGACCATCGCGGCCAAGCCGGAATAGGGATGCGGTGGGCCGGCCGGATCGTCCAGCGATGACCGGCCGGCGCCGAATTCAATGAGCGATGGGAACGCAAGCAGGTTCAGGCAAGGGGCTTGGCCGTACGTCCTGATCGTGGCGGCGGCGTTCATCCTGGCGTCGAACCACATTATCGGGCGCTGGGTCGAGGGCGAGATGCCGCCCATGGGGATCGGGTTCTGGCGTCTCGCTATCGCGACAGCGGTGCTTCTGCCGTTCGTCGGCCGCTCGGTCTGGTCCAAGCGGGCTGCCATCCGCGCCCAATGGAAACTGTTCCTGGTGCTCGCGGTAGCGCTCGGGCCATTCGGCAACGCTGCTGTCTACGTCGCGTATCATTTTACGACCGCAATCAACGGTGGTGTGGTCTCCACCGCCCAGCCGGTGGCCACCGTACTCATCACGTTCCTTGTGTTCCGTGAAGCGATCACCCGGGTGCAGGCGCTTGGAATCGTACTTGCGACGTTGGGCGTGTTCGTCATCCTGGCGCGCGGTGAGCTTGTCATCCTGTTGGCTCTGCAGCCCAACCTTGGCGACCTGATCCTGCTGGCCGCGATGTTCGGGTTTGCCGTACACAACTCCCTGCTGCGCAAGATTCCCGATGATTTCACGACGGCGGAGATCCTGCTTTCGGTGCAGTGCTTCTCCATGCTGGTGATGCTGCCGCTCTATATTACCGAAACCATCGTCTTCCAGCCGATGCCCGTCACCTGGGAGGCCGCCGCCATCATGGCCTGGGTGGGAATTGGCGTCGCGATTATCGCAGTCGGATTCACGAACACGGCCGTGCTGGCGATTGGTGCCAACAAGGCGACGATGTCGAATTACATACGCGCGTTGTTCACCGCTCTGCTCGCGGTCCTGATCCTAGGCGAACGGCTGGAGCTGTTTCATCTGGCGGCGTTCGGATTTGTGGTTGCGGGGGTGCTGTTGCTGGGACGGGGGCGACGGGCGCGCCCGGCTTGACAGGCGGTCAGCGCAGCACCTATATCCCCAGCCGCACCCGGGGCGGAGTAGCTCAGCTGGTTAGAGCAGGGGAATCATAATCCTCGTGTCGGGGGTTCGAGTCCCTCCTCCGCTACCATTTCTCGGAAAGCCCGCCTGCCGGCGGGCTTTGGCGTTTCCGGTGCGCAATGCCCGGCGCTGCGAGTGCGTCAACACGCCGAACTGTAACCAACCGATCTACCGTGTCTGCGCCTTCGTGCCTTACTGACGCCAGCTCGGGTGCGGGCTTGCCTCTGATATTGGCCTCCTGAAGCGAGGCTCGCCTCCGTCACCTCAATAAAACGAACGGAGGAAACCATCCTCAAGATTCACAATCCTCACACCATCGCCCCTCCGGTTGCGTTCTATAGCCAGGGGATCGAGGTTCCCGCAGGTGCCCGCACACTGCACATTGCCGGTGTGCTGGGCGTCATGCCCGAGGGGACGATGCCCATTGGCTTCGAGGCACAGCACCTTCAGATCTGGCTGAATGTCATCGAGATACTCAAATCGGCCGATATGGATGTATCGGATCTGGTCCGGCTCAACGTGTTTTCGCTCGACCCGTCTGATGTGTTCATGGTCAGCGAGGGCCGTCAGAGGTTCCTCAACGGCCACAAGCCGGTCTCGACCTATCTGGCGATCAAGGGACTGGCGCGTCCCGAATTTCTCGTCGAGATGGATGCGGTCGCCGTCAAGGTCGACTAGCCAGCCATCCGCACCCCCATCAGGGGGGTGCGGCGGCGGTTCTTTGCGCCCCGCGACCGGTGTATGATCTGCCCGCAACACCGCCGAAATTCAGCGTCCGGGAGCCAGAGGAGAGGATCCAATGCACAAGGTCGAAACCTTCGATGCCACGACGCTTGCGCCGCATCCCAAGTATGACGGCCACGCGAGCGGTCTGAACTGGTCTCCGTTCGTCGAGCATGCGGATGACACGGTGCACATCTCCTATGGCGTGATCGAGGTGCTGCCGGGCGGCGAGACGGAGCTCACGATCCAGGCCCACGAAACCGGGATGTACCTGCTGCAGGGCGAGATCGACGTGGTTCGTGACGGCCGTTTGTACCGCCTGGTCAAAGGTGATTTCATGCTGATCCCGACCGGGATCGAGCATGCTTATCGAAACGCAGGGACCGAAGCGGCCCGCTGGATCGAAATGTGCGCACCGCAGCCCAAGGCGCCGGATGCCTGGCAGGACACCTGGTTTGCCGGACAGGCAAACTGGCTGGACGCACCGGCGCTCATCAATCTTGAAGATCGCCGCGACCAGATGGTCGGGCATTATGACTATTCACAGCACACCCCGCCGCTGACCATCACGCCGGACCTGGACGGGTTCTCCCAGCGTATGATGATCGATGATGTTTTTGGCGCCGTGCATTTCAACATGTTCGTCATCAGCTTCGCCGATGGTGGCATCTGCAATCACCACGACCATGCCTTTGAAGAAGCCTATTATGTTCTGGGTGGCGAGGTCGATATCGTCTTCGACGGACAGGAATATCTCCTGAAAGAGGGGGGGTTCGCTTGGACCGGAGTGGGTGCGCAGCACGCGTTCTTCCCGCGCAAGGGCACGCCGGTCCATTGGCTCGAAATCCAGGCGCCCCAGCCACCATTGCGCGAAGGCGTGCGATTCCACAGACCCTGGGATAATCTCTCCAAGGTTCTCAATTTCTAGCCGGTAATCCCAATCGAGTGAGCAGTTTATGTCTGATACCGTAACCCTGACGATCCGACTGAACCCCGCCGACAATGTCGTTGTCGCCCGCGCCGAAATCATGCCGGGTACAGACATTCCCGGAGAGGGGGTCAGCACCAACGCGCCGATCCCGCGCGGCCACAAGATCGCGACGGCACCGATCGCCAAGGGCGAGACGATCATCAAGTACGATCAGATCATCGGATTTGCATCTACGGACATCAAACCCGGTGACCATGTACATATCGACAATTGCGAGTTCCGGATGGTGGAGCGGGACTATCAATTCGCCACCGACCTGCGCGAGACCGCGATGGTGCCGGAAGATGAGCGCCGCACGTTCGAGGGCTATGTACGCAAGAACGGGGGCGTCGGGACACGAAACTATATCGGCATCCTGACATCGGTGAACTGCTCGGCCACGGTGGCGCGATACATCGCGGATTCGTTCAACTCGACCGGCAAGCTGGCGGACTATCCCAATGTCGACGGCGTCTCGGCGTTTGTGCACGCGACCGGTTGTGGCATGGCGGATTCCGGAGACGGATACGCCAACCTGCAGCGCACGCTCTGGGGCTATGCGCGGCACCCGAATTTCGCCGGCGTGCTGATTGTTGGCCTGGGCTGCGAGGTGAACCAGATCCCGTTCCTGCTGGACGCCTATGGGCTGGAGATCAATGACACCTTCCAGACCATGACGATCCAGGAGTCGGGCGGCACCCGCAAAACGGTCGACGAGGCAATCGAGCGGATCGGCTCCATGTTGGAGCCTGCCAATACCGCCACCCGCGAGACCGTTCCGGCGTCCGAATTGACCGTGGCGCTACAGTGCGGCGGCTCGGACGCCTATTCCGGTATCACCGCCAACCCGGCGCTGGGCAACGCGGTCGACCGGCTGGTGGCCAATGGCGGCACGGGAATCCTCGCCGAAACACCCGAAATCTACGGTGCCGAACATCTCCTGACGAGACGCGCGATCAATGCCGAGGTGGGCCAGAAGCTGGTCGACCGGATCAAGTGGTGGGAGGACTACACCGCACGCAACCACGGCTCGATGGACAATAACCCCTCGCCGGGCAACCACGCCGGCGGTCTGACCACTATCCTCGAGAAGTCGCTCGGGGCGGCGGCCAAGGGAGGCACGACCAACCTGACCGGGGTCTACAAATACGCCGAGCCGGTCGCCACCAAGGGGTTCGTGTTCATGGACTCACCGGGCTTCGATCCGGCCTCGATCACCGGTGAGGTGGCATCCGGGGCCAACATCGTCTGCTTCACCACCGGACGCGGCTCGGTCTATGGCTGCAAGCCGGCACCCTCGATCAAGCTCGCGACCAACACCCAGATGTACCAGTCCATGTCCGAAGACATGGACATCAATGCCGGCCAGATCGCCGACGGTGACGCCACCATCGAGGACGTGGGAGAGGAGATCTTCGACTACATGCTCGACGTCGCAAGCGGCAAGCAATCCAAGTCGGAAGAGCTGGGATTCGGCGACAACGAATTCATCCCGTGGCAGGTCGGCGCGGTCATGTAGCCGCCGGAGACGCGGATGGGGCCGGCTGATCTATGTAAGCCCGGGGGCCACCTACAATGGCGGACGAGTGGGCATCCACTACTCGGCGGCCAAGGGTGGAATGGAAGCGCTGGCGCGTGCCTATGCTTTACGGCTGGTCAAGGAGGGGGTGACTGCGAATTGTGTTGCCCCGGCAATTATCCAGACCGAGATGAGCACAACCGTGACGCCAGAGAACAAGGTGTTCTCGCCGCCGGGGGGCGTTCGGGACATGTCGACGAGGTCTCGACAGCGGCGGTCATGCTGGCCGGGAACGGCTTCATGACCGGACAGACCATCCACATGAATGGCGGTATCTACTTCAACTGTCCGGGTTCAGCCGTTACCGTTCGTGAAATGCGCTTCGCTGCGATGGGGTTGCAGCAGGAGCTTGCCCATGATGCGCCCGTCGTCGAGATGGCGGTGGGCTTCCATGGCTTCGTCGAGTGGCATCTCTGCATAGATCGCAGGATCAATGGAACCGTCCGCGGCCATGCGCATGAGCAAGTCCAGGTCCGCGCCCGTCATCTCGGGTGCGTGGTCGAAGGAGTGGATCGAGAAAACCCTGACGGCGGGGCAGCGGGCCCATCGTTGGGTCTGGGCCGCGAACACATCGTCCTGGGGCAGCCCTTCTATCATGCCGTAGAGCACCAGCGTGCCGTGAATCGCGAGCTGGTCGAGATGGCCAACGAAACCCGCACCGCCGACAGGGTCGATGAAATGATCGACACCCCGGCCACCTGTGATGTCCATGATCGAATCCGTCAGGTCGTTCGAGCCGGTGTCGATCACATGGCTGGCATCGCGTGCGGTGGCGAAGGCAGCCTTCTCGGCGCTTCGTGCGAGCGCAATGGTTTCGAGTTCGGCGGCATTCGCCAGGTCCAGGATTGCGCTTCCCAGGCCGCCGCCAGCACCGACGATGGCGATGGTCTCTCCGGCGCGGACTCGGGCACCGGATTGCAGGATGCGGTGGGCAACACGGTAGTTCATCAGGCACCCCGCGACGGCAAGGTCGACCCCATGGGAACAGGGAAATACCCAGTTGGCGTTCGCGGCGAGGTATTCGGCATAGCAGCTCCGCTCGGGAACCGCGGACACGATGACCGGGTCGCCCTCGCGAAACTTTGTTACCCCCTCGCCGAGCGCAGCCACGGTGCCGCTCATCTCGATCCCGGGAATGGTCGGCAGTTCCGGCATCCACGGATAGCGTCCGTCGCGAACAAGCTGGTCGGCGAGGCCAATACCGATGGAATGGGCCTTCACCAGAACCTGGCCGGGGCCGGCCACGGGCGTATCAATTTCGTCCAGCTGCAGGACTTCGGGACCTCCGGTGACGTGCAAACGTATGGCTTTCATGGGAGTGGGCCTCTGCCGGGCGTATGTCGATGGCAGCGCGGATCATCGACAGGATGGGTGCAGTTTGGGGCGCTCTCGGAATATAGCCGAGCCCCCCGATGGCAGAAAGGTCAGGCGCGATCAGTTCGCATGATCTAGGCCCCGAAAGGCCTAACAGTCCAGTTAGACTAACATTGAGTATATATGACCGTTCAACCCTTCATGCAAGCTGGCCGATCGCCTGTGAACCTGGGGGGTGTTTTGGGTTAGCGCCGCGACGTGCTGCGCTGCCGCAGCGGCGGCAGGCCGATGCCGCTCGCCGGGCGCTCGACCAAAATCTCGCGGCGGAACCGCAGCAGGCGGGCCGGGCGGCCGCCGGTCTTCGAGGTAACGGCGCCAGTCTCCTCGACCAGCCCCTGATGTTCGACCAGCCGGCGGAAGTTCGGCTTGTGCAATTCGACGCCTGCCAGGGCTTCCACCGTGCGCTGCAATTGCAGGAAGGTGAATCGAGGCGGCATCAGTTCGAACACGACCGGCCGATACTTGATCTTGCCGCGCAGGCGCGAAATGCCAGTGGCCAGGATCCGGCGATGATCGGTGTGCAGACTGTCCGCCGCCATGATCGCGGCCTCACGCGGCGCCCAGCAACTGGCGCCATCGCGATGGGCTTCGGGGACCAGGCCGATTTCGTACAACAACTCGTAACGCTCAAGGACGAGTTCTTCGTTCCAGCGCTCGTCGGGCAGCCCAAAGGTCAGGCGCATGCGTTCCTCGCGAGACTTGCGTTCGTCGCGCGGTGCCTCGGCGATCCAGCCGTCGATGCTCTCGCGGATACTGGGCATGATTGCGGGTTCAGCGTTCCGCCAGTCCTCCCACGGAAAGAATCGGTACCAGCTATGCCAGTTGCTGTTCTGCGAACGTCGTGGCCGGGCCTCGTGAATGAGGGCGAGATAACCAATCGACAACACGCGCCCGGCGCGCGCACGCGCACTGGCATGCCGGTTGGCGTCGCCGAATGTGTAGAGCTGCTCGACATAGCCCAGATCGTAACCGGTCAATTCCTCGACCCAGGCTCGCAAGCCCTCCTCGATGGTGCGATGAAACGGCTCCAGCGGGCCGAACGGCAGGGCGGCGGGAGACTGCGCGTCGGGCTGGCGCACCAGAACCATCGGTCCGTCGGGAGAGGCGGAGACGATCACCGCGCTCAGTTCGACCGCGACAGCATCCTGTCCCACCAGTTGGCTCGGTTGGGCGCGCGATGATTCAGAACGTGACACGGTTTCCGGCTCCTGACGCGGCTTGCCCCTGTCGCGCAGCAAGGCGTGGGGTGTGCTCGGTTGAGGTTTTATCGCGTTCCGGCTGCCGCGTCACATCGTCTGCCGATCCCGTCGGACTTGCGCGCGCGCAGTTCGGCGTCGTCCGGTCGGGGTCGCCGGCGGGGCGGTCAGTCGAATTCACCGGGCCGGATGAACGCCTCCAGCCTGGACCCGTCCACGGACAGGCGCGACCAATCGTTACCGGCCAGTGCCATGACTGCGAGGCCGGCGGTCGGGATGCCCAGCATCAGGCCGCGCATGGAATCTCCATCGGGGTCGGGACCGGCCAGCATGCGGGCCAATTCCTCGAGACCCGGGTTATGGCCCACGACCATCGCGATGTCGGTGGTGTCGGGGAGGGCCTCGATGTGGGCCAACAGCGTGCCCGGCGCGGCGAGGTAAAGTTCGTCCTGGACGGATATCAGCGGCGCGCGCTCGAGGCCGCCGCACATCAGCTCGCAGGTCTGCCGGGTGCGCACCGCGGTTGAGACCAGCATATGGTTGGGCTGAAGCGCGTTCGCCACGAGCCAACGTGCGATGCCGGCGGCTTCCTGCCGGCCTTCGTCGGTCAACGTGCGTTCGATGTCTTCTCGGCCTTGCTGGTGCCATTCCGACTTGCCGTGCCGAAGCAACAGGAGGTATTTCATGTCCGGCGGTTGTCCTTGATGTCCACGATGGTTGACGCCTTGGCGACAGTATCCGAAGGGAATGACTCGCGCATGGCCAGAAAGAGGCATCTGGTGCAGCGCAAAATAGTTTTTTCGCGCCGCCGCAGTTTCGTTGACTCGGTGGCGATGAGGGCTATAGACATTAGCCCTCGTTCTGGCGCGATCTGGATCCCGATTCAGGCAGTGCCAAAGCGGTTCGGGAACGGGTCGTTAAAAACCTGTCCGGACTTGTCAAAAAAGCGTTTGACTTGCTTCGGTCACGGTCGTAAAACCCGCCCTCGCCGCCCGGGTGGGGCGAGTACCCAGTTGGGCGGCTCTGCAAAATGCCGTGTCGTTTCGCTCTTAACGATGGAGCGGAAGCAGGCATCTGCGCTGTTGGACATTGTGAATACCTGAAGAAGGGATGCGCAGGCGGCGGTGCGTGATATCAAACACGTCCGCTTGCACGCGCATTCTTGGAATGTAACGAGGTACATTAGTTTGTGCCTCGCTTGTGCTAAGTAGACGCTTCTAGTCAACCCGACCAAGGAACCGTTGTTCCGCGGATCGGGGAGGTCAACTTGAGAGTTTGATCCTGGCTCAGAGCGAACGCTGGCGGCAGGCTTAACACATGCAAGTCGAAGGTGAAGCCAGAGCTTGCT